>Ga0335074_10014192_pt1 | contig 11179 bp, 11 predicted proteins | sample Lox_Sample_23_FD_206715 | JGI IMG/M metagenome (GOLD analysis project Ga0335074, IMG submission 206715) | Soil microbial communities from Loxahatchee National Wildlife Refuge, Florida, United States - Lox_Sample_2.3 | ecosystem: Environmental > Terrestrial > Soil > Wetlands | place: USA...
CCGCGAACAGCGTCGCGATCGCGTCGTAGTCACCACTCGACAGCGTGCGGGGCCGCACGGTGATCTGAAACGGCACCACGTTGGCGACGATCCCGCCGGCCGGCTCTGTGTCCGGCGCCAGCTGCAGCACGGCCGGCGCCATCCGGCCGTCGGCGGCCTCCCCGTCGCCGGCGATCATCGCACCGAGGCCGGCGCCGTCCTCGGCCAGCTCCAGCAGCCGCTGCAACTCGACCGGCGACAGCTCCGTGCGGCTGACGAGCAGTGTCAGGCCCCAGTCCTCGTTGTCGGGCTCGGCTAGCCGTAGCTCGCGTGCGTCCTCCGGAGCGCGCTCGGCCAGGCGCGGCGCCACGACCGCGTGGCGAGCCTCGAGAATCACCAGCGCGTCGGCCACAGTGGCACAGTGCTCGGCCCGGCCGAGGACCTCGAGTTCGTCGCAGCCGACCAGGATCAGGTCGTACCAGCCGCTCCACTGTCCGGTGGCGAGCTCGGTCGCAACGGTCGCGATGACGTCGTCGACCAATTCGGCCGGGCCATCGCAGGCGGTGACCTGCAGCGACTCCAGATCGAGCAGCAGATAGCCATCGCCGGTCGTACCCGCCGTGATCAGGCCCGGCAGCAGATGGCAGTCCAGCCCGGCCGTACGGCCAGGCGAGACGCTGCTGCCCGGCCAGACGGTGCTGTCAGGCCGGACGCTGCTGCCGGCCGGGAGAATGCCGCCATCCGGGACGGTGCCGCGACCTGCGACACTGCCGCTGTCCGGGCCGGTGCCGTCATCCGAGATAAGGCCGTTGCCATCGGCAGGGACGCCGGGCTCGGCCGTCGCAGCGGGAAGCGCGAGCTGCCAGCACATCCCCTGACGGCCCGGCGTGATCGTGTACGGCAGCGGCGGAGCCTCGGCCGCAGGGGCGGCGAGCAGCACCTCGAGCGCATCCGGGGTGACGTGCAGACCCACGATGTCCGGCGGCGGGTAGTCGGACGCGCGAAGGCCAGCTTCCAGGCACGCGAGCGCATCGCGCAGCGATGTCACCGGCTCGGACGACGCCGCCGCACGAAGGTGCTGCTCCGCCGCGAGGACATCCGGATCGGCGGGCAGCGCTATGCGCCGGCCGCGGCGCCGCTGCTGCCGCTGTCGCCGCCGCAGCCTTGCCAGGCTCGTCAGCACTGCGCCGGCGAGCACGCCGGACATGAAGATTGCTGTGTCCGGCAGCACGTTGCCGGCCGGCCCGGCACTGCCCGGAGTCTGGCCGACGGGAGTCCGGTACCCAGCGTCGCCGGCGGCTGGGACGTCCGCGCCCGCCGACTCGCCGTGCCCGGTCGCTGGAGACTCCGCGGACCTGGGCTCGGCGGACTCCCTGGATGCGGGTTCACCTCCGCGCGCCGCCGTGCGTGCCGGGGCCGGGTCGGTGGCGGCCTCGTTTCCGGCCTGAGAATGGTGGCCCGCAGCCGCATCCTCGCGGGCAGGCGGGTGGCGCCGCTGGAAACGCGGATCCGCCGTGGCGTGGCCGAGGTGGTCGCTGCCCGCGGACTGGCCGGGACCTGACACACTGGTCACACTGCCGGAGCCGGGCAGGAACAGCCGCCAGCCCGGCTCGATCAGCGACGGGTTGGTGAAGATCTGCCCGCGGCCCATATCGCGCCCGTAGTTGAGCTGCGCGATCTCCGGATACCGGTCACCGGCGCCCAGGTAACGCTGCGCGATGAGCCAGAGGCAGTCGCCCGGCCGAACGGTCACGATGCGCGACGACTGAGCCTGCGCGGACTCGAAGTCCAGAACGCGAGCGTCCGCGTTCGCGGCTGACGCGGGACCGCCGCCAGAGATGTCCCGGTCGGCAGGCGGCGCTGTCAGGTAGGTGGCGTCGGCTTCGGGACTGGCCGCCGTGCCTGTCACGGCGAGAAGACCCGGCAGCGGACGGCCGGGGAGAGGCTGACTGGACAGCGACTGTCCGGGCGCCGCAGTGACAGATGCCGACAGCGTGATCGCCGATGGTGTCACGAACGCCAGCGCGGCGAGCGCCACCAAATGCGCGGCGCCGCCCTGAAGACCACCGAGGCGCAGCCGTGGCGAGCCGCGACCGCGGATGGCGGCCTGAGCCTCAGCAAACACGCACGCGGTGAACAGCAGCCACGCCACCCAGGAGCAGTCCCGGACGATCGCGAGCAGGAGAGTGCCGGTTTCGGCGCGCGACAGCGCCGCGGACAGCGCATGCCAGCCGGCCGCTCGCGCGGGGAATGGCGAGCCGCCGAACCTCAGCAGCACTACCGGCAGGCCGATGACCAGAAGTACCAGCAGCAGGATCGCCGCCAGCCCGGTCGCGACAGCCCTGGCCCGGGTGATCATGTTCCTCCCGCCACGCCTGTCACGAGGGACGCCGTTGCCGTTCCGGTGCAGGTAAAGGAGTCGATGCCGATGAGCGAGAGGAAACGGGTGGGCTGGGTGATCGTGACGCTCACCCAGATCGCGCGGTTGCCATCGGGGACGACCAGGTAGTGGCGCTGGCCCGCGGCGGCCAGATAGCTGCTGGCGGCGTTGACTGCCTGCTGTTCGTCGACGACGAACGTGCCGGACGAGTACGCCGCCGACTGGTCGACGGTCGTGGCGCCGGCCCGGGCGGCTTCCTGAGCGAGGGCGACAGCGTTCTCGTCCGCGTTCAGCTTGGCGCCGCCGTCCACGACAACTCCGGCCAGGGCTACCAGTGCCACGAACAGGACGACGATCATCAGCGACAGCCCGCCGCGCTCTCGCTCCGGTCCGGCGCGGTGCCCAGCGCGGTAGCCAGCGCACTGGCCGACACGCTGACAGGCTGCTCGCAGCATGGACCGCAGCATGCCGCGCGCGGTGTGACACTCGGGTGACAGCCCCATCAGCGGCTCACCTCGACCGGTAGACGTCGAGCGGGCTGGTGAAGGTGGCGGTGAGACGCGTCCTGCCGGGAAGGCCGGGCAGCGCCAGGTTCGCTAGCGGGACGCTGCAGCTCACGCTCGCCGTGACGGTCGCAGGCTGGCCGGGTGGGATGGAAAACTGGCTTGTGTCCACCGCCACAACCGGCACGCAGTCCAGTCCGTCCTGGCGCAGCGCCGCCTGCGCGGATGCGCGGCCGGCTTCCTTCGCTGCCCACGGAGTGAGCGCGATCGACGCCTGCCGCGCGGCGTCCCTGGCTGCAGCGTCGACCGATCCCTGCGCGACCGACACCCGGCCGGCCGCAATGACCAGGGCTAGCAGCGCCAGCAGGACGGGCGCGAGGATGACAAGCTCGAGTGCGGCGCTACCGCCATCCGCCGGGCGGCGCTCGGAGCGCGTCTCTGGCCTGGCGGTCACGACCGGAACTCCTCAGCTGGCGATTGCACGGTCTCCGAAACGCGGACAACAAGACCGGGAACAAAGCTGGGAACGTGGCCGCTCACGGTGACGGAAATCGTCGCGCTCGAGCCGCCGGTGCCGGTCACAGTCGCTACTGGGTGCAGCAAGTAGCCCTCTCCCGCCTGATGCGCGAACGCAAGCGCGGCTGCCGGGCCCGCCGAGATCGGCGCGTTCAGCGCGCGGGCGGCATCTGCGCCCTGACGCGCGGCGGCGATGGCCGCATCCCTGGCCAGAAACCAGAACGCCGCCTGGATCAGCACCATCAGAAACAGGAACACGAATGGCAGCACGGCGACGTAGCTCAGTGTGAGTGCACCGCGGTCGTCTCGCCGCAGCCGCGTGATCAGCTGCCTGACTACGCTCACCGGAAGCCCTCCGACGCCGGCTCAGTTCGGGATGAGCTTCTCGAGGTCGCCCAGCTTGCCGGTGAGGAACGTGGCCAGGGCGAGGGCGGCAGTCACCAGGACAATCGCGATGGCGACCCACTCCAGGCTGAGTGCGCCCCGGTCGAGGCCGCCCGACCGGACGGCGGCGAAGCGGACACGCAGCTGTGTGATCAGGTACTGCAGGGCGGGGAGTCGCGGATCAGGAGTCATTCGCTGTGCCTTTCTCGCGGGGTGCGGCCAGGTCCCTTAGCCGAAGAGCCGGTAGAAGTCGGGGAAGATCAGCAGCACCAGGAGGCCGCCTGCAAGCAGCGCGATCGGCAGCACCATGGTCGTGCTGCGCGCGCCGGCCTCAGCTTTGGTGGCCGCAAGCGCCTCGGCTCGCATCGACTCGGCGCGTGCGCTGAGGGTGTCGAGGATCCGGGCGCCTTCCTGGCCTGCGACACCGGCGATCTCCGCCAGGTCGGCCAGTTCGGTGATGCCGATCTCCCCGGCGAGCTGCGCGAGCCCGTCCCAGGGTGGCGCGCTTGCCTTGCGCGCCTGGCTGAGGGCGAGGCTGATGCGCTCGAACGCCCAGCCCTGGCCGACCTCAGCAGCTGCCTCCAGTGCCTCAGTGGGCGCCGCGCCCGCGCCGCGCTCAAGCGCCACCAGGTCCAGATAGCTCGTCAGCGCGAGCCGGAAATCGGCACGTCGCTGGCGCGCGTTGCTGCGCGTGACGAGATCAGGCGTGAAAAACAAAGCAGCCCCGAGCGCGAGCGACCCGGCAACCGGGATCGTCCACGGCAGCGACCGGCCGCCCAGCGCGAGCAGCGCGGTCAGGACGGGCACGCTGGCCAGGCCGAGAAAGCCCAGGCCGAGCTTGGCCGCCACCCAGTCCGCGGGATCCTGACCGAGCAGCCGAAGATCCTGGACGGGAACGGGCAGCCAGGGGGCCGCGGCCGACGCACGGCGGCCGAGCCGGGCCTGGGCGGACCCGACGTCGCCGGCGGCGCTGCCCGAGTCGAGCCGGCCGATGGCAGCGCGCAGGCTGGGCCCGGCCGGTATGAGCTCCCGGACGGCAAGCCAGCACCCGAGTCCGGCCAGCACTCCGGCGGCGAGCACCCAGATGCTCATCGCCGCCACCTCGGTCGGAGCGAAAGTCGTGGCCTGGAGGCGGAACGGGTGACGGGCTGCTGCCCGCGGGGCTGCTGCTGTCGCGGCTGCGACTGGTCGGCGGCGGCGAGGAACCGTCCGGGTGCACCGACCGTGCCGAGGTGATAAAGCCAGGCAAGCCCTCCGGCGTACAAGGCCATGACGAGCGCCATGACAACCTGGCCGCTGACCGTTCCGAATGGCGCCGAGTACGACCGGTTGAGCACGGCGAACACCGTGAACCCGAGCACGAACACAGTCAGCCATTTCACCGTGGTCCGGTGCTGAGCGCGGTCGGCCTCGATCTCGCGGCGCGCAGCGACATCGCGCGCGAGCATGGCAGCCAGCGCGTTCAGCACATCGCGCACTGCGCCGCCGCGCCGTCCGGTGGCGATGATCAGAGCGGCGGCAATGCGGTCACCGGCCGGGTCGTCGATATCGGCAGCGAACGCGCGCAGCGCCTCCTCGCTGCCAGTTCGCGCAGCCAGCTGCCGGCCAAGCGCTGTCACCGCCGGGGCAATCGCGGCAGGTGCCTGACGCGCCGACGCCTCCAGTGCCTCCTCGAGGCCCCGGCTGGCGGTCAGCATGTCGGACAGGCGGCGGGTCCACTGCTCCAAGGCCTCCAGCACTGCCGCACGCTGGTGCGCAACCCGGCTCGAGGTAATACGCGGCACGAAGAGCACGGCGAGGGCGGCCGCGATCGTCGCCACAGGCCAGCGAGTGAGGATCAGCGTCAGCAGGGCGGCGCCGCAGGCGATCAGCACCCGCTTGCGTGTGCGGGCGGCGAGCACATGTTTGCGGCGCGGCGGCGTGCCGGGGCCGGGTGCGCGGTGCGTGAGCTCGCGCGCGAGCAGCAGAATTCCGGCGATCACCAGGCCGCCGGCGAGCCCGGCCAGCGCGGTCACCGGGACCACATCGCGGGTTGCTGAAGGCCGGCTAGCTGCGCCCTGTGCTGGTCAAGCAGAGCGGGGTTGAAGCCCGCTGCGCCGAGCCTCCGCAGCAGGCCGGCGGACGGTGTGTGGGCGGCCATTGCCCGGCCGGTCTGCGGGTCGGGCAGGAAAAGCCGGTTGACCGCAGGCCGCTCGGTGTCGCCAGGCGGCATGACCTCCAGGATCTCTGAGACGTACCGGACTGTGCGGGTGCCGTCGTAGCCGCGGCGGATGTGCACGATCAGGTCGACGGCCATGCCGACGAGAATGTGGATGGCCCGCTCGGCCAGCGCGAGACCGCCGCGCAGGCCGAGGATAAGGATCCGGTCGAAGGCCTCGGCAGGTGAGTTCGCGTGCAGGGTGCACATCGAGCCTTCCTGACCCGAGTTCATCGCCTCGAGCATCGGCATGATCTCGCCGCGCCGCACCTCGCCGACCAGGATCCGGCGCGGGTTGTGTCGCAGCGCGTGCGCGATCAGGTCGTGCAGGCTGATGCCCCCGGCGCCCTCGGAGTTCGGCTCCCGTGCCTCGAACGGAATGACGTCCGGATGCTGCGCCAGCCCGTGCAGGTACAGCTCGTACTCGGATTCGAGCGTGGCGACGCGCTCACCCGGAGGGATCTCGCTGGCGAGCGCGCGGAGCAGCGTCGTCTTCCCGGCGTTGACCCCGCCGGTGACGATGATGTTGCACCGGCTGCGCACCGCGGCCGACAGGAACCCGGCGAGCGTTGCGTCGACGGTACCGAGTTCGGTGAGCTTGCCGAGCGTGACGTCGATCTGGCCATGACGCCGCAGCGATGCGCACGGCCGGGGCGTGACCGACATCGTCGCGGTCAGCCGCGCGCTGCCTGTAAGCGCGACATTCACCAGCGGGGAGGCGGCCGAGAAGTCGCGGGCCGTTTGCCCGCCGCGGGTCGCCCAGGTGCGGATCATCGAGATCAGCGCATCGTCGCTCGCGGCGACCGGCGGGCCGGCCACGCGCTCGCCGCTGGCGTAGGTGATCCAGACCTCGTCGCAGCCGTTGATGTCGACGTTCTCGACCTGCGGGTCACGCAGATAGTCGGTCAGCGGGCCCAGTCCGTACCGCTGGTCATGTACGGCCTGGGCGAGCTCGTGGAGTGCCCCGCCCGCAGAAGCCGGAAGGAGCCCGACGCGCACCTGGTGCTCCAGCCACTGCCGGGCCGTTTCCCGGATCGCCGGCAGCACGTCTGCTTCCGTGGCGCCGTCATCAAGCTGAGCGGCGATCATGGCGCTGATCTCGCCGATCCCGTTGATCAGCCGCGGGTCGGCTAGCCGGGCGCGCGGTCCGGGCAGCTGCTCAGGCCCGACGACTGCATCGCACGACTCCACTCGCGCCGTCGCCAGCGAATAATGACCGCCTGCCGCGACCGGTAGATCACCGCCTGCGTTCGCCGGAAACACGCCGGGCGCGTCCGCGGGAAGCGGAGCGGACACGTCCTCGGGAAGCGGGCCGGTTTGGCCGGCCGGAAGCGGACCGGACACGTCCTCGGGAAGCGGACCGGGCAGGTCGTGCGGGGGTGCCGGCGGCCAGTGGAGCGTCATCGGACTGCACCCGCACGCGCCGGGTCGCGCGTCATGGCGACGTGATCGCGGAGTGCCTGGCCCGCCGACTGGGCGGACCGCAGGAGGCGGCCGCGTGCCAGCTGCCGCTCACTCCCGGCTCCGTCCGACAGCACCGCGGCAGTGCGCGGATCGTCCGGCAGCGCCGCCACGACCGGGAGGCCCAGCGCGTCGGCGACCTCCCGTGCCGAGTGAGTCCCGGGTCCGGTCATGAGCAGCACGAGCCGGGCGCTGCCGCCCAGGAGCTCTCGGAGCATCTCGGCACGCGGCCGCGCTGACCAGACCTGCCGCAGCGTCGGCCGCAGCACAATCGCCACCGTCCGGGCAGCAGCGAGGATCGCAAGAGGCTGGCAGGCACCAGCGTCACACCGGCCGCAGTCGGCGATGACGTCAACGTGCTGAGCGGTCAGCGTGGCAGCAACGGCTGGCCACGACGGGACGAGACCTGTGGCCTGCCGCGGATCGGTCAGTCCGGGGAGCACGAGCGCCCGCCGATTGTCGTCGAGCGGGACAAGCTGCCGGACCAGACTCGCCGTGGCGGCGCCAGCATCGCGGCCCGCCTCAATGGCGTGCTCCATGAGGCCGCGCCCGGCCGGCACGTGACCGCTCAAGACACCCGCCAGCACGTCGCCGCCGCTCGGATCACATTCGGCCAGGATGGCCGCTGACGGCCAGGTCAGTGCGAGCGCGAGGGCCGCGGTTGTGACGCCCGGAGCGCCCCCAGCCGACACGAGTGCGTAGAGGTCTCCCACTCAGCTCCCCCGTTTCGTGACGACAAGTGCGAACTGGCCAGTCGACACCTGCTCCGCCACCGCCGCGGCGCTGGCGGACCGCACGAGCAGGTCGACGACATCGAGCCCGTCGGAATCGGGTGCCGTGCCGACGGCTTCGACCACGGCCGGTACCGGTGCCGTCAAGGCGGCAGCGCCAGTGCCGGTGCCACTTTGTCCCTGGTCGCCGGGCGTAGGCACGACGAGCACCTGGCTGCCCGGCGCGAGACCGCTGGCCGGCAGCAGGGTCGGCTTTACCGAGGCGGGAACGAGCGCCTGGCCGGCGGCTGGCGGCTGCGCTGTCGTGAGGTCCGACGGCGCCAGCAGCGTGCCTGGCTGCAGGGTGGCGGCGGCGATCTGTCCGTCCTCCTGCCCGAGCTGAGCCGCCGGGACGACATGGACCGAGCTGCCGACGGTGACGCTCGCGGTACCGAGATCGGCAGCGGTGATCACCGCACCAGCGGGGACGGGCCGCGTCACCATGACAACGCTCACCTGATGGTCGGCCTTCTGGTAGATCGCCGCGCTGACCAGGACTCCGGCACCGGCCATGGCGACGGCAAGCGCAATCATGGCCGGCCGCCGACGTCGCGGCAGGCCGCGCAGCCGCTCGGGCGCCTTACCGGGGGCGGCCCCCGAGCTGGTGCCGTTCGGTGCGACATCCCGCTCCGGGAAGAAGGCGGTGCCGACTGCGGGCGGATGACTGCTCACGGACTGGTCACCAGGGCCTCTCCTTGCGCGACTGGGATGGTGAAGCCAACGGCGACCGCGAGCGCGCTGTCGAGCAGCCCGCCGGCGCCACCCGATCCGGTCCAGCTGATCCGCCAGGTCACGGTGAGCGAGACCTGGTAGACGTTGCCGGGCTGTCCCGTCGACGGGCGTTCGTAGCTGACAGAGCACTCGGTGTGCTGCCTGGCCGCGGGCTCGTTCCGGTCATACGCAGTGCCCGGTCCGGTGCAGGTCACAGGGCGCAACCCGGCCCCCGGCGTGAACGTCAGGCCCACCGGCCGCGCAGTGACCGTGGCCCACACGGGCCCGGCCGTTACGGTGACAACGCGGGCATACCACTGGCGGGCGGGCACCCAGAACCACTCGGGCAGGCCGACCAGGCCATCAGTGCCTCGCGGCGGTGCCGTCGCCGGGGTCAGGGAGGGCACCCGCAGCTCGCCCAGGGCCTGCGCCAGCAACTGCTGCGGAGTGACCCGCGGAGCTCCGGTCGCGTTGCTGATCAGGACTGCCTGCGGGCCCGGGCCGGTCGCACCGCCGATGCAGTCCATCAGCGCCCAGTGCATTCCCTTCGGCGGCGGCCAGTTCAGCCCGAGGTTCTTGGCCTGCGCCTCGCTGAGGGGGACGAACGTGCACGTGTTGTCGATCGTGCCGCCACCACCACTGCCGGAACCAGTGCCTGATCCGCCGCCGGCACCGCCGCCTGACGAGCACGGGACAGGAACGACCGTGCCGTCCACGTACGGATCGCACCCACCCCCGCCACCGCCGCTCGCGGCCGCCCGCGGAGCGATGGCGGCGCTGAGTCCGGCCGCCGCGACCAGCACGGTGGCCAGCGCGGTCACGGTACGCACGGCAAGTCCTCGGGCAGTTGTGACTCCACAAGCCAGTGGCCGTGAACCGAGTCGAGTCGCGTCACCAGGTTCGCCCGGTTGACCCCGGCGGTTCCCGGCACAGGCTGTCCGGTGGACTCGTAGTCCAGCCCCATGGCGCTGGTGTCATCGCAGTCGTGCACGAATGCGCGCTGGCCGCTGATCTGCACCGTCAGAATGTGGAGGTCATCATGGCCGTAGAAGCTCTCGCCGCGCGCCCAGATGATGCTGATCGCGCTGACGAGCCCGCCAATCCGGTTCGCTGCCAGGTAAGGGCGAAGCAGGCGTCGCGCCTGCGCAGGGTCCCTGGACGCTTCGGCGCTTGCCAGCGCCGCGGTGTATCCCGCGAGCGCGGCAGTGACGTGCTGCCGGGAAGTTCCCGGCGCCGGGCCGGACACCGCAACTGGCCCGGCAGGACCGGCCTGCGGCGGCAGATGCACTTGCGCCGCGGCACCCGAACAGGCGGCCAGCAGCGGCGCAGCGCACACGCAGACGCCGATGAGGACCTGTCGCCTCGCTCGCCCCGCCCGCCGGAACCCCTGCGGTCTCACGCAGACTCCGTCAGTCTCACTCAGACTCCTGTCCGTTGGTCTGGCAGCCAGCGGTACGCACCGTAGGACTGGCCTGTGTGCATCCGGTTAGCGTCGCGTTAGCGCGCAGGTCGCGGCGCATGCGGCAGCGATAATCGGCTGGTCGCGAAGGCCCTTGCTGCTACTGGGCGGCCGAGAACGGCTGCACGGCGGCGTGCCGGTCGGCGAGCGGAGCGACCCGATAGTTGCCGGTCTCCGGGTCGACAATGATCAGTCCCGCATCGCGCAGGGTCTGAGTCACCGAAGTGGTACCCGCCGCGGACTGCACGACGGCGTCCGGCAGGTCGTCTCCCTCTGCCAGGGCAAGGGTCCGCAGGGCCCGCTGCGACCGCGCGTCGAGCGCCCGCCAGGACCGGTCGAGTCGTCGGCTGACAGACAAGTCACCGATCGACAGCTCACCCAGCAGGCGCCGGTTGTCGGAGACTGCCGTGGCCAGTTCGGCAAGCGGGCGGGCTGGATCAGCGGCCAGCCGGGCACCGGCAATGCGCACTGCGAGCGGCAGGCCCGCACAGGCCGCCACGATGGCCCGGGCGGCGTCGAACTCGGCCTCGACACGGCGCCAGCCTGCGATCTTGCCGAGAAGAGCGATGGCCTCGTCGGCATTCAGACCGGTGACGACGAGACAACTGGCGCCTTCCAGGTCGGCTAGCCGCGAGCTGCTGGTAACCAGGACCGCCGTTCCCGCCGTTCCCGGCAGAAGCGGTCGCACTTGCGCAGCCGTGGCCGCGTCGTCAGCGAGCACGAGCACGCGGCGCCCGGCCAGCAGCGATCGGTACAGTGCTGCTCGCTCGGCCAGGCCCGGCGGCACTCGGGCCGCGGGCACGCCCAGGGATCGCAAGA
>Ga0335074_10014194_pt1 | contig 11178 bp, 11 predicted proteins | sample Lox_Sample_23_FD_206715 | JGI IMG/M metagenome (GOLD analysis project Ga0335074, IMG submission 206715) | Soil microbial communities from Loxahatchee National Wildlife Refuge, Florida, United States - Lox_Sample_2.3 | ecosystem: Environmental > Terrestrial > Soil > Wetlands | place: USA...
GCGGCCAGCAGCTCGTCAACGGACTTGCGGCGGCCGGTGTAGAACGGGATCTCGACCCTGGTGTGCCGGCGCGCACGGGCGCCCCGCAGGTGCCGCATCAGGTCCACGATCCGGTGCAGCTCGTCCGCCTCGAACGCGAGCATCCACTCGTAATCGTTGAGCGCGAAGCAGGCGACGGTGTTCGCCCGGACGTCCGGGTACTCGCGTGCCATCATGCCGTGCTCAGCCAGCAGCTCACGGCGCTCCGGGTCGTCGAGCAGGTACCACTCGTAGGACCGCACGAACGGGTAGACGCTGACGTAGTTCTTCGGCTCCTCGCCGGCCAGGAACGCGGGGATGTGACCCTTGTTGAACTCAGCCGGGCGGTGCAGGGCCATGGCCGACCACACCGGGTCGCTCGCCTGACCGAGGCCGGTGCGACGGAAGCGGACGTACATCTCCTGCAGGTCGTCCGACGTCGGCGCCACCCACCAGAACATGTAGTCGGCATCCGCGCGCATGCCCTGAATGTCGTAGCACCCGCGGGTGACCACGCCCTTGCCCGCAGCCTGCTGGCACAGGTCCGTCACCTCGGCGGCGAGGTGCTGCCGGTGGCCCGCTCCCGGCGCGTCAATCGCATTCCGGTCGCTGACCCGGAACACTGCCCACATGACGTACCTGATCAGCTCGTTGAGGTCTCGCGCCCGGGGGCGGCCGGCGCCGGGCGGCTCCGGCGTCGCCGCGTGCTCGTCGTTCCCTGCCATGGCTCCATGTCTACCAGAGCGGCTCATTGCCAGACACGCCCGGCGTGTCCGCTTGGCAAATTAAACTGATATCACTATGCTACCGTGTTAACAGGCACGCTAATCGGAGGTTGACTCAGATGGCATCTGAAGCTATTGCCGCACCGGTGGCCCAGCCCCTCGGCCAGCAGATTACGGAACGCCCGGCCCGGTTCTTTTCCGGCATCCCGATGCTGCTGCTCGGCAGCCTCGCGCTACTGGTCGGAGTCGCGCTGATCGTCGTCGCGGCTGCCGTCGTCAAGCACGGCGCTGTCGTCGGCGTCCTCATCGGGCTCGGCGTTCTGATCCTGCTGGTCTCCTCGATCAGCCTGCGCGGCCTCACACCGGTCGTCCCTGGCGAAGCCCGTGTCGTCCAGCTCTTCGGCCAGTACCGCGGCACTGTCCGCGAGGCCGGGCTGCAGTGGGTGAATCCGTTCACCGAGCGAGTCACCATCTCGACCCGGTTGCGCAACCAGGAGTCGGCGCAGCTCAAGGTCAACGACGCCGACGGCAACCCGATCGAGATCGCCGCCGTCGTCGTCTGGCAGGTGCGGGACACCGCGCACGCGATCTACTCGGTCGACGAAGTCTCTAGGTTCGTGACGATCCAGACTGAGACTGCGGTGCGGCACATTGCCAACAGCTACCCGTACGACAATCGCGGCACCGAGCGGCTGTCGCTGCGCGAGAACGCGGACGAGATCACTGAGCGGCTCTCAGCCGAGCTGACCACGCGGGTGAAGCCGGCCGGCGTGGACGTGATCGAGACCCGGCTGACCAGGCTGTCCTACGCGCCGGAAATTGCCCAGGCGATGCTGCGGCAGCAGCAGGCCAGCGCAGTGGTGGGCGCGCGGGCACGTATCGTCGAGGGCGCGGTCGGCATGGTCCGGCTGGCCCTTCAGCGGCTTGAGGAAGAGGGCGTCGTCGAGCTGGACGAGGAGCGGAAGGCCGCAATGGTCTCGAACCTCCTCGTGGTGCTTTGCAGCGAGCAGGCAACGCAACAAGTCGTCAACACCGGAACGCTGTACCAGTAACGGTACGAGCCCGTTTCGTAATGACAGAGGTGTCGTGATGACCGACCGGAAGAGCCTCCTGCTGCGGCTGGATCCGGCCGTTCACGACGCGCTGGCCAGGTGGGCGAACGATGAGCTGCGCAGTACCAACGCCCAGATCGAGTTCCTGCTGCGCCGGGCACTCGCCGATGCAGGGCGGCTGCCCGGCCACGCCGCCGAGATGCGAAGGCCGGGCAGGCCGCCGGGCAGCCGCTCGCCCACCGGCTCGTTAGCCGGCGAGTAGCGCGGCGACCAGTCCCGTCGCGTCGGCGGAGCGTGGCCCTGGTTACATGTCCAGGACGACGTCGGACGTCGGCCGGGAGCAGCAGATGAGCACCTGGCCGTCGGACGGGGGTTCCAGTGGCTCCGGGGAGTACGAGACGTCGCCTGACAGCAGCGGCGTGATGCACGTATGGCACACGCCAGTGCGGCAGCTCCACCGGCTGGGCACATCGCAGGCGTCAGCCAGGTCGAGGAGGCTGTGCCGGCTGTCGGCGAAGGACGTGGAGACTCCGCTGCGAGCGAAGGTAACCTGCGGTCCGGTGCCCGGCGGCCCGGGCGGCTGGTGCGGCGCCCTGGCTGCCTGGCCGACGAGACCTGGCGTGGTGGATGGCAGGGCCCCGAAGAGCTCAGCGTGGATACTGGCGGGCTTGATGCCGACCGCAGTCAGGGCGTCGCGCAGGTCCGCCATGTATCCGGTCGGCCCGCAGACGTAAGCCCGGGCGCTGGCCGGCAGCCGGAGCGCGGTCAGTGCCTCCCTGGTCACGTGCCCGGCCATGGCGTGCGCACGGTGAAGCTCAGCCGCGGTGGCCCGGCTGTAGAACAGATGCTCGCGGGCGTGGCGCAGCGACTTGATCAGGTCGCGGGTCTCGGCCGCGAGCGGATGCTCCCGCGGGCGGCGCGCGCTGTAGATCCAGCAGATCTCGCGGTCACTTCCTGCCCGGGCCAGCTGGTGCAGCATCGACAGCACCGGGGTCACGCCGATGCCGGCCGAGATCAGCAGCACCGGTCCCGAGCTGTCGTCGAGCACGAAATCGCCGCGCGGCGCGGCTACCTCGAGGGTTGATCCGGCGTGCACGGTGCTGTTCAGATACCGGCTCACCTCGCCGTGCGCCTCGCTCTTGACGCTGATCCGGTAGACGGCGTCGCCAGGGGCCGAGGACAGCGAGTAGCTACGCACCGGAGCGGGCTGGCCGGCGCCCGGCACCCGAACGGTGATGTACAGCCCGGCCTGCGCCTCCGGGAGCGGCGTGCCGTCCTCGGCGGCCAGGTAGAACGAGCTGACCGCGGCAGTTTCCCGCACCACCTTGGTCACGCGCAACGGCCGGAATCCGGACCAGGCCGGGGCAGGCCGCGCGTCGGGTTCGGTCCCCGGCGGCGGTGCGGCAGCCGGGCCGCCGCGCTCGGCCGCGTCGATCAGCTCGCGGAAGGACTGCTGCCAGCCGGGGCTCAGCGCGGGAATCTGGACAGCCAGCCGCAGCTTCGCGGTGTCGCGGCCGGGCAGGTAGAGCAGCGCGTCGGCGTCGGTCACGCTCAGCGCGTGCGGGCCGGTCCTGGTCTTACTAATCTGATCGCCGGCGCCGATGTGTCCCTCGCGCAGCACCCGCATGTAGAAGCCGGGGCGGTGATGGCTGACCAGCAGCGCCGGCATCTCTGGCTCGCCCAGCCGGATGCCGACTCGATAGCACGTGACCCGCGGCTGGGTAACCTCAAACTCAGCCTCGCCGATCCGGTACCGGTCTCCGATGCACACCTCGTCGTCTGCCAGACCGTCGACTGTGAGGTTCTCCCCGAACTGGCCGTAGCCGAAGTCGTGACGGCCGAAATGCTGCTCCCAGTGCCGGTATGACTCGATCTGGTAGACCATCACGGCTCGCTGCTCGCCGCCGTGGCCGGTCAGGTCCCCCTGCCCGTCGCCGTCGATGTTCAGCCGGCGTGCCATGACCCGTCCCTGCACAGCCTCCTTCCAGATGCCGGTGTGCACAGTTTTGCCCTGCCACGCGACATCGCGCGGCAGTCCCACATTGACCGAGAGCAGAACTGGCATGTTGTCCGCCTGCCCGGCGCGTGACACCGTCACACACTCCGGAATTCAGGCCTGCTTCGAGCTCCCTCCGGAGGACATGTTCGCCGTCTGAGCGGCCATCGGCCGGGCCGGTCCCGGCATGCCCGCGATCTGCATGCGGAGCGCCTCAAGCGCGGAGTGATAGATGCCGGAGAAGCTCGGGAACGGCTGGATCGTGTCGCTCAGCACCTCGACCGGAACATGTGCGCGGATGGCTAGTGTCGCCTGCTGCAGCCACTCACCGGCCTCGGGCCCGAGCGCGTAGGCGCCGGTGAGCCGCTGGCCGTCGGACAGCAGCGTCAGAAAGCCGCTGGACTGCGCATAGGCATGCGTGTAGGTCGCGGTCTTCGGCTCATCTGCCAGCGGGGCGGTGCCCGTGTACGTCGCTTCAGTCGCGCCCACCGCCGCCGCTTGCGGATCGGTGTAGGTGACCCGGGGAACTGCCTCGTAGTTCGCCGGGCGCGGATCGCCGGCGATGTTAGCCGCGACAACGTCGCCCTCGTACTCGCCCACGTGGGTGAGCGGCCAGATGCCGTTGACGTCTCCGATCGCCCAGAGGCGCTCGCCCGCGCGCAGGTGATCGTCAACCTTGATCCCGTGGGGGTCGGCAGTTACCCCGACCGTCTCTAGCCCGATCCCCTCCACTCGGGGCCGCCGGCCGGTCGCAACGAGCAGCCGGTCGCCGCGCAGGTCGGTGCCGTCATCCAGAGCCAGGACGTACTCGTCTTCTTCGCGCCGGGCAGCAGTGGCATGCTTCCCGAGCACCAGCTCGATCCCGTCCCGGCGCAGGGCCTCGCCCAGCGCCTGACCAAGCGGCTCCGCCTCGCGCCCCAGGATCCGCGCGGCGCCCTCGATGATCACTGCTGCACCGCCCAGGCGCCGCACCACCTGAGCAAGCTCAACGCCAGCCGGCCCGCCGCCGAGAACAAGCAGCCGGCGCGGGACAGCGGTCATGCTCGTCGCCTCGCGGGTTCCCCACACGCCCGGCAGGTCACGCAGCCCGGAAATGGGCGGCACGAACCGGTCTGAGCCTGTCGCCACGACCACATGCTCGGCCGTGTGGCGGACACCGTCGACTTCCACCACGCCAGTGCCGGCCAGCCTGCCCGTGCCGCGCAGCAGCTCGATGCGCCGGTCCGCCAGCCAGCGCTGCTGGCCTGCGTCGGAATAGCCAGACACCATGAAGTCACGCCAGGCCAGCGCGTCGTGCACATCAACCTGCGCGCTAGCGCCGGCATCGCGTGCCTCGTGCACCGCCTCGCCGGGACGCAACAGTGATTTCGACGGAATACAGGCCCAGTACGAGCACTCCCCGCCGACCAGCTCCCGCTCTACCACCGCGACGTGCAGCCCCCGGGCCGCCAGCGCGCCAGCACAGTGCTCTCCCGGCGCCCCGCCACCCAGGACGATCACGTCATAGTCGTTCATATGAACAGCTCCGTATCGGTGTGCTCAGCCACAGATCCCCGGTTAAATTAGACCGCGCTGCCGAAAGCCTTATCCGGGCGGAGACTTACCCAGCTTTGCCCGACCGTCACCGCCATCAAACGGCCAGCGGATTCCTGCGAACGACGTCGTTCGGCGGCGACGCCCGCACCGCGACGCGGCCTTGGCGCGGACTGGGATTGGCCGTTTGCGTGTGGGTACATTTTCTGCTGTCCCAGCCAGTGGAGGTGCCAGATGGCAGAGCCCGTACCGCCAGCCGAGCGAATTGTCCTGTGCCACTTCATCGTGGTCGAGGACGTCGAGCGCTCGCGGCGCTTCTACACAGAGGTACTCGGAGGAAAGGTGGTCTTCTCCGGCCCCGGAGGGCTGACCTATGTCGCGCTATCCAACAGCTGGATCATCATCAATACCGGCGGGGGTCCGACCGACGACAAGCCGACGGTCACCCTGGAGACGCCGCGGGAACCCGACCGGACGAGCAGTTTCCTCAATATCCGGGTCGCAGACATCCATGCTGTGTACGCCGAGTGGAGCGCCCGGGGTGCCCGGTTCCTGACGCCGCCGAAACAGCACCAGTTCGAGATCCGCTGCTACATCCGCGACCCGGACGGTCATCTGATCGAAGTCGGGCAGACCACCGACCCAAGCGGGGACTGGACTTTCTGGCCGTCGAGCGCGGCTGGCGAAGAGCCCGGCTGACAGCCGGCACAGGTCGCCGCACTGGTCAGCCGGGCGCGATGACCGCGACGGCCTCGATCTCCACCAGCTGACCGGTGTAGCCAAGCGCAGCGACGCCGAGCAGAGTGCTTGGCGCATCGTGCACGCCGAACGCCGCCGCCACGACGTTCCACACTGCCACCAGATCGCTCTGCTCCGCTGATGCCACGTAGACCGTCGTCTTGACCACATCGGTGAAGCCGGCGCCGGCGGCGCGCAGGGCGGTGCCCAGATTAGCGACGGCATGCTCAGCCTGCCGGGCGTAATCCCCGGGCGCAGTCACGCGGCCCTGCTCGTCAATCGGGCAGGCGCCCGCAGTGAAGACGAGGCTGCCGGCCGGCGCCACGGCAGCGTAGGCGTACGGCGCGTTCTGAAACAGGCGGTCGGACCGGATCAGCTCGGCTGGCATGCGCCGGATCATGTCAGGCACGGCGGCGCGCCGGCAATCAGATAACGCCCGGCCCGATGTCAGCGGTGCTGCCGTGCTGCCGTGCTGCGGCCGGCGAGTCAGGCGCTGCCGCCTGCTAGGTCCAGACCGCGCACTCGATGCCGTCGCTGAAGCGGTCCGGCGGATCGGGCAGGCACCGCGCATGATCGCTCGCCACCCGGGCCGCCGTCCACGCCACCGCAGCGGCGTCGAGCACGTCGTCCGGACCGGCAGTCTGCCCTGGTGCGCCGAGACCGTCGGGCAGGGCGATGCCGTGACTGGCGAGCAACTGCCGCCGCCTGACCACTCCTGCCCAGGTGGACTTGCGCTCTGGCAGCGGCGCGCCGGCCATCGCGCCGAAGCTGAGTTCCGGATGCGCCTCGACGACCCGGAGGCCAGCGGGCGGCGTACGTATCCACCGGTCGACCTGGCCGATCTTGGCACGAAGCCCGAACGCCTGCCGGGAGATGCCGCCGCCGCCGAGCCTCCGGTTCTCCGCCTGTGCGGTCGCGTAGTCGCCGGCCTGCAGCGCCGTCCGCACCGGCGTCATGAACACCGATTGCCAGCGCGGCCCGGCAGCCGCCCGGGCCAGCACGTCCGCGCGCCGGTGCCCAGAGTCGGCCAGCCCGATCGGCATGTCGATACCGACGACGGCTAGCGGGCCGTCCGCCGCGGCCTGAGCAACCAGCGCCTCGATCTCGGTGTCAAGGTAGGCCCTGACGTCCGGCCCGCAGACAGCGATCCCGATCCAGGCGCCGGGGCAGGCGTCAGCGCCCAGTACGCGGACATCAGTCACCACGTCATGCTGTCAGACCAGGCTCTCCCGGACCGGCGTGATGATCTCGCTGGCGAGCCAGCGGGCGATGTTATCGGGCGCTGGCGCCCTGACTGCCAGCACGACCTGACTGAAGCCGGACTCGATCAGCCGGCTGACAGTCTCCCGTCCCCCGGCGGCGTCGTCGGCCCGAAGGATGACCTGCACCGATCTGGTGACAGTGGCCGGGTCCCGTCCGATCTCGGCGCACTGCTGGTCCAGGAAGGCGCTCCGCTCCGCCGCGTACTCGACACTGTTGTGCGGCGGGCCCGGCATGTTCCAGATGTCGGCATGCTCGGCGGCGAGCCTGAGCATCCTCGGCCCGGTGCAGCCGATCAGCACTGGTGGCCCGCCCGGTTGCACCGGCTTGGGCTCGTTGCGTGTGCCGGTCAGCGTGAAGTAGCGGCCCGCGAAGTCGAACACGTCCTCGGTGAACATGCGCCGCACGATGGCGACAGTCTCGGCCAGCCGCTGCAGCGCTTCGGCCGGTGCCGCGACCGGCAGCCCGTAGGCCAGGTACTCCGCCACGCCGGGGTGCTGGTCAGGCGTCCGGGGCTGGCCGGCCGGCAGCATCCCGCCGGCGCCGAGCCCGAGGATCAGGCGGCCGCCGGATATGACGTCGACGGTGCTCGCCATCTTGCCCAGGACGGCAGGCTGGCGGATCTGACTGTTAGTCACAAGCAGCCCGAGCCGCAGCCGGCGGGTCTGCCCGGCGAGGGCCGACAGCAGGGTCCACCCCTCGAAGACCGGCCCGTCTTGCGGGCCGCTGAGCGGCAGCATGTGATCCCACAGCCAGGCATGCTCCAGCTCGCTCACCTCGTCGGCCTGCTGCCAGGAGCGCAGGATCTGCTGGTAAGTCGTATGCATGGGAGTCGTCTTGAGTCCGAAGCTCAGAGTGCCTGTCATCGCCGCCTCCTGCCCTTGCCAATATTGTCAGAAATACTGATCGTCAGTATAACTGAGTATCAGCGAGCCGTACAGTATCCGCATGACCGACGGGCTTACAGACGGCCCGGCCTCGCGCCGTCTGGGTTATCTGCTGAAGCACGCGCAGCAGCAACTGGTACAGGCGGCCGGGCCGGCCATGGCCCCGTTCGGGATCGATGGCCGCGAGCTCGCGGTGCTCACCGTGCTGGCGGCCGACATCCCGCTGTCCCAGCAGGAGGCGGCTGAGCGGCTTGGCGTGGACCGGACCACGATGGTCGCGCTGACCGACGCGCTCGAGGCGAAGGGGCTGGTTGAGCGTCACCGCAGCCCGGTCGACCGGCGCAAGAACCTCGTCCAGCTGACTCCGGCCGGCCGGGACTGCCTGCACCAGGCCGGGAAGGCACGCGACGAGGTGGAGCGCGAGTTCCTGGCGCCACTCGGCGACCGGCTTGCGGCCGAGTTCATCCGGGCACTGCGGATCCTGGCCAGCAGCCGCAGCCGCTGATCTGAACAGCAGGCCGGGTGTCCGGACACTAAGTTTGTGCGCATGACCGAACTGGCCGCGTCCTATTTCGACACCGGTACCTGGCCCGCGCGAGACGTAGTCTCCGGCGGGTCACGGATGATCCCGGTCACCACGCCCGCAGGCGAGTTCCGGGTCTGGACCAAGCGGACCGGGACGAACCCGGAGCTGAAGGTGCTTTTGCTGCACGGCGGTCCGGGCGCGACCGGCGAACTGTATGAGTGCTTCGACACCCGGTTCCCGCGGGCAGGCATCGAGTACTACTACTACGACCAGCTCGGCTCGTTTCGCAGCGATCAGCCCGCCGACCCGTCGCTCTGGCAGCTTGACCGGTTCGTGGACGAGGTCGAGCAGGTCCGGCTGGCTCTCGGCCTCGACCGGTCCAACTTCGTGCTGCTCGGGCAGTCATGGGGTGGCCTGCTCGCGATGGAGTATGCCCTGCACCACCAGCAGCACCTCAAAGGGCTCGTGATCTCGAACATGATGTCCAGCGCGCCGCTCTACAACGCTTACGCGCGCGAGGTCCTCATGCCTGCGATGGATCAGAACGTGCTGGCGGAGATCCAGAGCTTCGAGGCGGAGGGCAAGACCGACGACCCGCGCTACGAGCAGCTCCTGATGGAGCACCACTACGTCCTGCACGTCTGCAGAATGCCGCTCGCCGACTGGCCCGAGCCGGTGACCCGGTGCTTCAGCCACATCAACCCGGCGATCTACGTCCCTATGCAGGGTCCGAGCGAGCTTGGCCTGAGCGGTGCGCTTGAGAACTGGGACAGGTCCGGCGACCTGCCGCGCATCGACGTCCCGACGCTGGTCATCGGCGCCGCGCACGACACCATGGACCCGGCCCACATGCGCTGGATGGCCGGCCAGCTGCCGCAAGGCCGGTACCTTCACTGCCCCGACGGCAGCCACCTGGCTCAGTTCGACGACCCCGAGCACTACTTCCCCGGCCTGATTGAATTCCTGACGGCCCGCTGACCCGGCTCGCGGCATCACCTCAGCCGAGCAGCAGCCGGGTCTCGTCTCCGTACAGCAGGCGCTTGTGCTCTGCCAGCGTCGCCCGGTCCTGGCCGGCCAGGCTTGCGGCCAGCTTCACCGCCTCCGGCAGGACCTCCTCGGCGCCAGCCACCCGGTGAACGATCCCGGCCGCGAGCGCATCCGGCCCGCCAAACCGGCGTCCGGTGATCACAGCCTCCTGAACGGTGCGGCGGGCGAGCTTCGCGGTCAGCACGCTCAGCAGCTGCGGTGACAGCGGAAGGCCGAGACCAGCCTCGGGCATGCACCAGTAGCCGCGGTCGGCCCGCATGACTGCGAAGTCGTGCGCGACGGCGAGCAGCGCGCCCGCGCCGAACGCGTGGCCGTTGACCGCCGCCACCGTGATCGCCGGGAAGCTGAGCATCCGCCCGAGCAGCCCGTAGACGGCAGGCAGGTAACCGGCCGCCTCGTCTCCGGCTGTGAGCAGCCAGTCCAGGTCGAGCCCGTTGCTGTAGAACTTGCCGTCCCCCGTAGTGACCAGAGCACATGGCCCCTCGGTCGCGGCGACCTCGTCGAGCGCACGATCGAGCGGTGCCAGCAGGTCAGGGCTGAAGCGGTTCTCGCCCGCGTTCATTCGCAGTACCCAGACGCTGCCATCCTGGTGCAGGTCGATCAATGCGGCCTCCCGCTCAGCTGCGAATGTCGTCGAGAGTTCCCAGGTAGGACAGAACCCGCTCGGCCGCCAGCCGGGCAGTGGCGATGCAGGCCGGTATCCCGACCCCGTCGTACGCCGCGCCGCAGACCGCAAGGCCGGGCTCCGTCGCCACCCCGGCGCGGATCCGCGCGACCCGGTCCAGGTGACCGACGCTGTACTGCGGCAGGCCGCCGCCCCACCGGGTGACGCGGACATCTGCCGGCTGGCCAGTCACGCCGGTCGCAGCGGCGAGGTCGGCCGCCGCGAGGGCTGCCAGCTCGGCGTCGTCGCGCTGCAGCACCGCGTCCTCGCCGAGCCTGCCGACCGAGCACCTGATGACCTGCACGCCGGGCTCGCGACCGCGCAGGTGCGGCCACTTGACGGTGCTGAACGTGACTGCCTTGACAGCCCGCCCGTCCACGGCCGGCACCAGGAACCCGCTGCCGGTGATCGCCTCGCCGAACGCCGCGTCCGGGTAGGCGAGGGTGACGATCGCCATGCTCGCGTACTTGATCTCACCGAGCGCGGCGGCAGCCGCCGGCGCAACCTCGGCCAGGAGCCGGCTCGCCGGGATCGCCGGCACGGCCAGGATGACCGCGTCCGCCTCAAGTTGCTCCGGAGCGTGCGCCGACCCGACGGTCAGCCGCCAGCCGGCCGGCGTTCTGGCCATCTCGCGCACCATCGCGCCGGTGCGCACGACCGCGTCCGCGGCGGCCGCGAGCGCGGGCGGCAGCGAGCCGAGACCGTCGGCGAGCGTGGTGAACACGGGTTGCG
>Ga0335074_10014195_pt1 | contig 11178 bp, 7 predicted proteins | sample Lox_Sample_23_FD_206715 | JGI IMG/M metagenome (GOLD analysis project Ga0335074, IMG submission 206715) | Soil microbial communities from Loxahatchee National Wildlife Refuge, Florida, United States - Lox_Sample_2.3 | ecosystem: Environmental > Terrestrial > Soil > Wetlands | place: USA: Florida...
CCGGATTGAATGGGTCCCATCTTTTCCTCCACGTAGTTAAAGCGCACAAGAGCAACGACATGCCATAAAGTCGGTATTTTTATAGGAATGGGAAACAACAATGCCGCTTGCCATGAAAGTCGCCCCGTCTGCCTTGTCATTACGATTTATTGTGTTGGGCACTTCAAGACTCCCGTCGAAGATGACGTATTGCTGTGCGCGAGTCGCCGACGATCGCCTCGGTCGCCATTCCAATGAAAATCCCACAGTCGATAACCCCGATGAGGCGGCGCAGCTGCTCACCCAGAGCGGCAGGTTCCACCGCCGCATCAATGTCGTAACAGTCGTACAGCAAGTTTCCCCCTTCCGTGAGGACGGGCGCGCCGTCGTCGGCGATCCTGAGCATCGGACGCATGCCGAGTTCGGCGATGCGCCTCTTGACGCATTGATGCCCGAACGCAATGACTTCCACGGGCACCGGAGCACGGCTGGCGAACCTGTCGACAACCTTGGAATGGTCGACGACCACGAGAAAGCGTTGCGCCGCGGCGGCGACGATGCGTTCTCTCACCAGTGCGCCGCCAAGTCCTTTGATCAGGGTGAGCGGGCCCTGTAGCAATTCATCGGCTCCGTCGATCGCAAGATCAAGCGCTTCCGTTTCGGCAAAATTCGTCAGCGGTATACCGAGTTGGCGCGCACGCAGTTCCGTGCGCGTCGAGGTGGGGATGCCAACAACAATTATCCGCTCTTCACGGATCCGACGGGCAATCTCGTCGAGCACAAACGACATGGTGCTTCCGGTGCCCAGGCCGAGTCTCATGCCGCTCTCGATTTCGCGCGCTGCCGCGATGGCCGCCGTTTGCTTCAACTTGTCCTGTTCCGACATCATGTGCCGACCGTGGGCAAAAATCGCTCGGCCGGCGTTGAATACCCGACAAGAGGACCAAATCTGCAAGACAACTTCCGGAGCACGGTGATGAGCGTATTCATAAGACTGAACTGTTCAACAAATAACGTTCGACTGCCTTGGCGAAACCCTCGTCGTTGAAACTGTCGGTAGTGGCACTGGCCTGCGATTTGACTGCACCGCTGGCATTGCCCATGGCAATACTGAAACCTGAACGTCGGAACATCAGCACATCGTTCGGCATGTCACCGATTGTCGCAACCTCAGCTGCCGGAATACCATACATCTTTACAAGCTCATCGAGGACCGCACCCTTGTTAGCCGCCGGATGGGTAATGTCGACGTAGTAAGGCTGAGACCGCTTTACCGATGCATGCTCGCCGAGCATCGCGGAAACGTCGGCTTCGCATTTTGCTACCGCATCGGAGTCGTCACTTACGCCGACGATCTTGATCACCTTATTGAGATCGGAATCGCTGAAGCGAGCAATGACTGTCGGCTCAAACTTCACCGTCCAGGCTTCGCGCGCGACGTGGGGGGCATTTTCATTATGTATCAGCCAGTCGCTGTTCGTATAGAGCCAGGTATCGATCCCATGGCCTCGGATTACTTCGATCGCTTGTCGCGCAACGTCGGGTGTAAGTGTACGGGTATTTATCACCGACAGATCCGGACGAACTAAGGCACCACCGTTGAAGCCGGCGATGGGTGAGGTGATAGCAAGGGGACCAATCAGCATCCCCATCCCGCGTGGAGGTCTACCACTGGTGATTGCAAAAAGAATTCCACGAGTCCTGAGGGCGGCAACCGCGGCCTGTGCCCGCGCGGTCAGAATTTTGTTTTCGGTGACTAGCGTCCCGTCGACGTCGGAAATCAGCAGCGAGAATTTTTGCACGCTACCCTCCGCAAACCTATGGGCCTATTGATCGCCAGGAGCGGCTGCCGTCGTCTTCAAGCAACATGTCAGCTGATTTCGGACCCGCGCTGCCCGCTTGGTAATTGGGAAAGTCGGTAGGCTGAATGGATGCCCATGCATCCAGCAACGGTTGGACGATCCGCCAGCCTGCCTCGACCATATCGGCGCGCTGAAAGAGAGTGGCATCACCGATCATGCAGTCATAAATGAGTGTCTCGTAGCCGACATTTGCCTGTGAAGGAAACCAGTCTTTGTAAGCAAAGCTCGTCTTGACGGGTGACAGCGCCATTGTCTGGCCCGGGCGCTTCACTTCAAATTGCAACGAGATGCCCTCCTCCGGCTGAATCTGGAAAATCAACCAGTTGGGCGCCAGTTTTGCGATGTCTGTGCCTTGAAAGACCGACAGCGGGGCCTGTCGAAAGCGAATCGCAATTTCCGTCCGGCGGCTGCACATCGACTTCCCGGTGCGGAGATAGAAGGGGACGCCGGCCCATCGCCAAGTATCGATCTCCAGTTTCAGAGCGACATAGGTCTCGGTCGGCGAATTTTCTGCCACATCGGGTTCGTGGCGGTAATCTCTCATTGCTTGTCCGAGTACTTCACCTTGGCCATACTGCCCACGGGTTGCCCATTCGATGGGCAGCGGACGGATCGCGTTAAGCACATCGGCCTTCCTATTGCGCACAGCGTCAGGGTCGAAGCTTGAGGGGGGCTCCATTGCCGTCATCGTCAATAGTTGAAACAGATGGTTCGGCACCATGTCGCGGAGCGCCCCGGTCTGTTCGTAGAACCGGCCGCGGTGTTCGACGCCGACTGTTTCGGCCGCGGTGATCTGCACATGATCGATGTGGTCACGATTCCAGATCGGCTCGAAAAAGCGATTGGCAAAACGGACCGCCAGAATGCTTTGGACGGTTTCCTTGCCGAGAAAATGATCGATCCGGTATATCTGCTTTTCGTCGAGAACCCGGAGCAGTCGAGCGTTCAGTGTCACGGCTGAGTAAACGTCGTGACCGAACGGCTTTTCAACGATTACGCGCCGCCAGCGTTTGCCGCCAGCTTCGTCAAGAAGCCCAGCTCCCGCGATTCGTTCTGATAGCGGAGCGAAGAAACGGTCGGCGACCGCGAAATAAAATAGTACATTGCCCCGCGTACGATGATCGCGCTCCGCCGTCTCAAGAAGTGCACCAAGTTCCGAAAACGTCGTGGTTTGCTCGAAATCACCCTGAAGATAGCTCATCCGCGTCCGGAGCGAATTCCACGCGATCTGATCAATGGACTTCGTTTGGAATTCGCCGCTGGTCGTCGGGAATCGATAGATCATATGGGACAGACCTTGGCGCCACTGATCGGACGTAAGATCGGCGACATCCACACCAATCAGCGCAAAATCGTTCGGGAGCAGCCCGCCCACGGCAAGATTGTAAAGCGCCGGAACGACGAGGCGTTTTGTCAGGTCCCCGGCCGCGCCAAATATCACCATTGCGCAGGGAGCAGCCACCTTGGTCTGCGCCAGCGGACCAAATGCGATTTTGTTGCTATCGGACATTGCTGTTCACGTTAGTGTGCATGTCGGGCGATCTGTTCGTGGGCTGCTCTAATGACTTGTTCGGGCGTGAAGCCGAACTTGGTCAACAGGCCTTTGAGGGGGGCCGATGCACCGAAAGTGTGCATCCCGACGATGGCACCGCGGCGTCCAACGTATCTTTCCCAACCGAAGGTAGCTGCCTGCTCGACCGCTACCCGTGCGAGTACAGCATCAGGCAGAATCTTCTCGCGATAGGCTTCGTCCTGTTGCTCAAACAGCTCCCAAGATGGCATGCTAACGACGCGCGCCGGTATGCCATCAGCGGCGAGTTGTTCGGCTGCCGCCACGCAAAGCGAAACCTCGCTGCCCGTACCGATGATAATGATCCGGGGTGGTTCGCCACCCAGATCGCAGAGAACATAGGCGCCCCGCGCGAGGTCTGACGCTGGCGAAAACCGGCTTCGATCTAGGGTCGGCAGGGCCTGGCGGCTGAGAATGAGGCAGGCCGGTTGGTGTCTGAGCGCGAGCACGACCCGCCATGCTTCCGCGACTTCATTTGCATCACAGGGGCGTATGGTGATCAATCCGGGAACTGCGCGCAGCCCGGCCAGTTGTTCAACCGGCTGATGAGTTGGTCCGTCCTCTCCTACGCCGATTGAATCGTGGGTAAAGATATAGAGCGCTGGCAGCTCCATGATTGCCGACAGCCGGATTGGATTGCGCATGTAATCGGAGAAGATCAGGAAGCCAGAACCAAATGGCCTCAGCTTGGCCAGCGCCATTCCGTTGACTGCCGCACCCATAGCGTGCTCGCGAACGCCGAAATGAAGATTTCGGCCGCTGTGGTTGTCTTGCTGGAAATCACCCGCCGCCTCGAAGGTCATTCTGGTTTTGGTCGATGGGGCCAGGTCGGCCGCACCGCCGATCAGCCAGGGCAGATCTTGTGCGATCGCATTTTCGATGATGCTGGACGCGTCACGACTAGCGATACCCTTCGGATCGGCGGGAAACGTTGGAAGCGCCTTGTCCCAACCCGTTGGCAGGTCCCGCTCTTGCAACAGGTCGAACTGGCTTGCGAGCTCGGGAAACGTCGAACGATATCGGGCAAAGCGTTCTTGCCATTGAGCATGTTTGTCAGCACCGCGCGCCCCTATTCCCGCGGCAAAATGCGCGTACACACCATTCGGGACGAGAAACTGCGCATCCTCCGGCCAGCCGTAAAACCGCTTTGTGGCTCTTACCTCGTCGTCGCCCAGCGGCTCGCCATGCGCCTCCGACGAGTCCTGTTTATGCGGCGCGCCATAGCCGATGTGACTTTCGATGATTATCAATGTCGGCCGGCTTTGTTCACGTTCCGCGCGATCAAGACCGGACAGCACCTCCACTTCATTATTTGCATCGCGAACATGCAGCACATTCCAACCAAACCCGAGGAAGCGGGTTGCAACATCCTCTGTGAAACCAATATCGGTATTTCCCTCGATCGAAACCCTGTTGGAATCGTAGATCCAACACAGTTTATGGAGCCCAAGATGGCCGGCCAAAGAGCCCGCCTCGCTCGAAATTCCCTCCATCATGCACCCGTCGCCGCATAGCGCGTAGGTGCGCCAGTCGACTACTTCAAAGTCTGGTCGATTGAAATGCGTGCCGAGCCAACGTTCCGCCATAGCCAAGCCGACGCTCATCGCAATCCCCTGACCGAGAGGTCCGGTGGTTGCTTCAACGCCGGAAGTAAGATGATATTCGGGATGGCCGGGACAGGCACTGTCCAACTGCCGAAACGATTTGATATCCTCCAGCGTCACGGAGGGCCTGCCCAACCTCTCGTATCGTGCATTCACCGCCTCCGTCTTTGACAGATGCAGCAATGCGTAGAGCAGCATTGATGCATGCCCGGCCGATAAAATAAATCGGTCGCGATTTGGCCATACGGGCGATGCGGGATCGAATTTGAGCCGCTTTTGCCAGAGGGCGTACGCAACCGGCGCAATGCCCATCGGTGTGCCTGGATGTCCCGACCTTGCCTTCTGGACAGCATCGATCGCCAGTGTGCGGATCGTGTTAATGCAGAGACGATCAAGTTCGCTGCTCATTTTCGTTCTCGCTGTCTGTTACCGGATCTCGACACGCTCCCGAGGGTGATGTCGCGCGCGCCAATATGATCTTGAGGTTGAAGCAACAGCGCGATCAAACCGCTCCATCCGGTCTGGTGCGATGCGCCAAGTCCGGCACCGGTATCGCCGTGATAGTATTCATGAAACAGCGGATGGTTCGAGAAATTTGGATCCTGCTGCAACAAAGAGCAGGTTCCCAGCGACGGCCGACGTCCGTCCGTTCCTCGCAGATAAAGGGATGCCAGTCGATGTCGCAGATCATCGGCGATTTCGGCCAACGTCGCAGAGCGGCCGGAACCGTATGGAAATTCCACCTTGAAGTCGTCTCCGTAGTAGCGGTAAAATTCGTAGAGGGAATCGATCAGCAGATAATTCACTGGCATCCAGATCGGTCCGCGCCAGTTAGAGTTTCCCCCAAACAGAGTCGAGGTCGATTCGCCTGGCTCGTAATGGACGCAATACTCCATACCGTGACAGGTAAAAACAAAAGGCTCCTCGTGATGGTGTTTCGAGAGTGAACGCACGCCATACGCCGAGAGAAATTCGGCCTCGTCGAGCGCCCGGCGAAGCAGCTTTTTTAGGCGATGGCCGCGCAGCAGCGAGAGCAGGAGTCGATCACCCCTATTGGGCTCCTGCCAGCGGGAGATTAGCCGCGCCAGATCCGGACGATGCTGAACAAACCAATTTGCACGTCGCGCAAACTCGGGCAGCCGCGTCTGGATGTGATCTCCGAGGACCTCAACGGCGAATAAGGGAATTAAGCCAACAATTGATCGCGCTTTCAGCGGCAATCGATTTCCATCTGGCAGGTTTAGAACATCGTAATAGAATTCATCGGCTTCGTCCCACAACCCGGTACCGTCGCCGCTGACATGCTCCATGGCCTCGGCGATGAAAAGGAAATGCTCGAAGAATTTCAGCGCGATGTCTTCATAGACGTGATCGTGTTGCGCGAGCTCCAGCGCAATCCGCAGTAGGTTGAGCGTGTACATTGCCATCCACGCGGTACCGTCGGACTGGCTTATGTAACCGCCCGTTGGCAACGGTTTGGAACGATCAAATACGCCGATATTGTCCAGGCCAAGAAAGCCACCCTGGAAGACATTGCGGCCTCCGGCGTCCTTCCGGTTCACCCACCATGTGAAGTTCAACATGAGTTTGTGGAAGACGCGTTCCAGGAACGCCAGGTCGCCCTTTCCCTTCAGCGCCTTGTCGGTCTCATACACCCGCCAGGCCGCACGAGCCTGCACCGGCGGATTGACGTCTCCAAGCGCCCACTCATAGGCAGGCAACTGACCGTTCGGGTGCATGTACCATTCGCGCATGAGCAGCACGAGTTGTGCTTTGGCAAAATCCGGATCAATTAGCGCAAGCGTGATACAGTGAAATCCCAGATCCCATGATGCATACCAGGGAAATTCCCAGGTATCCGGCATGGAAATCACGTCGTAATTATTCAGATGGCACCAATCGGCATTGCGACCACGTTGGCGTTCAACCGGGGGCGGGGGTTCGGTCGGGTCACCTGCTAGCCATGTCGGAACGTCGAAATAGTAAAATTGTTTTGACCACAGCATTCCGGCGAGGGCCGCGCGTTGAACCGCGCGACGATCGGGTTGGGAAATATCCTGCTGGAGCACGGCGTAGAACTCGTCGGCTTCCGCTTGCCGCTCTGCGAAGAGATGATCGAATCGGGTAAACGCATGACCCTCAGCATCCGCGGGGCGGAGTCGAAGTCGGATTACCGCCGAGTCGAGGCCTCCAATAGTGAGACGGTAGCGGAATGCGCATTTGCTTCCCTCGGGGTATGGGCTTACGGCATCCGCTTTGCCGTTAACGACGTAGTCATTAATCCCGTCCTTGAAGTAGCCGCGAATGTCGAGCCCGTTGAGGTGCCGGTGGTTCGTCTCGTTCTCGCAGAACAGGACTTCCGCGCCACTATCTGCCCAGAGCCTGAGCGCCGGAAACATATGGTGCTCGGTCTGGACTGTTTGATCGGAATGGAGGCAAATGCGGGGACGGGGAATATCGGTGGACCAGCTCCAGGTGTTGCGTGCCCAGAGCTGTGGCAACAGGTGCAGAGTGGCCTCGGCGGGCGCGCGATTCACGACAGTGATCCGCATCAGCGTATCATCTGTGTCGCCCTTGGCGTATTCGACGGTTATATCGAAATAGCGGCCGTCGTCGAAAACACCGGTGTCGTAGATTTCGAATTCGGGATCATGACGGCAGCGGGCCCGATTCTCCGCAACAAGCCGTTGATATGGAAATTCGCGCTGCGGATATTTATAGAGCATCCGCATATAGGAGTGGGTCGGTGTACCATCCTGGAAATACCAAAGCTCTTTGGCATCCTCACCGTGATTTCCTTCTTCATTTGTAAGGCCGAACATGCGCTCCTTCAGGATCGGGTCGCATCCGTTCCACAGCGCAACACCCAGACACCACCTCAAGTGGTCGTCGCCCCAGCCGGCAATCCCGTCCTCGCCCCAACGATAGGCACGGCTGCGCGCGTGATCGTGCGGGAAATAGTCCCATGCGGTGCCGTGGGTGCTATAGTCCTCGCGTACTGTTCCCCATTGGCGCTCGCTCAAATAGGGCCCCCACCGGCGCCAGGGTTGGCCGGATTCGATCGCAAGAAGCCGCCGCCCTTCGGCGGTTTCGAATAGATGGCGCCGCGGTGGATTGTTCTTCGTCATTTCTTTTCACCGGGCTGCCGGCCCGCATCGGCGTCGAGCATGCGTCGCATGCGGATGAATTCGCCGAGCGACCAGGCTTGGAAAGGGCAACCACCGGGCGTATGGGGCGGGGCTCCGTCGACGATTTCGGAAATGTGACCGAGTCCGGCGACTTCGAGATGCGCGAGCAGAGGTGGCACGAAGCGCGTCCGCGCGATCGCCTTGGTCGCCGGACTTCTTCCATGCACATTCAGCCACGCGTCGACGAATGATCCGAGGAGCCATGGCCAGACAGTTCCCTGATGATACGCAGCGTCCCGCTCGGCGGGGCCCCCGCGATAATGCGGGACATAGTCGGGATCGTCCGGTTCGAGCGATCGCAGTCCGAGAGGAGTTAGTAAAGTTCGTTCGACCAGATCGAGAACACTGCGGGCGGCGTCACCGCTCAACACCGGATAGGGAAGGCCGCCGATGGCTAATATCTGATTGGGCCGAATGCGCGCGTCGTTTTCTCCCCGCTGGTGATTGGCATCCACCACGTCGAACAATCCACCGGTTTCAGGATTAGGAAACCGTAGTTCGAATGAGGAGCGGGCAGCACGTTCGGTCTGCGTCCAACGCTGCGACCAACGTTGTCCAACACGTAGTGCATTGATCCAGAGCGCCTGAATTTCGACCGGCTTTCCAATGCGTGGGGTGACCGGACACTCGCCGACTTTTGCATCCATCCATGTTAGTTGAAGTCCAGGTTCGCCGGCACGAATGAGGCCGTCGGTATCAAGGCCAATCTGATGGCGCGTGCCACGTGCAAAGCCAAGCAGGATCGACTGTACGGCTTCAGCCAGTCGCGCCTCATCATGCGGGCGATAGCCGGCATCGGAAGCTGCCCTTAGAAAGTCTTCGATCGCCACGATGTACCAGAGCGGCGCATCAACCGAGTTGTATTCGGCGGCTCCATCGCCTTCGGCAAACCGGTTGGGTAACATTCCCTGATCGATCAGACCTGACCAGGTTGACAATATGGCGTCCGCTTCTGCCAGCCTGCCGGTTGCCAGCAGCAGACCCCGCATCGTTATGAACGTATCGCGACCCCAATCCGTAAACCACGGAAAGCCCGCTACGATGGTCTTTCCTCGATTGCCGTTAACGACATAGGATGAAGACGCGATTGAGCATGACCTGGACGCGGCCTTCCGCCGATCAATTTCGGACTGGGCGAGTGCTCTGGCGCAGAGTTCTGCATCCGTCTCGACTGCACCGCCCGAACTGAAGATCAAGGCGGCAACACCCCGGTGAAGGTCGAAAGTGAAGCGACCCGGTGACGCAAGATCCTCGACGCAATCAAGCCCGCGGTCCCGTTCAGCGGTGTATAAAAAATTTCTATACCAGTCCGGCTCGCTGCGGTACTCGCCATTGCTATCGGCGACGATTCCGGGCAGCGACGAATAGGGACGCCAGGCAATACTCTGGCCATGTACCGCACTGTCCAAGCTGCAAATCCGATTCTCGTGATGTAGCGAATGGTAGTCCCGGCCGGAAATCAGCGGCCGAACATTAAGGGTGCATGGGCTTTCGATACCATGCACTCTCCAAAGCAGTACGACCCGAGAAGAGTCATGCGATACAAATAACTCATGTACGATTTCGACCCCGCCGGGCAATACAAATCGCCAGCTGGGCCATGGATCAGTCGAAAACCCGGTGAGGTAGATCGACCCGTCGGGAAAGATGACGTCGGGTAAGTAACGCTGGGACGTGAGTGCATACGTCCCATCCGACAACGTGACCCAAGCTTCAACGCCGTTCACGAGAACAACCCGGCCTGCCGGTGGATGTGTGGCTACAAGCAGAAGTGCGTGGTAGCGCCGCGTTCGTTCGCCCCCGACGGTGCCGCTGGCGAAACCACCCTGCCCATCTGCTTCGAGCCATTCTGCGGTCGAGTCCATCGGCTCAACTCCCGCGCGCCGCCAAGAAAGCATGAATCCATTTGATGTAGCGATCTGCGACCTGCTCAACTGCCGCTGAGCGCGTCATAGTTTGATCGCGCAGGCCGACAAGTGCTTCCCAGAATGACGTCCGGCCAATTGCAAAGCCGACATAGCCAGGCACTGATGCTGCCACTTCAAGCCATGAAAGGACGCCGATCTCGTCGGCTCCGCGCCCAAGAACTATGCAGCTGACCTTCTCGCGGCCATCCCGACGCGCTGTTGCAACGAGGGCGATGCAATCGTCGCGGCGTTCAAGCCCTTCGACCTTCCAGACATCGGGCTCAACTCCTGCCTGCTGCAGCTCTTTAATTGCGGCGACCATAAGAAACGGGCGAAGGTCGCGGTCGAAAAGTAGCTGATTTCCGCCCACACGATCCGTTTGCTCGCGAGTCATCGGGACCAGCAACTCGAACATGAGACGGTGGCCATTCCGATGACAGTAATCTGACAATTCCTTGAGTCGTGTTGCTTGCCTCCCGTTTATCGCATCGTCGTTTTGAGGATTGTACCGGACGAGCACCTTGACGAAGGTCGGCACGAACGCTTCAATGTGGTCACGCCAACGATCGCCGTATTCGAAGACGAATTCTTCCTGACCGCTTTTTTCGACAGGCGCACAAGTAATAATACCCTGCGCCCGGGCGTCTCGAAGTATTGGGGCTCCAAACTGCTCATCGACCAGGATACCCGCCGCGCCGCGCGGCGCGCCCTTGGTCAACGCAAGTTTGAAGGCGTCATAGACGACCCGCTTGCTGTCGGAGACTGCCGCGCTCTGCTCTGCGGTGAGCCGTTGCTTGAAGCCGAACAGGCTTTTCTCGAAAGTCGATCGCTGATCAAAGGGCAAAATGAAGAGAGGACGATCATACCCGGGTTCCATCGTATGTCTCCGTCTCAGCTCTTGTTAGCGTCGCGATAGCGCTTGATCAGCGCATTGGTAGAACTGTCGTGCGTGAGCTCGCCAGCTCCCCCGGGGCCGAACTCGGATGCGATGCGCAGCGCCAAGACCTTGCCCAACTCGACGCCCCACTGATCGAAGCTGTCGATGTTCCAGATTGCGCCCTGCGTGAA
>Ga0335074_10014196_pt1 | contig 11178 bp, 8 predicted proteins | sample Lox_Sample_23_FD_206715 | JGI IMG/M metagenome (GOLD analysis project Ga0335074, IMG submission 206715) | Soil microbial communities from Loxahatchee National Wildlife Refuge, Florida, United States - Lox_Sample_2.3 | ecosystem: Environmental > Terrestrial > Soil > Wetlands | place: USA: Florida...
GACGCGTGAGAGACCTTAGGACGAGTGGATGAGAGGGGATGGCACCGATGCATCGGCCCGGCACCACCGCCGTTCTGGATGACCAGGCGGGGTTCGAGGCGGTATCCGTGCAGGTAGCGGCGATCACCAGCGCACAGGGGCAGGCGGCCCCGATCCCGGTGACCATGGCCGGAGTTCCCAACGGCCGGATCCTGCCGTGCACGGATGACCCGGACCTGTTCTTCGCCGAGTCTCCGCAGGACGTGGAGTGCGCAAAGGACCTGTGCAGGAGCTGCCCGGCGCGGATGGCGTGCCTCGCGGGAGCGCTCGAGCGCCGGGAGCCCTGGGGAGTCTGGGGCGGCGAGCTGTTCCTTCGCGGCGAGATCGTGCCGCGCAAGCGGCCGCGCGGACGGCCCAGGAAGGACGAGGTAGCGGCTTGACCGGCCGCTATGGCGGACGTTGAGGTGGTGGATGAGATGAATCTGGCCCTTGAAATGGTCAGCGAACGACAACAGAGAATGCTGGCGGACGCCGCGGCGCGGCGCCGGGGCGCGCGGGCAGTCGCGCTAGCCCGGGCTACCCGCAGGGCCGAGCGAGCGCAGCGTCAGCTGGCCCGCTCGCGGCGCGAAGCCAGGCGGCTCGGTGTCGAGCTGGCGGCCGAGCAGAGCTCTTGAGACAGCAGAGCTCTTGAGACAGCAGAGCTCCTGAGACAGCAGAGCTCGGCGAAACTCGGCGCACAAGGGCCCGGGAAGCGCGCGCTTCCCGGGCCCTTCCGCTGCCCTGGCCCTCGCTTCCGGTCAGCCTCCCGGGTTCGCCGCCCCGGCCACCGCGCCGTCCGGGTCGTCGCGACCTGGGCTCGGCTGATCGGGCCCGCCTTCTGCGGGCTCGGCCTCGTCGATGTAGCCGGGCATCCACTTGACCACTTCGGCGCGGAACCGGCCCTCGCACTCGAGCTGGCAGAGCACTCCGATCCCGGCCGTGGAGACGCGGTGGATGAGCACGTACGTGGGCGGCAGGTTGAGGCGGCGGCCGATGGCGGCCGACCGCAGGTCCGTGACGCGAGACGCCTCGGCCCGCAGCCATTCCCGGGTGAATTTGAACGACTCCACCCTGGACGGATCGGCGAGCGGCGCCAGGTAGGCGTGCAGCGCGTCGAGATCGACGTTGACGTCTTCCTTGAGGAAGCCGTGCACACGTAGTTCCGCCTCGACCGTCTCGATATCCCGGTCCTCGTGCATGAGGCGCAGCAGCTTGCCGAAGAAGGGCGGGAAGCCGTCGGGCAGCCGGTCCACGGCGCCGAAGTCGAGGACGCCGAGCCGGCCGTCGTCCATGAGCCGGAAGTTGCCCGGATGCGGATCGGCGTGCAGCAGGCCCGCCCTCGCGGGCCCGGAGAACAGGAACCTGACGAGAAGGATGCCCGCCCGGTTCCGGTCCTCGGCGCTTCCCTCGGCGATGACCCTGGACAGCGGGGTGCCGTCGATCCACTCGGTGACCAGGACGTGGTCGGTCGCCATGACGACGTGCGGGACGAGGAACTCGGGGTCGTCCGCGTAGGCGTTCGCGAACGCCTCCTGCGAGGCCGCCTCGAGCTGGTAGTCGAGTTCCTCGGCGACCCGCTTGCGCAGCTCGTCGAGCAGCGGCTTGACGTCGAGGCCCGGCATCAGCACGCTGAAGAGCCGGCCGATCCGGCTGAGCTGGGTGAAGTCGCTGATCAGGGCCCTACCGGCGCCCGGGTACTGGATCTTCACCGCCACCAGGCGGCCATCATGCCAGGTGGCGCGGTGCACCTGGCCGATCGAGGCGGCCGCGGCCGGGCTGTCGTCGAAGTCGGCAAAGTTGTCCCGCCAGTCCACGCCGAGGTCGGCGACCAGCACGCGGTGCACGGTTGCGGCCGGCAGCGGCGGCGCGGCTTCCTGAAGCTTGGTCAGCGTGGCCCGGTAGGGCCCGGCGATCTCGTCAGGCAGCGCAGCCTCGAAGATCGACAGGGCCTGGCCGAGCTTGAGCGCGCCGCCCTTCAGCTCGCCGAGGACCCTGAAGATCTGCTCGGCCGTCCGCTGCTGGATCTCCTGCGCCACGACCTCCGCGGGACGCCCGCCGATCCGTTTGCCGAGGCCGAGCGCCGTCCGCCCGGCCAGACCGACCGGCAGCGTGGCGAGTTTCGCCGTCCGTGTTACGGCACGGCGGGGCAGGTCGCTCACGGATATCGCGGCACGCAGCTACTAGTTGTCAGCCCGGACACGGCGCGCCGCTTCACCTCCCCTGGTACATGTCATTCCCAAGATCCCATTGTCCGCTACCTGGCGGCATGACTGCCACACGAGCAGGCCGGGTGGCGCGGCCAGGTCCGGCGGCGCCACTGCCAGCCAGGCAGGACGAGTTCCAGGGTGCCATCCGCCACCGCGTCGGCCGCGACCGCCCTGTCGATGAACGCAAGCACCTGCGCTGCGGCCTGCGCGGCAACCGCCGCCGCGAGCGGCGCGTCGCACGCCCGCGGATCGGGTTCCCGCCCCTCAATCTGGGCGAGAATCAGCGGCCAGGCGGGGTCGCGCTCGGCCCTGGTCAGATCCAGGCATCTCAGGCACGCGGTGCGGCCGGGGATGACCAGCGGGCCAACGACCCCGATCGCCTCATCGGCCGCCACGGCCAGGTGCGGGACCTCGTCGCGCATCAGGCTGGCCCGCAGATCCATGGAGGGCCGGCCGACCAGGATCGCGAGGTCGGGCAGGGCCATGCCAGATGGCACCGTGCTGGTCGGCGCCTTGCCGGGCCCGCCGGTCCCGGCCAGCGCGGCCCCGGCGCGTAACGTTCCAGGTTCCGACCGTGTGACCCGGCCGATGCCGGACCTCTGCAGAAGGCTCGCGATCCCGGTTCCCACGGCACCCGCGCCGTGGACCCGGATCTGTGCGGTGAGCCTGCGCGCGAGGGTGCGTGCACCGCCGTCGCCGTCCCGGTGCGCAAGGGACGCGGCGGCGAGCTCGGCGGCCAGGCGTGCCCGCAGCGGCGGCGGCAGTAACCGTAACGTGGCAGCGGGGAAGTCGTCGAGCGCGCCGGCGGTTGCCAGCAGGGCCAGGACCCGCTCGGTGGTTTTCGCGGGGATGCCCTGGTCAGCGGCGGTCTCGATGACCTGCGCCCGGTCGCGGCTGCCGTCGAGAAGGCCGATCAACCACGCCACCCCGGCCATCCCGGAGAGCGCCACTGCCCGCCGTGAGTCCACGCCGATCTGCAGCGTGTCACGATCGCGCCATACCGCCAGGAGCCCGGGCTTCAGCACTGGTCTCATGCCTCACAGCGTGACAGGCTGCGCCGACAGTCCGGACATTACGGCCGTTCGCGTCGTGGCCGGGCCCGGGACGGGGGTCGCGGCCGGAGGGCGTCCCCGGGCGCCGGAGCGACATGGCGGGCGGCCGCTCGCTCCGCTGCGGGCCGTTCGCCCCCCTTCCCCAGAAGACGCTCGGCCCGGAGCCCGGGGACTCCTGCCAGGCGAAGCTAGGCCCAGTGTCCGGAGGGGTCAATACGCCCCTGTGGGCAACGATATGGACAACCTGCGGAAACAGCGGAGCGTCACTGTGGACAACGGTGAGCTTGCCTGTGCAGTTTGGCGCGCCTGGGCCGGCCCGGCGTCGTCTAGCAGGCATGTTGCTGTCCACCGCCTGTGGACGGCAGATTGCAAGCCCGCGAGGTCTCATGCCCGCACCGGGCGAGGTCAGGATCCCGCTGGCGGGTCGCCCTGCGGAGACGAGCCTCCTTCATCGCCCGGCTTTTCCTCGCCCGGTTCCTGGGTGCCGGGTTCCTGGGTGCCGTCTGACTCGAGGTCGGAGATGTCGAAGTCGGGCCGGCCCCTGACGAAGCCGTCCGGGTCGTCGAAATCCTCGGCCGTCGGCAGCAAGTCCGGGTGCGCCCAGACCGCGTCGCGGCCGTCGATACCCCGCGCGTCGGTCAGCCCGCGCCAGATGGCCGCGGCCTCGCGCAGCCTGCGTGGCCTTAGCTCCAGGCCGACGAGCGTTGCGAAGGTCCGCTCGGCCGGGCCGCCGCTGGCCCGGCGCCGCCTGATCGCCTCGGCCAGGGCGTCGGCCTGCGGCAGCCGGCTCCCGGCGGCCTCATCGACCACGGTCGCTACCCACCCCTCGACCAGCGCGAGGACCGTTTCCAGCCGCGCCAGCGCGGCCTTCTGCTGCTCGGTGTCCTCCGGCTGGAACAGCGCGGCGCCCGACAGCGCCTCGCTCAGCGCCTCCGGGTTGGCCGGGTCGATCTGCGGCATGGCCTCACGCAGCGCGTTGGCGTCCACGGTGATACCGCGCGCGTAGTCCTCGACCGCGTCGAGCAGGCGGGAGCGCAGCCACGGCACGTGAGCGAACAGCCGCTGATGCGCGGCCTCGCGCAAGGCCAGGAACAGCCGTACCTCGTCCTCGCTGACGGAAAGCCCGTCCCCGAAGGCCTTGACGTTGGCGGGGAGCAGCGCGGCCGTGCCCGCGGGGCCAAGCGGAAGGCCGACGTCAGTGGAGCTGACGACCTCCTGAGCCAGCGCGCCGACCGCGGCACCGGTCTGGCCGCCGACCATCATCCCGCCGATCCTGCGCATCATCTGCCCGAGCCCGCCGAGCGCGCCGAACCCTCCGGTCAGCGCGGTCATCGCGGAGCGCATCTCGGGCGGAAGCTCCCCGGCGAGTTCCTCGGGGTCCTCGGTCAGCATTCCGCCCATCGCCTCGACGGCCCGGGCCGCGATCGGGTCGCACAGCTTCGACCAGATCGGCAGCGTCGCCTCGACCCACTCGGACCGGCTCCAGGCCTGGGTGATGCGTATGCCGGTTGGCAGGGTCGTGGCGTCCTCCAGCCACAGGTCGGCGGTCCGGAGGGCGTCGGTCGTCTTGCGGCGGTCGATCTCCAGGACGCTCGCGTCGCCCTGGGCCGCGACCGTCTGCCGCGCCACGTTCTTGGCGAGGTCCCAATTGACCGGGCCACCCTGCCAGGACATGAGGTCCGCGAACTGGCGCAGGGCGTCGGCGAACTGCTGCGGGTCGCCGAGCGGGCCCAGCGGCCCGCCGGGCCCGCCCGCACCTGCGGGCCCGCCCGGGCCGCCGCTGCCGCTGCTGCCGCCGCCGCCCGGCTTGTCGGGATCCCGGTCACGGTCGCCGGGCAGGCCAAAGCCAAAGGGAGGGTCCGTCATCTCCGCTCCCTCTCGGGCAGGATGGAAGAGTCCACGTCCGCCACGTTATCCCGGGAGCACACCGTGGTGAGCAATCGAGATGCCAGGTTCGCCAACGGCGCAGCCATGGTTCCCCGCCAACTGGCCGCGGACACCCGGTGAGCAGCAGCGGGACGCGCAGGGGCCAGGCCGCGCACGGCCCCGGCGCGGCGAGGGGCGCAGACGGGCGCGGGCGGGGCCCGGTGGTCGCCGTCACCGGCGCGGCCAGCGGCCTCGGTCACGCGCTCACGGTCCGGCTGGCAGCGTCGGACAGGATCGGCCGGGTGATCGCCATCGACGGTCACCGGGGGGACGCGACTGGCGTGACCTGGCGAGTTGTGGATATCCGCGATCCGGCGCTGGCCGGCCGGCTCGCTGGCGTGGACGCCGTGGTGCACACCGATGTCGACCTGGCGCCGGATTCCGATGCCCGGTCCCGGCGGGCATTCAACGTGCGCGGCGCGCAGACCGTCCTGACCGCGGCGGCCGCCGGGCGGGTGGGCTGGGTCGTGCTGGTAACCAGCGCGATGGTGTACGGCGCGCGGCCGGATAACCCGGTCCCGCTGGCCGAGGACGCGCCCCTGGGCGTTGACTCCGACGGCAGCGTTGTCGGCGACCTGCTGGAGATCGAGCAGCTGGCACAGCGCTCGCCGACGGCCAACCCGGGCATGGCCGTCACGGTCGTCCGGCCCGCCGCGCTGGTCGGCGAGGGCGTGGACACGCTGATCACCCGGCACTTCGAAGCGCCCAGGCTGCTGGCCGTCAAGGGCTGCGTCCCGCGCTGGCAGTTCTGCCACGTCGACGACCTGGTGTCGGCGCTCGAGCTGGCCGCGGCCGGCGAGGTGACCGGGAAGTTCGCCGTCGGCTGCGATGGATGGCTGGAACAGGAGCAGGTGGAGGAGCTGTCCGGGCTCCGCCAGATCGAGCTGCCGCCCGGGCTCACGTTCGGGACCGCCCAGCGGCTGCACCGGGCCGGGATAACCCCCGCGCTAGTGACCGACCTGCACTTCGTCGTGTACCCGTGGGTGGTGAACTGCGCGACCCTGCGGCAGGCAGGGTGGAAGCCCAGTTTCGACAACCAGGCGGCCCTCGCCGTCCTGCTTGAGCAGCGCGGCGGGCATCACGCCCTGGCCGGCCGGCGGCTGGACCGCAAGGATGCGACGATCACCGCCGCGGGCGCCACGGTGGCCGTCATCGGGACGGCGGCGATCGTTCGCGAGGTCAGGCGCCGCCGCCGCAGCACCTGAACGGCCGCGATAACTTGGCACTGTGGACACGATCCGGCTAGCCGAGCTGCGGGACACGCCGCTGTCCGTCGACGAGGCCCTCACCGCGGTCTCGGACCCGGCGGCGGGCGGCATCGCCCTGTTCGTCGGGGCGGTCCGCGATCATGATCACGGCCAGGATGTGGTCCGCCTTGGGTACAGCGCGCATCCCTCGGCAGGAGCAGAGTTGCGGCGGATCGCGGAGAAGGTCGCTGCCAGCTTCAGCGTCACCGCCGTCGCGGCCGTGCACCGGGTGGGCGACCTCGCCGTCGGCGATCTCGCGGTGGTGGTGGCCGTGTCCAGCCCGCACCGTGGCGACGCATTCGACGCCTGCCGTGCGCTTATTGACGAGCTCAAGCAGAGCGTGCCGATCTGGAAGCACCAGCAGTACGCCGGCGGCGGAAGCGAGTGGGTCAACAGCGCGTAGTCTTCCCCCCATGTCCCGCCGATCCGTCACGCTGCTTGTGGCAGCGGCCGGAGTACTGATCGCGCTTGCCGTCGCCGTGGTCGCGCCGGTGCCATACGTCGCGCTGACCCCCGGCCCGACCCTGAACACGCTCGGCACGCAGAGCGGCAAGGCGCTGATCCAGGTCAAGGGCCACCGGATCTATCCGACCACGGGCAACCTCAACATGGTGACGGTGTCCTTCTTCGGCGGCCCGGGAACCGATTTCAACATTTTCGCCGCGCTCCGCTCCTGGCTGAGCCCACACGACGCCGTCGTCCCGTCGTCGGAGATCTTCACGCCGGGCGACACACCGCAGCAGGTGGCACAGCAGGACACCGAGGAAATGGCGAACTCACAGCAGACGGCCACGGCGGCCGCGCTGTGCCAGCTCAAGATCGGCTTCAAGACGATTGACACCGTCCAGTCGACGATCAAGGGCATGCCGGCCGCCGGCGTGCTGCGCCCCGGTGACGTCATCACGGCGGTCGATGGCACGCCGGTGACCTGCCGTGCCGATGCCGGGACCCTGGTGAAGGAGCGGAAGCCGGGCGCCGCGGTGCAGCTGACCATCCTGCGGCACGGCCGGACCATCCCGGTCCGGCTGACCACCGCCGACGACCAGGGCCAGCCCGAGATCGGCGTGTACCTGGTGGAAAGCTTCACGTTCCCGTTCACGGTGTCGATCAGCGTCGGGAACATCGGTGGCCCCAGCGCCGGGATGATGTTCGCGCTCGGCATCATCGACAAGATCACCCCGGACAACCTGACCGGCGGCCGGTTCATCGCAGGAACCGGGGAGATCGAGGCCAACGGCACGGTCGAGCCGATCGGCGGGATCCAGCAGAAGATGGCGGGTGCGCGTGCGGCCGGGGCGACGATCTTCCTGACCCCCGCGGCGAACTGCTCGGACACCGCCGGTGCGGTGCCCGCGGGCCTGCGCCTGATCAAGGTAAGCTCCCTGGCCGGTGCCATAGCGGCCCTTGACGCGCTGAAGGCGGGCAAGCCGGTTCCTTCGTGCTGAAAGGGGCACCGGCCCGCAACACCGGGAATGGCCGCGGGAACTATGCCTAATGCCGGTAAGTTGCCGTCAATGTACCGCCGCCTGAGCTGAGCTAAGGGGGAGGCGTGGCCTTCCGATCTACCGGTCACTCCCGGCCGCCAGGCAAGCCCATCGTGCTGCCGCGATGGTCGAAGTACGTGATCCCGGTGCTGGCAGGGCTGATCGCGCTGATCGTGATCGTCTTCGTCGGCGCCGGTGTGTGGACCGACTGGCTGTGGTTCCGAGCGGTCCATTACACGTCCGTATTCGGCACCACCTACGGGGTCAAGTGGGCCCTGTTCGGCATCGCCGCCGCCTTCATGACGGCCGTCATCGGCGTCAACATCCGGCTGGCCTACCGGATCAGGCCGCCGCAGCGGCCGGGCGCGCCTCTGGAGCCAGTCCCCGCCCGGCAGCCGATCTCGCCCCAGCAGCACGGGCCTGAAGCGTATCGGCAGATCATCGAGCCGCGGCGGCGCCTCGTCGTGGCCGTGATCCTCGGCCTGATCGGGCTCATTTCCGGTCTTGCCGCCGCGGGCAGCTGGCGCACCTGGCTGCTGTTCGACAACCGGACCTCGTTCGGGGTCAAAGACCCCCAGTTCCACCTGGACATCTCCTTCTTCGTCTTCGACTACCCGTTTATCCGGATGGTCCTGAGCTTCCTGTTCGCGGGCGTGCTGCTGTCGATCCTGGCGGCCGCCGTCGTGCACTACCTGTACGGCGGGCTGCGGCTGCAGCTGCGCGGCGAGCGCGCGACGCAGGGCGCCCGGGCTCACCTGTTCGTGCTCATCGGCGTGTTCATGGTGCTCAAGGCCGTCGCGTACTGGGTGGACCGCTACGGCATCGATTTCTCGCAGCGTGGTGTGGTGCAGACCGGCGCGTCGTACACGGACGTGAACGCCGTGCTCCCGGCCAAGACCGTGCTGGCCGTGATCGCGGTGATCTGCGCGGCCCTGTTCTTCGCCGGCGCGATCCGCCGGAACGTGATGCTGCCCGCCGTGGGGTTTGGCCTGCTCGTGCTCTCCGCAGTGATCGTGGGCGGCCTCTACCCGGCGATCGTGCAGCAGTTCGTGGTGAAGCCGAACGAGCTCGCCAAGGAGGGCCCGTACCTGGCGCGCGAGATCGAGAACACCCGCACCGCTTACGGGCTCACCAAGATCCAGACCACGCCGTATACGGCGACGTCGTCCGAGTCGACGTCGCAGCTGGCCAGCCAGTCCGCGGCGCTCCCGGACGTGCGCCAGATGGATCCCGGCGTGGTGTCGGCGGCGTTCCAGCAGCTGCAGCAGATCAAGGGCTACTACAAGTTCGACAACGTGCTGTCCGTCGACAGGTACCCGGTGGCCGGCAGTTCCGTGCCCGAGGACATGGTCGTCGGCGTCCGCGACATGTCGGGCCCGCCAGCTGGCCAGGACAACTGGATCAACAGCCACCTCGTCTACACCCACGGCTTCGGGTTCGTCGCCGCGGCGGCGAACGAGACCTCGAGCGGCGGCAACCCCGACTTCACCGAGGCCAAGATCCCGCCGTCGGGCGAGCTCAGCGTCAAGCAGCCCCGGGTGTACTTCGGCGAGCAGGAAACGAGCTACGCGATCGTCGACACGCACCAGCTCGAGCTGGACTACCCCAACTCCAGCGCCAGCGGCCAGGCCAACACCACCTATGCCGGCAGCGGCGGCGTCCCGATCGGGTCGCTGCTGAACCGGCTGCTGTACACGATCAAGTTCCGCGAGCCCAACATCCTGCTGTCCGGCGCCATCGACGCCAATTCGAAGATCATGTACATCCGGGACCCGCTGTCCCGGGTGGAAAAGGTCGCGCCGTTCCTCACCCTAGACAGCAACACCTACCCGGTCGTTGTCGGCGGCCAGATCTACTGGGTGGTCGACGCGTACACGACGACCGACAACTACCCCTATTCGCAGCGGCTGAGCCTGTCGCAGGCCAGCTCGGACAGCTACAGCCCGGGCGGCTCGGTCGTCGGCCCCGCCAATCAGGTCAACTACATCCGCAACTCGGTCAAGGCAGTCGTGAACGCGTACACCGGCGCGGTCACGCTGTACCAGTGGGGCGGCAACGACCCGGTGCTCGACACCTGGAAGAAGGCGTTCCCGGGCGTGATCAAGCCGGAGAGCTCCATTCCCAGGGGCCTGCTGCAGCACCTGCGCTACCCGCCGGTCCTGTTCGAGGCGCAGCGGCAGATCCTGTCGCAGTACCACGTGACGCAGGCACCGGAGTTCTACGGCGGGCAGAACTTCTGGCAAGTGCCTACCGACCCGAGCGGCACCAGCCCCAACCAGTCGAGCCAGCCGCCCTACTACCTGACGATGACGATGCCGGGCCAGCCGCAGCCCGAGTTCTCACTGGTCACGTCCCTCACCCCGCGCGGCAGGCCCAACATGGCGGCGTTCATGGAGGTCAACAGCAACCCGCTGAGCAAGGGCTACGGCACGATCCGGGTGCTCCAGCTGCCGCAGGACACCACGATCCGCGGCCCGCAGCAGGTGCAGAACGACTTCGAGTCGAACGCGACAGTGGCGTCGGCGCTGACCCTGCTGCGCCAGGGCGGGTCCAAGGTGGTCGAAGGCAACCTGATCACGCTGCCGGTCGGCGGCGGCCTGGTGTATCTCGAGCCCGTGTATGTCTCCCAGTCGCAGACGGGCAGCTCCGGCGCCTATCCCACGCTGCAGGCCATGCTCGTGTACTACGACGGCCAGGTGGGGTACGGGACGACCCTGCAAAAGGCGCTGCAGGAGGTGTTCGGGACCGCGCCCGCGGCGACGAGCCCGGGAGCCACCCCGCCGTCGAGCAGCCACCCGCAGAGCGCGAACCCGACGGTGCTGAAGGACCTGCAGCAGGCCGAGAGCTACTACAGCCAGGCACAGGCGGCGCTCAAGAGCGGCAACTTCGCCCTGTACGGTACCGACCTGGCTTTGATGAAGAAGGCGCTGGACGAGGCCACGGCGGCCGCGCAGGGCAGCACCAAGGCCGCAGCCCCGTCGCCGTCACCATCGGCGAGCCCGTAGCCGCGTCGTGACCGCCGGGCGACGGCCGGTCAGCTGAAAAGTGGCTGGAAGGGGGTCGCTTTGGTCAATCCGCGCCGCGGCGTCGCTGCACGGACACGCCGCCGCCCGAGAGGGCGTACGCTCGGTGCTGACGGGACATCCAGAGCAAAGCTCGCCTGCCACTGGCTGCGCACGCCCCCCTGGCAGGCCTGCTGAGAGGAGCCGAACCGGTCGTGGCGCCACGTGTGCTTGTTGACGCG
>Ga0335074_10014197_pt1 | contig 11178 bp, 8 predicted proteins | sample Lox_Sample_23_FD_206715 | JGI IMG/M metagenome (GOLD analysis project Ga0335074, IMG submission 206715) | Soil microbial communities from Loxahatchee National Wildlife Refuge, Florida, United States - Lox_Sample_2.3 | ecosystem: Environmental > Terrestrial > Soil > Wetlands | place: USA: Florida...
GATGGCGAGATCGCCCAGGCCGAGGAGCTGGTGCGCCGCTATCTCCTCGAGCATGGCGACCACATCGAGGGGATGCGGCTGCTCGCGCAGATTGGCGTGCAGCTCGACATCCTGGACGATGCCGAGTTGCTGCTGCGGAGCGTTCTTGAGCGCGTTCCCGACTATCACGCGGCAAGATACGAGTATGCGGTGGTGCTGCTGCGGCGGCACAAGCACCTCGAAGCTCGCCGGCAGATGGAGATGCTGTTGCGCCTCGACCCCGAGAACCGCTTCTATCGAACCACCTTCGCCACGATCTGCACGGGACTCGGCGACTTCGATCGGGCGCTGCCGCTTTATCAGCAGCTGCTCGGCGAGGCGCCGCAGGATGCCGATCTGCATTTGTCGATTGCGCACGCGCTCAAGACCCTCGGCAAGCACGCGCAAGCCGTCGAGTCCTACCGCGCCGCCGCCGCGGCGCGCCCAGGCTACGGCGATGTCTGGTGGAGCCTCGCCAACCTCAAGACCTATCGCTTCACGGACGGCGAGCTCGCACGCATGCGCGCCGAGGAGGCGACTCCGCGGATCCGACCGGTCGACCGCTACCATCTCTGTTTCGCGCTCGGCAAGGCGCTCGAGGATCGGGGACAGTTTGCCGAGTCGTTCGCCTATTACCTGCGCGGTAACGCGCTGAAGAAGGCGGAGTGCCGCTATCGGCCCGGCATTACCGAGCGCAACACCCGGTTGCAGAAGGCGGTATGCACACGGGAGCTCTTTGCCGCGCGGGGAGATTTCGGCTGCGACAGCCAAGCGCCGATCTTCATCGTCGGATTGCCCCGCTCGGGATCGACGCTCATCGAGCAGATTCTCGCTTCACACTCGCAGGTCGAAGGCACGATGGAGCTCGCCGAGATCCCGAGACTGGTGGGTGATCTCGAGGGACGCGTGATTGCAGGCGCCGAGCCCAGATATCCCGCCGTGCTCGCCGCGCTGACGGCCGAGGACTCGAAGCGCGTCGGCGAGAGCTATCTTGCCGGCGCCGAGCCGTACCGCACCGGCAAGCCGCGCTTCATTGACAAGATGCCGAACAACTTCCGCCACATCGGGCTGATGCACCTCATCCTGCCTCACGCGAAGATCATCGACGCGCGCCGCGGAGCGATGGCCTGCTGCTTCAGCAACTTCAAGCAGCTGTTCGCCTCCGGGCAGCAGTTCACTTATTCCTTCGAGGACATCGCCCGCTATTACCGCACCTACGTCGAGCTCATGGCGCACTGGGACCGTGTGCTGCCGGGAAAGGTGTTGCGCGTGCAGCACGAGGAGCTGGTCGCCGACTTCGAGCGTGAGGTGCGCCGGATCCTGGACTTCTGCGAGCTCGAGTTCGAGCCTTCCTGTCTCGAGTTCCACCAGAATGCGCGCCGGGTGCACACGGCAAGCTCCGAGCAGGTGCGCCGTCCGATCAACACCGAGGGGCTCGAGCAGTGGCGGCACTTCGAGCCCTGGCTCGGCCCGCTCGCGCAGGCGCTCGGGGAGCTGGCCTCGGCATGACGGAGACTCCAGCAGCCTCGCCGCGGCGGCGCGACCGTGGGCGGGCCGGGCGCTCCACCGGCGCCTCGCTCGCCCCGATCCCGCGGCTCACCAACCGCTGGCCGCCGCTCGAGATCCTGACGGCCGAGCAGGTGGAACGCATCGTGCGCGCCGCCTTCCGGGTGTTGGAGGAAGCGGGACTCGAGATCCGCAGCGCCGCGGCCCGCACGGTCTATGCCCAAGCCGGCGCGCTCGTGGACGAAGGTACGCAGATGGTCCGCCTGGGGCGAGACATCATCGAGGCGCATCTCAAGCTCGCGCCGGCGAGTTTCGTACTCCATGCCCGCAATCCCGAGCGAGATCTGCACGTCGGCGGCGATGTGGTCAACTTCGGTCCCGTCACGGGCGCACCGCACATCAACGATCGCGTGCACGGCCGGCGCTACGGTGACATCGAGTCCTTCCGCAATATCCTCAAGCTCATCCACTCGCTCGGGGTGCTGCACTGGCAGGGCGGAATCGTGGTGGAGCCGGTCGATCTGCCCGTCAGCGTGCGTCATCTCGCCATTTATCAGGCGCACATCGAGTGCTCCGACCTCGTCTGGGCGGCGCGCGGTATCGGGGGGGTGCAGGCGCAGGATGCGATCGCGATGTCGGCCATCGAGCACGGCTGCACCGTCGAGGCACTGGCGTCGCGGCCGACGCTGATGACGGTCACCAACGTCAATTCGCCCCGTCGGGTGGATGAGGAGATTCTCGACAACATCATGGTGATGGCGCGGGCCGGGCAGTGCGTCGTCATCACTCCGTTCACCCTCATGGGCGCGATGGCGCCGGTAACGCTCGCCGGTGCGCTCGTGCAGCAGACCGCCGAGGCGCTCGGAATCGTTACGCTCTGTCAGATGCTCAAGCCGGGCGTGCCGTGTGTGCTCGGAGGATTCACCTCGAACGTCGACATGCGAACGGGCTCGCCGGCCTTTGGAACGCCCGAGTACGTGCATGCGGTGATTGCCGCGGCGCAGATCGGCCGGCACCTCAAGCTTCCGGTGCGCACGAGCGCCGTCAACGCCTCACCGGCGGTCGATGCGCAGTCGACGTACGAAACCGCGTTCTCGCTGCAGGCGGCGATCTTGAGCCACAGCCATCTCGTCAATCATGCGGCCGGCTGGCTCGAAGGGGGCCTCTCGGCCTCGCTCGAGAAGATCATCGTCGACGCCGAGCTGCTGCGGAACTGGGCCGAGATGCTGAAGCCGGTGAGCTTCGATGACGACGATCTTGCCGTCGAAGCCATCAAGGCCGTCGCGGCCGGGGGACACTTCTTCGGCGAGGCCCACACGCTCGCCCGTTACCAGTCGGCGTTCTATCGTCCGCTGCTCTCCGACTGGTCGAACTATGAAAGTTGGAAGGAAGCGGGTGCGCGCGATGCGACCGTGCGGGCCACCGGGATCTGGCAGAAGCTGCTCACCGAGTACGCCCCGCCGCCGCTCGATCCCACCATCAAGGAGGCGATCGCGGAGTACGTGGTGCGAAGGACGAGCGAGCTGAGCGCGAGCGGTTGAGCGCCTGGATCGCCAACGCCCGCATGTACGCGGTGACCCCTGAGGTCGAATCGCTCTGGCGCCGCCTTCTCGAGCAGGTGACCGCGCAAGCGGACGTCGCGCTCGAATACCTGCCGTACCCGGCCCCGCGGCCGCTCGAGGAGCTCTGGCGGCGGCCGGATCTCGGGGCGGTGCTGATGTGCGGCTATCCGATCGCGCTTAAGCTCGCGGACGTGCAACCCATAGCCGCGCCGATTCCGAACGCGCCGTGGGCCGGGGGCCGTGCGGTCTATCGCACCGATCTCATCGTGCGCGAAGACTCTTCCTATGAGCGTCTGGAGGATACGTTCGGAGCGCGCGCCGGTTGGACGGTGGCGCATTCCCACTCCGGTTTCAATGCGTTCCGACACCATCTGCTCGCGCACCGCACCCCGACCCGCACGCACCTATACCGCGAAATGGTCGGCAATCTCGTGACCGCGCGCAACGTGCTCGATGCGGTGCGCGAGCGGCGCATCGATGTCGGGCCCCTCGATGCGTACTGGCACCTGTTGATCGCGCGTCATGCCCCGCAGCTCGTAGAGGGCGTGCGCGTGCTCGCCTCGACCGCACTCGCGCCGATGCCGGCGTTCGTCGCGGCGGGGAACGTCCCGGCCGCCGAAGTGGCGCGTCTCAAGGCCGCGTTCACGAGCGCCGCGAAAAAGCCGTGGTTCGCCGAGCTTGCCGATCCTCTGATGCTCGAGGGATTCGCGCAGGTCGATCGGGCGGGGTTCGAGCTCGCGCTCCAATGGGATCGGGAGGCGCGGATGGCCGGATATGCGCAACCGGCCTAGTCGAGCGCTCATTGCCACGGGAGCCGCCGCCAGGCTGCGGCGCCGTCCGCGGCTGCGCGCGGCAGTGTTGGCTTTCGCGGTGCTCGCCGCTGTCGGCGTCGCGGCTTTTGCCGCCGAGCGGCCGCCGAGCACTTTCGGTCCCGATGCGCCGGCACTTGCTGCGCTCGGTCCCCATGCCGTCGGCGTCGAAACGCTCACACTCGTCGAACGCGCGCAAGCCGATGTGTTGGCCTATGACCCGGCGACCCGCCAGGCGCCAAAGCGCGATCGTACCCTCATCGTCGATGTCTGGTATCCGGCGCGGGCCGACGCCCGCGCGCCGCGCGCCGTCTACTCGGCGGCATTCCCCTCCGAGCCGCCGGCGCCGCCGGCTCGCTTCACGGTGCCCGGCATTGCCGTGCGTGGCGCCCCCTTCGCCGGCGGCCCGTATCCGCTCGTCATCGTCTCGCACGGTTACAGCAATGCGCCGGCGGCCATGACCTGGATCACCGAGAACCTCGCCTCGAAGGGTTATGTCGTCGCGGCGATCCATCACGATGATCCGCCGATCACCGATCCCGCGCAATTCATCGGACCGATACTTCGCCGGCCGCTCGACATCGCGTTCGTCGCTGCAACGCTGCAGCGAACGCTGGCAGCCAAACATTGGATCGATCCGCGACGGACCGCGCTCATCGGCTATTCGATGGGCGGGTACGGCGTCCTCACCGCCGCCGGCGCCGTGCTCGATGCGCACGGCCCGTTGGCGAAGATGGTGCCGGGCGGTCTGCTGCTGCCGTACTGCGGGGGCGGTGCACGGCAGAATGCCGTCCAGGTCGCGCACCTGCGTGCCGTTGTCGCCATTTCCCCCGCTGGCGGTCCACCCTGGAGCGCCTGGGGAGAGCACGGTCTCGCCGCTATCCACACGCCAATTTTTCTGATCAACGGCAATCGCGATCGCACGGTCGGCTACCGGCGCGCGGGTCTGCGGGTTTTCGAGCAGGCGATCCACGCGCCGCGCTATCTGCTCACCTTCGAGGAGGCGGGCCACGACATCGGGCTCGATCCGGCGCCACCTCAAATGCGCAGTGCGCTGTGGAATCTGGCCTGGTTTCAGGATCCGGTCTGGAACACGGAGCGCGTCAACGCCATCAATGCGCACTTCATTACGGCCTTTCTGGATCTTTACGTGAAGGGCGAGAAGCGCTACTGGCCCTATCTCGATGTGCGCGTGGCGCATGCGGGGCAGGGTGTCTGGCCGCACGATCACGCCGCGTTTGCGGCCTACAGCCCGGGAAGCGGTGACATCACGGTGTGGAAGGGATTTCAGCGCTCGTTCGCGGTCGGGCTCGAGCTGCAACGCGCCGACGTCGTTCGTCCCTGAGCTAAGCGGCGCCGCTGTCGGGAGCCGCCGGCACGCGTCCGGTGGGATGCTGCAGCACGTGATGGTGGCGGAAGAGGTACTGGCGCGCGACCGCGAAGTAGGTGCGGTAGACCAAGCCGCCGTTCTCGGCGATCAGCCGAGTCCGCTCCTGGCGGTAGCGGGATGGAAGATCGTACCAGGGAATGGCCGGTGACTCGTGATGCAGCGAGTGCAGGTTGTTGAAGAGAAACAGTGGCCCCAAGATCCACGAGCCCTCGACGACGGCCACGCGCTCGCGCACGCCGGGCCGGGCGCGATGCTCGGCGTACGAGCGGATCAACTGGATGGCGTTCGCCGGAATCACCATGGCCAAGAAGTAGAGCCAGAGCGGCATGCCACAGATGACCTTCAGCCACAGGACCACGGGGATGCACCAGAGCAGGTGCTCCACCCAGATCGCGCGGATTCCAGGCTTGCCGCGCCAGAGATTGCGCAGCTCCCATTGCCAGTACATTCCGATGCGCAACCAGGAGCCGACGAGGATGCGTCCGGCGAGGGTCTGCTCGATGCCGAGGGCGGTACGCATCAGGGGGCTCATGCCGGCCCAGTCCTCGGGAGTCCAGTAATACGATTCCGGATCATCGATGGGGTCGGTGAGCCGCGCGTCGCAGTGGTGGGCGTGATGCAGGTCGCGATAGCGCTGATACGGTATCCACAACCCGAGCGGAACGATGGCAAGCAATCTGTTGAGCCACTTCCAGCGTGTCGGATGTCCATGGACCATCTCGTGCTGCAGGGAGCTGTGCAGAGTGATGAGCACGGCTGCGAGCGGGGCGAGGAGCGCGAGCGGCCAGCGTCCGTACCTCGATGTGACCGCAACCCATCCGGCGTAGGTCACGATGATCAACAGAAGCGTGGGCAGCTCGACCGCAGGCCGGGTGCGGCTGTCAGTGGGCATGTTAGTAACATGTTACCACGTCGGTGGAGCCGGCGGATCCTGGCAAATTGTTGAACGGAGTCGCGAGTTTGAAACTTTACTTATCGACCCTGCCGGTCCATGCCGTCAGTCGATGCGGGCGCTGTGGCAGATGCGCCGCTCGAGCGCCGCGACGGCATCATAAAGAAGGACGGCCATGAGCCCGGTGGCGAGTCCCCCCTGGAGCACGAAAGCCATGTTGTTGGAGAGAAGCCCCGCGATGATCACCTCGCCCAAGCCCTTGGCGGCCACCGTCGATCCCAAGGTCGCGGTGCCGATATTGATGACCAGCGAAATTCGAATCCCCTCTAAAATCAAAGGCATAGCCAGCGGAAGCTCGACGGCGACGAGGCGCTGGCGGGCGCTCATCCCCATGCCGCTTGCCGCCTCCAGCACCGCCGCCGGACAGGTCCGCAGGCCCACGACCGTGTTCTCGAAGATCGGCAGCAACCCATAGAGAAAGAGGGCGATCAGGGTCGGCTTCACGCCGAAACCGACGAGCGGCACGGCGAGCGCGAGCACGGCCACCGGCGGAAACGTCTGCCCGAAGCTCACCACCGCCCGCGACAGCGGCAGAAACTCCGCGCCGCCGGTGCGGGTCACGAGGATGCCGAGCGCGACGGCGACGACCGCGCTCGCCAGGCAGGCGGCGAGCACGGTGGCGAGGTGCGCGAGCGCGAGCATGCCGAGACTGCCTTGGTCGTAGATCGGCGAAGCTCCCCCGGAGGTGAGGGGCGCAAAGAGCGGCGCGAAGCGCTGCGGCACCACCAGGAAGGCGAGCAGCAATCCCAACGCCGCGAGCCGCAGGATGGTCGGGATGTGACGCATCAGCGCGGACGTCCGCGAGCGAGAATGGCGGCGACGGTGAGGTGCCCACAGGGCTTGCCGTCGCCATCGACGACGGTGCCGCAGTCGCTGCCGCGCCAGAGCAGCTCAGAGAGCGCCTCACGGAGCGAAGCGCCGGCCGGTATGAGCGGACCCTCGTGCGCCGAGCCGTCGGCGGTGCCGGGCAATGCCGCCTCACCCGCCGTGGTGAGGGACAGCAGCCGCATGGCACGCTCGGAGCTGCCGGTCATGCGGGCGACCAGCGGATCGGCCGGATGCGCGATGAGCACCTCGGGGCGATCGTATTGCAACACTCGCCCCTCGCTCATGACGGCGACGCGGTCGCCCAAGCGGAACGCCTCGTCGATGTCGTGCGTGACCACCAACATCGTGGTGCCGAACTTGCGCTGGATCTCGAGCAGATCGTCCTGCGCCTTCTCGCGGATGATGGGATCGAGCGCTCCGAACGGCTCGTCCATCAGCAACACCGCGGGTTCCGCGGCGAGCGCCCGCGCCACGCCGACGCGCTGCTGCTGGCCTCCCGAGAGCTGGTGCGGATACTTCCCCGAATACGAGGCGGGATCCAACTGCAGGGCCTCGAGGAGTTGCTCCACACGGTCGCGGATTCGGGCCGGCTCCCAGCCGAGCAAGCGCGGCACCGTGGCGACGTTCTCGGCGACGGTGCGGTGGGGGAAGAGGCCGTGGCCCTGGATGACATACCCGATCCGGCGCCGCAGCCGGTACGCAGGCTCGGCTTCCGTGTCGCGTCCCGCGATGAGGACGCGGCCGCTCGTTGGCTCGACGAGACGGTTGATCATCCGCAGCAGCGTCGACTTGCCCGATCCCGATGTGCCGACGATCACGGTGATGGAGTTGCGCTCGATGACCATCGACACCGCATCGACGACCGTCGTCGAGCCGTATTGCTTGGTGAGACCCTCGATCTCGATCATGGCGATGCCTGGTCCAGGACCTCGACCAGCGCATCGAGCAGCACGCCGGCGGAGAACGCGAGCACCACGGTCGGGATCGCTCCGAGCAGCACGAGATCGATCGCGTTCTGTCCGATCCCCTCGAAGATGAACGTTCCGAAGCCGCCACCGCCGATGAGGGCCGCGACGGCAACGAGCCCGATGTTCTGCACGAGCACGATGCGCACGCCGGTGAGAATGACAGGCAGGGCGAGGATGAGCTCGACGCTCAAGAGCGTCTGCCAGCGGGTCATGCCCATGCCGTGGGCGGCCTCGACCGTGGCGGGCGAGACCCGCTTCAGTCCCGCGACCGTGTTGGCGACGAGCGGCAGCAGCGAATACAGAAAGAGAGCCAACACCGCCGGCGCGGCGCCGATGCCCCTGATTCCGAGCTCGGCCGCGAGTGGCACGTGAGCCGCGAGCGCCCCGAGCGGGGCCATGAGGATGCCGAAGAGCGCGATGGAAGGTATCGTCTGAATGAGGTTGAGCGCACTCAAGATGCCGGGCTGAAGGCGAGGCGCGCGGTGGCAGAAGATGCCAAGCGGCAGCGCCACGATGAAGGCGGCGGCAAGCGACCCGAGCGAGAGCCCGACGTGTTGTCGCGCCGCGAGTGCGAACGCCGAGGCGTTCACGGCGTATTCGCGCATGATCGAAACTCTGTCGAAAGTGCCGTGCGCGAGGCTGAGTCCGGCGATACCGAGAAACAGGGCGAGCAGCAGCACGCGTATGCCCGGCCCGGGATGCAGACGCGCAATGGCGTCCGCCGCGAGGAGGCCAAGCGCGACGAGCAACAGCCAGAATCCGGCTCCGGGAGCGACGCGCACGATGTGGTTGTGGAGCGGCGTCAAGGCGTCCGCCGCCGCGGCGAGCGCCGCGGCGATGATCACGATGCCGGCGAGCGCCGCGGTGAGACGCAGCAGCGCATTGGAGGCGAGCAGCGCCGCCACCGCGACGGCGGCGAACATCGCCTCGCATCCGAGCGCTGCCCATGTCGGCAGCACTTGCGCAAGTCCATGCGGATCACCGGGCAGGATGCGGTTGGCCTTGAAGTCGACGAAGGGCAGAAGCACAAGCGCCACGGCCCCGACGAGCGCGAGCAGTGCTCCCAGGCGGTCGATGCGGGGGAATGCGGGCGCATCGCGCGCGGGAGCCGGTCGGCGCAGTAGGACGTCGAGGGCGGTCATGGGAGGAGTCTCTTCCGCTTCAGATAATCCCGGGCGACTTCCTGAATCGACTCGCCGTCGACCTGCACGCGCTCGTTCAATCGCTGCAGCGTCTCGCGATCCAGGCTCTCCATGAGCGGCTTCACGAGCGTCGCGATCCTGGGGTATCTGCGCAGCACGGCCTCACGGATGAGCGGCACGGGAGCGTAGATCGGTTGCTCGTGCCGATCGTCCTCGAGCACGATGAGGTTCGCCGCGGCGATCCCGCCGTCGGTGCCATAAACCATCGCGGTGTTGGTACCGTCCGTGCGCGCGGCCGCGGCCGCGATCATGGCCTCGGTCTCCCCTCCCGCCAGAACGATGAGCTGGTCCGAGCTCAGCTTGAACCCGTACGTCCGCTCGAGCGCGGCGAGCGTTCCGGCATTGGCGAACTCGGCCGAGCAGGCGAGCACCACGTGTCCGCCGCCGGAGACCCAGCGCGCGAAGTCGCTCATGGTGCGCAGATGGTAGGCGTCCGCCACATCCCGGCGCACGGCGAGCGCCCAAGCATTGCTCGCCGGGGCGGGCGTGAGCCAGACGATGTGGTTCCTTTCGTAGTCGAGCCGCGCGCCGAGCTCGTAGCCCTGGCGCAGGTCCTTCCAGGCCGGATTCGATGGCATGTCGAAGAATATCGCCCCGTTGCCGGTATATTCGACGTAAAGATCGATCTCACCATCGAGGAGAGCCCTGCGTACCACCGGGGTGGCGCCGATCCGCAACCGATTCACGGTCGGGATTCCGGCCGCATCGAGCACCAGCCGGATCATCTCGCCGATCATGGCCGACTCGCTCGAGAGCTTCGAGGAGACGATGACGGGGGAGCCGGCGCGCGCGGGGGTCGAAGCAATGAGCGCGAGCGCCGCCGCAATGCAAAGCGACTTGAAGAATCGCGCCACCGGTAATCTCCACCCCCCGCCAGCCCGCCACGTTGTCGGCGAGTCAAGCTATCATAGCGGCGCTTAGATGAGTCAGCAGTCGCACCCGCCGTCGCGCTCCCCCTCTTCCCCGCGCGCATCGAGCGGACGGTATTCGGGGTTTCGACTCCTCCGCGAAGGTCTTCGCGGCCAGCGCGGCTGGTCGCACGCCTGGGCGAAGGCGGCTCCCCGCTCCCGCTATCGGGTGCTGATCGTCGGCGGCGGCGGTCATGGGCTGGCGACGGCCTTCTACCTGGCCCGCGAGTTCGGCATCGGCGATGTGGCGGTGCTCGAGCGCGGGCCGATCGGGCTCGGCAACGTCGGCCGCAACACCACCATCATCCGCTCGAACTACTTCCAGGCCGCCAACGTGCGTTTCTACGAGCTGTCGCTGAAGCTCTGGGAAGGTCTCGAGCAGACGCTCAACTTCAACGCCATGGTGAGTCAGCGCGGCACGCTCAACCTCTACCACTCGGAAGCCCAGCGCGACCTCTTCACCCGTCGGGCCAACACCATGCGGCTCGAGGGCGTCGATGCGGAGTCGCTCACGCGCGATGAGGTGAAGCGGCTCGTGCCGCTGGTCGACCTCGACAATGGCCGCTATCCGGTGCTCGGCGGGTTTCTGCAACCCCGCGGCGGCACCGTGCGCCACGATGCGGTCGCGTGGGGGTACGCGCGTGGCGCTTCCGAGGCCGGCGTCGACATCATCGAACACTGCGAGGTGATCGGCATCCGGCGCGAGGGCGGCCGCGTCACGGGTGTGCTGACGACTCGAGGCCCGATCGATGCCGAGACGGTGTGTCTCGCCGTGGCGGGTCACTCCTCGCGGCTCGCGGCGATGGCCGGCCTTACGCTTCCGATCGAAACCCATGTCCTGCAGGCGTTCGTGAGCGAGAGCGTCAAGCCCATCCTCGATGTCGTCGTGACCTACGGCGCCGGTCATTTCTATGCCAGCCAGTCCGACAAGGGCGGCCTCGTGTTTGGCGGCGCGATCGACGGCTACAACAGCTACGGCCAGCGGGGCGCGCTGCCGATGGCGGAGGAAGTAGCGGCGGCGGCGATTACGCTGAT
>Ga0335074_10014198_pt1 | contig 11177 bp, 9 predicted proteins | sample Lox_Sample_23_FD_206715 | JGI IMG/M metagenome (GOLD analysis project Ga0335074, IMG submission 206715) | Soil microbial communities from Loxahatchee National Wildlife Refuge, Florida, United States - Lox_Sample_2.3 | ecosystem: Environmental > Terrestrial > Soil > Wetlands | place: USA: Florida...
TAGTTCGCGGGATAAAGATAATCCTCGCCGGATTCATCGATCACACGCAGCAGGTTGTGCTTTGCGGCGGATGCATCCTGCACAACGGGATACAGCTTCCTCGGTTCAAGGGATGCCGTGTAGCCGGTATTACGCAGGCAAAGCACAAAGCCGTTGGGGCTAGTCTTCTTGCGGGAGGAGCTGTTTGATTTTGAATTCTTTTTTGCCGAGGCCATGAGCTTCATACCAATGTAACTCCGCCGTCACTCGCGCGCCATCACTAAGTTTGATGGTTGCGATACCCTTCAGTTTTCGCCATGAGGCGCGACCATAAACCTTCCACAACCGCTTTCGCTTGCGCACACCCGCACCGGTAGCAATGACCTCAACCTGCCTAATCTCGCCAACGATTTCGAAATACATCTTCGGAGCCGCCTACTGCCTCAACGGGAGACCGCCTAGCACCGCCTGCTGCTTCAAGACCAGCGACTCGATGCCTTGGCGCGCGAGGGCCATCATCCTGGCCAGCTGCGCGTCGTCGAAGGGACGGCGCTCGGCCGTAGCCTGGACTTCGACCAGCTTTTTGCTGCCGGTGGCGACGACGTTCATGTCGACCTCGGCGCGGGCGTCTTCTTCGTAGCAGAGGTCGAGCATGATCTCGCCATCGACAATGCCGATGCTGGTGGCGGCAACGTAATCCCGGATGGGCGCGACGGTCATGGAGCCGGCTTCGACCATGCGGCGCATGGCCAGACCCATGGCGACGAAGGCGCCGGTGATGGACGCGGTGCGCGTGCCGCCGTCGGCCTGGATGACGTCGCAGTCGAGGAAGATGGTGCGCTCGCCCAGCTTCTCCATGTCGGTGACGGCGCGCAGCGAGCGGCCGATGAGGCGCTGAATCTCGTGGGTGCGGCCACCGGCGCGGCCTTTGGTGACCTCGCGCGGCGTGCGCGTCAGCGTGGAGCGCGGCAACATGCCGTACTCGCTGGTGACCCAGCCTTTGCCGCTGTTGCGCAGGAACGGCGGCACGGTGTCTTCGATGGTCGCCGTGCAGATGACGCGCGTGTTGCCCAGCTCGATGAGGCACGAGCCTTCGGCGGTGGAGATGAAGTCGGGAACGATGTTCACCGGCCGCATCTGGTCAGGCGAGCGATTGTCGGAGCGATAAACCATGTTGTCGGTTGTCCGTTGTCGGTTGTCAGTATCGCGCGAACCAACGAAAGTGTCATCCTGAGCGGAGGCGCGCTTCTGTTGCGCGCCGGAGTCGAAGGACCTCTATTGTCCGTCAGGCTGGCCTGCGTCAGTTATCCACCCAAATCTACATGCTCGACATTATCCACCTGGCGGCCGAGGAAGCGAGCGGCCAGGCGCTTGAACTTGTCGACCGAATCGGTGACGTAGAAGCGGAAGGTGCGATGGGCGGCAGGGGATCCTTCTACCATAGCGGTCCTTCGACTCCGCTCGGCTGTCGCCTCGCTGCGCTCAGGATGACAGCTTAAACTTTGAGGGCCGTTGCTTCGCTCAGGATGACACATCAAATTTTCTTCGATCAGCCGCTTCACTACGCGCGCGGTTGATTCGGCCGAGTCGACGATCTGCATTTCCGGCAGCACGATCCTGCGCAACAGCGGCGCGATGAGCGGATAGTGGGTGCAGGCGAGCACCAGGACGTCGGGTCCGTTGGAAGCTTGCGCGCGCGCTTCGTCCAGATAAATTCGTGCGACCTGTTCGGTTACCGGGTGCTCAATCCATCCTTCTTCGACGAGCGGCACAAACAAAGGACAGGCTTTTTCCAAACTCTCAAGGCCGTGACGTTCGAGCGCATCGCGATAGGCGTGGCTGCTGACGGTCGCTTCGGTGGCGATGACAATCGCAGATCGCTTCTTGCTGACTTCCGCGGCCATGGCCGCGCCCGGCTCGACTACGCCGACCACCGGCACATGCGCTGCGTCCTTTATTTGCGGCAACGCCAGCGCGGTCGCGGTGTTGCAGGCGATGACCAGCAGATCGATATTCTGCGCTTCCAGAAATCGGGTCGCGCCGATGGCGTAGCGAGCGACGGTCACGGCAGATTTCGTGCCATAGGGCAGGCGCGCGGTGTCGCCGAAGTAGAGATAGTGCGCGGGCAACTGTGCGGCCATCGCCTTCAGCACGGTAAGGCCGCCGACACCTGAGTCGAAAACACCGATTCGCGGTAAAGTCACTGCATATCCTTCACGACCTGGCCGATGTTGCCGGCATCGTAGAATCTTCGCAGATCGGCATGACCGGCAAGTGTCTCGCGCTCCTGACCGTTCACCAGAATCTTGACCTTGGCGATTTTATTGTCGTTGGCGTTCAGCGTCATCACGACCGACGCGACCGTCAGTTCTTCCGCGAGCACGCCGGAGGGGTGGGCGTCGGCGAAGGCCGAGTTGGTGTCGACGATGGCGGTGTCGTCATCCAGAAGATAAACCTGCCGTATATCGGAACCGGCGCCGATGGGATGCGGCGACGGAGTTTTCAGATATTGCGCCAGCAGCGTTTGCAGAATGGCGCGGGCGCGCTCGCTGCGCTCGGCCGGCAGAGCGACCGAGACTTGCGTCTTGCGCAGCGTACCGTCGCTGTCGTTGGCGACATACAGCGTAACCGGTTCCGGAGGACCGGTTCCCGGAGGGCCGACGGTCAAGCGCTGCTCAGCCGCAGCCTGCGCCTCGCGCGCTACTCTGCGTTTCAGGTGCAGAGCATAAAGGCCCAGTGCGATAGCGACCAGAGCCAGCGCGGCCAGCATAGTCACAAAATAACGATGTCCTTTGTTGGCGGGCTGGGGCTGCTTGATGAGGTTCACGGCCGCACCTCCGGCAGCTTGGAGCGGACGGCGGCAATGCCGGCGGCGATGGATTGCGCAACCTGCTCCTGATAGTCGGCGCTGGCGATGTTCTCGACGTTATCGTCGGGAGGTGCGATCTCAATAGCAATGGCAGGAGCGGCGATATTGTTCATCGGCCGCAAAGGGGCAACCAGCGTGGTGTTTGGCAGGTTGCGCGATTCCAGCTCCGCGGCGACCGAGCCGGCGGCAACGCCGCTCAGATCGAGGTAGGCGGCTTGCGCTGTGTCCCACGGCAGAAAGCTGTTGCGGGTTTGGCTGGTGGGCGGCAGCATCGAGGTAAAGACGTGAACGCCGCGGCCGGTGTTGGCCGCGTGCAGAGCGATGTAAAGCGCCGGGCGCGCCGCGTTCACTGAGGCTGCGCGCTGGTCAAGCGAGATGGCGATGTCGGAGTTGCGCAGCATTCCGGCAGCAATGCCGTGGCTCGCCAGATCGTGTTGCACGCGTCGCGCCAGCGCCAACACAACGTCCTTCTCAAGCAGCGTGGGCGTGATGGAGGCTCCGCTGTCAGTGCCGCCGTGCGCGGGATCGATCAGTACCAGAAACCTTGGACCGGCGGGTGCCTTTGGTTGCGGCGTCATGATTTGCGCTGGAACCTGCAACTGCGGCGCCGGAACCGTAGCTACGGCAGGAGGCGGCGGAACTGCGGACAAAATGATCGTCTTGCCGCCGTCGGCGAAGTTGGCGATCAGCGGGGCGGTCGCCGTCACCTCGAGTTCGGCCAATCCATCACGCTCGGCAAAAGTTGCGCCGGTAATGACCGGATCGTCGAAGCTGACGCTGTCCTGGCCGTTGGAGACCACGGGCTCGCGCTTGAAGGTGAGACGCACGCGGCCGGGCTCGGTCGCAATGGAAGGATTCACCGGCGAAGGAAAGCTGATGGTCAGCTTCGGTGGAGTGCTCTTGTCCAGGGCGAGAGAGAAGCGAATGGGAACATCGCCGATGAACAGGCGCCGCGCCGCGGCGTGCAGTTGGATGGGCTTAGCCAGCAGTCGCGTCAGAATTTCCGGAGCACTGCTCAAGGGCACGTAGCCGCGGCTGTTCTGCAAAACAAAAACGGCAGGGAGCTTGTAATTTCCTCCCAGAACCTTGGCTTTGTCTTTGCCCTCGTTGAACTGTGCCTCGACCGCACGACCACCGGGAGGGGTGAAGTGAAACTTGTACTTCTTGCCGTCGGGGCGCGCCTCGACGTTGCCCAGCGGCTCGAAGAGATCCACGAGTCCGACATAGGGCAGTCCCTTCACCTCGACCAGTGGAACTGAGTAAGTTGTCTGCGGGGAATAAACGGTGAGCTGATTGGCGGTCTGTCCGTGAATGACAGCGAAGTGCGCGATCACGGCAGCGAGGACGACTGCCGGCAGGATCAGCCTGAGCCAAAGAGACAGAATTTTGTCGGCGAGAGGAAACCTCATCCAGTCGGTCCACGAACCATGTGCAGGGCTACTTCAACGATAAACGGATTGAACGAGGAAGCAAAGTGGCGAAACCGTTGTCCGTGGCCGGTGGTCAGAAATACGGATCACGCGTCGCCTTGCCCAGGTCGCGAAAGGCGCGAGACATGGGTTACGCGAGGGCGGGATCGATCTTCTCCGTATCGACGCTGAGCTCGTGGAATGCCAGTTGGGCGCGCTGGGCGTCGAACTTGCCTTCGCGCGCCAGTCGCGACAGCGCGGCTGCGGCGATCGACTCGGCGTTGACTTCAAAGTGCCGCCGGAGATGCTCGCGGTTATCGCTACGCCCGAAGCCGTCCGTCCCCAAACTAACTAACCGGTTAGTTAGCCAGGGGGCCAGCTGATCCGGCACCGCCTTCATGTAATCGGTCGCCGCGACGATCGGACCTTCGGCTCCGCCGAGCGTGCTGAGAAGGTACGGCGGTTTCTGCGGCTGGGCGGGATGCAGACGATTCCAGCGCTCGATGGCGAGCGCATCGCGACGCAGCTCGTTGTAGCTGGTGACGCTCCAGACGTCGGCGGCGACGCTGTACTTTTCCGCCAGAATTTTCTGCGCGCGCAGCGCTTCATTCAGAATCGGTCCGCTGCCGAACAGCTGCACGGTAGCCTTACCACTCGCGGCCGGCTGATATTTGTAGATGCCGCGCAGAATGCCTTCCTCCGCGCCATGCGGCATCTCCGGCATCGCATAGTCTTCGTTGTAGAGCGTGATGTAGTAAAAGCGATCTTCGCCCTCCTGATACATGCGGCGCATGCCGTCCTGCACGATGACCGCGATCTCGTAAACGTACGCGGGATCGTAGCTGTGACAGGTGGGAACGGTACTGGAGAGCACGAGACTGTGACCATCCTGGTGTTGCAGGCCTTCCCCGGCGAGCGTGGTTCTGCCGGCGGTGCCGCCCATCAGGAAACCTTTGCCGCGCGCATCGGCGAAGGCCCACACCATATCGCCAATGCGCTGGAAGCCGAACATCGAGTAGTAGGTGAAGAACGGAATCATGGGAACGCGGTAGTTCGCGTAAGCCGCTCCCGCGGCGGTCATCGAGGCCATGGAGCCCGCTTCGGTGATTCCCTCTTCGAGAATCTGGCCGTTCTTTTCCTCGCGGTAATACAGAAGCATGTCCTGATCGTGGGGCTTGTACAGCTGGCCCTGGCTGGCGTAGATCCCGACCTGGCGGATGATCGACTCCATGCCGAAGGTGCGGCCTTCGTCGGGAATGATGGGCACGATGAACTTGCCAATCTCGCGATTCTTGAGCAGTTGCCGCAGCATGCTGACGAAGCCCATGGTGGTGGAAACCGCGCGGCCTTTGGAGCCGGCCAGCGACTCGGCGAAGTGATCGAGCGCCGGAGTTGGCATGGTCGAGGTGGGTACGCCGCGGTCGGGCATGAAGCCGCCGAGCTCTTTGCGGCGCTGCCGCATGTAGGTGATCTCGGCGCTGTCGTCCGACGGGCGATAGAGCGAACCATCGCGCGCAGCGTTCTCGGGAATGGGAATCGAGAAGCGCGAGCGGAAGGCGATGAGCGCCTGATCGGCAAGCTTCTTCTCCTGATGCGTCGCGTTGCGCGCTTCGGCAGAGCCGAGGCCGTAGCCCTTGACCGTGTGCGCCAGAATCACCGTCGGCCGATCGCCGCTTGCGACCGCCCGCTGGTAAGCGTTGTAAACCTTCTGCGGGTCGTGGCCGCCGCGCGTGAGCCGATGCAGCTCGTCATCGCTCATATCGGAGACCATCTCCAGCAGCTCAGGATACTTGCCGAAGAATTCGCGGCGAATGTACTCCCCGCCCTTGGCTTTGTAGCTCTGGTACTCACCATCGACGCACTCTTCCATGCGCTTGCGCAGAATGCCGTTCTTGTCGCGAGCGAAGAGCTTGTCCCAATCTCCACCCCAAACCAGCTTGATGACGTACCAGCCGGCGCCGCGGAAGGCGGCTTCCAGTTCGTTGATGATCTTGCTATTGCCACGGACCGGGCCATCGAGACGCTGCAGATTGCAGTTGACAACGAAGATCAGGTTGTCGAGCCTCTCGCGCGAAGCCAGCGTGAGCGAACCCATCGCCTCGGGCTCGTCGGTTTCGCCATCGCCGATGAAGGCCCAGACTTTGCGCGGCGTGGCGGGAATAATGCCGCGATTTTCCAGGTAACGCATGAAGCGCGCCTGGTAGATCGCGTTCAGCGGACCCAGACCCATGGAGACCGTCGGGAAGCGCCAGAAGTCGGGCATGAGCCACGGATGGGGATAGGACGACAGACCGGGCGCGCCGCGCAACTCGTGGCGAAAGTTCAGCACCTGCTCTTCCGTGAGGCGGCCTTCGAGATAGGCGCGGGCGTAAACGCCGGGAGAAGCGTGTCCCTGGAAATAAATGAGATCGCCGGGCTGATCGCCGTAGCGCGCGTGGAAAAAGTGATTGAATCCGACTTCGAGCAGCGTAGCTATGGAAGAGTAGGTGGAGATATGGCCGCCGATGCCGGGATCTTTCTTGTTCTGGCGGTGCACCATAGCCATTGCGTTCCAGCGGATCAGGCTCTTGATGCGGCGCTCCAGATGACGATCGCCGGGATACGGAAACTCCTCTTCGACCGGAATCGTGTTTACGTAGGGCGTATTCAGCTGCACCGGGACCTTGACGCCCGACTCGCGGGCCCGGGTCATCAGCGCGCTGAGCAGTTCGCAGCCGCGATTGGCGCCGTCCTGGGCGACAAGCTCATCGAAAGCTTCCAGCCATTCGGCAACTTCTTCTTCGCGATCAAATTCGGGATTCGACGGAAACTCAAGTACGGGATGAATTTCGTGTATCGCCACTTGTCCCCTCAATCTATCTAAGAAAGGCCCATGAGAATCGGCACTCCTCGCATGCCGCCGCCACGGGGTTGGATCAATGGATCAACAGGATGTTCGCGTCGCTACATGTACTGATGCCCAGACGGAAACAGAGCTTCATTTAAGGGCCAGCAAGTTCGCCGCTGCAAACCAGCGGACGGCGACGGCCAGACACCAGCAGGGAGGGTATACGCTTGCGTTGCTAGCCTCATTGATTGACTCGATTTTAGCAGAGCGAGGCGAGACGGAGGACGGGTTTGAGCAGGATACAATGCCGAGGGAGGCTGGTTAATGAGCGAGCGCGAGAAGCTCCAGCAGATCGGGGGAGCTGCCGAGGAGGTCAGTCAACTCAAGGTCGACCTCAACAACATCAATGAAAAGCTCAATCAATCGTTGTACGCCTACCAGGCGCTGGCGCAGAGCGGAGGGATTGAGAGCTGGCGCGCGCAAGATGGCAAGCTGATCGTCACGCCATCGGGCGATTACCGAGGGCAAGAGCCCTCCACCGACGGGCTGCTTGGGCTCAAGGAACTGGTTGGAGTGCTGGAAGAGAAGCAGCGCATCCTGGAGAATCTGAACTCGGCCATCGCCAAGCTGAGGGGCCTGGTGCCACATCTGCTGTAGGCCGCTCACAGGAGCTGTAGCCTCTCCCGCGCAGGCCATCAAGTATCTTCAGGATTACAAGGAACGGAGCACGGCATGAAAAGCAGAACCAAAGCGATGGGATTGAAGCTCACGGCGGAAGCAGCCTAGCAGTTGGCTTTACTTGCATCCTTGCCGCTGCATATACTTTGAAGGTTTGCCCCAATTCAGGTTGCGCGGCCTTTTCATCTCATCGCGCGTAATTCATACTGCACCCGTCTGCAGTCATTTTCGGAGATTCTATGGCTACCACGCATGTGTTGGAACAAGAAAGCAATCCCTGGGAACAACAAGGGGCGCGCTTCAAGATCGCGGCTGAGAAGTTAAAGCTTGATGAAGGCCTGTGGCGCGTTCTGCAGCAGCCCAATCGCGAAATCATCGTCCATATTCCGGTCGCGATGGACAGCGGGCAACTGGAAGTTTTCACCGGATATCGGGTGCAGCACTCGATCGCGCGCGGGCCGGCCAAGGGCGGCGTTCGCTATTCGCCGGATGTCACGCTGGACGAAGTGCGCGCGCTGGCCAGCTGGATGACGTGGAAGTGCGCGGTGGTCAACATTCCCTTCGGCGGCGCCAAGGGCGGCGTGATTTGCGATCCCAAGAACATGTCGCGCGGTGAGCTGGAGCGGCTGACGCGCCGTTACACCTCCGAGCTGATCGAGTTCATCGGCCCGGAGAAAGACGTGCCCGCGCCCGACGTCAACACCAACGAGCAGGTGATGGCATGGATGATGGACACCTACTCGATGCACATGCGCCAGACGGTGACGGCCGTCGTCACCGGCAAGCCGCTGAACATGGGCGGATCGCGCGGGCGGCGCGAGGCGACCGGCCGCGGCGTGATGATCATCTGCGACGAATCGATCAAGAAGCTCAATATGCGGCGCGAGGACACGCGCGTGATCATTCAGGGATTCGGCAATGTCGGCTCCAACGCCGCGCTGCTGATGCACAACTCGGGATACAAGGTAGTTGGCATCGGTGAGTGGGACGGCGGACTGTACAACGCCAAGGGCATCGACGTTCACGCCTTGTGGGAGCATCGCCAGAAGGAAGGCACGATTCATGGCTTCAAGGAAGCCGAAAAGAAGTCAACCGAAGAGCTGCTGGTCACCGATTGCGAGATTCTGATTCCAGCGGCGACGGAAAACGTCATCACCTCAAGCAATGCTGACAAGGTCAAAGCCAAGATTCTGGTCGAGGGCGCGAATGGCCCGACGACCGCAGCGGCCGATGACATCCTCGCCGACAAGCACGTCTTCGTGATGCCCGACATTCTGGCCAATGCCGGCGGCGTGACGGCTTCCTACTTCGAGTGGGTGCAGGACCGGCAGGGCTACTTCTGGAAGGAATCGGTGGTCAACGAGCAACTGGAGCACATCATGGTGTCGTCATTTGAAGACGTGGTGCGCTACGCCGAGACCCACAAGGTGAACAATCGCATTGCCGCCTACATGCTGGCGATCGATCGCGTAGCGTATACGATCCGTCAACGCGGCATCTATGCGTAGTTAGGATCCGGTTAATAGTTGCTTCTAGGAAGAGCTCCCCGGGCGGGGGCTGTTCTGCTTTGTGACAAAAATAATTTTTTCCTGACACCTCGGCAGGGCATCTCGACTTGGGGCATAATAGCGTCCAAGCTTTTAGAGGCCTTTGGGTCGCTCCCCTAAAAAATAGGGACACCATGCCGCATCTACTGTTCTTCCTACGCCTGTTTGCCATAGCGGTGGCTTTTCCAGCCATTCTGCTGTACATCGTTATGGCCACGCTGGTGCGCTTCGTCGTTCAGGACCGGCGCGGGCATCGTACGCCGCTGCGGATCTGGATGGGCGTGCTCGATTGGGCGAAAGGCATTCCCGTAGGCTACAGCTATTGGGAGCAATACGAGGCGCCCATCATGCTGGATGAGATCGTCGTACATCACGACGAATAGGCTCGCCTTGCATCAACTCGCCTTCTAATTCCTTGCTGCTAACCGATCATCTGCGTGTTAGAATTCCGCCTCTTCCAATGGAATCCAGGAGCGTGCGTTTGTGAAGCGACGCCGCCAGCTTCTTCGTGGTTTAGCCCTTATCGCGCTGGTTTTGCCGGCTGCCGCTTACGATAAGTCAAGCGATCAGGATCTGCAGAACGAGTACGGCGGTAAGGTGCTTACGCTGCGGCAGCGGTATTGGGGTCCGAAGCTGCGCTTCGATGCTTCCGGCAGTTACGTCGGCTCGGGAGAGACGGGCGCTTGGACGCTCGCCGGACAGGTGCGGGTTCGTGACATCGACGTGAAGAATGGGGTGGTGAGGATTCGCGGACAGCGACTGTTCCTGTTCTACGATCCGGCGACCAAAACCCTGCGCGACGCCGGTACCTTACCTAAGGGCGATCCGGCAACAAAACGCTTTCGCGACAAGATGGATGACTGGGTAGCGAACCAGGGAAGGGTCGAAATCGACGTCGAGACCGGAGAATCGGAGCCGACAATGGCTGATGTCACCAGATCGATGAACGCGGTGTTTCTCGCTCCTGGCGAAGTCCTGAGCGATGCCGTACCAGTTTTCTGGAAAAGATGGCTGGAACCGAAAAGCGCGCCATCGAACGATACGCCCAAGCTAGAGGACGGCTCAAAACCCACCTACCGAGTCGGAGGAGGAGTTTTACCGCCGCACGTCAAGTACGAACCAAACCCGGTTTATTCCGAGGTAGCTAGGCAGGCGAAGTATCAGGGAACCAGCGTATTGTGGCTCATTCTCGGTGACGATGGAGTGCCCAGGCACATCCGCGTTGCCAGGCCGCTGGGCATGGGCTTGGACGAAGAGGCGGTGCGAGCCGTCACGGCGTGGAAGTTCGACCCGGCCACGAAGGACGGCAAACCTGTGCCTGTCATGATCAATGTCGAGGTCAACTTCCGGCTTTATTGACGAGTGTGACGGTCGAAAATCCTGCGCCCACTTTGGGAAGTTCAACCTGTTTTCAGGCCTCTTTTCTGCGATTGCTTTCAATCTAACCAGTAGCGCATAATCGCCTTGTTGGAGCGCGCGCCGTCCGGGTGTGCCCGTCTGCTTTGTGAACCTCCCGACTTACATTACGCTCACCCGTATCCTCAGCATTCCCGTGTTGATCTGGATTTTGTCGAGCAATCGCTTCACTTCGACCAACGGTGAGCGCGAGCTGCTGGCATCGTTCGTCTTCATCGCCGCGTCGTTGACCGACGCGATCGATGGCTATCTGGCGCGGCGGCGCGCGCAGGTGACGACGCTCGGCATGCTGCTCGATCCGGTCGCCGACAAGCTGCTGATCGCGGCGGCCTTCATCACCCTGGTGCAGTTCAATCCGCGCATCGTGCCTGCGTGGATGGCGGTGATCATCATCGGCCGCGAGTTCCTGGTGAGCGGCCTGCGCTCCATCGCCGCCTCGGAAGGATTCACCA
>Ga0335074_10014199_pt1 | contig 11177 bp, 8 predicted proteins | sample Lox_Sample_23_FD_206715 | JGI IMG/M metagenome (GOLD analysis project Ga0335074, IMG submission 206715) | Soil microbial communities from Loxahatchee National Wildlife Refuge, Florida, United States - Lox_Sample_2.3 | ecosystem: Environmental > Terrestrial > Soil > Wetlands | place: USA: Florida...
CCGTCATCCACCGATCCGGCCGGGGCGAACCGCATGATGTCCATCCGGGGGGCGCGGGGGGTCGCCCCCCCGGAGCTGGCCGAGCCCATCAGAAGTATCCCTCGCGCTTGCGGTCTTCCATCGCTGCCTCGCTGGTCCGGTCGTCGGCCCGGGTCTGGCCCCGCTCGGTGATCCGGGTCGCGGCCACCTCGGCGATCACCTCGGCCGCCGACGCCGCCGCCGACGCGACGGCCCCGGTGCAGGTCATGTCGCCCACCGTCCGGTACCGCACGGTCGCGCTGAACACCGGCTCGTCCTCGCCCCTGGTCACGTACGGGTTGTCGGCCAGCAGCAGGCCGTCCCGTTCGAAGACCTGCCGTTCATGCGCGTAGTAGATGGACGGGATGGCGAGATCCTCCCGCGCGATGTAGTCCCAGACGTCCAGCTCGGTCCAGTTGGACAGCGGGAACACCCTGATGTGCTCGCCGCGGCGGATCCGGGTGTTGTACAGGCTCCACAGCTCCGGCCGCTGGTTCTTCGGGTCCCACTGGCCGAACTCGTCCCGGAACGAGAACACCCGCTCCTTGGCCCTGGCCTTCTCCTCGTCCCGGCGCGCGCCGCCGAACAGCGCGTCGAACCGGTGCTCCTCGATGGCGTCAAGCAGCGTCACCGTCTGCAGCCGGTTCCGGCTGGCGTGACGGCCGGTCTCCTCCGCCACCCGCCCGGCGTCGATGGACTCCTGCACGGAGGCCACGATGAGCCGGATGCCCAGCTCGGCCACCCGGCGGTCGCGGAACTCCAGCACCTCGGGGAAGTTGTGCCCGGTGTCGACGTGCATGACCGGGAACGGGATCCGGGCCGGCCAGAACGCCTTCGCGGCCAGCGCCAGCATCACGATGGAGTCCTTGCCGCCGGAGAACAGCAGCGCGGGCCGCTCGAACTCGGCGGCGACCTCCCGCATCACGTGGATCGCCTCGGCCTCGAGCACGTCAAGCTGGGACAGCTGGTAATCAGGGCGCATGGGTGACTTCCCGGATCGCTTTCAGGAGCGGGCCCGCGAGCGCGGGCCGGCAGACCAGGATATCTGGCATCTTCGGGTTGGCCTGGTTGTACGCCAGCGGCGACCCGTCGATGCGGGACGCGTGGTACCCGGCGGCCCGGGCCACCGCGACCGGCGCGGCGGTGTCCCACTCGTAGAACCCGCCCGCGTGCACGTACGCGTCAGCCTCGCCGCAGATCACGGCGGCCACCTTAGCGCCGGCTGAGCCGAGCGGCGCCAGTTCCGCATCAATCAGATCAGAAATATCCCGAACGAGCCGTGGTGCCCGCGTCCGGCTCACCACGATGCGCACCCGGCCGGGGCCCGTCCCGGACGGCGGCGGCCCGGCCGGGGTGGCGGTGGACAGGACCTGGCCCCGGGCCGGAAGGGCGACCGCCCCGGCGGTGAGCCCGCCGCCGCCGGTCCGCTGCCACAGCGCCACGTGCACGGCCCAGTCGGTGCGGCCCGGCTCGCCGAACTCCCTGGTCCCGTCCAGCGGGTCGACGATCCAGACCCTCCCGGCGGTCAGCCGCGCCGGGCTGTCGGCGCCCTCCTCGGACAAGACGACGTCACCGGGACGGCATTCGGCCAGCGCCGCGGTCAGGAACTCGTGCGACTGGCGGTCGCCGGCCTTGCGCAGCAGGTCCGGCTCGCCGCCGCGGGCCCGCAGTTCGAGCAGCCGCCGCCCCGCCTCGGCGGCCAGGTCCCGGGCGAGCGCATGGTCTTCGGTACTCACTGGGCCGCCTCCTCGGCGTGGTAGGTGTTCTGCGCCGCGGCCAGGCCCTGGGCGATGAGCGTCTGGGTGGCGTCGGCGCAGCGGTCGATCAGGAACGGGAGGTCCTTGCGCTCGGCCGCGGTGAAGTCCCGCAGCACGAACGCGGCCGGGTCCATCCGGCCCGGCGGGCGGCCGATGCCGAACCTGACCCGGTAGTAGTCGCGCGTGCCGAGCACCTGGGTGATCGACCGGAGCCCGTTGTGGCCGTTGTCGCCGCCGCCGAACTTCAGCCGGGTCGCGCCGAACGGGATATCCAGCTCGTCGTGGACGGCCACGAGCCGCTCGGGCGGGATCTTGTAGAACGCGGCCAGGGCCGCGACCGGCCGGCCGGACAGGTTCATGTAGGAGCGCGGCCAGGCCAGGGTGACCGGCACCCCGGCCAGCGTGCCCTCGGCGACGTCGCTGCCGGACCGGTGCGGCTTGAAGCGTGCCCCTAGCCGCTCGGCGAGCAGCCCGGTCACCATGCGGCCGACATTGTGCCTGTTGCCCGCGTACTCCGGTCCCGGATTGCCCAGGCCGGCGACGATCCAGCGTTCCCCGGTCAGCCGGCCTGCTCCCCTTCCCGGGCCGGGGTGGCGTCAGCCACCGCCTCCGGCACCTCGGCCGCCTCGGCGGCCTCCTCCTCCTCGGGCGCCTCGGCCGTGCGCGCGATGACGGCCAGGACCAGCGTCTCCGGCTCGACCTGCAGGCTGACGCCAGGCGGCAGCTTCAGGTCGCCGGCGTGCACCGACTGGCCGACCTGCATGCCCGTCACGTCGACGTCGATGCCCTGCGGGATATTGGTCGCGTCGGCCTCCAGCGGGATCTGTATGAGCTGCTGGTTGAGCATGCCGTCGTCAGCGGCGGAGATCTGGCCGGTCACCCGGACCGGAATCTCGACCGTGACCTTCTCGCCCCGCCGGACCAGGATCAGGTCGACATGCTCCAGGACGCCCTTGATCGGATCGCGCTGCACCGCCTTCGGCAGCGCGATCTCGCTGCCCTTCCCCAGGCCGTCCAGGTACAGCAGCACGTTCGGCGTCTTCAGCGCGAGCATCAGCTCATGCCCGGGCAGGTTCAGGTGACGGGTCTCGGTGCCGTGTCCGTACAGCACAGCGGGTACCAGGCCCGCGCGGCGGATGCGGCGGGCGGCGCCCTTGCCGAACTCATCACGAGTCTGGGCGGCGATGTGGACCTCGGGCACGGTGCTGTCTCCTGTCTGAACGTGCGACGCGGGTTCGAAGTGTAGCCGACAAACACGGCGCGCGCGGATGCGAGCGCCGCGGCCGACCGGAGGGTTCCGCCGCATGGCGGGCCGGAAATCCGGCGATTGCGGCCATGCCGCCGGCAAATCATTCAACAACGCATCGGTTTCGAAGTGTTCAGGAACCGTTTCCGCGCTGGTCACCAGCGATTTACCTCCGGCCCTTAGCGGGACCCTGTCCGGCCGCCGGCCTGGAATGGTTAACGGGCCATAAATCGCGGCCGTCCTGGCCAGTATCCGGGACAGAAATACAGATGATCATGGCGGGTATGTGATCGTCGCGGCCGCTGGGTCCCGGCCGGCCCTGGCGGTCTGCGGCGCGTGCGGATACGGGAGTATCCGTACCCGCACGCGCTTCGGCCAAGGCCTAGCCCTGAGGCATATTGTCAGGGTGCTCCTCGTCGTCGTCCTCGTCGTCGTCGTCGAGGTCGTCGTCGTCGTCCTCGTCGTCGTCCTCGGGCTCGGACTCGCTGGCGTCGAGCTGGTAGAGCTCCTCGAGTTCGTCCAGGCTCGGCAGCTCTTCGGCTACGGCGGCATTCCCCATGATCGTCCTCTCGTCAAATGGCTCCCGGGAAGGGAGACCCGCAGCATCGTACCGGGGGTCTGCCGGCCTATCGGCGGTAATCCGGAATTGCGGGATCGCCCGGTCAGACGCCGTCCAAATCATCGCGAACCTGTGCCGCCAGCGTGTTGTCGCCAAGTTCGTCGAAGATCGCCAGCGCCGCGGTCCAGGAATGGCGCGCCGCGGCGGCCTGACCGTTTTCCGCCTGCACCGCGCCGAGCACGCGCAGCGTGACCGCCTGCCGGTGCCGGCTGCCCGAGGCCCGGTGGCTGTCCAGGGCCTCCCGCAGGCAGTCCAGGGCCTGCTGGCCGCGGCCCAGCGACTGGTAGCAGCGACCGAGGTTGTAGCAGGCGTAGCCGACGCCGTCGAGATACGGGATCTCGGCGAACGTGATGCGCGCCTGTTCCAGCGGGACGACCGCCTCCTCGGCCCGGCCGAGGTCCAGCAGGGCGTCGCCGAGATTGGTCTGGGCCACGCCTTCCCCGTAGCTGTTGCCCACGGCCCGGTTCAGGTCACGCGCCCGGCCGAACAGCTCGATGGCCTCCTCGGGCCGGCCGAGCCTGGTGTAGGTGTCGGCCAGGTTCCCGGCCGCCTGGGCCTCGCCGGCCCGGTCGCCGATCTCGTGCCGCAGCGCGAGCGACCGCTCGAGGTAGCTGATGCCCTCGCTGTCGCGGGTGGCCCCGAGGGCCAGGCCGAGGTTGTTCAGCACCCAGGCCTCGCCCTGCCGGTTTCCCGCCCGCTGGGCACTGTCCAGCGCGACGCGATGGCTGGCGATGCAGTCCGCCCACGCTCCCCGGCTGTCGAAGATGAGGAACAGCGGCACCGGCAGCCGCCACGCGATGTCGTGCCGGCCGGCCGTCGCCGCCTGCCTGGTGGCCGCGAGCACGTTGGCGCGCTCGCTGTCGTACCAGGCCAGGGCCTCGTGAGCGGCGGAGAAGCCGAGTGGCGGGGCATCGTGGTCGGGCTCGTCGAGCGGCATGTTGTACCGGTTCCGCGGCGAGACCGCCGCGCCCGCCGCGTCGGCGGTGCGCATGTACCAGCCGAGCAGCCGGCCCACGTCCGTGTCACGCTCTGGCCCGGGCAGGTCAGCCACGGCTCGTTCGGAGGCATATACGCGAAGCAGGTCATGGAACTTGTACCGGCCGGGCGCCGTGGACTCCAGCAGGTGCGCGTCCACCAGGATCTCCAGCGCGTCCTCGGCCAGGAACTCCGGCGTGCCGAACAGGGCCGCGGCCGCTGGCAGCGAGATCGAGGGCCCGTACCACAGGCCGAGCATGCGGAACGCGTCGGCCGGGGCGATGCCGTCCGGCTGGACGCTGGCGGGCAGGCTGGCGAAGCTGACCTCGAAGCTGGCCCGGACCGCCATGTCCCCGGCCCTGAGCTCGTCCAGCCGGCGATGCTCGTCGCGGAGCCGGCGGGCCATTGCCCCGATGGTCCAGCCGCTGCGCGTGTTCAGCCGCGCCGCGCAGATCCTGATGGCCAGCGGGAGGCCGGCGCAGGCCAGCAGCAGCTCGGCGGTGGCCTCGGGCTCGGCGGCCGCGCGCTCGTCCCCCACCACCTTGGTGAACAGGGCCAGCGCCTCGTCGTCGTCGAGCACGTTGAGGTCCACCAGCCTGGTGCTGGCCAGGTCGGCCATCCGGCTGCGGGTGGTGACCAGCACCGCGCACGAGGCGGTGCCGGGCAGCAGCGGCCGGACCTGGGCGGCATCACGCGCGTTGTCGAGCACGACGAGCACCCGGCGCCCGGCCAGGACGGTCCGGTACCGGGCCGCGCGCTCATCGTCATCGACCGGTATCTCCCGTCCGTCCACGCCGAGATCACGCAGGAACCTGGCCAGGACATCCGGGGGCGGGAGCGGCTGCGGGGCAGCGCCGAGCAGGTCGACGTAGAGCTGGCCGTCGGGGAAGCTGCCTTTGACCCGGTGCGCCGCGTGCACGGCCAGCGACGTCTTCCCCAGCCCGCCGGAGCCCGCCACCAGGGCGATGCGGACCGCGCCGGAGTCGGCTTCCGCGCCGCCGCCGGCCAGGACGTCGCACAGGTGCCTGACCTGGTCCTCACGCCCGGTGAAGTCGGCGACGTCCGCGGGCAGCTGGGCCGGGACGGGGACCGCCCGCAGCACCCCGGCCTCATCGCCCGGCTGCGGCGGCTGGGAGCTTGCCGTTACCGTGCCAGCCGAGATGCTGCCCGGCGCGTCGCCCGCTTCCCTGGTGAGCTTCTCGTCCTCGGCTAGCAGATCGGCGTAGAACTGGCGCAGCTCGGCTCCCGGGTCGACGCCGAGCTCCTCGGCCAGGACGCCGCGCGCCTGCCCGTAGGCGTCCAGCGCCTCTGCGTGCCGGCCCGCGCCGTCCAGCGCCTGCATGAGCAGCAGCCACAGGTTTTCCCGCAGCGAATGGTCGGACAGCAGCCTGCGCAGCTCGGGTATGACCTGGGCGTGGCTGCCGCAGGCCAGCTCGGCCCTGATCCGCAGCTCGGCGGCGTCCAGGCGCAGCTCGGTCAGCCGGCCGGCTTCGGTCTCGACCAGCGTCGTGGGCGGGACATCGGCCAGCGGGCTGCCGTGCCACAGCGCGAGCGCCTCGGCCAGCTCGGCCGCCGCCTGCTCCGGGTCTCCGGCGGCGAAGGCGCGCCGGCCGTCGCGGACCAGGGTCTCGAACGCCTGGGCGTCGGTATCCCCGGAGGCCAGCCGCAGCTGGTAGCCGGGCGCGCGGGTGACCAGCAGGGTGCTGTCGGTGTCGCCGAGGAGCCGGCGCAGCCGCAGCACGTAGATGCTGATGAGGTTGCCCGCCTTGGCCGGCGGCGCGTCCCCCCAGACCTCGTTGATCAGGACGTCAGCGGGGACGATCTGCCCGGCGTTGATCAGCAGGGCAGCCAGGACCGAGCGCCACTTCGGAGCCCCGATTCCCCGCCAGTCTTCTCCGTCCCGGACCTCCAGGGGGCCTAGCAGCCGGAACCTCATCATTACCTGGGATCACTCGCCTCCGGTTCGCGGACTCGGCGTCAGAGGCCACTTAATCACGGCTCAACAAAGACGTAAACCTCCTGCCCGAGCATGACCCTATCGCCTCGGCGACGAGGCCCACGGCGGACAAGCAGCGCCGGACGGCCACGGGGGCGCCGTCCGCGGTGCCCAGAACGCCCGCTCGCCTAGCGGGGTGGGTGCGGCGGGAAGCGGTCCTGGCCCCGGCTGGGGAGGGAGGGACCGGCCTGGTGGCCAGGACCGCCCATGGCCGTCGTCTTCGCACCTCTGGCGGGGCGAGGACGGCGGTCGCCGCCGTCGCGAGGTCAGGTCTGGCCGTCGAAGAGGCTGGTCACCGAGCCGTCGCTGAACACCTCGCTGATCGCGCGGGCCAGCAGCGGCGCGATCGACAGCACCGTGAGCTTGTCGAACCGCTTCTCCTGCGGCACCGGCAGCGTGTTGGTGATGATGATCTCGCCGATCCTGGAGTTCTTCAGGATGTCCACCGCCGTGCCGGACAGGACGCCGTGCGTGGCGGTGGCGATGACCTGGCTCGCGCCCTGATGGAACAGGGCCTCGGCGGCCTTGGCGATCGTCGCCCCGGTGTCGACCATGTCGTCCACCAGGATGCAGGTGCGGCCCTCCACCTGGCCGACCACCTCGAACATCCTGACCTGGTTGGCCACGTCCGGGTCGCGCCGCTTGTGGATGATGGCCAGCGGGCAGCCCAGCCGGTCGGTCCACCGCTCGCAGACCCGGACCCGGCCGGCGTCGGGAGCGACCACGGTGACCCGGCTGACGTCGAGCTTCTTCTCGATGTAGGTGGCCAGGATGGGCAGCGCGAACAAGTGGTCCACCGGGCCGTCGAAGAAACCCTGGATCTGCGCGGTGTGCAGGTCGACCGCCATCAGCCGGTCGGCCCCGGCCGTCGCGAACAGGTCGGCCATGAGCCGGGCCGAGATCGGCTCGCGGCCGCGGTTCTTCTTGTCCTGCCGCGCGTAGCCGAAGAACGGGGCCACCACCGTGATGCGCCTGGCCGACGCCCGCTTGAGGGCATCGACCATGATCAGCTGCTCCATGATCCATTCGTTGATGGGCGAGGTGTGGCTCTGCAGGACGAACACGTCGCAGCCGCGGACCGAATCGAGGAAGCGGACGAAGATCTCGCCGTTCGCGAAGTCGAAGAGCTTGGATGGCGTCGGCTTGATGCCCAGGGACGCCGCCACCTCCTCGGCCAGTTCGGGGAAGGCCCGGCCGGAGACGATCATCAGCTTCTTCGCGCCCGGCGCCGTCACTTCGGTCACCTGCCCTGCGCCCCCTCGTCCTCGCTCGGCCCGGCGGCCCGGCGGAGGCGGGCCGCGGCCCGCGTCCCCGGGCGCCGCCGCTCCACCCAGCCTTCGGAGTTGTGCTGCCTGCCGCGGGCCACGCCGAGCGCGCCCGGGGGAACGTCCTCGGTGATCACCGACCCGGCCGCGGTGTAGGCGCCGTCGCCGACGGTCACCGGGGCCACCAGGATGGTGTCACTGCCGGTGAACACGTCCGCGCCGATCGTGGTCCGGTGCTTGGCCGCGCCGTCGTAGTTGGAGAAGATCGTCGCCGCTCCGATGTTGGCGCCCTCCCCGATGTCGGCGTCCCCGACATAGGACAGGTGCGGGACCTTCGCCCCCGGACCGACCACGGAGTTCTTCAGCTCGACGTGGCAGCCGATGTGCGCGCCGGCGCCGATCCGGGTCCCGGGCCGCAGGTAGGCGTAGGGCCCCACGGTGGCGTCCGGCCCGATCTCGGCCTGCACGCACACCGCGTGAGCCACCGCCGCGTTGTCCCCGACCGTGCTGTCGCGGACCTGGGCGCCCGGACCGACCCTCGCGCCCGCGCCGACGGTCGTGCGGCCCTGCAGGTAGGTGTTCGGCCAGATCTCGGTGTCCTGGCCGATCGTCACGTCCGCGTCGATCCAGGTGGCGGCCGGGTCGACGATGGTCACCCCGGCCCGCATCCAGGCCTCGAGCAGCCGGTCGTTGTAGGCGCGGCGGACCTGGGCCAGCTGGACCCGGTCGTTCACGCCCTGGATCTCGCCCGGGTCCGCGGCCAGGACCGTGCCCGCCAGGTGACCGTCGCCGCGCAGGATCGCCACCACGTCGGTGAGGTATTCCTGGCCCTGCGCGTTGCTGGTCGCGACCCGCTTGACCGCGTCGGCCAGGAGCGAGCCGTCAAAGGCGTAGCAGCCCGAGTTGATCTCGTCGATGGCCCGCTGCTCCGGCGTCGCGTCGGCGTCCTCGACGATCTCGGCCAGCCGGCCGCGCTGGTCCCTGACGATCCGCCCGTAGCCGGACGGGTCGGCCACCCGGGCGGTCAGCACGGTGATGGCGTTCCCCGCCGCGGCGTGCTCGCGGGCCAGCGCGGCCAGTGTCTGGCTCCGGAGCAGGGGCATGTCGCCGTAGGCCACCAGCACGACGCCGGGCATGATGCCGAGGGCCTCGATCACCATGCGCACCGCGTGCCCGGTGCCGGCCTGGCGATCCTGCACGACCACGGCCACATCCGGCGCGTACCGCGCGGCTTCCTCGCTGACCTGCTCCCGGCCGCGCCCGGCGACGACGACCGTGCGCAGCGGATCGAGCTCGCCGGCCGCCGCGAGCACGTGGCCGAGCATGCTGCGACCGCACAGGGGGTGCAGCACTTTCGGGATCCGCGATTTCATCCGTGTGCCCTCGCCTGCGGCGAGGACTATGACGGCGACCGGGCGAGGTTCGCTCACGCGGCAGGTCTCCTCGGGTAGCGCCAACATCTGCGTTCCGGGGCTTCGGGGGTATCGCCCACATTCAGGATCGGGACGCGCCGGCGAACATGTTCACCCGCCCCTCACGTGCAGGATACCGCCCGGTTGCCGTGATCGAGGGCCCGATGCCCGGCCGCCGGACCGGGGCCCGCCCCCTGAGTCCAGGTCCTAGCTTAGGGCGGGCCCGGGGGAAAAACACCGCTTGTCGCGCCCTCCGGGGGTCAGCCGGGCTTCTTTCTGCCCGGCTCGGTGGCCGCCGCGGACTGCCCGTTGGCGCGCGGCCCGTCCTGGGCCCCGTCCCCGGCCGGCGCCGGGACGACCAGTTCGCTCGGCTCGAGGCCGCCCTCACCGGCCACCGCGGCGAGCTCGCCGCCGAGCGTCTCCGCGGCCGCGGCCGGCCGCCGGACCGGGCCGGTGAGCGCCGAGGCGATCGCGGCGAGCACGTTGGCCGCGATCGCGAACGCGAACGCCACCCCGAGCCCGTCCTTGAACGGCGCGGTGATCAGCTGCGGGAAGAACTGGCGTCCGGCGACGTAGGCGGCGCGCGCGGAGGGCAGGTGCGTCAGCAGCGGGCCGAGCAGCTGCTTCATCGGGTTGTAGCCGAGGAACGCCGCGAACAGCACGCCGATCGGCGGCAGGTGGCTGATGGTGTGCGCGGCCGCCGCCGGGATGCCCTGCGCGACCAGGCCGCTGGACAAGGACGAGGGCAGCTTGCTGGACAGCCCGGCCACCATCAGCGAGAAGAAGATCCCGATCGACAGCACGAAGGCGGTGTTCATGAACGTGGCGATCATGCCGGCCGCCGCACCGCGCTGGTTGGCCGGGACGGCGTTCATCATCTCGGCCCGGTTCGGCGCGGCGAACACCCCGGAGCCGAACCCGTTGAGCACGACGATCAGCGCGAACACCCAGTACGGGAAGTTCACCGGCAGGAACAGCAGGAAGACGAAGCTGAGCGCGGTGAGCAGCGCCCCGCCGGTGGTGAACCCCTTGGCGCCGAGCCGGTCGGACAGCACGCCGGACAGCGGCGCGGAGACCAGGAAGCCTGCGGTCAGCGGCAGCAGGTAGATGCCCGCCCACAGCGGGGTCTGGTTGAAGCTGTACCCGTGCAGCGGCAGCCAGATGCCCTGCAGCCAGATGATCAGCATGAACTGCATGCCGCCCCGGCCCAGGGCCATCAGCAGGTTCGCGACGTTGCCCAGGGCGAAGGCCCGGATGCGGAACAGCGACAGCCGGAACAGCGGATCGGCGACCCTGGTCTCCACGAAGCCGAACACGACCAGGGCCGCCACGCCGCCGAAGATGGCGGTCAGCACCCACGGGTTGGTCCAGCCCATCGGGTGCCCGCCGTAGGGCAGCAGGCCGTAGGTGATGCCGACCAGGATCGCGACCAGCCCGACGGCGAACAAGATGTTGCCCCACCAGTCGATCCGCGACCGGCGGCGCACGCCGATGTCCTTGAGCATGAAGTAGGCCCACACGGTGCCGAACAAGCCGACCGGCACCGAGACCAGGAAGATCAGGTGCCAGTTGATCGGTCCGAGCAGGCCGCCGAGGATCAGCCCGATGAACGAGCCGGAGATGGCCGCGATCGAGTTCATGCCCAGCGCGGTGCCGCGCTGGTTGGCCGGGAAGGCGTCGGTGAGGATGGCGGTGGAGTTGGCGAACAGGAACGCGCCGCCGATGCCCTGCACGATGCGCCAGATGATGAGCCACAGGGCCGCGGCGGTGCCGGTCATCCAGGTGGCGGCCAGGAAGATCGAGGCCACGGTGAAGACCGCGAACCCCATGTTGTACATCCGCACCCGGCCGAACATGTCGCCCAGCCGCCCGAACGACACCACCAGCAC
>Ga0335074_10014202_pt1 | contig 11177 bp, 8 predicted proteins | sample Lox_Sample_23_FD_206715 | JGI IMG/M metagenome (GOLD analysis project Ga0335074, IMG submission 206715) | Soil microbial communities from Loxahatchee National Wildlife Refuge, Florida, United States - Lox_Sample_2.3 | ecosystem: Environmental > Terrestrial > Soil > Wetlands | place: USA: Florida...
CGCCTTCAGGTCGAGGATCGTCTGCGGAGCGAACGCGAGCACCGCGTCCGCGTCCAGCAGCGCGCCGAACGCGAGCGCCGCGTAACCGCCGGCGGAGTTGCCCGTCAGCACCAGGCGCTCGACCCGGTGCGCCGCGATCAGCTCGCGCAGCGTCTCGGCGACGCTCGCGAAGGTCGTCCCGTGCCCGGGCAGGCCGCGGTGATACCACGCCTGGCGCAGGTCGCGCACGAACAGCCGTTTGACCGGAATGTCCTCGGCCAGGGAGAAGAACTCGAACGGCGGGATGCCGACTTCCTGGTTCATCCCGCCGAAGGCGATCAGCAGCGTGCGCGAGTCGCCGTCCATCTCCGCGCTCAGCGGCTCCTCGCCCGCGAGCGCCGCGTCGTCCCCGCGCTCCACCAGCGAGCGCAGATAGCGCCGGCGCTCACGCTGGAGCCTCGTGAACCTGGCCCGCCCCCGCAGCGCCCTGCGCAGCGCCCCGATCACCCGCGCGCGCCTCTCGCGCCGCCTCTCAGGCTCACCCAGCCGCGGCGTTTCAGTCGCCGCCTGGCACGCTCCGGCTCGACGGTCGCAAGCAGCGCGGGAGGATCCCACAGTTTCCTGCTGTAAGCCTCCGCGGGCGCGCACAGGATCGGGCCGCCCAAGCCCTGGCGCACGCTCAGCACGGTGTAGCCGTGCGACTCGAGCAGGCGCGTCACGGGCGTCGGCGGCAGCTCGTGCTCCTCGAACAGGATGTCGCGTATGCGCCCGCCGCTCAGCAGCGCCTCGGCGCCCTCCAGCGCCGCCAGCTCGTGCATCTCGACGTCCAGCTTGAGCACGCCGATCGCGTCCTCGAGCTCCTCGTCCAGGCGCACGGTGCGCACGGGCGTCGCGTCCGGCCCGTCGCCGTTCTCCAGCGAGGCCGTGCCCTTGTTCAGCGCGAACATGTCGGGGTCCACCGTCAGCGGCAGCGTGCCCGCGCGCGAGGAGACCGCCGCCTGTCTGGCCTCCACGACCGTCACGCCCTGCTCGCGCTCCCACAGCGCCACGTTGCGGGCGAGCGTCGCGAAGATCAGGGGATGGGGCTCGAAGCACACCACGCTGCCCCGCGGCCCCACCGCGCGCGCCAACAGGCTTGACATCAGGCCGACGTTCGCCCCTGCGTCGACCGCGCGCTCGCCGGGGTCCGCGAGCCGCGCGAGCGTCTCGGCCACGGTCAGGTCGTAGACGCCGGTGCGGGCGACCGCCTGGCCGAGCGGATCGGGCCAGCAGTACAGGCGCGCGCCCCAGGCGGCGCGCAGCAGCCGCGGCGCCCCGTCGGGCTCGCCCTGCCCGTCCCCGGCGCGCAGCCGCAGCGCCAGCTGGGAGGGCCTGTACCAGTAGTAGGGGCGGTTGACGAAGCGGTACGCCCGCTGGATGGCAGAGCGCGCGGGCTGGCTGGTCTGGCTCATGGCGGCGCGGGGTGTCCCGGTCGAGGATCAGGTGGGCGCTTGCACTCGGGGCACGCGCCAACTGTAGAGCCTGCCCGGCGCGGCCGCGGGCTTTGAGTACGCTGGCAGCTGCCCACGGGTGACGCGATGGCCGCCACGACAGACGACAGCGAGATCGAGCAGCCCGCGCCCGGCGAGGTGACGATCGTCGCACACGACATCGGCGCGGTCGGCGGCATGGAGCGCCAGCTGACGGAGCTGATCGTCGGCCTGCGCGCGCTCGGTCAGCGTGTCACGGTGATCGCCCGCACGTGCCGGCTGCCCGCGGGCACGGATGTGGAATTTCACCGGGTCAGGGCGCCCGGGCGCCCGTTCCTGCTGGCCTATCCGTGGTTCATGCTGACCGGCTCCCTGGCCGTGCGCAGGTGGCGACGCGGCCTGCTCCAGGCCACCGGCGCGATCGTCCTGAATCGCGTGGACGTGCTGGCGGTGCACTACTGTCACCAGGTCGGTCCGGTCAACCCCAGTCGCGCCACGCCGCTGTTCCGGGCGCAGGTGGCGATGGCGGGCGTGCTCAAGCGACTCGGCGAGCGCGTGTGCTTTCACATCAATCGTCCCCGCGCGATCGTGTGTGTGTCAGATGGCGTCGCAGCGGAGGTGCGCGAGCATTTTCCCACCCTCGCCGATCGTCTCACCACGATTCACAACGGCATCGACGTCCACGCCTTCGCACCCGGCCTGCGAGTCGAGGACGCCGAGGCCCTGCGCGCTTCGCTCGCGCTCCCCGCGGGCGGGCTGCTGCTGGCGTTCGTGGGCAGTGAGTGGGGGCGCAAGGGCCTGGAGCCGGCGATCCGCGCGCTCGCGCTCAGCCCCGAGTGGACGCTGCTCGTCGCCGGCGCCGGCGAGCGCGCCCGCTTCGAGGATCTCGCCGAGCGGCTCGGCGTCGGCCAGCGGGTGCGCTGGCTGGGGGTGACAGCGGATGTGGCGCGCGTCTACGAGCTGGCCGACGCCTTCGTGCTGCCCTCGAGCTACGAGACGTTCTCGCTGGTCACCTTCGAGGCCGCCGCCAGCGGCCTGCCCGTGCTGGCCACGCCCGTCAGCGGCGTGCGCGAGCTGATCGAGGACGGGCGCAACGGCTTTCTGATCACGCGCGAGCCCGAGCTGATCGCCGAGCGCCTGGGTCGGCTCGCCGCCGACCCCGAGCTCAGGCGCCGCCTCGGCGGCGCCGCGCGCGAGTCCGCGCTCGCGTTCTCGCGCGAGCGCATGGCGCGCGAGCACCACGAGCTGTACGCCCGCCTCGCCGGCCTCCCGGCGCCGGCGCCGATCGCCTCGAGCTGAGCGGCGCGCAGCGGCCGTGCCGGGGCGGCGCGAATCGCCGCGGCCGCGCCGCTCCGCTCGCCTCAGGCCGAGCGCTCGCGGGCGCGGCTGGCCAGCAGGTCGCCGATGAAATCGCTCATCCGCCGCTGCTGGGCGGGCCCGTCGAAGGGGTCGAGGCGCCTGTGCAGGGCGGCCTCGCGTCGCTGGGCGACGTCTGCTGCGGTGAGGGACTCCAACAGCGCCGCCAGCGCGCTGACGTACACCGGGCTCCATGGCGCCGCCCCCGGCAGCCGCCAGAGGTAACCCTCGTCGAGGTCGTACGCGGCCGGGCTCTCGCCCGTGATGATCGGCAGTCCCGCCGCCAGGTACTCGCTCAGCTTGGTCGAGTAGCGAAACGAGCCGACGCCGTCTACGCTCTGGGGCAGGCTGGCCACGTCGAAGGCGGCCAGGTAGTCGGCGACGTCCTCGGGCGGCACCCGTCCGGGCAGCAGCACGCGGGTCCCCAGCTGCTCGCCCGCCAGCTCGCGCAGCTTGGCCAGGCCCGGCCCGTCGCCGACGATGCACACGAGCACGTCGGCGCGTTTCACCTCAGCGAGCGCGCGCACGAGCTCAGCCCCGTACACATAGCCCACGCGCGCTCGCCAGTTGAGCGAGCCGACGAGGCCCACGACGAGCGCGTCCGCGGCGATCCCGAGCCTGGCCCTGACCGTGTCCCTGGCGCCGCTCGCGGGGCGCGCGCGCGTCCAGCCGGGCGCGCTCATCGCGCGCGGCGCGCCGAAGGTGATGGCGCGCCCGACCAGGTAGGGCGTCCAGCCGACGTAGCCGGCGCAGCGGCGGCAGAGCAGGCGCTCGTAGAGGCCGCCGAGCAGCCCCGCCGCGCGCGAGCGCAGGCGCAGGTAGGGACCGACCGCGTCACCGCTGCAGAGCACGAACGGAACGCCCAGCAGCGCGTCCGCCGCAAGCAGCGCGATGCCACCGGCGACGCCCGTGCCCTCCATCACGAGCAGGCTCGGACGCCGCCTGCGCACCGCTTTTATCAACCCTATGGCCGAGCGGATCCTCCTGTCGCGCTCGAAGGGATAGGTCTCGGCGCGCAGCGGCTCGAGCAGGTAGCGCAGCCGCTCGGCGTCCAGGTGTCGAGCGCCCTGCGTGGCGAAGCACAGGATCCGTGTGTAGTTGGAGTCCTGCACCGTTGCCTCCCGACCGATCGGCTCAATCCGCGGCCTGGGATGCTATCGGTCGGCCTGCTCGCAGGGGCCTGACGCCCCGCGACTCGACGCATGCGCCCTTGCGCTGCGGCGCCCTCGGGACGGTACCCTTTGGCGAGAGCACACCCTATGATGATGACCGGGCACCGGTCATGGATGGACCCACAGTCGATGAACGACACCACAACCGACGCAGGCAGCATTCTCGCCCCGATTTGGCAGCGCAAGTGGCTGATCCTGGCCGTCGGCGTCCTGGTGGCGGTGTGTACGTATGCGTACTACAAGGGCAAGAGCCCGACGTACTCGGCGAGCACGCAGCTGTACCTGGGAGCCGAGGCCGAACAGCAGGGATCGAGCTCGGGCGGGGGCAAAACGGTGGCGAGCCGCTCGCTCACCAACGACGTCGGCGTGCTCAACTCGCCGATCATCGGTGAAAGCGTGCGCAGGCGCCTGCGCGCCGAAGGCGACCTGGCGGCGGTGCGCGGAAAGGAGAAGGCGACGGCGAGCGCGGCGAGTGACTTCATCACGATCACCACCAAGGCGAAGACCGCCAAGGCCGCGGTCAGCCTCGCGAACACCTACGCCCTGGAGTTCATCCGGCGAGATCGCGCCAACTACAGGCGGAACATCACCGAGCAGCTGGAAAACGCGACGGCGCAGTTGCACCGCATCGAACTCCCTCCGCCCGTCACCAAGGGCAAGGCCGGCAAGAGCACGACCAACGCCTCGACGACGGTCGCCGCCGCCAATCTCGCCACCAAGATCAACCAGCTCGAATCCTCCCTGGCGACCTTCACCGGCGCCCAGCAGGTCGGCAAGGCACAGGCCACGGCGCTGCTCGCCTCGCCCAAAAAAAACGCGATCTTCGGCTTCGTGCTCGGCATCGTGCTCGCGGCGATCGCCGCCTACGCCCTCAGCCGGCTCGACCGCCGCCTGCGCTCGCTGGCCGACATCGAGGCGATCTTCCAGACGCAGATCCTCGCCGCGCTGCCCGCCGTCAGGAGTCCCGTCCTGCGCCCCGACGGCCGCCGCGCGCCCGCCAAGCCCCTGCTCGAGCCGCTGCGCCGCCTGCACACGACGCTCGAGCTGGGCGACATGCTCGAGCGCCGGCCGAGCGGCGGTCCGCGCACGATCCTGTTCCTCAGCGCCGAGGCCGGCGACGGCAAGTCCACGCTGATCGCCAACCTGGCGCGCGTGCAATCCGACGCCGGCGCGCGCGTGGCGGTCGTCGAGGCCGACTTTCGCCGCCCCACCCAGGCGCGGTTGCTGGACGCCGGCGGACGCTACGGGCTCGCCGACGTGCTCGCCGGCAAGGTGCCCCTCGAGGAGGCGATGCAGACCGTGGGCGCGCCCGCGCACCTGGGCGTGAGCGCGGGGCCGGGGGAGTCCGTGGGCGGCGTCTCGACGGTCGTGGAGTCCAGCGGCATGGGCTCCGTGTCGGTGCTGGTCGGCGGCGGCGCCGTCGCCAACCCGCCCGCCCTGCTGGCGGGCAGCGCGATGGGCGAGCTGCTGCGCTCGGTCGCCGACGAGTTCGACTACGTGCTGCTCGACGCGCCGCCGCCGCTGGAAGTGAGCGACGCGATCCCCCTGATGCCCGCCGTGGACGGCATCGTCATGGTCGCGCGCATCGGCCACACGCGCGACGTGTCGGCCAAGCGCCTGGCGCAACTGCTCGGGCGCACGGCCAGCGCGCCGCTGCTGGGCGCCGTGGTCAACTGCGTGCCCCGAAGGGACATCGAAAGATACGGTTTCGCCTGGGCCCCCGCTGAGGCGGGCCGGCGACGCAAGCTCATCGGTCGATGAGCGCCTTCGCGGCACGGATGCCCGGCCTGGGGGACAGCCACCCGGCTGTGCTCGACCGGCGCATTCGCGAGCTGCTGCTGATCGGCGCCAGCGCGCTGATCCCGCTCGCGCTCGCGCTCGCCATCAGCCTCGAGGTCGCGCATCCCAACTTCCTGCTGCTGTTCGGGCTGATCGCCGGCGGCCTGGGCGTGATCGCGCTCGTCGCCAGCGACCGCTACCCGGTCACGCTCACGCTGATCGTGCTGTACCTCGGCCTGCTGGAGGGGCCGGTGAAGCTCGGCAGCGGCGCGCACGAAGAGGCGTCGGTGATCCGCGACGTGCTCATCTTCGCCGTCTGCCTGGGGGCGATCCTGCGGCTGCTGGTCAAACGGGAATCGATCAAGCTGCCACCGCTGTCGGCGTGGGCGCTCGCGTACGCCGCGGTCGTGCTCGTGGAGGCCTTCAACCCCAACACGCACGGGATCCTCAAGATCCTCGGCGGCTTTCGCCAGCAGCTGGAGTGGATCCCCTTCTTCTTCTTCGGCTACGGGGTGATGCGCTCGAAGGAGCGGTTTCGCAAGCTGTTCCTCGTGCTGGGCGTGCTCGCCCTCGCCAACGGCGCCGTCAGCACCTATCAGACGAGGATCAGCCCCGGACAGCTCGCCAGCTGGGGGCCCGGCTACCAGGAACTGGAGTTCGGCGCCAACGGCATCTCCGCGCGCACCTACGGCAGCGAAGGGGTCGCCCGCGTGCGGCCCCCCGCGCTGGGCACGGACGCCGGGTTCGGCGGGGCCCTCGGCGTGGTGGCGCTGCCCGGCGTGCTCGCGCTGCTCGCCATCGGCCCGCTGCGGCGACGATGGCCGGCCCTGCTGCTGTGCCTGGGGGCGCTCGTCGGCGTCGCCACCGGGCTCGGCCGTGTGCAGGTCGTTGGCGCGGTCGTGGCCCTGCTGGCCTTCACGGGGCTGTCGTTCGGCTCCGCCGGGCGGCGTGTCACCCGGCCCCTGGCCGCGCTGCTCGGCGTGGTCGTGCTGGCGCTGCCGCTGGGCGCGATCTTCGTGTCCTTCGAGGGCGCCGGAACCTTCTCGCGCTATGCCGAAATCGCGCCCGCGAACGTGGCCGAAGCGCATGACACGAAGGCCAACGAAGTCGCGCACATCCCGAGCCAGATCGTGGCCGCGCCCTTCGGCGTCGGGCTCGGGACCGTCGGCGCCTCGGCCGGCTTCGGCGGCGTGCAGAAGCCACTGCTCGAAGGTCACAGCACCGGCGGCGAGTCGCAGTACAAATACGTGCTCGACGAACTGGGGCTGCCGGGGCTGTTGCTGTGGCTCGGGCTGATAATCCGGGTGCTCGCGCTGGCCCTGCCGCGGCTGCGGGGCATACCGGACTTCGAGCTGCGCATGGAGCTCGCCGCGGTCGCCTCGCCGCTGATCGCGATGGCGGTCATGGGCTTCTCCGGGGCGGTGATGTCGAGCGCGGCGCTGGGCCCCTTCTACTGGTTCGCGGCCGGCGTCGTCGCCTACTGGTTCGCCGGTCCGGGGCGCTCGCAGACGATGCCGGCGCGCCGGCAGGCGCGGGCGCGATGAGCGTCTGCTCCTCCGAGAGTCGCGGCGCCCCCGCCTCGCCCGCGCACGCGCCCGGGCACCGGCGCGTGCCCGACTTCTTCATCGTCGGCCAGCCCAAGAGCGGCACGACCGCGCTGTCGGACATGCTGCGGGCGCATCCCGGGATCTACATACCGGCGAGCAAGGAGCCCTGGTTCTTCGCGACCGAGCTGCACGAGCGCACGCCGCCGCGTCCCGGCGGCACCCCCCGTACCCTCGACGAGTACCTCGGCTGGTTTGGAGCGGCCGAGCCGGGCCAGCGCATCGGCGAGGCCTCGTCCCTGTACCTGTGGTCGCGCACCGCCGCCGAGCGCATCGCCGCGGTCTGCCCCGCTGCGAAGATCATCGCGATCCTGCGCGAGCCGGCCGCCCTGCTGCGCTCGCTGCACCTGCAGTTCCTCGAGACCTACGTGGAGACGGAGAGCGACTTTCGCAAGGCGGTCTCGCTCGAGGCCGACAGGCGCGAGGGACGCCGTCTGCCGCGCCACACCTACTGGCCGCTGGCGCTGTTGTACTCCGAGCAGGTGCGCTACGTCGAGCAGCTGCGCCGCTACCACGCGGCGTTCGCCCGCGAGCAGGTGCTGGTGCTCGTCTACGACGACTTCAGGGCCGACAACGAGGCGACCGTGCGCCGGGTGCTGGGCTTCCTCGAGGTGGACGACACGGCGCCCGTGCGGCTGCTCGAGGCCAATCCCACGGTCGCCGTGCGCTCGCAGCGCCTGCACGAGCTCGTGCACGCGGTGTCGGTCGGACGCGGTCCCCTCTCGCTGGCGGTGAAGGGGGCGATCAAGGCGCTGACGCCCACCGGCCTGCGTCGCAATGCCCTGCACGCGACCCAGCGCAACGTCGTCTACCGCCAGCCACCGCTGCCCGACGAGGCCTTCATGCGCGAGCTGCGCCAGCGCTTCAAGGGCGAGGTGGCGGCGCTGAGCGAGTACCTCGACCGCGATCTGCTGAGCCTGTGGGGCTATGACGGCGTCCAGTGACTCGGTGACCGGTGGATCGGTGAGCGCGCAGCGTCGCTCGCCGCCGCGCGCTCCCGACTTCTTCATCGTCGGGCACGCCAAGAGCGGCACCACGGCGCTGTACGAGATGCTGCGCCCGCATCCGCAGATCTACATGCCGGAGGCCAAGGAGCCGTGGTTCCTCGCGACCGACATGCGTCCCCGCTTTCAGCCGCGACGGGCCGGACCGGGGCCGCAGACGCTGGAGGAGTACCTGGCGCTGTTCGTCGGCGCGGGGCCCGAGCAGCGCGCCGGCGAGGCCTCCTCCTCCTACCTGTGGTCGCGCACCGCCGCGGCGCGCATCGCCGAGCTCTCGCCCGACGCCAAGATCATCGCGATCCTGCGCGAGCCGGCCAGCTTCCTGCGCTCGCTTCACCTGCAGCTGCTGCAGAGCCACGTGGAGGCCAAGAAGGACCTGGGCAAGGCGATCGCGCTCGAGCAGGCGCGGCGCGAGGGCCGCCACGTTCCGCGCCACTCCCACCGTCCGCAGCTGTTGCAGTACTCAGACCACGTGCGCTACGTCGAGCAGCTGCGCCGCTACGAGCAGCGCTTCGCGCCCGAGCAGATGCTCGTGCTGATCTACGACGACTTCAGGGCCGACAACGAGGCCACGCTGCGCACCGTGCTGCGCTTCCTCGAAGTGGACGACACGCGCCCGCTGGAGGTCCTGGACGTGAACCACTCGACGCTCATGCGCTCCCAGCAGCTCGACGATCTCGTGCACGCCCTGTCGGTCGGCAGCGGGCCGGTGTTCGCGGCCGCCAAGGCGGCCATCAAGGCGCTCTCGCCCGCGCAGGCGCGGCGGCGCGTGCTGCGCTTCGCGCGCCTGAAGATCGTGCACGGCGAGCCGCCGCCGCCCGACGAGCGCCTGATGCTCGAGCTGCGCCGGCGCTTCAAGGCGGAGGTGGTCGCGTTGAGCGAGCATCTCGATCGCGACCTGGTGAGCCTGTGGGGCTATGACAGGCTCGACTGAGCCGCCGGCCGCGGCCGGCGCGCAGCGCGGGCGCGTGCCGGACTTCTTCGTCGTCGGGCACGCCAAGTGCGGCACCACCGCGCTGTACGAGATGCTGCGAGCCCACCCGCAGATCTTCATGCCGGCGGTCAAGGAGCCGCAGTTCTTCGCGCGCAACCCGCTCACGCCCGAGCACGCGGGCGGCGCGAAGAGCTTCGAGCAGACCGGCAGGCGCGGGGAAACGCTCGAGCAGTACCTGTCGCTGTTCGCGCCCGCGCGCGAGGGGCAGATCCTCGGCGAGGCCTCCACCTTCTACCTGTGGTCGCGCGTCGCGCCGGAGCGCATCGCGCAGCTGCGACCGGACGCGCGCATGATCGCGATCCTGCGCGAGCCCGCGAGCTTCTTGCGCTCGCTGCACCTGCAGATGATGCAGAACCGCGCCGAGTCGGAGAGGGACCTGCGCAGGGCGATCGCGCTCGAGCCGGCGCGGCGCCGCGGCGAGCAGATCCCCGCCGACGCGCATTGGCCCGAGGCGCTGATGTACAGCGAGCGCGTGCGCTACGTCGAGCAGCTGCGCCGCTACCGCGCCGCGTTCTCCGAGGAGCAGCTGCTGGTGCTGATCTACGACGACTTCAAGCGCGAGAACGAGCGCACCGTCAGGACCGTGCTGCGCTTCCTGGGAGTTGACGACACGCTCCCGCTGGCGCCCGTGCGCGCCAACCCCACGCGCGCGGTGCGCTCGGTGCGCGTGCGCAGCGCGGTCCGCGCCGTGCGCCTGGGCAGCGGTCCGGTCTCGCGCGCGGTCAGGGGCGCGGTGCTCGGGCTGACGAGCAGCCGTGTGCGCAGGGAGGTGCTGCACCCGATGCGCCGGCGCGTCGTCTACGGCTCAGCGCCGCCGCCCGACGAGCGCTTGATGCTCGAGCTGCGCCAGCGCTTCCAGGGCGAGGTGGCGGCGCTGAGCGAGTACCTCGGTCGCGACCTCGTCACGGAGTGGGGCTATGACCGACTCGCCTGAGCCGCCCGCGCCCGCGCCCGCGTCGCAGGAGCGCGCGCCTGGGCAGGCGCCGCCGCGGTCCGCGCCGGCGCGAGGGCGGCGCGTGCCCGACTTCTTCATCGCCGGGCACACCAAGTGCGGCACGACGGCGCTGTACGCGATGCTCAGGCGTCACCCCCAGATCTACATGCCCGATCTGAAGGAGCCGCGCTGGTTCGCCAGCGACCTGCGCTTTCCCAACCAGCCGGGGCCGGCCAACCGCCTGCCTCTCAGCTACGAGGAGTACCTCGAGCTGTTCGACGGGGCCGCTCCCGACCAGCGCGCAGGGGAGGCCTCGCCGATGTACCTGTGGTCGCGCGAGGCCGCCGCCAACATCGCCGAGGTGCAGCCCGCGGCGCGCATCGTGGCGATCCTGCGCGAGCCCGCGAGCTTCCTGTACTCGCTGCACAACCACTGGGTGCTGCACCACGTCGAGGGCGAGAAGGACTTCGCGCGCGCGCTCGCGCTCGAGCCGGCCAGGCGCGAAGGCCAGCAGGTGCCCACCCCCTCCTACTGGCCGCAGGCGCTGCTGTACTCAGATCACGTCTGCTACGTCGAGCAGCTGCGCCGCTACGAAGCGGTGCTGCCGCGGGAGCAGCTGTTGGTGCTGGTCTACGACGACTACCGGCGCGACAACGATGCCGCCGTCAGGCGCGTGCTGGGCTTCCTCGGCGTGGACGACCAGGCGCCGGTACAGGTGATGGAGGCCAACACGACGCGCAAACGGCTGCGCGCCAGGCGCATCGACGCGGTCGGGCGCAAGCTGTACACCGGCAGGGACCCGCTCTCGCGAGCCGCGCGGACTGGCCTGAAGACGCTGATGAGCGAGCGCGTGCGCACGGAGGTGCTGCCCGCGCTGCGCCGCCGCGTG
>Ga0335074_10014203_pt1 | contig 11176 bp, 7 predicted proteins | sample Lox_Sample_23_FD_206715 | JGI IMG/M metagenome (GOLD analysis project Ga0335074, IMG submission 206715) | Soil microbial communities from Loxahatchee National Wildlife Refuge, Florida, United States - Lox_Sample_2.3 | ecosystem: Environmental > Terrestrial > Soil > Wetlands | place: USA: Florida...
GTTCGCGCGGCCGGCGGGATCGCTGAAGACGGCGGCGCTGATTGCGGCGGCGATCGCGTTGTGCGCGGGGGCGAGTTACGGGTACGCGGTTTCGCGGCAGACGGGCACCAAGGCTCCGGCGACGATTACGGTGGACGGGCAGCCGTATTCTCTGGAACATGGACGCATCTTTTTGTTTTTCTATGATCCCAATTGCAGCCATTGCGACGCGGCGGCGCGGTTGATGGCGAAGCTGCACTGGGCGAGCGACGTGAGAATCGTCGGGATTCCGACCAGCATGCCGCGCTTTGCGGCGTCGTTCATTCACGATACGGGATTGAAGATGCAGACGTCGCTCGATCTGGATGAGCTGAAGAAAATTTTCCCGTTCGGCGATCCGCCGTATGGGGTGGCGCTGGTGGATGGACGGGAGACTGGTCCGGTGTCGCATTTCGATGAGGGGACGGGGCCGGAGCCGGGGAATACGCTGCGGAAGCTGGGGTTTGTCGAGTAGCCGCGCGCGAACTTCACCGGGAGCTCGCGGACCGCGGAATACGAGCCTTGTCGACCAGCGGGGCCGAGGGCCCCGCGCAGGCCACGGGCCTGCCCCACAATGCTGTCCTGGACGGGTTCGTTATCGTTTTTTCGGATTTTTGCCGGGCAGATTTTCGGGGTTGTCGTGGACTTTCGCGCGGAAGCCGGAGTTTAGGCCGGCGGCGAGAGAGACGGTGGAATCGCCGTATTTGTCGCGGATGCGATCGACGGCTTTTAGGGTTTTGCGCCAGCGCTCGGTTTTTTCTTCGGCGAGAAGACTGGTCTGGCCTTCGCCGGATTCAAGCTGCTGCGCGTAGACGCCGAGCAGACGGATCTTTTTCCCGGTCCAGGCCTGGTGAAAAAGATCGCGCGCGGCGGCGGCTAATTCGGTGTCGATCTGGGTAGCGTGATCGAGCGTGCGGGAACGGGTGAACGTCGAAAAATCGGAGTAGCGCAGCTTGATCTGGACCGTGCGCGCGAAGAAATGATGATCGCGCAGGCGGCGCGCGACCATTTCGGAAAGACGGACCAGCATGGCGTCGATGATCGCTGGATCGGCGGTGTCGATGGAAAAGGTGTTTTCGTGGCTGATCGACTTGGTGCTGGTTTCACCGACGTCGTGATCAAACCAGCCGCCGGCGTCTTCGCCGCGTGATTTTCCGGCCAAGGCGAGGCCCCATTTGCCGAAACGTTCTTTTAAGAATTCGTCGTCGAGCGCGGCTAAATCGCCGACTTTGCGGATGCCGCAGGCGTGCAGATTTTTTTCGGTCACTTTTCCGACGCCGGGGATTTTTCGCACTTCGAGCGGCGCCAGAAATTGCGCTTCTTCGCCGGGGACGATCCACAGAATGCCGTTCGGTTTGGCTTGATCGGAGGCGATTTTCGCGACCAGGCGCGAAGTGGCCGCGCCGATGGAGCAGTTGAGATCCGTGGCGCGCTTGACGGCGTGGTGCAGGCTTGACGCCGCGGCCAGCGGTGGGCCGAGCAGGCGTTCGGAACCGGTGAGATCGAGATAGGCTTCGTCGATGGAGGCCATTTCGACGCGCGGCGAAAATTTTTCGAGCACTTCGAAAACGCGCCCGGAGTATTCGAGGTAACGGTCGCGATGGCCGTCGACGAAAATCGCCTGAGGGCAGAGTTTATAGGCGGTGCGCAGGGGCATGGCGGAATGGACGCCGAATTTTCTGGCGGCGTAGGACGCGGCGGAGACCACTCCGCGGTCCTGCGCGCGCCCGCCGACGACCACCGGCTTGCCTTTGAGGGAGGGATCGAACAGCTCTTCGACGGAGACGAAGAAGGCGTCCATATCCAGGTGGAAAAAGGTGCGCACGGGTTTTTCGGAAATACGGCCCGCGCCCTTACGGGCGCGGCTCTAGACTAATGGTATGAGAATCGCGATCGTTGCGGTGGTGTTTATTGGCGCTGGGGTTGCGGTGTGGGCCTGGAGCCGGGCGGGCGCGACGGCGCATCCGCGGGTGGGCGAAATGGCTCCGGATTTTACGGCTCCGTCGCAGGATGGTTCGCTGGTGTCGTTGCAGGATTTTCGCGGGCGCTGGGTGGTGCTGTATTTTTATCCGAAGGACGAGACGCCGGGGTGCACCATCGAGGCGCACAATTTCCAGCGCGACCTGGCGAAGTACGAACAGGCCAACGCGGTGATTGTCGGGGTGAGCGTCGATTCGGCGGGCAGCCATCGGGAGTTTTGCGCGAAACAGGGGCTGAAGTTTAAATTAATCGCGGATACGGAAGGGAAGGTTTCGCGCGAGTACGGGTCGCTGATGAACCTGGTGGTGACGAAAATGGCGTCGCGGAATACGTTTTTGATCGATCCCGAGGGGAAGATTGCGAAGGAATGGATCGGAGTGAGTCCGGCGGGGCATAGCCCACAGGTGCTGGCGGCGCTGGCGGAACTGGCGAAGTAACCATTTCAACGTTTCGCGGTAATTTACGTCAGGATTTTTATGATGCTGCGCGTGGTGGTTCGCGGGCTGGCGCGAACGCCGGCTTTTACGGTGATCGCGATCTGTTCGCTGGCGCTGGGAATTGGCGCGAATACGGCGATTTTTTCGCTGCTCGATCAGCTTTTGCTGCGGATGCTGCCGGTGGAGAATCCGCGGGAGCTGGTTTTTCTTTATAGCCCCGGAGTCGAGGGGCAAGGGCATTATTCGGCGGACGAATCGGGCGGACCTTCGTTCAGCTATCCGATGTTTCGCGATCTGCAAAAATTGCAGACGCCGTTCACCGGAATTGGCGCGAGGAGCCAGTCTTCCGTCAGCCTTTCTTATAAGAACAACGCGATCCCTGCGTATGCCGACACGGTTTCCGGCAATTATTTCGAGCTGCTGGGCGTGCGTGCGGCGCTGGGGCGCGTGTTCCGCGAAGACGACGACCGGGTTCCGGGCGGGCGCGCGGTTGCCGTGCTCAGCTACGCGGCGTGGGTTTCGCAATTCGGCGGCGAGGCGTCGGTGTTGAATCAGAAAGTGCTGGTGAATGGTTATCCGTTCACGGTGGTCGGCGTGGCGCAGAAAGGATTCGTGAGCGAAAAACCCGGCGACGCGCCGGATGTTTTCGTCCCGATCACCATGCGGAAGCAGATCACGCCGGATTGGGACGGGTTCGACAATCGCAAGGATTATTGGGTGACGATGTTCGCGCGGCTCAAGCCGGGCGTGACGAAGGAACAGGCGCAGGCCGCGATCAACGTCGTCTATCACGGCGAAATCGAGCAGGACGCGCAGCTTCTTTCGCGTCCCAGCGCAACGATGCTGGCGCAATTTCGCGCGAAGAAGATGATCCTGAAAGCGGGCCAATACGGGCGCGGCGGCCTGCACAACGATTCTCGCGAACCGGCGCTGCTGCTGATGGGCATGACCGCGCTGGTGCTGCTGATCTGCTGCGCCAACGTCGCCAATCTGCAATTGGCGCGGGCCGCGGCGCGCAGCCGGGAGATTGCGGTGCGGCTGGCGATCGGCGCGTCGCGCGGGCAACTGGTGCGGCAGCTTCTTTCGGAATCGTGTCTCGTGGCGATGGCCGGCGGAGTGCTGGGATTGGCCGCGGCGTGGGCGGCGATGCGCGGAATGGTGGCGACGGTGCCGGAGCGCACCGCTTACGCCAACGTTCTTTCGCCGAACCTGGACTGGCGCGCGCTGGTGTTTTGCCTTGCGGTCTCGATTCTCACGGGATTTTTTTTCGGGTTGTTTCCGGCGTTGAAGACCACGCGGCCGGACGTGAACAGCGCGCTGAAGGATCAGTCCGGGCAGAGCACTTCTTCGGGATCGTCGAACGCGTTTCGCAAAATGCTGGTAAGCGCGCAGGTGGCGATTTCACTGCTGCTGCTGATTTCCGCGGGACTGTTTGCGCGAACGCTGATGAATCTGCGGAACATTAATCTTGGGCTGCGCGCGGATCATCTGTTAACGTTCTCGGTGGATCCGACGCTCAACCGCTATAACGATCAGGCGGCGTATCAGTTTTACGGTCAGCTTACGGAACGGCTGGCGGCGATTCCCGGCGTCACGCTGGTTTCGGCGGGTCGAAAAAAAATGCTGGCTGACGACGATTCGTCGTCGAACATCACGGTGCCTGGCTATATTCCTCCCACGGACGACGCGTCGGATTCGTATCACGACGAAATCGGCGCGGGCTATTTCCGCACGTTGGGGATTCCGCTGATTGCGGGACGCGAATTTACCGTCGCCGATAACGCGGCGCCCAAAGTGGCGATTGTGAACGAAGAATTCGTGCGGCATTTTCTGGCGGGTGAGAACGCGCTCGGTCATCATTTCGGCATCGGCGGGAGTGTGCCGGCCGATATTGAAATTGTCGGGGTGGTGAAGGACGCCAAGTACAACTCGCCTCAGGACGCGCCGCGGCCGGTGTTTTTCCGGCCGTATCTCCAGGATTCGCGGCAGAGCCGGCTTTATTTTTATCTGCGCACTTCGATTGATCCGGAACAGGTTGCCTCGGCCGCGCGGCACGCGGTTGCTTCGATCGATTCCAATGTGCCGATCCGGCCGCTGCGAACCATGGACGATCAGATCGATCGGGATTTATTCTCGGAGCGCATGCTTTCCGCGCTGACGGCGATTTTTGCGGCGCTGGCGACGCTGCTCGCGGCGCTGGGACTTTATGGCGTGCTGGCGTATAACATCGCGCGGCGCACCCGCGAGATCGGGATTCGCATCGCGCTGGGCGCGGGTGCGGGGCGTGTTCGGGGGTTGGTGCTGCGGGAGGTTGCGGTCATGGTGCTGACCGGCGCGGCGATCGGGCTTGCGTCGGCGGCCGCGGCGGGAAGGCTCGTTGAAAATCTGCTGTACGGGCTGAAAGCGTGGGACCCGGTGATTTACGCCGGCGCGACGCTGCTGTTGTGTATGATCGCGCTGGCGGCGGCGTATCTTCCGGCGAGACGGGCGACGTCGGTCGATCCGCTGGAGGCGCTGCGGTACGAATAGCGGTCGACTCCGGGTGATGACGAGCGGGGCTCAAGAGCCATCGGGCAGGCCGGGGGCCTGCCCCACTTTGCCCTGCCCACTTTCCACTTCCCACTCCCATTTCCCGCTATCCTAATTCGTACAACGTGGCGCAACCTTCCTTCGATCCCGGACTCACCCAGCAATACACCGGCGACCTGCGCCGCGCGATCAATAAAGACGGCAGCTTTAACGTCCTGCGCCAGGGGACTTCCTGGCGCTACACCCATCCGTACCTGTTCCTGATCAATACGCCGCTGCCGGTGTTTCTGGCGATTGTGCTCGCGGCGTACGTGGTGGTCAACTGCATTTTCGCGATGATTTACTTCAGCCTGCCGCCGGGCGAGATTCACGGAGTGCGCATCGCATCGCCGTGGTTGCAATTCACCGACGATTTTTTCTTCAGCGCGCATACGCTGACGACGGTCGGCTATGGCAATCTCGCGCCGGCTTCGATCGCGGCCAACTCGGTGGCGGCGTTTGAAGCGATCGTCGGGCTGATGGGCTTCGCGCTGGCCACCGGACTTTTGTTCGGGCGCGTGTCCAGGCCGTCGGCGCGGATCGGGTTCAGCGGAAAGGCGCTGATCGCTCCGTATCAGGACAAGAGCAGCCTGCAATTCCGAATTGTCAACCTGCGCTCGAATGTGTTGATCGAATTGCAGGCCAGCGTCATGCTGATGCTGGTGGAAGGCGGTGAAGCGATCCGCACGTATCGGCCGCTGACGCTGGAGCGGCAAAGCGTGTACTTCTTTCCGCTCACCTGGACGATTGTGCATCCCATCGACGAAGCGAGTCCGTTCTTCGGGAAAACCGCGGCCGACCTGGAACGGCTGCACGCGGAGCTGCTGATCCTGGTGAAAGGCTTCGACGACACCTTTGGGCAGACGGTGAATGCGCGCTATTCTTATCGCTTCGACGAAATCGTGTGGGGCGCGCGGTTCACGCCGGCTTTCCACATTAATGATGGGGGACACATGGTGCTGGAGGTGAATCGGGTCGGCGAGTTCCGGACGGTTTCCGGGGAGTAGATTTTGATGCGCTTCGAGCAGCACAAGCCTGGCGGCTTATGGCACTTACCAGACGTGGACTCGCTGGTTGGGCGCGAGATATAGTTTTTCGGAGGATTTCACGGAAAACACGCCGTACCACGGGTCCAGATTGCGGACGGTATCGGCGCGATACTGGTCCGGGGCATGGCCGTCGGTGGCGATTTCGGTGCGCAGCGCGGCTTCGCGGATCTTCGACCGCCAGCTTTGGCCGAAGCTGATGAAAAATCGCTGATCGCCGGTGAAGCCGTCCTTGGTTTGGTCGGGCTGGCCGTTCAGCGAAAGATGATAGGCATCGAAGGCGGCCAGCAGGCCGGCTACGTCGGCGATGTTTTCGCTGAGCGTCTGTTTGCCGTTCACGGCCAGGTCGGGGAACGGACGATAGGTGTCGAACTGCGCGGCGAGCGCTTCGCCGGCGGCGCGGAAATGATCGAAATCGTCCTTGGTCCACCAGTTTTCCAGGCGGCCTTCGGCGTCGAACTGGCTGCCCTGATCGTCGAAGCTGTGGCTGATTTCATGGCCGATCACCGCGCCCATCGATCCATAATTATGCGCGGCGTCGGCGGCGGCGTCGAAAAAGGGCGGCTGAAGAATCGCGGCGGGAAAATTCAGGGCGTTTTGCAGCGGCAGATTCACCGCATTCACGGTCTGCGGCGTCATCCACCATTCGCCGCGGTCGACCGGCTGGTGCAATTTCGCGAGTTGATAATGAAATTCGAACAATTCCGCGCGCTGCGCGTTGCCGAGCGCGTCGCCTTTCACGATTTCGAGCGCCGAATAATCGCGCCACCTGTCGGGATAACCGACGCCGACTTTCAGCGTCTCCAGTTTCTGCCTGGCTTTGACTTTCGTCTGCGGCGACATCCACGCGAGCGAATCGATTCGCTGGGCGAACGCTTTGATCAGATCGGCGGCCATGGCCTGCGCCTTGGCTCGCGTCTCGGCGGGAAAATATTTCGCGATATACATTTTGCCGACGGCGTCGCCGAGCGCGAAATTGGTCACATCGATGCCGCGCTGCCAGCGCGGACGCTGCTCCGGCGTGCCGCTGAGCGCTTTGCCGAAAAAATTGAAGCGCTCGTCGACGAAGGCTTTGGGAAGATACGGCGCGGCGTCTTCGATGGTGTGGTAGGCCAGCCAATCCTTCCAGGAATCGAGCGGTTCTTTGGCGGCCAGCGCCGACAGGCCCGGAATCGCTTTGGGATGCCACACGATGATCACCGGCGCCTGGCTCAATCCGGCGGCTTCGAGCAGCGCGGTCCAATCGAGGCCGGGGGCTTTTTTGGGAAAATCGGCGCGATTCCAGCTTACCGGCGTATGCACGTCTTCCGATTCGACGCGAGTCGCGTGGACCTTGGCCATCGCGGTTTCGAGCGCGAAAACGCGCGCGGCGCGCGCCTGCGGATCGCTGAAGCCGGCCAGCTTGAACATCGCTTCGACATGCGCCAGATACTGCTTGCGCAACTCCGCCATGTGCGGCGAATCGGATAAATAATAATCGCGGTCGGGCATGCCCAGTCCGCCTTGCAGCAGGTAGGGATAAGAGCGCGAGGGATCTTCCAGGCCCTGCGTGACCCAGACGCCGAAAAGATTGCCGGTCTGGAAATTGGTGTCGTTCAGCGGATCGACGTCGGCGCGGAGATGGGCGCCGATGGCTTGCGCCAGGGCACGGCGGTCCGCGATTTTCGCGACCGCGTCGAGTTGCGGCTTGAGCGGCGCGAGTCCTTTCGATTCGATGCCGGCTTCGTCCATATAGGAGTTGTAAAAATCGCCGACTTTGCGGACTTCTTCGTTAGCCGGCGAGCCGTCTTTGCCGGCGTTCTGGATCAGATCGACGGTGCGCTTGCGGGTTTCATCGGCCAGCATGGTGAAAATGCCGTAGTCCGATTTGTCGGCGGGGATGGGTGTTGCTTTGATCCATCCGCCGTTGGTGTAGGCGTTGAAATCGTCGCCCGGCGCGACGGACTTATCCATGCCGGCGACGTCGATGCCGGAGGTCAGCTCCGGTTTTTTCGTACAGGCGGGGGAAATCAAAATTGCTCCGAGCAGCGCACTCATCATGGGCCAGTGCCTCATGTCCTGAGATTAACAGGCGCAGACCGCGCCAGCCTGACGGCTTACGCCACTTGGCGGCCTCGCGGGAGTAATCTAGATGAGGAACTTGACTATGAGATGGATTCTGGCCACCTTGATTGCCTTCGCTTTTTCGACACTTTCTTTCGCCGGCGACCCGCCCGCGTGGGCTTACGCGATTCCGCCCGCGGCGCCGGCGGGAGCCAATCGCCCTCCCGCCGACACCAGCGCGAAGCACGTCGACGGCAGCGATCTATCGTTCACCCGTGCGCAGATCAGTAACGGCTTCGGACCGGCCGACTGGTTTCCGGGCGACCATCCTCCGATGCCGGACATTGTGGCGCACGGACGTCGTCCGGAGATCCGCGCCTGCGGTCTGTGCCACTATCCGAACGGAAAGGGACGGTCGGAAAACGCGGGCGTCGCCGATCTGCCGGTGGCGTACTTCGTCCAGCAGATGGAGGATTTCAAAAACAACTTGCGCGCCAGCGCGGATGATCGCAAGGCCAACACGCACGCGATGATCGCTTACGCCAAGGCGATGACCAACGATGAAATCAAAGCCGCGGCTGAATATTACGCGCAGATCAAGTGGTCGCCGTGGGTCAAAGTGGTGGAAGCGAAGATGGTGCCGAAGACGCGCAACGCCGGCGGATTGATGCTGGTGCTGCCGGGCGATGAAAAAGAGCCGCTGGGCGACCGGATTCTTGAGACTCCGGTGGACGCGGACCAGACCGAGGTGCTGCGTAATCCGCATTCCGGATTCATCGCCTACGTTCCGCCGGGCAGTCTCAAGAAGGGCGAGGCGCTGGTGAACAAGGGCGCGGGCAAGACGGAGCGCTGCGCGATTTGCCATGGCGAGGATTTGAAGGGCATGGGTCCGGTGCCGCCGCTGGCTGGCCGGTCGCCGAGCTACCTGGTGCGGCAGTTATACGATATGCAACAGGGTACGCGCAAGGGACTGTGGAGCAGCCTGATGAAACCGGTGGTGGTTAAATTGAGCAACGACGATATGCTGGCGATCGCGGCGTACACCGCGTCGTTGCAGCCGTGAACGGGACCACCGCGCTTCAACTGACAGCCGCGAGACGGTTACGGAGCGCGCGGGGCGTCCACAAACGAACATTCAATATGGGAAAAAATCAGGTGACTCGCAGATCGATGCTCGGCGGCGCGGCGATGCTTTGCGCGGCGGAATTTATGGAGGCGCAGGAATCGGGTGCGCCCGCGAAATCGCCGGCGGTGACGCATTACGTCGCTGATTTTGTCCAGAAAACCACGTTTGCCGATCTTCCGCCGGACGTGATCGAGCTGGGAAAAAAATCGATTCTTGACAGCCTGGGGCTGGCATTTTCGGGATCGGTGGCGCGCACCGGGCCGATCAGCCGCGATTATGTCGAAGCGCTCGGCGTAGCGAAACCGGAAGCGACGGTGATCGGCACTTCGCTGAAGGTTCCGGCGCGATTCGCGGCGTTTTTAAACGGGGTGGCGATTCATGCGGACGATTATGACGACACGCAGCTCGCCGTGGCGAAGGATCGCGTGTACGGGTTGCTGACGCACCCGACGGTGACGGCGTGGGCGCCGTCGCTCGCGGTGGGCGAGGCCGCGGGACGGAGTGGACGCGAGGTGATGCTCGCCTATCACGTGGGCGTGGAGGTGGAATCGAAAATCGCCGAAGCGATCAATCCGCGGCATTACGTCGAAGGGTTTCATTCGACCGGCACGATCGGAGTTTTCGGGGCGACGGCGGCGCTGGCGAAGCTGCGCGGTTACGACGCCGGGCAGACGGCGCGCGCATTCGGGATCGCGGGCGCGCAATCGTCGGGGCTGCGGGAAAATTTCGGGACCATGACCAAGCCGTTCCAGGCGGGCCACGCGGCCGAAGGCGGAGTGCTGGCGGCCGATCTGGCGGAGCGCGGCTGGACGGCGGCGGAAAATATTCTGGAAGCTCCGGTGGGCTTCTTTCGCGCGGCGGGCGGTGGGTTCGACGTCAACGCGATTTATGGAAAACTGGCGCATCCGTGGACCTTTCACGATCCCGGAGTTTCCATCAAGCCGTTTCCTTCGGGATCGCTGACCCATCCCGGCATGACCGAAATACTGCGCCTGATCCGCGAATACGATGTTCATCCGGAGCAGGTGGAGAGCCTCGACGTGGGCACCAATTCGTACATGCCGACGGCGCTGATTCATCACGATCCGCAGAATGCTCTGGAAGCGAAGTTCAGCATGGAATTCTGCATGGCGGCGCTGTTGTTGTATCGCAAGGCGGGGTTGACGGTTTTCACCGATGAAGTGGTGCGGCGGCCTGCGGTGCAGGCGATGATCGGGCGGGTGCATTTCGGGGTGAACGCGGAAGCGCAGGCGGCGGGATCGAACAAGATGACGACCATTCTCGCGCTGCATTTGAAGGACGGCCGAACGATTTCGGGACGCGCGGATTTCGGCAAAGGGAGTCCGCAAAATCCGATGAGCTACGAAGACGTGAGCGAAAAATTTCTCGATTGTGCGGAGTTCGCCAAATGGCCGCGCGGGAAAGCTACGGCGATTGTAGAGATGGTGCGCAAGCTGGAAACGGTTCCGGATGTTCGTGAATTGACCAGGCTATGTAGTGCATAACGGATCATCAGGATCCGCCGCTCGAAGCAAGGGAGGTCCGATGGAAAGCCACATTTCGCGCCGGATGTTTTTGGCCGCCGCCGGTTTCGCCGCCGCTGCGACCAATGAGGAAAAAGAAAAACTGCCGATGGTTCCCAAACGCGTCGAAAAGGTTTTCAAGAACCCCGCGATTAAAGAACCCAACGATCTTCAGTTCGCTCCCGACGGCAATCTGTGGATTCTCGACCAGGTGGATCCCAACAAGGTTTTCAAGGTGCATCCCGACGATGGCTCGATTATCAACGTGGTGCAGACCGAATCGATTCACGGCAGCGGCATCACTTATGGCGACGGCGCGTGGTGGATCGGCTCGACCAAAACTTTGAAGACGCTGAAGGTGGATCCGAAGACGGGCAAGACCTTGAAGTCCTTCGACACGCCCGGCTCGGGCCTGTACGGAAAAGTGACCACGCC
>Ga0335074_10014204_pt1 | contig 11176 bp, 11 predicted proteins | sample Lox_Sample_23_FD_206715 | JGI IMG/M metagenome (GOLD analysis project Ga0335074, IMG submission 206715) | Soil microbial communities from Loxahatchee National Wildlife Refuge, Florida, United States - Lox_Sample_2.3 | ecosystem: Environmental > Terrestrial > Soil > Wetlands | place: USA...
CGCTGCAGTTTTTCGACCTTGTCGAGGAAGCGCTGTTCCAGCCGCTTCTTCGATTCGTCGTACTGCTTACGGATCGCTTCGATCTCCGCCATGATCTTGTCGTTGGGCGAAGCGAACAGCCACCACTGCGAACGCGGATACTCTTCGAGCACCGCGCGGGTGATCTTGGTGTCTTTCTTGAAGCCCTTCGGCCCGGCAATGCCCTGGCGTCCCTCCAGCAACTCGGCGAGACGGCCATAGACGTTGCGGTCGAGAATCGCCTGCTCGTCGTCGCGGTCCTTGGCGAGCCGCTCGATCTCTTCACGCTCGATGGCGAGCGCGCGCTCGTCCTTCTCGACGCCGTGGCGGTTAAACACGCGCACTTCGACGACAGTGCCCTGCACGCCGGGCGGCACCCGCAATGAGGTGTCGCGCACGTCGGAGGCCTTCTCGCCGAAGATGGCGCGCAGGAGTTTTTCCTCCGGCGTCATCGGGCTTTCGCCCTTGGGCGTGATCTTGCCGACCAGGATGTCGCCGGCGCGCACCTCGGCACCGATATAGACGATGCCCGCCTCGTCGAGATTCTTCAGCGTCTCTTCCGAGACGTTGGGAATGTCGCGGGTGATTTCTTCGGGACCGAGCTTGGTGTCGCGCGCCATCACCTCGAATTCCTCGATATGGATCGAAGTGAAGACGTCGTCCTTGACGATCCGCTCTGACAGCAGGATCGAGTCCTCGAAGTTGTAGCCGTTCCACGGCATGAACGCGACCAGCACGTTCCGTCCGAGCGCCAGCTCGCCGAGATCGGTCGACGGACCGTCGGCGATGATGTCGCCCTTCTTGACCTGATCGCCCACCTTCACCAGCGGCCGCTGGTTGATGCAGGTGTTCTGGTTGGAGCGCTGGAATTTCATCAGCCGGTAGATGTCGACACCCGGCTTGGTCGGATCGGCCTCGTCGGTGGCGCGGATGACGATACGGGTGGAGTCGACCTGATCGACAACGCCGGTCCGGCGCGCGGCAATCGCGGCGCCGGAATCGCGGGCGACCACGCCTTCCATGCCGGTGCCGACGAACGGCGCCTCGGCGCGAACCAGCGGCACCGCCTGGCGCTGCATGTTGGAGCCCATCAGCGCGCGGTTGGCGTCGTCGTTTTCCAGGAACGGAATGAGCGCCGCCGCCACCGAAACCAGCTGCTTCGGCGACACGTCCATGAAGTCCACCTTGTCCGGCGGAATGAGCTGCACGTCGCCGGCATGGCGCACGACGACGAGATCGTCGGTGAAGCGGCCCTTGGCATCGATCGCCGAATTGGCCTGAGCGACGGTATAGCGTCCCTCCTCCATTGCCGAGAGATAGATGACCTCGTCGGTGACGCGACCGTCCTTGACCTTGCGGTACGGCGTCTCGACGAAGCCGTATTTGTTGACCCGCGCGTAAGTCGCGAGCGAATTGATCAGACCGATATTCGGTCCTTCCGGCGTCTCGATCGGGCAGATGCGGCCGTAATGGGTCGGGTGCACGTCGCGCACCTCGAAGCCGGCGCGCTCGCGCGTGAGCCCGCCCGGACCAAGCGCCGAGAGACGGCGCTTGTGGGTGATCTCCGACAGCGGGTTGGTCTGGTCCATGAACTGGGAGAGCTGCGATGAGCCGAAGAACTCGCGCACCGCGGCCGCCGCCGGCTTGGCGTTGATCAGATCCTGCGGCATCACCGTGTCGATATCGACCGACGACATGCGCTCCTTGATGGCGCGCTCCATGCGCAAGAGGCCGATGCGATACTGATTCTCCATCAGTTCGCCGACCGAGCGCACCCGGCGGTTGCCGAGATGGTCGATGTCGTCGATCTCGCCCTTGCCGTCGCGCAAATCGACCAGCGTGCGGATCACGGAGATGATGTCTTCCTTGCGCAGGATGCGCATGGTGTCGGGCGCATCGAGATCGAGCCGCATGTTCATCTTCACCCGGCCGACCGCGGAAAGGTCGTAACGCTCCGAATCGAAGAACAGCGAATTGAACATCGTCGACGCCGTGTCGATCGTCGGCGGCTCGCCCGGGCGCATGACGCGGTAGATGTCGAACAGCGCGTCCTCGCGCGTCATGTTCTTGTCGACGGCGAGCGTATTGCGGATGTAAGCGCCGACATTGACGTGATCGATGTTGAGGAGCGGCAGCTCCTTGTAGCCCTGCTCGTTGAGGACCTTGAGGTTCTTCTCGGTGATCTCCTCGCCGGCCTCGGCATAGATTTCGCCGGTCTTCGGATTGACCAGGTCCTCGGCGAGATATTGGCCGATCAGTTCCTCGTCGGTGAGCCGGAGCGCCTTGAGGCCCTTTTCGGCGAGTTGCCGCGCCTGCCGCACGGTCAGCTTCTTGCCGGCCTCGAGTACGACCTTGCCGGTGTCGGCGTCGACCAGATCGTTGATCGCCTTGTAGCCGCGCAGCCGATTGGCGTCGAACGGCACGCGCCAGCCGTCCTTGGTGCGCTTGTACGGCACCTGCTTGTAGAAGGTATTGAGGATTTCCTCGCCGCTCATGCCGAGCGCGTACAGAAGCGACGTCACCGGAATCTTGCGGCGGCGGTCGATGCGCGCATAGACGATGTCCTTGGCGTCGAACTCGATGTCGAGCCAGGAGCCGCGGTACGGAATGATGCGGGCGGCAAACAACAGCTTGCCCGACGAATGGGTCTTGCCCTTGTCGTGGTCGAAGAACACGCCGGGCGAGCGGTGCATCTGCGAGACGATGACGCGCTCGGTGCCGTTGACGACGAAAGTGCCGTTGTTGGTCATGAGCGGGATGTCGCCCATGTAGACGTCTTGTTCCTTGATATCCTTGACCGATTTGGCGCCGGTCTCCTCGTCGACATCGAACACGATCAGGCGCAGCGTCACCTTGAGCGGCGCCGCATAGGTCATGCCGCGCTGGCGGCACTCGTCGACGTCGTATTTCGGCGCTTCGAATTCGTACTTGACGAACTCGAGCATCGAGGTCGACGAGAAATCGGAAATCGGGAATACCGACTTGAAGACGGCCTGCAGCCCCTCGTTGGGCCGGCCGCCCTGCGGCTCCTGCACCAGCAGGAATTGGTCGTAGGACGCCTTCTGAACCTCAATGAGGTTCGGCATCTCCGCGACTTCCTCGATTTTTCCGAAAAACTTCCGTACGCGCTTCCGACCGATAAACGTCTGCGCCATCATGTCCTCTCGCTCAATCGACACGACGCTGGCGCCATTGGGCCAAGCGTCGCGCCCGAACCGCTTCCGGCCGGGACCATCGTGGCGATCAAGGCGACTCTCCAGAAGGCCGCAATCCATCGCGACCGTCGGGACAGGCGTCAGACCACCTGTTTTAGGGCGATTCGGGGCAACCCCGGACCACCGCCGCACTTTCTGCCGTCTTGGCCGGGACAGGCCCGGCCATATACGACTCAAACTCTCCTGGGATCCCCGGGTCTCGCTCCGCTCGCCCGAGGATTTCGCTTAAGTAGGCATTCGCCTACTTAAGCTCAACCTTTGCGCCGGCTTTTTCCAACTGGGCCTTGATCTTGCCGGCCTCATCCTTGTTGACGCCTTCCTTGACCGGTTTCGGAGCGCCCTCAACCAAGTCCTTGGCTTCCTTGAGGCCGAGGCCGGTAATGGCACGGACTTCCTTAATCACCTCGATCTTCTTCTCGCCGGCGGCCGCGAGCACGACCGTAAACTCGGTCTTCTCCTCGGCGGCGGGCGCAGCCGCGCCGGCAGCCGGACCGGCGGCGACCGCAACCGCCGCGGCGGCCGAAACGCCCCATTTGTCCTCCAGGAGCTTTGCCAGTTCGGAGGCCTCCAGCACAGTGAGGCTGGAGAGGTCGTCCACGATTTTCTGCAGATCAGCCATGATTTGTGTCCTTCGGTTCTAACCTTCGCGATACGACGGCCGCGTCATGCCGCCGCGCTTTCTTCGCTCTTACTGGCGTAAGCCTGGACCACCCGGGCGACCTTGGCCGCCGGAGCGGTGACGACCTGAGCGATCTTGGTCGCCGGCGCCTGGATGAGGCCGACGATCTTCGCCCGCAACTCGTCGAGCGACGGCAGCGCGGCCAGCGCCTTGACCCCGTCGGCATCGAGCGAGGTTTTGCCCATCGCTCCGCCAAGGATGACAAAACGCTCGTTGGCCTTGGCGAAATCGACCGCCACCTTCGGCGCCGCTATCGGATCGCCCGAAAAGGCGATCAGCGTCGGCCCCTTCAATAGCGGCCCAATCGACGCCACGTCCGAGCCCTCAAGAGCAATCCTGGCCAAGCGGTTTTTCGCCACCTTCACGCTCGCTCCAGCCTGCTTCATCTGCCTGCGCAGAGTCTGCATCTGGGCGACCGTGAGGCCCGAATAATGGGCGACGACAACGACCTTGGTGGCCTTGAAGACGTCACCAAGGGCTTTGACGAGTTCACCTTTTGCCGCGCGTTCCAAGTGCTCTCTCCGGTTGGCGGCTAGGCCGCCGGGAACCCTGCCCCCCGGCACCGCCAGTTCGGCAGCGCCGGGCCGTCGAGGTCAGAACCGAAGGATACCCGCCGGCCATCCCCACGCGGGGATCCGGCTGAACCTTGGTCTTCACCCGTCTATGCTGGCTCTTTCGAATTAAGCCGTTGCTGGCGCCTGCAGTCTCGGACAGGAGCGCGTCCCGAATGCCGCCAAGTTTCGCTCCCTCTTAGGAAATCCGCGCGGGATAGGCTAAGAAGGGCCTCGCTTTTTCGGTTTTCGAGAAGCGCACAAAGGCGCGCCGACAAACCGGGCCGGCACGCCCATGGCGGTTATTTAGCCCCTGCACCCGCCTTTGCCAAGCGGATTCTAGCAGTTGGCGCCAATAATTGTGCTGATATGAAAGGCAGCGACCAAAAGCGATAAAAAGCGATAATAAGGAACGGCTTGATGACCGAGACTCAGAGCTTTTTCACCGACGGCGAAGCCTACGAGCGCATGATGGGCCGCTGGAGCCGGGCGGCCGGAACCGCCTTTTTGGATTGGCTGGCGCTGCCGCCAGACTTGCGCTGGGTGGACGTGGGTTGCGGCACTGGCGCATTCACGCAGTTGCTGCTCGAAAAGGCCCAGCCGCGCGAGGTCCGGGCGCTCGATCCATCGGCGGATCAAATCGCCTATGCGCGCACCACGCCCGCCGCCGAGAAGGTGGATTTTCAGGTCGGCAATGCGCAGGCGCTGCCCTACGGCGGCGGCGAATTCGATGCCGCCACAATGGCGCTCGTCATCACCTTTATTCCCGACCCTGCAAAGGCGATCGCCGAACTGAAGCGCGTGGTGAAGCCGGGCGGAACGATCGGCACATATGTGTGGGACTTCCTCAACGGGGGCTCGCCGCAGCAGCCGCTGCGCGAGGCGATCGAAGCAACCGGCGTGACGCTCGCTCACATGCCGGGCCATGAAAATTCCGGCCGCGAGGCGCTCGGCCGCCTCTTCGGCGCGGCATCGCTCGACCATGCGGTGACGCGCATGATCGAGATCGACGTGACTTATCCGGATTTCGACACCTATTGGACGAGCCAGACCGCGCTTGCCAATACAACCGTGCAATATCTGCGGACCATGACTGCCACCGAGGTGCAACGGGTCAAGGCGCGGCTGCACGAGTGCCTGCCCAAGGACCAGTCCGGCCGCATCACTTACAAAGCCAGAGCCAGCGCCGCCAAGGGCCGCGTGCCTGACTAGTTGTTCCGCCGCGCTAGCGGCTCCGCCGCGACGCCTGACCGCGGGGCGCGGCGCCGCCTGCCGGCGGCCGGCGCCGGGCATCGCCGCGACGCGCACGGTCGCGGCGCCGCAGCCGCTCGATCGCAGCGGTGAGCTGAGCGCGCAGTTCGGGCTCGCTCGTCTGTCCGAGGCTATTCTCCAAGGCGCGAAGGACTTTATCCATTGTTCTCTTGGCTCAATCCGCCAAGGAGTAACGCCGCAAAACCGGAAACGTTCGCCCTCACACGCTGCGCACGTAATGAAGATGGCCGGCGATCCGATAGCCGGTGCCGGGGGCGGCGCCTTGGTCGGTCGGATGATTAACGCCATCGATGACCGGGATGTCATCGAAGTCGAACGGGCTCACGCCTTCCAGACATGCCACGTTGATGCTGAGCTGGCTCGGGTTTGAGCGTCGCCGGTGATGGGTATAGATGCCGCACCTGGAGCAGAAATAGTGCTGCGCCGCCCGCGTATTGAATTGATAAAGGGTCAGCGTCTCTTCGCCCGCCGCAAACGCAAGGTCGCCAACGTTCGCCGAGACGGCGACCCCACCCCGCATTCGGCAGTACGAACATGTGCAGCGACGGACGTTGTTAAAGCCATCTGTCAATTTCACGCGGAATCGGACGGTCCCGCAATGACATGCGCCGTTCATCTCCACGGGTTCTTCCGTTTGCATTGCCCTGTTTCCCTCGCTTTGCCGAAGCCTTCCCTTCGGCATACCATGATGAGCAAACCAAGCGAGGACGCGCCATGCCGCAAAACGCCGATCGGATTCTGACCACCCACGTCGGCAGCCTGATCCGTCCGCCGCAGCTGATCGAGTTCTGGCGATCGATCGAGGACGGCAAGCCCTACGAAGAGGCCGCCTTCGAGGCATGTTTGACCGAATCTGTCGCCGAGGTGGTGCAGCAGCAGGCCGAAGTCGGCATCGACATCGTCAGCGACGGAGAATTCGCCAAGGGCCTCAACTGGGCCTTTTATATTTTCAAGCGGCTGTCCGGAATCATGGTGCGACCCGCGACCGCCGAAGAGATGGCCGACCCGATGGCGTCGATGGGCGGCGGTCGCGACCACCAGGCGTTCGCCGAGTTCTACGCCGAATACGACGCCGCGACGGGGCTGGCCAAACGGCTCGGCAACCGGGTCGTCGTCAACGGCCCAATCCAATATTCGAAACAGCAAGTGTCGCGCGACATCGCGAACCTGAAATCGGCCGTCGCCAAAGCGCAGACAAACCATCCGACACTCGCCGGCTTCCTGCCGGTGGTGGCGCCGGCGAGTGCGCTGCCGGGCGCCAAGATCGAGTACTACAAGAACGAAGAGACCTATCTTTTCGCGCTCGCCGATGCGCTGCACCAGGAATATCAGGCGATCGTCGACGCCGGCCTGTATGTGCAGATCGACGACGCCTTCCTGCCCTACATGTACGAGCGCATGGTGCCGCCGATGAGCAAGGCGGATTATCTGCGCTGGGCCGGCTTGCGCATCGATGCGCTCAATCACGCGCTGCGCGGCATTCCCGAGGAGCGCTCGCGCTATCACATCTGCTGGGGCAGCTGGAACGGCCCGCATGCGTTCGACGTACCGCTCAAGGACATCATCGACCTCGTGCTCAAGGTGCGTGTCGGCCACTACTCGTTCGAAGCCGCCAACCCGCGCCACGCCCACGAATGGCGCGTGTGGGAGACGGTGAGGCTGCGCCCCGGGCAGGTGCTGATCCCCGGCGTCATCAGCCACGCCACCAATATCGTCGAGCATCCCGAACTGGTGGCGGAGCGGATCGTGCGGCTCGCCAAAATCGTCGGCCGCGACAAGGTCATGGGCGGCACAGACTGCGGCTTTGCGCAAAGCCCGTTCGCCAGGCGCGTTCATCCCTCGATCATGTGGGCGAAGCTGAAATCGCTGGCCGAAGGAGCACGGATCGCGACGGAGATTTTGTGGGGCAAGCGTGCGGCGGCCTGACGTGGCAAGTGATTCCCGCCAACAGCAATTATGGCTACATCCACTCGGCTCTGGAAGCAGCGGGCAAGCCAATCGGCGGCAATGATCCGCTCATTGCCGGTCATGCGTACGCGATCGGCGCCACGCTGGTGACCAACAACACTAACGAGTTCAAACGCCTCCCCGGTCTCAAAGTCGGGAATGGCCGGCGTGAGTACGCCATGCCGCGTGTAAAGGCTTAACCGCCCAGGCAGCGCCGGGCGAGCCGCTCCTGCCAAGGCGTCATGCCGTGTGCCAAGGCGACCTCCCTTGCCTGCTCCAAGCCCACCTGCGCCACGTAGGCGCGGACTGTTTCGCAGCTAATATGAATCGGCTTTCTCTCAGTTGCTGCAGCGGAACCAGCTGCGGCGAGCGCGATGACCCCGCAAACGATAATGACTTTTTTCACGGGCTTACTCCCGGCCTTTTCCCCAGGTCGGGAGTATAATGTCGGAAAGGGGAGCTAGTTCCCGCAGGCGGGCGGCAAGCTTGCGTTGCAGCCCTAATGGGGCTGTTGCGCGCTCGGGAATAGGCTCGCCGGATCGATCTTCACGCCCGGGCCCATCGTCGAGGAAATCGCGACCCGATTGATGAAGTGACCTTTGGCGCCGGCCGGCCGCGCTTTCTGCACCGCATCGGCAAACGCCATGATGTTCTCGACCAGCTTTTCGGCGGAGAACGATGCCTTGCCGACGCCGGCCTGGACGATGCCGGCCTTCTCGACGCGGAATTCGACCGAGCCGCCCTTGGCGCCCTTGACCGCATTGGTCACGTCCATGGTGACGGTACCGACCTTCGGATTCGGCATCAGTCCGCGCGGGCCCAAGACCTTGCCGAGTCGGCCGACCAGCGGCATCAGATCGGGCGTGGCGACCACCCGATCGAAATCGATACTGCCGCCCTGCACTTTCTCGACCAGATCCTCGGCGCCGACCACGTCGGCGCCGGCGGCCTTGGCTTCGTCGGCCTTGGCGCCACGGGCAAACACCGCGACGCGGACCGCGCGGCCGGAGCCGTTCGGCAGCGTGACGACGCCGCGCACCATCTGGTCGGCGTGGCGCGGGTCGACGCCGAGATTCATCGCCACTTCGACGGTCTCGTCGAATTTGGCCTTGGCGCGATCCTTGACGAGCTTCACGGCCTCGGGAAGCGGATAGAGCTTCTCGCGGTCGATGCCCTCGCGTGCCGCCGTTGTGCGCTTTCCGAGCGTGCTCATGCCTTCACCTCCAGCCCCATAGACCGCGCCGAGCCTTCGATCATGCGCATGGCCGCGTCAATCGTGTCGCAGTTCAGATCCTTCATCTTTTGTTCGGCGATTTCGCGCACCTGCGCCTTGGTCACCGAGCCTGCGGTGTCGCGGCCGGGCGTCTTCGATCCACTCTCGAGCTTCGCCGCCTTTTTAAGGAAATGCGACACCGGCGGCTGGCGCATTTCGAACGAGAACGAGCGGTCGGCGTAGACCGTGATCGTCACCGGAATCGGCGCGCCCTTCTCCAGCTTCTGGGTCTGGGCGTTGAACGCCTTGCAGAACTCCATGATGTTCAAGCCGCGCTGGCCGAGCGCCGGCCCGATCGGCGGCGACGGGTTGGCGGCGCCGGCGGGCACCTGCAGCTTGACGTAACCGGTAATCTTCTTTGCCATTCTGCACTCCTGTTAGTGGTTCGGCTATTGACGGCTGGCGACCGCCCTTCGCCTCCCACGTTGCAACTCCCTCTCCCCGCGTGCGGGGAGAGGTGAACTCATAACTTCTCCACCTGCGCGAACTCCAGCTCGACCGGCGTGGCGCGGCCGAAGATCGAAACCGCGACCTTGAGCCGTGAACGATCGCGGTCGACCTCCTCCACCGTGCCGTTGAACGAGGCGAACGGGCCATCCGAAACGCGCACCTGCTCGCCGACCTCGAACGAAATCGACGACACCGGCCCGCGCTCGATGCCTTCCTGCATCTGGCGAATGAGCAGTTGCGCCTCGGCATCCGGCAGCGGCATCGGCTTGTTGTCGGAGCCGAGAAAGCCGGTCACCTTCGGCGTGTTCTTGATCAGGTGATAGGCGTCGTCGGTCATCTCCATCTTGACCAGGACATAACCGGGGAACAGCTTCCGTTCGGACTCGACCTTGCGGCCGCGCCGCACCTCGATCACCTTCTCGATCGGCACCAGAATTTCCTCGAACTGGGAATCCAGGCCGCGCTGCTTGGCCTGTTCACGGATCGATTCGGCCACCTTTCGCTCGAAATTCGAGTAGGCGTGGACCGCGTACCACCGGCTGGTCATGACATCAGATCCAGGTCTGGAATGTTCACTGTTTGGGGACTGCAAAGTACGCCGCTCACATATTGATACCGAGCACGAAACTCACCGCAATGCGCATCACCTGATCTGCCGCCAGGAAAAAGATCGACGCCAGGAACACCATGACGAACACCATGATGGTGGTCACGGTGGTCTCCTTGCGCGTCGGCCAGGTGACCTTCTGCGCTTCGGCGCGCACTTCCTGCAGGAACTTGAACGGACTGAACTTTGCCATCTGCCGGTTACCAAATAGGCATTCGCCGCCCAACGAAAAGGACGAGACCGGTAGGCGGTTCCTGTTTGGGAAAGGTTCGTCGCGGAAGTCCGATACCGGGCCGCTGACGATAGGCGTCATTTACTGCCGGTTACCGGTCCCGTCAAGGGAGCAACGATCAGGTATCAGGCCCCTTCCCTGATGCTTTTGAGCGACCTGAGAGATAGGTGACGGAACGTACCGGACACATGGGTAACACTTTTCGCCATTTGGCGGGAGGTGTTGATGCCGTGGAGGGAGTGTTCGGTGACGGAGGAACGTCTACGCTTTGTCGCCCGTATTCTCGAGGGCGAAGGCATGAGCGAGGTGTGCCGGGAGTTCGGCATTTCCCGCAAAACCGGCTACAAGATCTTCAATCGCTACAAGGAGGACGGGCTCGATGCGCTGTGCGATCGCTCGCGCCGGCCGGTCCGCTATGCCAACCAGCTGCCGGACCAGGTCGAGCGGCTGATCGTCGACCTCAAGCGCGATAAGCCGCATTGGGGCGCCCGCAAAATCCGCGAACTGCTGGTTCGCAAGCTCGCCGGCGACGTGCGGCTGCCGGCCAAGAGCACCGTCCATGCGGTGCTCGACCGCCACGGCCTGGTGCAACGCGCCCGGGTGCGCAAGAACCGCGCCAACGGCACGCCGCTGTCGGCGGGGGCTGCGGCCAACGATCTGTGGTGCGCCGATTTCAAGGGCGAATTCAAGCTCGGTAATGGCCGCTATTGTTACCCGCTCACGGTCTCCGACCATGCCTCGCGCTATCTCCTGCTGTGCGAGGCTTGCGACTCGACCCGCGAAGCTCCGGTGATCGCAGCCTTCCAGCGGCTGTTCCGCGACCGCGGCCTGCCCGGCGCCATCCGCAGCGATAACGGCCTTCCCTTTGCCAGTCCCAACGGCCTCTACAATCTCTCCCGCCTGTCGGTGTGGTGGCTGCGGCTGAATATCGC
>Ga0335074_10014205_pt1 | contig 11175 bp, 8 predicted proteins | sample Lox_Sample_23_FD_206715 | JGI IMG/M metagenome (GOLD analysis project Ga0335074, IMG submission 206715) | Soil microbial communities from Loxahatchee National Wildlife Refuge, Florida, United States - Lox_Sample_2.3 | ecosystem: Environmental > Terrestrial > Soil > Wetlands | place: USA: Florida...
GGATGGTTCGGGTCGGTAATCAGCCGGTTCCACTCATCGCGCCCGATGCGCACCGCAAATTGGTTTGGATCAAACGTCGGCCGGCTGAGCATGGCCAGAATCTCGCCCGTATGCGGATCCATCGCGATCACCGCGCCATTCCGGTCGCCAAAGGCATTCTCCGCCGCACGCTGCAGATCCAGATCAATGGTCAGCTTCAGACTCTGTCCCGGCGTCGAAGGCTCCGTACCCAGCTTGCCCACTTCGCGTCCATGGCTGTCGACCAGCACATCGTGCGATCCGTCCTGTCCGCGCAGGATCGCATCGTAGGATTCCTCGACGCCCGACTTTCCCACCACGTCGCCCGGCTCATACATCGCATAGCGCGGATCATTCAGCATGTCCTCGCTCACTTCTCCCACATACCCGATCAGGTGCGCCGCAAACCCGTCCTTGGGATAGAGCCTGCGCTGCTCATCCACTGTTTCAAGTTCGGGCATCTCGTCGCGATGGGCCTCGATAAACTCCTGCTCGTCCGGCGTGATGTCCTGCTGGAGCGGCAGCGGTTGATACTTCGGAGCCGTCCGGTATTTCTTCAGGATGGCGTGAATCTGGTCCACCGTCATATGCAGGCCGCGCGCGATCAGCGGCAGATCGGCTTCATAATCATGACCCTGCTCGCGAACCAGGAAGCACGACACCGATGGATAGCTGTCCACCAGCAGGCGCCCGTCGCGATCGAAGAGCTGTCCCCGCGGGGCAAGAATCGGAACCTTGCGGATGCGGTTGGCCTCCGCCAGGGCGCGATAGTTCTGGGCACCTACCACCTGCAGGCGCCACAGGCCGAAAATCAGCACTACCATCACGCCCACAATCAAGTACTGAAAGATGGTCAGCTTGATTGCCGGTAATTTCTCTTCTTTGGGTCCAATATCCATCATCTGCCGCTTCTTTCGCCGATCATAACGCCTGCCGCGTTGTCCGGCGCCGCTCTCGAAACTCCCTTGCTACTCCTGCGATTTAGCCTTGTCCAGAAGTGCAAAAATCACCACGCCGACCAGCGCATTCACGCCCGCGCGCAACGGCTCCCGCACCCAGTTCCACACCATCGGCTCAGCCAGCATGTGCCGCATCAGCACCCAGTCGATTCCGTTATGCAGCAGGACAAACAGAAACGTCAGGAGCAGCCGCATCCCGTGATTTTCCGTGTCGATGCGCACTCCCAGCGACCCGGCCACATACCCGATCACTGCCTTCGCAATCCCGAAGACCCCCAGCGGCTGCCGGGTCAGCGCATCCTGCGCGATTCCCACTACGGCCCCGCCAATCGTCGAAATCGCTGGGCTCCGCCGCGTTATCGCAAAATAAATCACCACGAGTAACGGCAGATCGAGCGTGTTAAACACCGGAAAGTGCAACGAGACAAACGACTGCAGGCCCAGCGCCAGCACCGGAACCAGCACATAAATCGCCAGCGGGAACGATCGCTCGTCCGCCTCCCGCCGCGTCGAGGCCATCAGCGCCATCGCTATCGCCCCCCGTTCGGAGGCGTCGTCTCGGCTGGCTGGACTGCCGGCTTGGGCCTGGTCGGCGGTTTGACTGCCGAAGGCGGCCTGCTCCCATCGTCAGGAACGATCTGCGGGGCCTTCCTCTTCGCCGGTGCCGCGGGCTCTCCCTCGCCCACCGGATTCTCAATTATCCGCGGCCGCGTGCTCGGACTGGTGATCGGCCCGTCCACAATCACTTTCGTCTTCGGAGCGCTCGCAACCGCCCCTGTTCCGCCAGCCGACGAATACGCAGTCGTCGCCGAAGTCAGTGGCCTCACTGGTCTGATACCGGATGCGCCGACACCAGCGGCGCTGCCAGTACCGTTTGCCGACGGCGTCACCCTCGCCGCGCTGGCGGCAGTCGACGACGTTGCCGCGGGAGGAAGCGCCCTCTTCACCGTGCCACTGGCGCCATTCGCTCCATCGCCGCTCACTGCATGACCCGCCGCGCCCGACTCTGCTGTCGTTGAGGCCGCCGTCGCCGGCTTCCTGGGCGCGATACTATCTTCGGTTCCCTGCAATACCGGAGCACGCCGCCGACCGGGCGTCATCTCCTCCGCCTGGGGCGTCGCATCGGGACTGTACTGATCCGGGCGTAATGGCTTGGGAGGCGTCAGCAGGCGTACATCATCCGCCGTCGCTCCGCTCGCCGTCTCACCCACCTTGGGATCGGGATTCGTGTCCGCCGGCGCCTGGGCATCCAGGCGTCCTGGAAGCCGCTCCGCCAGCACATCGGAAGCCCGCTTCTGCTCGTCCGCTCCCTCGGCCTCGCTCTGCGCCAGGTCTTGCTGTGCCTGCTTCGAGAGCGTGTCCTCGACATTGGTGATCACCAGCACCTCTTCGAGGCTCGACAGGTTCGCCGCTGGTTGCACCGATACATCCACCAGAGGATCACGGTCAGGATCGGGAGTTACCTTCTCCACGGTCCCCACCGGCATGCCGCGGGGAAAAATCTGGTCGCCGCCGCTGGTCACAATCCGCTGCCCCGCCTTGATGCGCTCATCGGGCGATACATTGATCACCTGCAGCTGCCCGAAGGGAACGCCTTTGAGGATTCCCCGGGTCCGTGTGGTCTCGAGAATCACGCCCACACCGCTCGTCGGGTCCGACACCAGCAGCACGAGGCTCTTGTGGTCGAACACGTCCTTCAGCTTGCCTACAATGCCGTCACCCGTAACCACCGGCATGTCCGGAGCCAGCCCATCCTTCGCGCCCTTGTCGATGTATAGCGTCCGCGACTGGTCCGTCCCCGAGGCTCCAATCACCTGCGCGGGAACCGTCTTATAGATGTAATGCTCCCTGAAGTCGAGAAGCTGTTCGAGCCTCTGCCCCTGCCTCGCATCCTCGGCCAGGCTCGCCTGCTCCAGACGCAGCCGCTCGATCTCCGTCTTCAGCGCGGCGTCCTGCTGGCGCACATGCACCAGGTCCATGTACCCAAACCAGAGCCCGCGGATGCCGAGACCGAGATTGTGCGCCCAGCGCTCCGGCGGCGTCACCACGCTCACCACCACGTAGCGGATCAGGCTCACACCTTTCTGGTCCGGGCTTCCCGGCGCGGGACGCTTCACCTGCACGGCAAGCGCAAGCAGTTGCGCAACCAGCACCACCAGCAGTACCAAGGCGTTCTTATAACGGCTGAAGAATGATTCCATGGAGCCCGATGTGGATGCTTACTGCATTTTCGGAACTGGTATATCCCGAAACCATAGATTGAAAGTCCACGCGACCATCAGGGAGCGGCACCTCGCGCGCGTCCAACGGGGCACAGTAATTCCGAAAATGCCATCGCGCATCCGTTACTTGCCGATTCTCGCCTCGTGGATTCTCGCCTCAAGGCGCGACACACTCTTACCTGCAATCCGGGGCGGAAGTTAACCCCATTATAAGCCGCGCATGCCAGCGTTGACGCGCCTTGCAGCTTACGTGAGTGCCACCTTCGATACCCTTTCGAAACCGGGTCGCGAGACCTAATCGATCTTGATCTTCCGCAGCAGCCGGAAGTCGCTCAACATCTTGCCCGTACCCAGCACCACGCTGGCCAGCGGATCGTCCGCAATCGACACCGGCAGGCCGGTTTCCTCGCGGATGCGCTTATCGAGGTTCTTGATCAGCGCCCCACCGCCCGTCAGCACAATGCCGCGGTCGCTAATGTCCGCGCTCAGCTCCGGCGGCGTCCGCTCCAGCGCGACGCGAATCGCATTCAAAATGGTCGAGATCGACTCGCCCAGGGCCTCGCGAATCTCGCTGTCCTCAATCGTGATCGTCTTGGGAACGCCCTCGATCAGGTTGCGCCCCTTGATCTCCATGGTCAGCGGCTTGTCCAGCGGATAGGCCGACCCCAGCTCAATCTTGATCTGCTCCGCTGTCCGCTCCCCGATCAGCAGGTTATATTTTCGCTTCAGGTAGTTCATGATGGATTCGTCCATCTGGTTGCCGGCCATGCGGACTGACCGCGAATAGACGATACCCGAAAGCGAAATCACAGCGATATCCGTGGTACCGCCGCCGATATCCACCACCATGTTGCCGCTCGGCTCGGTAATCGGCAGCCCCGCGCCGATCGCCGCCACCATTGCCTGCTCGACGAGGAACACTTCGCTCGCCTTGGCGCGATAGGCCGAGTCCTCGACCGCCCGCTTCTCCACCTGCGTAATTTCCGATGGCACGCCGATCACGATCCGCGGATGCACCATCATCTTGCGGTTGTGCGCCTTCTGGATGAAGTAGTTCAGCATCTTCTCGGTGATCTTGAAATCGGCGATCACCCCATCCTTCATCGGCTTGATGGCGACGATGTTGCCCGGCGTACGCCCCAGCATCTCCTTGGCTTCCTTGCCGACAGCCTCGACTTCGCCTGTATTTTTATTGATCGCCACAATTGAGGGCTCGTTGACCACAATGCCCTTGCCCGCGGCATAAACCAGGGTGTTGGCCGTTCCCAGGTCGATCGCCAGATCGCTCGAGAAAACACTAAACAGCGAACGCAGGCCGTGCGATCGCGAAGGACGCGAATGAAAACCGTTCGATGACATGAAATAGACGACTTTGCTAAAGGACTCCGTGCTTATTGTAAGGCCACCGGACAGCAGCAGCGGAGCTGGTGCCTACATTTCCACAGCGCCTTCCCGAAAAAGTCCGCAAGTGTCGAAACGGAATCGGGGCCGATTCGCAAAAAACCTCGTCGCCCGTTTTGGATATACAACTGAGCCGGTGACCATGGCTGCCATTCTGGCAAACCGGCAAAGGAACAGTTCCCCTCAGTTGTCCTTAGTGGCCCAGCGGCGCTCCCAAACTAAACGTCATTTTTGAGAAGTCCAACGTGAAACTGTCAAAGCCCGCCACCATATCCTGGCCGAGATTTCCATAAAGATCGTCTTTATCCGAGCCAACCTGGGTTGGAAAGATCGGTACGTTCCGCATCGTTGCCACCCGAGTTCCCACTTTCAAATCAAGCGTAGGCAGCAGGTATATCTTTCGCCGCACCGTCCCGCCTCCACCGGCCATGGTGTTTTCTGCCGGCTTCCACTTTCCCGAGTCGCCGCGAAACCTTTCATAGTAGCGGACCGAGAGGAAAGTACCGTCAGCACCAGTGTCGAAGGTAAAAGGCAGGTCCACACCTTCCGTCCTGCATTCAATGACTGGCATCAAGAGCCTCATGTACATCCGTGTCCCTCTCGTGCTGCTTAAAGCCAGAGAACCTGCCTGCAGGAAACCACTGCGAAAAAAAGTGATTGCACCCAGCGCCTGGAAGACTGGATATCCGATAATTCCATTAATCTGATATGACTTGTTTGGCAGTTTGATGTTCAGATTAGCGTCATCCATGATGAGCACCACGACGTTGCGCAGCGTGGCGCCTCCCATTTGCAGGATTGGCACTACAGCCACCTGCAGCGGATTTTCGATTCCCGTCAGGCCCGACATAGTCTGCCCAAAACCGGGAAGAGGCTGAAGTCCGAGCCGCTTGGCAAAGCCTCGGCTGACAACAGACAGATTCGCGCCTGTGTCCAGCAGCCATTTTTCTTGAACGGCATTTACAGTAAGCTGAGTCACCAGCGAGCCAATCGCATCGCGTTCTGTCTTCAGGCGTGTCGTTCCCTGCCAGGTAATCGACTGAGCCGGAGCCGAGCGCAACAGACGCGCTACCCCTGCATCGTCTTTTGTTCCCTGCAACTGTTCGCTGCCCAGCTGATCGGCAAAATGCGTTAAGAGGTCATCATAAGTCCGCGCCGCATCTGCATAGCGAAAGCTCTTGTTGTAGTCGTCGGCTAGCGCTTCCAGTGCGACTGCCGCACGCGCCCTGTTCGACGCTCGGAGAGCCGGCAGCGAACTGGTAAGCAAACGGATCGACTCATCGACATGGCCGTTGCGGTTGGCCAGCACGCCCTCAAAGTAATTGCGCTCCGGCCCGGCTTGCATCGTTCGCAGCGTCGCTTCAAGTTCTCCCAGTCGAAATTCCTTTACCTCGGCATCCGGTCCATCCGCGGCCCCGGCACTTAAGCCCAACGACACTGCGCAATATGGTATCTGGATGCAAGCCAACAAAGATAGCAGCACACTCTTTCTGCCAACGACGGCAAGAAATCGAAGAAACAAGCTACCCTCCATCCGCAACCCGGAATTTTACCGTGAACTTTGCCTGTTGCTCACGCAGAACAGGGCCACCTTCACGCATGAAGAGGTTGTTTCCGTTTGCGTGAAGATCCCGTCATAGGTCCAGTACATCGTGCAGTGCAAATGCGATATCCTTTCAGGTTTGACCGATTCCCGCATCTACGAAAGCAGATTCCATGTCCCACAAGCTCTACAAAAACCTCATCGGCGGTGAGTGGGTCGCCTCCCGCACCGGCAAGACCTTCCTCAACATCAATCCCGCCAACTCCGACGACATGGTCGGCGAATTCCAGTCCTCCGCCGCCGACGACATCGACGACGCCGTCCGCGCCGCCTCCGAAGCCTGGAAGAGCTGGCGCCTTACCCCCGCCCCCAAGCGCGCCGAAATCCTCTATAAAACCGGCGAACTCCTCACCCAGCGTAAAGAGCAATATGCCCGGGACATGACCCGCGAGATGGGCAAGGTCCTCGCCGAAACCCGCGGCGACGTGCAGGAGGCCATCGACACCGCCTACTACATGGCCGGCGAAGGCCGCCGTCTCTTCGGCCAGACCACCCCGTCGGAGCTGAAATCCAAGTTCGCCATGTCCGTCCGTATGCCGGTCGGCGTCTGCGGCATGATCGCGCCGTGGAACTTCCCCATGGCCATCCCCTCGTGGAAGCTCTTCCCCGCCCTCGTCTGCGGAAACAGCTGCGTGATCAAGCCCGCCGAAGACACCCCGCTCTCCACCTACAACCTTGTCCAGTGCCTCATCGATGCCGGGCTGCCCGCCGGAGTCGTCAACATCGTCACCGGCTTCGGGCCCGATGCCGGCGCGCCCATCGTCTCGCATCCCGGCATCCGCGCTGTCTCTTTCACCGGATCATCCGAGGTCGGCCGCATCGTCGGCCAGACCGCCGCCGCCAACTTCAAGCCCTGCTCGCTCGAAATGGGCGGCAAGAACGCCATGATCGTCCTCGACGACGCCAACCTCGACCTCGCCGTAGAAGGCGCGCTCTGGGGAGCCTTCGGCACCACCGGCCAGCGCTGCACCGCCACCAGCCGCATCATCCTGCACAAAAAGATCGCCGACGCCTTCACCGAAAGGCTCGTCGCCCGCGCCGACGCCCTCAAGGTAGGAGACGGCCTGGACGAATCCATCCAGATGGGCCCGCAGGTCAACCAGCAGCAGATCGAAACCTCCACCCGCTACTGCGAGATCGCGCTGAAAGAAGGCGCAAAGCTCCTCACCGGCGGATCAGTGCTCGAAGACGGCCTCTACGACAAAGGGCACTTCTTCGCGCCGACCGTCTTCGCGGGAGTTAAGCCCGGCATGCGCATCGCCCAGGAAGAAGTCTTCGGCCCGGTCGTCAGCCTCATCGAGTGCAAAGACTTCGACGAAGCCCTCGACATCGCCAACGGCATCGACTACGGACTCTCGACCGCGCTCTACTCCCGCGACGTCAACCTCGCTTTCCGGGCCATGCGCGACCTCGAAGCCGGAATCACCTACATCAACGCCCCCACCATCGGAGCCGAGGTCCATCTCCCCTTCGGCGGAGTCAAGCACACCGGCAACGGACACCGCGAAGGCGGCACCGGCGCCCTCGACTTCTACACCACCTGGAAGTCCGTCTACTTCGACTACTCCAACACGCTGCAAAGAGCCCAGATCGATACAGGAGAGTAAACGTCAGGTACCCGGTCTTCACGGCGTCACTTGAAGACTGGGCACAGGCATTACTCAGACTCGCTATCCTGCCCTCGCCTGAAAGATCCCCGGCCCTGCCGCACCCCCTAAACCCCCTGCCTCCCACTAAATAGCCACCCAAATACTGAAATTCGCATATATGATGTTCGCCAGCGGCAAAGTCCACCCACAGCTCTGCCCGAAGCAAGTCAGTAGGGAGGCACCTTGAACATACTCTTGCTCTCCATGCCCGATTCCTTCGAGCACATGCCCACCGTCGCCATCCGCATGCCCAACGGAGCGCTCACCTCGCTCGCCGGCAATCTCGACCCGCACCACAAAGTCGCCGTCGCCGACCTCATTCTGTGTCAAAAGAGCGTTAACAAGACGGTCACGGAACTCGTCCGCGAGCACGACCCCGACATCGTCGGCATGTCCGTGATGACTTTCCAGCGCCGCAGCGCTGAGCGCCTCATGCATCTCATCCGCAGCCTCAAGCCGGACGTGAAAATCGTCGTAGGAGGCTACGACCCCAGTCTCGACACCCCGGCCTACCTCAATATGCCGGTCGATTTTGTGGTGCGCGGCGAGGGTGAAGTCACCTTCCGCGAACTGACCCGCGCCCTCGAAGGCCAGGGCAGCATGCATTTTATCTCCGGCCTCTCGCACAGACAGGGCGACAAGTGGATTCATAACCCGCAGCGCGCCCCCCACAAGCTTGAGGACAACGAGATCCGCCTGCCCAATCGTGACGCCCGCGTGCTCAAGGGATATACGCTCCTCGGACGCCCGGTCGACGTCATCGAGACCTCACGCGGCTGCACCTTCGACTGCAGCTTCTGCTCGATCATTGAAATGCGCGGCCGCAATTTCTTTACCTATTCGTTCGATCGCGTCCTCGACGACATCCGCGATGCGTACAACCACGGCGCGCGCACCATCTTTCTGGTGGACGACAACATCACCCTCAACATCCACCGCTTCGAAGGCTTCTGCAACGCCATCATCGATGCCGGGCTCAACAAGATCGACTACTTTGTGCAGGGCATGACGTCCGCGATCGCCAATCATGGCGAGACGCTGGCACCGCTGATGCGCAAGGCGGGATTCCGCTATGTATTCCTCGGCATCGAAAACATTCTCGAGAGCGACCTCGTGTTCCTGCAGGCATCGGCCAAGAACACCGCCCGCAAAGACGGCAAGAAAACCGGCAATGCCAGCCTGCAGGCCATCCAGTATCTGCACGACAACGGCATGTACGTCGTCGGCGGCCTGATTGTCGGCAGCCCCGGCGACACCGCCGAGTCGATTGAGACCAACCTCGACTTCGCCCGCAAGTACGTCGACTGGCCCTACATCCAGCACCCGACGCCCTACCCCAAGACGCCTATGACCGCGGACTTCCGCAAGGCAGGCCTCATCGAAAACGAGCAGCTTCACGAGTACGACGGCACCACGCCCATCGTGCACAATGAGAATCTCTCGCTTGATGAGATCGAATATCTCCGCTGGAAGGCCGAGCGCGGCATAAAGACAAAACACATTCCCACCGTACTGCGCCATGATCCGTGGTTCGTTCTGAAGAACATGGGCAAGATGGCTGCGCACACCTATCGCGGATCGACTCTCCGGACTTTCCTCGGCCTTGAAAGTGATCGCGCCGCCTTTGCTCGCTACAAGGAGATTCGGCGCCAGGAACGCGAATACGTTAAACCTCTTCAGACCGTTCGTAAGCCCGTTTCTTCAGCGGACTCTAAAGAGGAGAGCCGCGAGCAACCGGAATGGGCAAACTCGATGGCGAAGTAGCTGCCATCACCCGCGCGGCTGATCGAGATGGTCAGGCGCGAAATCGGCCTGAATAAAGACGAGGCATCGCTGCAGTCGCTCTCTGCGTCGGCGGACTCGTGCCTGCGCGGTCGACGACCCGAAGCTATCCGAAAAAAAACATCGCCCGCCGTACGCCGGTCGTCAAAGAGGAGCGCGTCGGTTGCGTAATGGCGGGCGCGCGGCCAAGTCAGGAGCAGCACCATGACTCAGACGGTCCTCGTTACAGGAGCATCCTCCGGCATCGGAGCCGCAACCGCCCGTCTCTTCCACGCCCGCGGTTTCGCCGTCTTCGGAACCACGCGCGCCGCAAATCCCGCATCATCCGAATTCACCATGCTCTCGCTCGATGTCACCTCTGACGATTCTGTTAAAGATTGCATCGATCGCGTCCTCTCTCAGACCGGACACATCGACATCCTCGTCAACAACGCGGGCTACGTGCTCAACGGAGCCATCGAAGAGACCAGCGTCGACGAAGCCAAACATCAATTCGAAACCAACTTCTTCGGCGTCCTGCGCACGGTGAATGCAGTCCTGCCCGGGATGCGCCAGGCCCGCGCAGGCAGAATCATCAACATCGGATCGCTGGTCGGCCTCATCGCCGTTCCCTACAGCGCCTTTTACTGCGCTACTAAATTCGCCCTCGAAGCCTATTCGGAATCGCTCTGGTACGAACTGAAGCCCTTCGGCATCGGCGTTAGCCTCATCGAGCCCGGCTACATCCGCACCAACGTCAGTCAAGCCGCTCGCACAGCGGCTGGCCTACTGCCTGCATATGACGGACCGCGCAACCGGGTCACCGCCGCCATCAAAGACGGAGTCGACAAGGGCTCCTCCCCCGGAGTGGTCGCGAAGTCCATCTATGACGCCGCAACAAGCCGCAATCCTCGCCTGCGCTACCGCGTAGGCTCCGATGCAACCTGGCTGCCGCGCATCCGAAAGGCCGTTCCCTGGAATGTCTTCGCCTTCGGGCTGCGCCGCCAGTTCGCCCTCGACACAAAGTCTTAACGCCCTTGAAAGGACAGACAACCATGCCCGACGAAATTCAGACATTCATTCACCTCTGGAACTACGAAGCGAAGAAGACCGCCGACATGCTGCGCACTCTGCCCGCCGGCCAGTACGATTTCCGCCCCGATCCGGAGGCCCGCTCGCTCGGCGAGCTGGCCTGGCATCTCGCCGAGGTCGATGCTTACCCGACGTGGAGTATCGAACAGGGCGGATTCAGCCTGGCGCCCGTCCGGAGGGCATCGAGCGGCCGCGATCCAGTGAAGCCCTCGCTCTCGGTTACGAACGCATCCACACTGATGCGGTGGAACGCATCCGGCGCCTCGTTTCTTCCGACCTCGATAGAGAGATTCGCGGGTTCGCGGGCCGGGAAATGCGTATCCGCGACCTCCTCTGGGGAGCTGTTCTCTTTCATATGATCCATCATCGCGGGCAGCTGTCCATCCTCGTGCGCCTCGCGGGCGGGGCGGTCCCCTCAATCTTCGGCCCGAACCGAGAAGACATGGCAAAACTTCGTGCGCAGGCGAAAG
>Ga0335074_10014206_pt1 | contig 11174 bp, 5 predicted proteins | sample Lox_Sample_23_FD_206715 | JGI IMG/M metagenome (GOLD analysis project Ga0335074, IMG submission 206715) | Soil microbial communities from Loxahatchee National Wildlife Refuge, Florida, United States - Lox_Sample_2.3 | ecosystem: Environmental > Terrestrial > Soil > Wetlands | place: USA: Florida...
ACGACGGCGTGCAGCAGAAGTTCATCAACGGCTCCACCCTTTACCACGGCCTGCTGCTGCAAGCCGCCGCCCCCCTCTCCTACCTCAAGTGGGGCGTTTACCGCTCCGGCGCGAACACGGCCAGCGGCCCGCAAACGGAGTGGGTGGCCGACCCGAGGGTCGGCACGACCTACGCGTCCGTGGCGCCAGCAGCATGACCGGCATCCGATCCGCGATGAACCTAAAACCGTCAAAGGTCCGGCTGCTCATGGTGGTGACGGCGTCGGCCGCCGTCGCCTTGGGCGTCGGCGTTCTGCCCGCTATCCGGGCGCAGGCCGAGAACAACGGCGTCGGCCAGACGCCCGCGATGGGGTGGAGCAGCTGGAGCTTCCTCCGGCACGACCCGACCGCCGCCAAGATCGAAGCGCAGGCCCGGGCGATGAAGGACAGCGGGCTCGCCTCGGTCGGCTACCAGTACGTGAATGTCGACGACTTCTGGTACCAGTGCCCCGGATCGCAGGGACCCAACGTGGACGCCTACGGCCGCTGGGTGACCGACACGACCAAGTTCCCGTCGTCCGGCTCGACCAACGGCATTCAGGTCGTCGCGAACTACGTGCATTCCCTCGGCCTGAAGTTCGGCCTTTACGTCACGCCTGGCATCTCCGACCAGGCGGTCGCGAAGAACACCAAGATCCTCGGCACTAGCTACACCGCTGACGAGATCGCCGACGGGGCCAGCGAGCACAACTACAACTGCCATGGCATGCAGGGCATTGACTACTCCAAGCCGGGTGCTCAGCAGTTCATCAACTCCTGGGCCGACGAGTTCGCCTCCTGGGGCGTCGACTACGTGAAGCTCGATGGTGTGGGCGCCGGGGACATCTCCGACGTCGAGGCGTGGTCGGCGGCGCTTCGGCAAAGCGGCCGCGCGATCCACCTGGAGCTGTCCAACAGCCTGGCCATCGCTGACCACGGGACCTGGCAGCAGTACTCCAACGGCTGGCGGACCGGCGGTGACATCGAGGACTACGGCGGTGAGTCCGGCGGCAGCAGCTACCCGCTGACCGACTGGGCCAGCGTCCAGTCCCGGTTCGGACAGGTGGCTGCCTGGCAGCCCTACGGAGGCCCGGGCGGGTTCAACGACTACGACTCGATCGAGGTCGGCAACGGCAACACCGACGACGGCCTGAGCAACGCCGAAGAACAGTCACAGCTCAGCTTGTGGGCGATGGGTTCCTCACCGCTCATCAACGGCACGGACCTCACTCACCTCAACTCGACCGATCTCGGCTACCTGAAGAACACCGCGGTGATCTCGGTGGACCAGGACGCCGTCGACGCCAAGCGGATCGTCAACAGCGGCAACGACCAGGTCTTCGCCAAGACCGAGCGTGGCGGCGACGTGATCGTCGGCCTGTTCAACTACAGCGGGTCGGCTACCACCACCGACACCGTGAACCTGGCCAGCGCCGGGCTCAGCGGCAGCGGCACCGCGACCAACCTGTGGACGGGGAAGTCGATCGGCACCGTCGGTGGTACCTACAAAGTCACCCTCGGCCCGGGCGCGGTCGAGCTGCTCAGGATCGTTCCTTAGCGTTTCATCGGGCGCGAGCCACCATCGTGGCCAGCCTGAACTGCAGGTTCGAGCACAGCGCCGCTCCCGGCCGCCTCGGCACCCTCCCGACCGGCCGCGAGTGGCGTTGCCGCCCCGCGCGGGTTCGGTGGCCAGGGCCGGGTTATTCGGTGTGGTGCACCTCGGCCGGTTTGTAGACAGGTGTCGGGATGCCCTCCATGCGCGCCTTGAGCTGCAGGGCCAGGTAGTGGGAGTAATAGCGCGACAGGGCGAGGTTGCCGCCGTGGAACCACAGGCCCTGCTGGGCCGTCGGCTTCCACATGTTGCGCAGTTCGCCTTCCCACGGGCCCGGGTCCTTCGTCGTGCCCGAGCCAAGTCCCCAGACCTTTCCGACCTTGTCGGCCATGTCCTGGCCGATGATGTCGGAGGCCAGCTGGTTCATGGAGCCGTAGCCCGTCGCGTAGACGACGAGGTCGGCCGGGAGCCGGGTGCCGTCACCGAGGACGACCTCGTCCTCGGTCAACTCGGTCACCTGTCCCCTGGCCAGCTTGATGTCGCCGTTCGCGACGAGTTCGGAGGCGCCGACGTCGATGTAGTAGCCGGACCCGCGGCGCAGGTACTTGACGAACAGGCCCGAGTCGTCCTCGCCGAAGTCGAGGTCGAAGCCGGCCTGCTCCAGCCGGTGGTAGAACTCGGCGTCACGCTCCCGGATGGCGTTGTAGACGGGGGTCTGGAGCGCGGGCAAGATCCGGAACGGCAGCGAGGCGAAGACCGTGTCCGCCTTGAACGTGGTCATGCCGCCGGCGACGGCGCGCTCGGAGTACAGGTCGCTGAGCCCAAGGTCCATCAGCGAGTCGGACCGCACGACATGGGTCGAGCTGCGCTGCACCATGGTGACGTCGGCGCCGGCCTCCCACAGGGCCGCGCAGATGTCGTGCGCGGAGTTGTTCGACCCGATCACGACGGCCTTCTTGCCCTTGTACTTATCGGGACCCGGGTGAGCGGAAGAGTGATGCTGGTCGCCGCGGAACTTCTCGCGGCCAGGGAACTCGGGGACGCTGGGCAGGCCGGACGCTCCCAGCGCCAGCACTAGCTGCCTGGGCCGGAGGGTGACCTCCTCCACAGTGCCGTCATCACCAGTGCGGTCGACGACGACGGCCCATCCGTCACCCTCCCTGACGGCGGACTTGCAGGTGGTCGAGCCCCAGTAGTTGAGCTCCATGACCTTCGTGTACATCTCGAGCCAGTCGCCGATCTTGTCCTTCGGCGAGAACACCGGCCAGTTCGCCGGGAACGGAATGTAGGGCAGGTGGTCGTACCAGACCGGGTCGTGCAGCGCGAGGGACTTGTAGCGCCTGCGCCACGAGTCGCCAGGGCGTGAGTTCCGCTCGACGATGATCGCCGGGACCCCAAGTTGGCGCAGCCGCGCACCGAGCGCGATGCCGCCCTGGCCACCGCCGATGATCAGCACCTCGGGTTGCACGGTGTAGCCGAGCTCAGTGGCCTCACGGGCTCGGCTCTCGGCCCACGTGACCCGGTCACGGAACGCGCCGTGCCGCACGCCATTGGGCCGCCGGCCGTCGATCGGCTCCTCGTGGCCTTTGAGTTCGTCGAGGGTCGTGAGCAGCGTGAACGCCTTACCGCCGACGAGCCGCAGCAACCCGCTGCCCCGCCCGGCCGTGGTCTCGAAGGCGATCCAGGCGGTGATGACGCCGTCTGCTTCGGCGGGTTCCTCGGTGAGGCGGAAACCGGCAGGATCGACCTCGTCGAGCGTGGCCCGCAGCAGGTCCGCGACGCCGGCGCGTCCCTCGGCGGTGGTGATGTTCCAGGTGAACGAGAGGATGTCGCGCCAGTAGCTCTCGTCGGCGAACAGCGCCGCCGCCGCGTCGGCGTCGCGTGCCGTGAGGGACTGCTGGAAGGCGGTAAGCCACTCGCTGGCCGCGGACGCGGCAGCGCTCGCCTCTTGGCCGACGGATTGAGTCACTCGTGGCCTCCTCGCCATAAGACGACTGTCTCCCATCGTTCCCTGAATGAATTATCCCGAACGGACCCGTGGTGACTCGGCGGAGGCCGGCCCGCCCACGACGCGCGGACTTCGTTGACAGGGCTCACTAGCCGGGGGATCATTCGTCAGAACGTGTTGGTAATTGAGCGTTACGGACGCATTTGTGCTCGTGATCCGTCACAACGCCCCATGCACTGGCTACCGCAACGAAGCGAGGCGTCATGAACCTCTCACGTCGGCAGATGCTGACCAGCACGGGTGCGGGCCTGGCCGTCGCGGCGCTCAGCGGCGGTCTCCTGGCGGATCCTGCCAGGGCCGCCATCCGCGGCACGATCGCCGGACAGCAGACCGGGCCGGAGCCGGGCGCCCGCGAATACGACTTCGGCCAGGACTGGAAATTCGCCTTGGTCACAGCCGAAGGCGTCACCGACCCCACCGGCGGCTACGCCGACGCGTACCAGCCCGGCTTCGACGATTCGACGTGGCGGGTCCTCGATGTCCCGCATGACTGGTCGATCGAGCTCGCTCCCGTCAACGCCAGTTACACAGAAAGCTTCAACGGCTTCCTGCCCGGCGGCCTCGCCTGGTATCGCAAGAAGTTCACCCTCCCGCAGTGGATGTCTGGCAAGCGGATTTCTGTCGAGTTCGACGGCGTCTACATGAATTCGAATGTGTACGTCAACGGGACGTTCCTGGGAAACCATCCGTACGCCTATACCGGCTTCAACTACGACCTGACGAGCCTGGTCCACACCGACGGCACGACGCCCAACGTGATCGCTGTCCAGGCCAGCAATCAGATCCCCAGCAGCCGCTGGTATTCCGGCAGCGGCATCTACCGCAACGTCCGCGTCGTCGTCACCGACCCCGTGCACATCGCCCGCCACGGCACGTTCATCACCACCCCGGACGCCGCCACGACCATCCCCGCCGGCTACGCGGACGTCCAGGTCGCCACCGATATCCAGAACGACGGTCCCGACTCCGCTTCCGTCACCCTGGCCCTCCGGGCACGTGACGCTGGCGGCGCGGTCGTCGCGAGCGGCTCAGCCACGCTCAGCGTGGACGCGGGCGGTACGCAGACGGCCACCACCGTGCTGCGCGTCGCCGACCCGGCCCTGTGGTCGGTCGGCAATCCGGCGCTGTACACGCTGGAGACCGCCGTGATCACGGCGGGGCGGACCGTTGACAGCAGCACCCGGCCGTTCGGGATAAGGTTTTTCGAATTTGATCCTGACGAAGGCTTCTCACTGAACGGGCAGCACATGAAGCTGCACGGCGTCGACCTGCACGCCACGCAGGGCCCGCTGGGCGCGGCGATCCACGAGGACTCGATCGTCCGGCAGCTCAGGCTGATGAAGAGCTACGGCGTCAATGCGATACGGACCGCGCACAACCCGCCCGCGCCGGAGCTGGTCGCCGCCGCGCAGCAGCTCGGCGTCCTCCTCATGGTCGAAGCCTTCGACTGCTGGCACACCGGCAAGCTGCCGTACGACTACCACCTGTACTTCGATGAGTGGGGCGACCGGGACATCAAGGAGATGGTGCTCGCGCACCGCAACTCTCCCGCCATCGTGCTGTGGTCGATCGGCAACGAGACACCCGATACCGGCCTGCCGGACGGACCGCCGATCGCGACGCGGCTGATGGCCGACGTGCAGTCCATCGACACCAGCCGGCCGGTCGTGATGGGCTCGGACCAGTACCGCAGCGTGCCGCAGACCGGTTCGCCGCAGGACCTGATCGTGAACACGCTCGACGGGCTCGGCGTCAACTACAACACGGCGATGTCCATGGACGGGCTGCACGCCAAGTACGGCAGCAAGTTCTTCTTCTGCTCGGAGACGTCGTCCGAGACCTCGACCCGCGGGTACTACCAGGATCCGCAACTGCTCAACACCGGGGCGAACTTCACGCCGGGCAGATGTGAGACGTCCTCCTACGACAACAACCTCTCCTCGTGGTGCATGAGTGGCGAGTACGAGCTGAAGAAGGACCGGGACCGGCTGTTCTGGACCGGCGGTTTCCTGTGGGCCGGGCAGGACTACATCGGCGAGCCGACGCCGTACGACCAGTTCCCGGTGAAGGCGTCGTTCTTCGGCGCGATCGACACGGCCGGGTTCGGGAAGGACGCGCGGTTCCTGTACGCGAGTCAGTGGACGACAGCGCCGATGGTCCATGTCGTGCCGATGGACTGGACATCGTGGGGCGCGGGGTCGCCCGTCTCGGTCTGGGTGTACGCGAACGTGCCCTCGGTCGAACTGTTCCTGAACGGACGGTCGCTCGGGAAGAAGAGCTTTGACACGAAGGTGACGACGTTCGGGGAGACGTACCTGGAGACGTCCGAGCCGACGGGTGACGACTACAACTACCCATCCGGCAGCTATACGTCGCCCAACGGGTCGACGGGCAAGCTGCATCTCGCGTGGAGTGTGCCGTTCGAGCCGGGAGTGCTGATCGCGGTGGGGTACGGCACCGCGGGCGGTAGTGAGGTCGCGCGTGACGAGGTACAGACGGCGGGACCCGCGCGGGCGCTGACGCTGACGCCGTCTCAGTCCGCCACGGTGCTGGCCGCGGACGGGCAATCGCTGGCGTACGTTACCGCGTCGGTCGTCGACGCGCGCGGCGTCGTGGTGCCGGGCGCGACGAACGACATCCGGTTCTCCGTCTCAGGCGCCGGCGTGCTGAAGGCGACCGACAACGGGCGGCAGGAGAACCCGCGCGGCTATACGTCGGGCACGCAGGCGGCGTTCTTCGGGCAGGCGCTGGCCGTGGTGGGAGCCGGTCGCGAGCCGGGGGCGATCACGCTCACCGCTGTCGCGGAGGGGCTGGCCCCCGCGCAGCTACGCCTGACCGCGGTCTCGACGGCGAAGACGGCGACCCTGGGATCCGCGACCGGCCTGCCGAGCGGCGCGGCGTCTGCGGCGGTGTCCGCTTCGGCGGCTTCAGCGGCCTCGGCGGATGACAGCGGGCCGACGGCCGACGCGAGCTTCTCCGGCCAGCCGGACACGCTCCCCGCGATGATGCTCGACGGGGACGCGAGCACGTACTGGTCGAACTACTACGTCGCGGCGCAGACCGCCAACCTGCTAGCGGTCAGCGTATCGGACCCGTCCGACTGGGTGTCCCTGTCCTGGACGTCAGCGCAGCGCCTGTCGGGGCTGACGGCCGATTTCGTGACCGGCGGAGCGTTGGCCCTTCCTGTCTCGGTCACCGTGTCCTACTGGAACAGCCGCGAGCTCGTGACGGTCAGCGACGTTCAGGTCAGCTGGGCAACCGCGTCGAACCAGCCGACGACGATCGACTTCGCCCCGGTCACGACCACGGAGATCCGGCTGACCATGACCAGCGCATCGCCAGGCACCGGCGGCGGCTTCCTGGCGATCTCGTCGCTGGCCGCGAACCCGGCGTGACAGGTGTGGCGGTCCGCACTGAACGCTAGAAGGAGGCGTCCGGGAAGACCAGGACCGTCTTGATGTCGCCGGGCCTGCGGGCGTAGGCGTCGGCCCAGTCCGCCAGCGGCACCCGCCGGGTGATGAGGCCGGCGAGCCAGCCGGGATCGGCCTCGGCCAGCGCCTTGGCAGCCTGTTCGTAATGGCGCCGGTTGGCGTTGACCGAGCCGAACAAGACCGAGTTCTGCAAGACCATGTTCCGGTTGAGCAGCCCCGGGTCGACGACAGCCTCGGCGCCGACCGCGGAGACTCCTGTGAGGCAGATGATCCGGTAACGGGCCTGCTGCGGTGTGGCCCCCAGCAGCAACTGGACGAAGCCGGTGCATTCGATGACGATGTCCGCCTCCGCGGCCGCTTCGGTGGCATCCCCGCTGGGGACATAGGTGGCCCCGAGCCGCCGGACCATCTCCGGCTTGCGGCCTTCGGTGACCTGGTCCAGCACATAGGTCTGGTAGCCGCGCTGGACAGCCAGCAACGCTGCCAGCAGCCCGATCGGCCCGGCCCCGGTGACCAGCACCGTCCGCGGCGACCAGGCGGCCCGCCGGCCGATCTTCTCGATGTGGTCCCAGGCCTTGGCCACCACGGTGGCCGGCTCCAGCAGCACGCCGAGGATGCCGATAGCCGGATCCACCGCGACCAGGTACTCCGGGTGAATGCGGTACCGCTCGGACGCATAACCGTGACGGCCCTTGATGCCCCGCTCGGTATACCGGCCGTTGGTGCACATGTCCCAATGCCCCTCCGCGCAGGCGGGGCATGGAGCCGGGTCACGGCGGCGGACGATCCCGACCACCAGGTCGCCCACGCTGAAGCCGGTCCCCCCGGCCTCCGCGACCACCCGGCCCAGCGATTCGTGCCCGATGATGAGCCGGTCCTCACCCGGCGGCGCCGACCCGTACTCGCCGTTGATGATCTCCACATCCGTGCCGCAGACGCCGATCGCCTGCGTCTGGACCAAGACCGGCCCGTCCTCATCCGGCGGCTCGGGCATTTCTGTGACCGCGACCGAACCCCGCTGCCCGGGAATGACCGTGACGGCCCGCATAGCCTCACCATAACAGCGCAGCCCATAGCTACCCTGCGCCAACTGCCGTGCACCGGCCCGATGCCATACTCCCCTGCCGGATCACCCGCACCGGGTGATCCGGCACTGCCCTCGTGGCACGACCATCAACGGCGGGGGGACAAAGCTAGTGAATCTTTTTCTCGAAAAGCTTGCCGGGGTCGCGGCGCGAAAACACTGGATTTTCATCCTCGCCTGGGTGGTCATCCTCGGGGCGCTGCTCGGCGCCAAGCACGCGTTCGGCGGCGAGTACGTCAATAACTACACGATCTCCGGCAGCGATTCCGCGGCTGGCCTTAACGTGCTGAACAGCACCTATCCGCAGCAGGGCGGGTATGGCGGGCAGATCGTCTTTCACGCCAGGAGCGGCACGGTCACCGCTCAGCAGTCGGCGGTCAACCAGTCGGTCACCAACGTATCGAAGCTGCCGGACGTCATCAGGACCGTCAGCCCGTTCGCCTCGGGCAATAGCGGCGCTGTTTCCAAGGACGGCACGATCGCGTACGCCAGCGTCGGCTGGAACGTGAATCCGGACTCGCTGGACACCAGCTATCTAGACAAACTGAATAACGCGGTGGCCCCCGCGACTAAAGCGGGCCTCCAGGTCGAGTACGGCGGCGGCGCCGGGGAGATCGGGCAGCAGACTAAGGACCTGACGTCAGAGGTCATCGGCCTGTCGTGTGCGCTGGTGCTGCTGCTGATCATGTTCGGCTCGCTGATCGCGGCCGGCATCCCGCTGGTAGCGGCGATCTTCAGCGTGCTCTCCGGCCTCGCGCTGCTCGGGCTGCTCGCCCGGGTGATCACGTTCCCCACCACCGCGCCGACCATCGCGACGCTGCTCGGACTGGGCGTCGCCGTGGACTACGGGCTCTTCCTGGTGGCCAGGCACCGGGAGCAGCTGGACAGCGGAATGGAGGTCGTGCGCTCCGTCCAGCGCGCCGCCGGCACGTCCGGAGCCGCGATCGTGGTGGCGGGCAGCACCGTCGCCATCTCCGTTCTGGGTCTGTACATCTCGGGGGTCGGCTTCGTCGGGTCGCTGGGCCTGGCCGCCGCGATCGTTGTCGTGGTCACGATGATCTCGGCGCTGACCCTGGTGCCCGCGTTCATGGGCCTGGTCCGGCAAACCGTCCGGGCGCTGACCGCCCGGGTCCGCGCGAGGAAAGGCGGGCTGACCGCGCAGCAGCAGGCGGCACAGACCGCGGCGGCCACCCATGAGCAGCACGAGCACAGCGCGTTCGCGCGCTGGGGCCGGATGGTAAGCGACCGGCCCTGGCCGTGGGTGGTGCTGAGCCTGGCGGTGCTCGTCGTGCTGGCGATCCCGCTGTTCTCGATCACGCTCGGCCAGCCGGACAACGGGACCAACCCCACGTCCGACAGCAGCCGGCGGGCATATGACCTGATCTCTCAGGGCTTCGGAGTCGGCGTGAACGGGCCGCTGACCGTCGTGGTCAAGCTGCCCAGCCAGCCAAGCTCAGCGAATAGCTCGCTGCTCTCCACGATGCAGTCCGACATCGCGAAGACCGCCGGCGTCGCGTCGGTTACCCCCGCGTCGACCAACTCGTCCGGCACCACCGCGGTGTTCAACGTCATCCCGACCACCCGGCCGCAGGCTACCCAGACCACTGCCCTGGTCAACACGCTGCGAGACGACGTGCTGCCGAAGGAGCACGCGACAAGTTACGTGACGGGCACGACGGCGGGAGCCGTCGATTTCACCGACCAGATCACCAGCCGGCTGGCGTGGCTGATCATCGCCGTCGTCGCCATCTCGTTCTTCCTGCTGACCGCGGCGTTCCGGTCAATCGTGATCGCGGCCAAGGCCGCGGTCCTCAACATCTTGTCGATCGGCGCGGCATACGGCGTCATCGTGGCGATCTTCGAATGGGGCTGGGCTAAGAGCGTGATCGGCCTCCAGTCGACGCTGCCCATCCCGGCCTACGTGCCGATGCTGGTGTTCTGCATCGTGTTCGGGCTGTCGATGGACTACGAGGTCTTCCTGCTCTCCCGGGTGCACGAGGCCTGGCTGGTAACCGGCGACGCGCACCGCAGCGTCGCGATCGGGATCGGCGCGACGGCCCGGGTGATCACGACCGCGGCCCTCATCATGATCGTCGTCTTCGCCAGCTTCGTGATCAACCCGGACCCGACGGTGAAGATGCTCGCGATCGGAATGGCGTTCGCGGTGCTCATCGACGCATCGCTGGTGCGGATGATCCTGGTGCCCGGGATCATGTCGCTGCTCGGCGCGCACGCCTGGTGGCTGCCGCGCTGGCTCGCGCCGGTGGTGCCCAGCCTCCAGCTCGAGGGTGGTGATGTCGCCGTGCCGGAACCCCGGTCAGACGTGACGGAGGAGCCGAAGAAAGAGCCGAAGAAAGAGCCAGGACAGGCCCGCTAACCACTCAGGCGAATAGCCGGGGCAGCAGATCGCGGCAGTTCTGCCGGAGGTCGCCGAACGCTGTGTCGGAGCCGGCGAGGTGGCGCTGCAGTGCCTGGTAGAAGAGCCCGTCGAACATGGCGTAGGCAGTGGCGGGCGAGCAGGTGGGTTCACTGCCGGTGAGGTTGGCGTAGGCCCGGACGAGATGCCAGATCATGTCCTGCAGCAGGCCGTCGATCTCTGCGACATCGTCGCGGAAAGCTTCCTCGAACAGGGACTGCGACCGCAAGTCATACCAGAGCCGATGCATGAGCGGAGCGTCGGCCAGTGTTGCCGCTAGGCCGTTGCCGCAGGCTTCGGCGAGCTCGCCGGGCGTGGACGACTCGGCGAGCAGGCCTTCGTATCGCTGCACGCAGGCCGTCTTGTATCGCCGGACGCAGTAGGTGATCAGCTCGGTCTTGTCCGCGAAGTAGTAGTGCAGGAGCCCGTGGGAGAAATTCGTTTGCTCTGCGATCGTGCGCAGGCTGGTGCGGGCGTAACCAAGGTCGGCCAACGTCAGCAATGCGGCGTCGGCCAGTTCCCGACGGCGGTCCTCGAACTTGTCGACACCGGTTCGAAGCCTCGCCGCAGTTGAGCTCGCCACGCCGTAAGCGTATCTCAGCGAGCAGTTTTTGACCGATCGTCCAGAAAATTCTTGACACATGTCCAATGAAAGAGCCACGATC
>Ga0335074_10014208_pt1 | contig 11174 bp, 6 predicted proteins | sample Lox_Sample_23_FD_206715 | JGI IMG/M metagenome (GOLD analysis project Ga0335074, IMG submission 206715) | Soil microbial communities from Loxahatchee National Wildlife Refuge, Florida, United States - Lox_Sample_2.3 | ecosystem: Environmental > Terrestrial > Soil > Wetlands | place: USA: Florida...
CCAAACGAGCCTCGCCAAAGCGGCTGAACTTCTGTACCCCAGCTAGGGACGACTAGGGACGTCTTCTGTTAGCGTGGCCGTGGCCTCGCGGTTTACGGAGGTGCCGAGGCATGAACGAGATCTTGCGCCGCGCGATGTTCCGCGCTCGTTTCAGCGAGGAAGACGTCGCCTCACAGTTAGCCGTGGACCCCAAAACTGTCCGGCGTTGGGTCGAAGGACGGATCCCCTATCCGCGGCACCGCTGGGCGCTCGCAGCCATGCTGCACAGCAACGAGCAAGACCTCTGGCCCGGTCTGACGCCCGAAGCCGCCTCCGCCGCAATCCCGTCGGAAGTCGTTGCCGTGTACCCCCACAGGTGGGCGGTCCCGCGCGAGGTCTGGTATCGCCTCTTCAACGAAGCGCGGCGTGAGATCAGCATCCTGGCTTACAGCGGCCTGTTCCTCGCCGAGGACTCCGGTCTCCTCGAGACCATCACCGCAAGGGCGAGGAACGGGGTCGCTGTCCGGATCGCACTCGGCGATCCCGACTGCCCGCGCGTAGCTGAACGCGGGAGACAGGAAGGCATCGATGATGCGATGGCTGCCAAGATCCGTAACGCGATCGCGCTCTACGGGCCGCTATGGGTTGCCGGGATGGCAGAAATGCGTCTGCACCGAACCATGCTGTACAACTCGATCTATCGCATCGACCGCGACATGCTGGTCAACCAGCATGCGTTTGGCATACCCGCAGCCCATGCCCCGGTCCTTCATCTCTACCAACGCAGCGACGGCGAGATCTTTGAGAGTTACCTCGCCAGCCTCGAACACGTCTGGAAGGCAGGTTCTTCGCTACCGCAGCCATGAACGCCGCGCGACAACGACTTCTGGGCACCAACATGACCTCGGTCACTCATCACTTGGCTGCCAGACCTCACGCCCGCGGAAGCGTTTGGGGCGGGGAGGCAGCCGCGGCTCAATACACACCAACTTCTCCACAGGGCGTGCGATCGCGCAGCTGCTCCGCCGAGTGTGTGAGATCCTGGTGAACGTCGACGATCGCAGGAGGTTGCTGGAATGACGGCACGCGCTTCAGCGGCGATTACGCCGTCAGCTGCGAGGCTGACCGAATCGCTACGCGACATCGGTTATGACTTCGCTTCGGCTGTTGCCGATCTCGTCGACAACAGCATCATGGCGGCAGCCGCCCGCGTGGACATTTCTATCGAGTTCGACGGGACTGACTCGCTTGTGTCAGTCGCAGACGACGGTCACGGCATGACCCCGAACGGCCTGATCGAGGCACTGCGGTATGGAGCGCGGCGGACATACGCACGCGGCGACTTGGGGCGCTACGGCCTTGGCCTCAAGACCGCGTCGTTGTCACAGTGCCGCTCAGTTACCGTCATCACCCGGAGGTCTGCGCACACGGGTCGGGTAGCAGTGCGCACTCTTGACCTCGACCTAATCGCCGAATGGGACGAATGGCTCGTCGTAGATCCGCCACGTGATTCTGTTGTCCTTCGTGCGCGTGAGCATCTCGGAGATTCGCCGGGCACTGTGGTTGTCTGGCGGAAGCTCGACAGGGTCCTACCGGAGAAGCGACCACATGGCGGCTGGGGACGGCGCCGCATGGACGGGCTGGCGGTCAAGACAGCCGAGCACCTCGGCATTGTTTTTCATCGTTTCCTTGAAGGGGGTGACCGGCATCTTGTCATCACGGTGAACGGAGAGAAAGTCCGAGCCTGGAATCCGTTCGGACCCGGCGAGCCTTCGCGAATCGAGTTGCCGCCGCAGCGTTTTGAGATTGCGACAGGCGAAGTTGCTGGAAAGGTGACGCTACAGAGATTCATTCTGCCTGCGCGCGACCAGTTCAGCTCCGCAGGCGAGTTCGAAAGACTGTCAGGGCCCCTGAACTGGAACCGGCAGCAGGGTCTCTATATCTATCGCGCTGACCGGCTTGTCCAGTGGGGCGGCTGGAATGGCATACGAGGAATAGACGAACACACTAAGCTCGCCCGGGCTGCGCTGGATTTCGACACTGACCTTGACTCCGTCTTCAACATCAACGTTGCCAAAATGCGAGTGACGATCCCCCCGCAGTTGCGCCAGATGGTAGAGCGCCCAATAAACGAGCTGTGCAGTCAAGCGGACGATATTTACCGAAAAACATCGCACCGTGCGGCGGCGGAGGCGAGCAATGTCGCAGACCAACGGCCGTGGCCTGAGCCAGCGCCTACTGCGACGCCAGCTGCCCAAGGCGCCGGTATCGCGCTCCGCGCCGCGGCCATGCACGCAGGAGAGTACGAGTCCTTCGTGAGAATTATTTCCACCTTGCAGCAGCAGGCCCCCGAAGTCGCCGACGCTCTCGGCCTGCGGTACTAGGAGCCGTAATCAAAACAGCAGGGCGCGGCGCTGATCCTCTGCCTGCGAACTCCGGCAGGTCCACGCCAGCGGACATTCCGTGCACTGCGGGGTTACTGGCCTACAGAGAGACGCCGCTAGCTCGATTAGTCCGAGATGAGCGGCACGGGCTTCGGTACCGTCGCCGATCAACCGCGCGGTCGCAAGTCTGCCGTCGGTTAGCCTGTTGCGCCGATCGACAGGTTCGCCGCTAAGCCTCGCAACGGCTCGGAGAACCCCCCGGCCAACTAGAACCGGCTCCTCAGACTCGTCCTCGGCCCCCGTGACAACAGCGAGGATCGCCAGGTCTGCGACAGCATCATTCACGCCAGGTATCTGCCGCACGGCATCGTCATCGTCGAGAACCTCCGGGCTGCCGGCGACCTTCGCGGCGATCTCAGTGATGCGGTCGGCTCGCGCTGGACGGTCGAGCCAGCGGGCGATCTCACGGAGCTCTGACTCGCTCGCCAAAGTGCTAGCAGGGGTATCCCAGCGCGCCAGCAGCGGCCACAACGATCGGACCTGCTGACCGGCGAGCCGATCAAGAAGGATGTCGGCGCTGATTACCTGCCATCGGGTCTGGGCCTTCAGCCACGGAACCGTGCGGTATTCCAGCGAGGTGAACCAAGATGCGAGGGCTCCGGCCACCTCCCGGCTGGACGGGCCAGCCTTCACCCCCGCAGAAACACTGGAGGCCACAGCGGAACCGAGGCGTTCTCCCAACAGTGGCGGCACCGCGTTCCCGATCTGGCGGAAGGCTGCCGACGGAGGACCCGCGAACCGAAACCTGTCTGGAAATGTCTGCAATCGCGCCGCCTCGCGTACCGTAAGCGTGCGGTTTTGACGAGGATGGATGTACCAGTAGCCGTCCTTGGCGATATGCGCTGTTATCGTGCGCGAGAGACCGTCCTCGTCAAGCCTTTTGTACTTGTCATCAAAGATGTCGTCGCGGTACCGCTTCATGTCCGCCGGTAGCTCTGAATAGCGGGTTGTGGCATCCATCAGCTGGAAGGCGCGTTCATCGTCCTCCCGGACTGGGCGGGTCACGTGGTCGTGCACCTTCGACGAATCTGCAGCCGTCATTCCGGTCCGCATCCGCCGCTGGAATTCGGTTACCGGACCGTCATAATCCGCCCACCCGTGAGCGCCTTGGGCCGGGCGCCACCCGCCCTCCACCTCCGGAAGGTCACCGATCGCGTTCCACACCGTGACCTTGTCCGGAGCCTCTGGCGGCCAGTTGAAGGCCATCTGATCACGCAGCGCCACAAGGATCAAGCGCTGGCGGAACTGTGGGACACCGTATCGCGAGGTGTCGATGACCCGCTCCTCGACCGCGTAGCCGAGATCCTCCATCTCGTGGACCATGGTGCGGAGGATGAACATCTCCCGGTCAAGGGCCATATCCGGGACGTTCTCCATCACCACAGCTGCTGGTCGGGCCAATCTGACGACCTCAAGGAAGGAGCGCCACAAGTCTCGTCGTTCATCTCGGGGATCCCGCAAGCCGTGCCGGACCCGATGACGAATCTTGCTCCGGCCCGCTTTGGAGAACGGTTGACACGGTGGGCCGCCGGCCAGGAGATCGACCCCTGTGGCTGCCACTAGGCGCGCAATCTCGGTCACGTGCGTCGTATCACCGAGATCCCATTCCAACGCCAAGCCGCCGAAGTGGTGGCGATGCGTCTCGACCGCTTCTGCGTCGGTGTCCGCAGCGAGTACAACCCGGTAGCCCGCTGCCTCTAGGCCAAGGCTGAGACCGCCAGCCCCGCTGAACAGGTCCGCTGCCAGCCGCGCGCCGCTTCCGCGGAGCCGGGCAGCGTAGGCGAGCAACTCGCGCTCGTCAGCGCAGGCGTCGGGGTGCGGTGGTAGCCGGACGAACGGACCGCGTACAAGCCTGACGCCGTAGTGACGACTCTGATCTATTGCCGTCGGGTCTCCCATTCGCCCCTCCTGTCCCGACTCACCGGAAGGGTACCGCCTACCACTGACGTCGCGCCTGCCCGACGCCCAGGCCATTCAGCGTGCTTGGCTGCATCGGCATGACCCTACGCTCGGCCTGGCAGGCACCGCCGCGCTTTCGCTTTGCGCCTGTGTCATGGTGCCGTGCCCGATTGGGCAGCGCCTGCGAACGGCGTCATCCGTATACTGACCCGGCCCGCGCTAATGGGCCTGGCAGAGCTCAGTGCCGGATCTCGGACTGCCGAAGGTGTGGTGCGTCTGACCCGCATAACGAGCAGAGACGCGGCCAAGCCGCCGTGGGAATGAGAATCGGGCCGTGGACTACGAGATCGCGAACCCCCACCCCGCAGGCACCATCGAATCGCTCCGATCGCTGGGATACAGCACCGAGGCGGCAGTTGCCGATCTTGTGGACAACAGCATCGCGGCTGAGGCGCGTCAGGTCGACGTCAACTTCACCTGGGATGGCCGCGAATCCTGGGTCAGTGTCTCCGACGACGGGCACGGCATGACGGAAGCCGAGCTAGTCATCGCGATGACCGTTGCCGGCCGCGGCCCTGGCGTTACCCGGACCGCCCAGGATCTGGGGCGCTTCGGCATGGGACTGAAGACAGCGTCCTTCTCTCAGGCCCGGAAGCTCATTGTGACGAGTGCCGCGCCGGGCCAGGCCCGTGCTACGCGGGCGTGGGATCTTGACCTTGTCCGCCGAACTGAGCAGTGGCGGCTGATTCGGGGAGCTGATCCCCCCGATGCCGCAGTGCTGGACAACTGCTGGCCTGGCCAGGGCACCGTTGTGCTTTGGCGGCACCTGCATCGGTTCGACATTCCCGGCCTGACAGAGAGCGATGCCGCAGCGCAGAGACACTTCTACGAGGAGATCCGGCGAGTCGAGACTCACCTTGGAATGGTCTTCGGCAGGTTCCTGATCGGCCAGCGCAGCCTGCGGGTGTATGTCAATGGCAACCCTGTCCAACCCTGGGATCCATTCCTGCAGAACGCTCGATTCGTCCAGCGACTCCCGGTCGAAGAAATACCGATTAGTGGCCATGGCATTCGGATAGCAGGCTTCGTCCTGCCGCATTTGCGCTACCTCAGTGACGAGGAGGCCCTGCTTGCCGCGGGGCCAAATGGATGGCTGGAGCAGCAGGGCTTCTACGTGTACCGGCGCGACAGGCTCATCCTCGCCGGAGACTGGTTGGGAATCCGGGGGTTCAGGAAAGAGGACAAGTACATCTTGGCTCGGCTGGCGGTGGACATCCCGGCAGAGCTCGATCCTGAGTGGAGCATTGACGTCCGGAAGTCTGCAGCTGTGCCGCCCCTGGCGGCGCGCACACACTTGCAACGCATCGGCGCCGCCGCCAGGCGCTCGGCCGCAGCCGTTCTGAGTCAGCGAGGCCGGGTCACCGCGCGTGAACATGGCGCAGACTTCGTTTACGCCTGGACGGTGCACCGCTCTGGCGGCCAGGTCACCTGCCGCGTCAACAGGCAGCACCCGCTGGTCCGCCAAGCCCTGCGGGGCAGCTCGGAGGAATCCGCGGATGCGGCGGCCCTTATCAGGCTCCTAGAGGAGACGGTCCCGATCGCGGCGCTGCGTGTGCTGCACCATGCCGACACCGTGGATGACCCTGAACCGTTCACCGGCCCCGCGGCTGACGAGGACGCTGTCCGGGTCGCTGAACGGATCCAGTCAGCCCTCATCGCCCAAGGCTGCACGCCCCGCGAGGCGCGCCGACGGATCCGGCTCATGCCTCCGTTCGACCAGCTTGCCGGCTTTTGGACCGACTGAGGCGTCTAACTGTCGCCAGTCTGCCCTACATTCAAGGTGAGCAGCCAGACACGCTAAGCAAGCACGTCCAGGAAGATCTCCATGCCAGATTCAGGACTCCGCGGCGAGGATCCGCTGCAGAAGGCGTTGCGCGTCGTCTTGGCGATGCTCCCTCGTGATCAAGACGCATCAGTAGCCGAGGTCGCGTTCGCCTGCCAGACAGTTTGCGCAATGCTTACGGGCCAGGGCGAGACGGTGGATCTGATAGCGCTGTGCCGGGAGGCCGAGGCACGCGTCACCGTGTGGCAGGAGGAATCGACCGGGCTTCAGGACAGCACGAATCACCTCGAATGGCTCCCGGCGGCCAAGGGCGAGCGCCGCTGGGATTTCTGGGACCGCTACCGGCGGTTCCTCGAGGAAGTAAAGCTGATGCCCAAGAAGGTCGTCTGGCGGCTTGATGCCAGTACTGACCAAGTGCTGGGCAAGCTCGAGGATCCCCGCCGACCCGGCTACTGGCACCGGGAGGGACTGGTCGTTGGCCAAGTCCAGTCAGGGAAGACTGCCAACTACATCGGCTTGATCTGCAAAGCCGCCGACGCCGGGTACAAGCTCATCGTCGTGCTGGCGGGAATCGACAACGGCTTGCGCAGCCAGACCCAACTACGGGTCGACGAGGGATTCCTCGGATTCGACACCCAGTATCAGCAACGCTACGACGACCACGGCACCTCCTATCTCGGCGTGGGTGCGATGCCGGGGGCGGGCAGGCTCAAGGTCGCCTCCCTGACCAACAGCGCAGAGGGCGGAGATTTCAAACGGGCCGTAGCAGTCAACACCAGCATCCCAATCGGGGATTATCCCGTCGTACTAGTCATCAAGAAACACCGCAGCATCCTGAATTACGTCCGCAAATGGGTGGTGGAGGTAGAGGGCCGATCGACCGGGCACGGTGACCAGAAGATCGTTCGTGACGTACCGCTCCTAGTAATCGACGACGAGGCCGACAACGCTTCGGTAAACGTCGCTGCGGTGGACGAGGACACTCGGCCGTCATCCGTTAACGCTGCCATACGGGCATTGCTGGAGAGCTTCGAGAAGGCCGCCTATGTCGGATACACGGCAACACCATTCGCGAACATTTACATTGACCCGTCCACGGAGCATGACCAATACGGCCTGGACATCTTCCCTCGTCACTTCATCGAGAGCCTGCCGCCGCCATCGAATTATCTCGGCCCCGAGCGAGTCTTCGGCCTGCAGCCCGACGACCCTGATGAGGAGGATATTGAGCCGGTCCCGATTGTCCGACCTGTGGATGACTACGAAGAATGGGTGCCCGACCGACATCGCAAGGACTGGGTACCCCCGGAGCCGCTGCCAGTGTCGCTGCGTGAGGCGATATGCGCGTTCGTGGTGGCCTGCGCTGCCCGCCGGGCCCGCGGCCAGATCAACGAGCACAACTCGATGCTCGTGCACGTCACTCGTTTCCAGGACGTCCAGAATCTGGTAGCCGAGCAGGTTGCCGAGGAGTTGCATCTACTCCAAGACCGGATCCGTTACGGCGACCGGCACGCGGCCCAGCCGGTGGAACAACAGTTGCGCGCGCTCTGGGACGGTGACTTCGTGCCAACAACTGCGTGGTTTCCAGCTGACCAGGTCGTCCCCGTCTCCTGGGCTCAGGTCTGGGGCCAAGTGAGGTCTGCCGCGCAGAAGATTCAGGTCCGGGTGGTCAACGGCACCTCGCGAGACGCGTTGCAGTATTACGAGCACCGGCGCGACGGTATATCGGTCATCGCGGTCGGGGGGAACAAGCTATCCCGCGGGTTGACTCTGGAGGGGCTAAGCGTCAGTTACTATCTGCGCGCTTCGAAGGCCTACGACACGCTGCTGCAAATGGGCAGATGGTTTGGCTACCGGCCAGGTTACGAGGATCTCTGTCGGCTCTACACCACCCCAGCTCTGTGCGAGGCCTATGCCGAGATCACTTCTGCCAACGACGAGCTGCGCCGCGAGTTTGAGGAGATGGCAGCTCTAGACGCTAAGCCTGAGGACTTCGGCCTGCGGGTGCGCGCGTCTCCCGCCGGCTTGGCCGTAACCGCCGCAAACAAGATGCGGCGCGGACTGAAGGTCAAGCTCAGCTACTCCGGGGACATTCCTGAGACGGTCATTTTCGACCTCGCCGATGCGGCTGTCCGCGGCAACTACGAACTACTGGAGAAATTCATCAGCAGGCTGGACGCGTTGCAACCTTCGGTGGCCGACTCCGGCAGCCGGGTCTGGATGGATGTCCCGGCGGAGGAAATTGTCGATGGGTTCCTTGACAGCTACGCGGCCGACAGCAAGGCGCACAGGGTCCGGCCTGTGTTCATAAGCGAGTACATCCGGCTCTGCCAGCGGGTAGGGGAGCTCAGCAGCTGGACCGTCCGGCTGGTAAGCAGCCGATCGGGCGAACCGCAGAAAATCGGGCCGTATGAGATCGGGCTGATCAAGCGCGAGCCGCTCAACGACCCGGCTCGTGAGCACCGCTACACGATCAGACGCGTTGTCAGCCCATCCGACGAGTCTCGCGATCTTGACCGTGACCAGAAGGAGCGCGCGCTGGCCGCCACCGTCAAGGCAGCAGCGGGCAAGCTCGACAAGAACGGCCAGCCTCGGATTCCGACAGTTCCCACCGGCACACCGCTCCGGCGCGAGCGGCGCCCCGATCAAGCACTGCTGCTGCTCTACCCGCTGCAGTACCCCTCAGCTGCAGGCGCCCAGCAGAATATGCCGCCATTGGTGGGGTTCGCAATCAGCTTCCCGTTCTCGCAGCATTCGACTCAGACCGAGTATGTGGTCAACGAGATCTGGCAGCAGATGGCCCTCGAGGGTCTCGATGATGACGACGAGGACATCGGCGGATGACCATAACCGAACAAGACTGGGAGCAGCTAGAGGCTGAACGGCACGCGAGCGGCGTTACTGTCCGGCGCGTAAATCCTAATTCAGCTCATGACATTTTCATTGCTGTCAGGCACCCGGACGGCTGTCGAATGCTCACATTGCGGGTGCCACGCCATGACGCAGAGCAAGCAACGCGTCAGTTGCGGGCGCTGCCGCGAACTCGTGGTCTAGAGCTGCAGCTGATCCGTCTATCCGATGAGTGCGGCGAGTTGCGCGTCGTCCTCACTGACGGCTGCCTGCGGGAAGTCTTCAACCTCCTTGCAAGTGACATCGCCGACGCGGCCGCCAAGGCGCCCGGCGGCGGTGCGGCCGTGCTCTCCGCTGCCGAGCGCTTCGAGCACTGGCGGCGGCTGTTGGAGCGGCTCGACGGTACCGGCCTCACGGCGGAGGCGCGGCGCGGACTTTTCGGTGAGCTGACCATCCTGCGTGCGCGCCTGCTCCCCGCACTGCCCTCAGCGCAGGCTATTGCCGCCTGGACTGGCCCGACCGCCGCGCACCAGGACTTCCAGCTTCCACGCCTGGCTATCGAGGTCAAGACCACGAGCGGCAAAGAACCGCAGACCCTAGTCATTTCCAGCGAGCGCGAGCTCGACTCGTCCGGGACGGCAATGCTCATCCTGGCTGGCCTCTCCTTGGATGAGCGCCGCGGCGGCAGCGGCGAGAGCCTCAATGCCGCTGTCCGCAGCGTCCGCGCCGCCGTGACTGACGCTGCTGCGCAGAGTCTGCTCGATGATCTACTGGTACGCGCCGGATACCTGCACTCGCAGCGCGATCTGTACGACGAGCCGAGATATACCGTCCGTAGAGAGCGGTTCTGGCACGTAGACGGGGATTTTCCGCGCATCACCGAGGCAGACCTGAAGCTTGGGGTCGGTGACTGCCGGTACCGGATCGCCACTGCTGGGCTGGAAGAGTACCTCATGACCGAAGCTAAGGTCGCCGCAGCGATCACGACGGGTGATGCGCATGAGTGACCTGACACTGGAGGCCTACGCTCAAGATCTGATCGCGGACGTCCTGGCCACCGCCGAGGCAGAGAGCGCGACCGCGCCCGAGACCTTCACCCGCCGCGCACTTGATGACCTAGAGCAGGCAGGCATCACCGAGAACACTTTTACTGCCTACTATCGCGCTCACGGCATCGAGGTCAGCGGCTACGGCAGCAACGACTCGCTTGGCAGCCTGGATCTCTTTGTCACCTCTTTCAGCCAGTACCCGGCAGAGGGCAAGTTGCCTAGAGCCGAGGTCGAGGCGATGCTGCGGCGTGCGCTGACATTCATTCAGCGTTGCCGCGACGGGCTCAGGCACGATATCGAGGAATCCTCCGATGTCTACGACATGTGTCTGGCCGTGGAGAAGGCGCTGCCGGAAGGACCGCGGATCCGGCTGTTCCTGCTGACCAACAGCCTCACTACCATCACTGCGCTGCCCGACTCCAGCCTCGACGGCCTGCCGGTCAGCTGCGAGATCTGGGACCTGGCCAGATTCCACAGGATGGCTAGCTCCGGCACTCTAAGCGAGCCGATCATCGTCGAGTTCGACGACCCACTGCCTTGCCTCGCCACGCCCGGCACTGACCGTGACTTCTCGGTCTTCCTCACGATCCTGCCAGGCGGCGTCCTTTCAGCGCTCTACGGCCAATACGGAACTCGGCTGCTGGAACTCAACGTTCGTTCCTTCCTGCAAGCCAAGGGCGCCGTGAATCGCGGCATCCGTGACACGCTTCTCACCGACCCCGAGAGGTTTCTCGCCTACAACAACGGGATCACCGCAACCGCATCAGAGGTCGAGTTCGTACTCCTCCCCGGCGGTGGCCAGGCCCTCCGCCGGATACACGATCTGCAGATCGTCAATGGCGGGCAGACGACCGCGTCAATCCACTACGCACACGTGCGGGACAAGGCCAACGTCGCGGGCGTTTATGTCCAGATGAAGCTCACCGTCGTGGCAGAAGAGGCTCTCCAGGAAATCGTCCCGGAGATCTCGAGGTACTCCAACACCCAGAACAAGGTCACGCTCGTCGACTTCGGTGAACTGACCCGAGTTTCGTGCGCACCTCCTTTTGAGAGAAGGAGACTGGCACGATGCCGAACAGGGGCAAGTACGACAAGGACGTCAGGGTCAAG
>Ga0335074_10014209_pt1 | contig 11174 bp, 9 predicted proteins | sample Lox_Sample_23_FD_206715 | JGI IMG/M metagenome (GOLD analysis project Ga0335074, IMG submission 206715) | Soil microbial communities from Loxahatchee National Wildlife Refuge, Florida, United States - Lox_Sample_2.3 | ecosystem: Environmental > Terrestrial > Soil > Wetlands | place: USA: Florida...
GATCTCCATGACGTCGGGCGGCGGCGCGTGGGACAATGCGAAGAAATACATCGAGGAGGGTCACCACGGCGGCAAAGGGTCGGAGGCGCACAAGGCCGCGGTGACGGGTGATACGGTGGGGGATCCGTACAAGGACACCGCCGGGCCGGCGGTGAACCCGATGATCAAGATCACCAATATCGTGGCGATCCTGCTGCTGGCGATTTTGGCGGGGTGGCTGAAGTAGGCGGCTGCCGGTCTTCGGTCGCGGCCTTTTAAAGGGCGGCCCCGGGCCTTGGTCCGGGGCCGCTCGCTATTTGTCGACGCCCACCAGTTCTTTGCGCCCAGCCGTGCCGATCTCTATAGTCCGGGCATGAACGCGATCACACTGCCTCCGGATTTGGAGCAATACGCCAACGACGCTGTCGCGGCAGGCCGCTTTCGTGACGTGAGCGAGGTGGTACGCGCCGGCATAAGCATGCTACAGCGCGCCGATTCCGCGCGTGCCGCTTTGCTAGCCTCGGTACTGGCCGCTCAGGACGAAGGCGACCGCGATGGCTACCTAACGGCCGATGACCTGATGACACGTGTCGAAGCACGGCTTGCTGCTGGCGCCCGCGCACGGGGGTGACGCTGCGGCATTTTGCTCCGCAGGCTGTTCGCGACGTTGCAGTGAGCTGGCCCGCCGCGTCGAAAGATGAAAAACGCAATGGGGCAGCAGGACGATATCGTGGGCTGGGTCGATCGCGTGTACCATGCCGTAGTGGAGGTTCGCGCGCAGGCTGAATTGGGCCGCTACGTGCTGCATGACACGGTCGAATAAAGGTCGTCCCCCATTTATGGGGGCAAAAGATCCGAAGTTGACGCGTTAGTTTTGCCTGTCGCGGCTTGGTTCACTTGAGATGGATGCTGCAGGAATGCTCCACAATGCCCCTGTGGCAGGGGTATTGTGGAGCAGCGGTCACGCGGCCAGACGATCCTGCTTGATTTCCGCCACGGTGTATGGCCTGACGATCCCGACGTGGACTTCCACCATCACCGGCCAGTCGATCCTTGCGATCGGCAAGAGGGCATCGCCGTTCGTCCAGCGCCACATCGTGGCGTCGTCACGTTCGACCTGATACCAGCCATCGCTCAGGCCGGGGTGGTCCGGCGCGATCTCGGCGAACCCCTTGGTGTCGCGCACAACGATTCGGCGCACCGCGACGCCAAGGTTGCGCCAGTCATCGAGATACGGCTCGACATGCGAGGGCACGCTGGCACGTGACATCAGCCGCACGTTACCAGTGCGGGCAGGCAGCGTGAACACAAAGCGGCCATCCACCTGCGACATCGGACGGATGATGCGGCCGTCCACCAGCAGGCGAAGGTCAGGGTCGTCCGTCGTAACGGGTTCGGCGCGCTGGTAGCCGAGCGATTCGGCACGCTCGGCCAGACGGTCCCAGATCGGCTTCACTGCATCCGGCTTGACTGTCAGCGGGGCGCAGGCGTCGATTTCCCAGCACTTCAGGTGGGCGTTCAGGGCGAATTCCGGGTGCAGCACCAAGGCCAACCCGGCATTGGCGAACATCGCCCGGTTGCCGGTATCGAGGTAGCTTTCGGCTGGCAGGCCTTCCGCAAGCAGTACGGAATGCCTGTCAAGCTCGATGTGGTAGTAGTGGACTGACCGTGTGTCACGCTCCTGCACGATCGTCATGTCGTTGATCAGCAGCTTGGCAGGAACCAGCTTGCCATCGATGAACAAGCAGTGGTCAGGAGAGACGCGCAGGTCGCGCTGCGGAAGGTGCGGCGCGAAGGCATGGGCGCTTATGCGAACTGGCGCTACCAGGTTCGGCTGCGGGTGCTGCCGCAGATCGAGCTTGCGCTCGCCGATCCACTTGATTGGCTGGGATGAACGCGCGTCGCCGGAAAGGGTCACCAGCATATCGCCCTCGGCGAGTTCCTCAACCAGGACCTCACCTCGGTCGGTCAGGATACGCGTCCCGGCCGCGTAGCACGGTTGGGTGTCGACCCAAATCGTCCCGACGTTGGTGCCGTTGCTCCAGTCAACATAGTCGTTGGTAAAGGTGCCGTTGGTTGCAAACAGATAGGTTGTCGAACCGGCCTTGATTTCTAGTGTGCCGCTATTGGTCCCAATCAACGTGCCGCTGGAGATAGCTGCGTTGTCGGTGAGTATGATCTCGCTGGCACCGGTTCCGCTGCTCGCGACGGTACCCGCTTGCAGGTTGTCCAGCACAGCGTTCAAAGTTTTTGTCGTCGTGCCCGTGTAAGCGGTGTTGGAGTTGACGACGCTCAGGGTGCCGGCTTGAGCACCAAAGTTCACTACCGGTTCGGAGGCACCGGATTGGAGGACCGTGAGTGTGCCAAACTGAAGGACCGCACCAGCATCGATCTGAAAGTTGCCGGAGATGGTCTCCTTGCCGTTGCTGCTCTTGCCTTCGATGAGCAGCGTCTCATTTGTGCCGGCGCCATTCTCGTCGGCAATGACAATGCCGCCCGTAGAGGTCGCAAATGATGCGCCCAGCGTACCGACGGCGGGCGTAAGCAGCGTCCCATAACCGAAGATTGTGCCGCCGCCAATGGACACTGTGCCAAACGACATTTCGCCGCCGGCCATCGAGATCGTTCCGGCGTTGACGACGAGTGAATCGCCCCCGGAAATCCCCGTGCTTGCCAGGACCTGTCCGCTCGAAATGTCGATCTGGACGGCGGCAGTAACGATGAGGTCGTCAAGGGACAGCGCGGAAGTCCCGAGCGTGATAATGCCGTTCGATGCAGTATTAAAAAGGGCGACGGCAGTCGGAGAATTGGGAAAACTCGACGCGGCGGTACCGCCCGTTTCCCAATTCCCGGCCGTGTTCCACGTGCCGGCGGTGGTGGTATTCCAAGTGTACGTCGTCGCCATGGCGTCTTGGCCCCCGATGCCATTGGGATCACGGCGTCGGCGGAGGTCGTCGCCCGCCACTTTCCGCGCCTAGGGGTCTATTTTGGTGAGATTCCGGGCCGCCGTCAACTGGATTCGTAACGTGTGTGTGAGATTTGGACCATGTATGGGCCACGATTGAGAAATTCACGCGCTAGCCGATATTGTGCTAGGCTCGCGTATGACCCGCAATCGCACCAACCTGCGCAAGCATCTCGAGGCCGGTCTTGCGCTCCATCGAGCGAACAGGACCGAGGCAGCCGAGGCCTGTTACAACAAGGTTCTGGAGCAGGACCCGAGAAACCCGGATGCATTGAATCTGCTGGGTGTCATTGCCCAGGATCGCGGTCGCCCGGCCGCGGCGGTGCAACTCATCGCGTCAGCCCTGCGGTCGAGGCACAACTTCCCCGAAGCGCTGAGTAACCTTGCTCGCGCCCAGCGTGCAGCTGGCGATCCTGAGGGAGCGGTGGCCACCGCCCGGCGGGCAATCAAGCTCGCGCCAGACCTCGCCGAGCCCCGCCTCCAGCTCGGCCGCGCCCTTTTGGACCTGGAAGACAACGCGGGCGCCGCCGACGCATTCCGGGCCGCCGCCGAGTTGGCCCCGAACTATTTGGATGCCCACGTCAACCTCGGCGCCGCCTTGACCCGGTCGAAGGATTTCGCCGGCGCCGCCCGCGCCTACCAGGAGGCTCACCGCCTGGACCCGCGGCGTGCGGAGACGCTCAACGATTTTGCCATCGCACTCACCGAGCTGGAGCGCTACGACGATGCGCTACGGTGCCATGAACGGGCGATCGCCCTCGCACCGGATGATCCGCGCGTTCACGCCAGCCATGCCATGACGCTGAAGCGCGCGCAGGACGCCGAAGCCGCTGTCGCGGCATGCCGGCGCTCGCTCGTTCTCGCACCTGACCGCGTTGACGTCATGCTGCTGTTGGGAGGGTCGCTGGCCACTCTGGGCCGATTTCAGGAGGCGATTGCCATCTATCAGCGCGTGCTGGAGGTGGATCCCGAGTGCGCCGAGGCACGGCGCTCCACCGTCGCGGCGGGAGAGAAGCAAGCCGACGCGGCAGAAATTGGGCGCCTGCGCAGCACGGCTGACGATCCCGATGCACGTCCGAGACACCGGGTTGCAGCCGGCTTTGCACTGGGAGCTTTGCTCGACAAGGCCGAGGACTACGATGCCGCATTCCATTATTATGCGCTGGCCAACCGGTTGCGCCGTGCCAGGCTCATTGCCGAGGGCGAAGGCTTCGACCCGAGCGCACTGCGTCATTATGTTAATGCGACAATCGAGCGCTTCACCCCCGCGCTGTTTGCGGCGACCCGCGACTGGGGGGATGCTACCGAGATCCCCGTCTTCATTGTTGGCATGCCACGTTCGGGAACAACTCTGACGGAGCAAATCCTTGCCAGCCACCCAGATGTATTCGGAGCAGGTGAGCGCCCGGATATCGGCCACCTAACAGTTCGCCTGACTGCGAATGCGCTTGGCTCCCTGGGGCCCACCTTGGAGGCGACGCTGATTCGTCGGGAGGCGCTGACGCATCTCGCCCGCCTCCAGAGACTTGGCGGGAGCGCCCTTCGGATTACCGACAAGATGCCGGACAACATCCTCTACCTCGGCATGATTGCGGTACTGTTCCCGAACGCGCGGGTCGTGTTCTGCTCGCGCGATCTGCGGGATGTCTGCCTGAGCTGCCACTTTCAAAGCTTCAGCGAGGGTCTGCCGTGGACAAGCGACCTGGGCGACTGCGCAATCCGGGCGCTCGAGATCGAACGACTGGTGGCTTATTGGAAGTCTGTTCTGCCGCTGCAGATCCATGAGATCCGTTACGAGGATCTCGTCACCGACCTTGAGGGCGAAAGCCGGCGTCTGGTAGCGTTCCTCGGCCTTCCTTGGAACCCGTCCTGCCTGCAATTTCACAAGACAGAGCGACAGGTGATGACGGCAAGTCTCTGGCAGGTGCGACAGCCGCTTTATACGGGTTCCGTCGGACGCTGGCGGAACTACGCTCGTCATTTGGGCCCACTTTTGAAAGGCTTGGCACGAAGTCAGTTCCTGTCTCCGGACTTTCGGAGCGCGATCACGGACGAGACCGGTGCCGAAGATACTTGCGCCGTCCGCATGGCAGCCGCTGGTTGCGAGCTGAAGGGTTGAACCCCGAATGTCGGGATTTCTTACACCTCTTGCCCCGCCATCCTTCGGCTGCTGGTCAACCCGTTGATAGGATACGATTCTCCTAAGCGGCACGCTGTTTGCACAACAATTTGGGACTGTTCGGCTGCCTGCCAGACCCGCAGGCGTGGAGAGGACTCGGAATGCGTCGGAACCTGTTGAGCACGACAGCCTTGGTGGGCCTTGTCGCAGCCGCCGCCCTTGGCCCGGGCCGCGCTTTGGCCGGTCAAACGGTCCACAACTACTCCACGATGGTCGGACCGGGCTCGTCCACCACCATCGGCGCGGACTTCAACTCAACCCTTGTGGTTCCAGAGTTCAATCCATCCCTCGGGAAACTCGACTCCGTTCTTGTGGTCGAGAAGCTAACCGGTGGCTTTAAGGGCACGGCGTCGCAAACATCGCCAGCGGCTCTGTCGCCTGCCAACGCCAGCGTAACCGGCAGCACGACCGTGACCCTCTCGAACCCGGGTTCCGTCCTGGACGGCACGGCGCTGGGGCTTTCGGGCATAGGGAAGACCGTCACGCTGCCGGCATATCCGGCTACCACGATGGTTAGCATTGCGCCCACGCCGACCACGCCGTCGCCGGTCCAATACTCGGCCGCGAGTACCATCGACCAATGGATCGGGTCAGGGAACTTCATGATCGGGGTGACGTCCTCGACATATGGAGGCGCGCCGCCCGCGATGTTCTTCAACGCCGTGCCAACGCTCACGTTCACCTTGGACATCACCTACAATTACCAGACAACGACATCGAATTCTTCGTCCAGGGTCCCGGAACCTGCCTCTAGCCTGATGCTTGGAGCTGGCTTGCTCGCTCTCGGCGCAACCCGGCGGCGGCGCAAAAAGAAATAGTCGACTTCCGCGCCAGACGATCCTCACGGTACTCGCTTGTGGCGAGATTCTTTACACCACCAACCCATGGCGATGAGGCGGTCGTAGTCCGGCGGCGCTGCTGACAGTGATCGCGGTCGGCTTCATTCCAGGATGGGTGCCGCGGCAGGCTGTCTCGGAGAGCACTCACTGGTCTGGTAGGTGCCGCGAAACGATTCTCGCGCGTTCGTGACGGCAATTGCGCGCCGCGCCAAGCATCAGGGATTAGCGGGACGCTGGTCATTGCCGGGCGCGCTGTTACTTTCGGGGACACCACGTTACCACACAGCGTGGCATGCTTCCCTGACACAACCTGATGGAGTCGACCCATGAAAGCGACGGCCCTGGCCCTCGCCGCGTCTCTGCTGATCGGCATCGGCAGCGCCGTGGCGCAGCCGGCACCGCCCCCCATGCCCGCAGCCCCGCCGCCGCCACAGGCCGAAACGGTGCCGCCGCCCCCTGGCACCCGCTATGTGTGGGAGCCAGGACACTGGCACTGGAATGGCGGACAGTACGTCTGGGTCCGCGGGCACTATGTCATCCGCCAGGCCGGTTGGGGCCACTACGTGCCGGGCCGCTGGGTGTGGCACCCGCACTGGGGGCGGTGGGACTGGGTGCCGGCGCACTGGGTACGCTAGCCACGCTCTGACCGAGACGCCCACGCGATACCCGATGCCCGGCTGATGCCGGGCATCGTCGTGTACCAGCCCTTTTGCGTACCCGCAGGCTTGTCGCCGGCGGGCTTATGCCGCCTGTTCGATCGTCGCCACGTCACCGGCCAGCGTGGTGCGGCGCACGTCGCGCACTTCCGTCCGGTCGAAGCGCCTGGCGCGGTGCATGGTGGTGCGGTTGTCCCACATGACCAGGTCGCCCACCCGCCATTCGTGCGCGTAGACGAACCGAGGCTGGGTCGCGAACTCGGTCAGGTCGCGCAGGAACATGCGGGCTTCGGGCACCGTCCAGCCCTCGATCGCGCCGGCATGGGCAGACAGGAACAGTGACCTGCGCTGTGTCACGGGATGGGTCCGCACCAGACGCTGCCGCACCGGCCGGAATGCCACCTGCTCTTGCTCTGTCATGTCGGTGAAGCCGATCGCTTCGCGCGAATAGAGCAGGGAGTGGAGGCAGACCAGGGTGTCGGCTTCGGCGCGGGTGCGGGCGTCCAGCGCATCGTAGGCGGCGCGCATGTCGGCGAATTCGGTGTTGGCGCCCCAGGACGGGATGACGCGTCCGGACAGCAGCGAGTATTTGGCCGGCACCGGACGGAACGAACTGTCGGAGTGCCACAACCGGTCGGCGAGCTTGAAGAACCACACCCGATCCTGGCCGGACATGATGTTGCCGCTCGCATCCAGGTTGGAGAAGTCGGCCATACCCGGAGCGAGTCGCGAGTCGCTTGCTCTGCGGATGTGACCGGGCGTGCGGTAACTCTCCAGCTCGCCGAACTGCTTGGTGAAGGTGAGCTGCTGGTCATCGCTGATGTGCTGGTCGCGGAAGACCAGCAGGGCGTACTGGTCCATGCCGGCCTCGATGTCCGCGACGTCCCGGGGCGAGAGCGGCTCGCGGCAATCGACGCCGGAGACTTCGCCCACGAACACGGGATGGATCTGGCGGATCGCTACGGGCATGGCGCTGGACTCCTCGGCGGTACACCGGCCGGTGGCGCGGTACGAGTCCGATGCTAACCACTTGTGCGCCTTGGGTCATAGAGCCGGGTCGGAATGCCGCGGCATTGGCACGGGCGGCGACGGCCCGCTCTTTCGAATGGTCAGTGCAGCTTGACCTGAGGGCCGGTGTGACGCGCCAACGTGCGGACAGCGATGCCCAGCACGGCGCCTGTGATGCCGCCCAGCGCGCGGTCGTGCATAACGCGGAGCGAGCGATACATGATCTGGGCGAACAGACCTTCGACGAAGAAGCCGCGGCCGAACAGGAAGCCCATGAGGCTTCCGACCGTGCTCCAGTTGCCGAGGGACACCAAGGAGCCGAAGTCCTGGTAGTGGTGAAGTCCTGGTAGTGGTACGGTTGCAGCGCCTGGCCAGACAGCCGACGCTTGATCTGCCGGACCATGTGCGAAGCCTCCTGGTGCGCTGCCTGCGCCCGTGGCGGCACCGGCGCGGGTGAGCCCGGGCGGGGACAGGCCGCGCAGTCGCCGATGGCGAATATGGCGGGGTCGCGCGTGGTCTGTAACGTCGGTTCGACGACGAGTTGATTGGCCCGATTGACCTCCAGGCCGTCGAGGTTGCGCAACACCTGTGGGGATTTGACGCCCGCTGCCCATACCACGAGTTCGGCCGGGACGAATGTGCCATCGGCGAGCGTCAGGCCTTCCGCGGTTATCTGCGTCACCGCGGCGCCGGTGCGGACCTCGACACCCATGCGGTCGAGCAAGCGCTGGGTGGCCTCGGAGATGCGTTCCGGCAGCCCGGCCAGGATACGCGGGGCGGCTTCGACCAATACGATGCGGACGTCGCGCTGCGGGTTGATGCGGTCGAGCCCGTAGCCGATCACTTCGCGGATGGTACGATGCAGTGCTGCGGACAGTTCCGTGCCGGTTGCGCCGGCGCCGACGATCGCCACGTGAAGCTGGCCCGGACGCACCGGGCCTTCCTGCGTCTGCGCGCGCAGGCAGGCGTTGACCACGCGCCGGTTGAAGCGCTCGGCCTGCGCCGGTGTCTCCAGCGGCACGGCATATTCGACGACGCCGGGTGTGCCGAAATCGTTGGTGATGCTGCCGATCGCGATCACCAGCGTGTCGTAACCGACCGTGGAGTGCGGCGTGATCAGGCGCCCTTCGTCGTCGAAAATAGCGGCGAGCCGGACCTCTTTCCGCTCGCGGTCGAGCCCGATCATCTCGCCGAAGCGATAGCGGAACCCGTGCCAATGGGCCTGGGCGAGGTAGTTCACTTCGTAGGCGGCGGGATCGATGGCGCCGGCCGCCACGGCGTGCAGCAGCGGCTTCCAGACATGGGTGCGGGCACAATCCACCAAGGTGACGGACGCCCGTCCGCGCCGGCCCAGCCGGTGGCCGAGGCTGGTTGCGAGTTCCAGCCCTCCCGCGCCGCCGCCCACCACCACAATCCGGTGCAGCGACGTTTCGGCGGGGCGATCGGCTTCGCCGGCCGTCGGCGGGTCGTCACGCCGATCGGTGCGCGCCAGGTCGTGGTCTGCCAGGCGGTGCAAGACGTCTGCCATATCGCTTCACTCCGTGTACCGGGCGGTGGGCGTGGGGCGGTGGGCGCGGGGCGGTGGGCGCGGGGCGGTGGGCGTGGGGCGGTGGGCGCGGGGCGGTGGGCGTGGGGCGGTGGGCGCGGGGCGGTGGGCGTGGGGCGGTGGGCGTGGGGCGGTGGGCGCGGGGCGGTGGGCGTGGGGCGGTGTGCGTGGGTACGCGAACCAGAGAACGGACATCGTCCGGCCGCGGCACCGGGCGGGTTCGCCGTGGTTCAGATGTACGTGGCCGTTGGTTCGGCAATATGGCCCGGCGTATCAAAAGTCGGGCTTCGGCGGGGACGGATGGCGCCTTGCCATCTGCGGCCGGCCGCCTCACTTTCGGCACCACCCAGACCCCCCAGACCCGGTGAGAGGTCCTCATGAGCGAATTCGTCTCCATTTGCGAGGTCGGCCCGCGCGACGGGCTGCAGATCGCCAAGACCCGCATGACCACCGACGACAAGGTGCGCTGGATCGCCTCGATTCACGCTGCCGGTGTGAAAGAGATCGAGGTCGGCAGCTTCGTCCCCCCTCGCGTCATCCCACAGCTCGCCGACACGGCGGAGATCGTCGCCCGCGTGCTGGAGGCCTGCCCTGGCCTGACGGTGCAGGCGCTGGCACCGAACCTGCGGGGCGTGCAGAACGCCTACAATGCGGGGGTGCACAAGATCAGCATCCCGGTGTCGGTCAGCGAGGGGCACAGCCGTGCCAACCTCAACCGCACGCCGGCCGAATCGATCGAGATGATGAAGGGGGTGATGGAGTGGGTGAAGGCGCAGCCGCGCAAGGTGCCGGTCGTCGCCGGGTGCTCTACCGCCTTCGGGTGCTCTATCGATGGCGTGGTGACCACGGCGCAGGCGGTGGCGATGGCGAAGGGCCTGGCCGAGGCCGGGGTGGACGAGATCATGCTGGCGGACACGGTCGGCTATGCCCATCCGGCGCAGATCAAGGCGGTGGTGCGCGCCACCCGGGAGGCGATCGGGCCGACGCTGTATGGCCTGCATCTGCACGACACCTGTGGCCTGGGCATTGCCAACGCTCTGGCCGGGCTGGAGGAGGGGATCCGCGCGTTTGATTCGTGCCTCGCCGGGCTGGGCGGCTGCCCCTACGCGCCCGGGGCCTCCGGCAACGTGGTGACCGAGGATCTGGTGTTCATGCTGGAAAGCATGGGCTTCCGCACCGGCATCGACCTGACGAAGTTGTTCGAGGCGCGCCGCCTGCTGCACGAGGGCCTGCCGGCCGAGCCGCTGCACGGTCAGTTGCCGAAGGCCGGCATCCCTCCCACCTTCCGCAAGGCGGCCTAGGGGAGTTGGAGCTGTATAATCCCAGAGGTGGATTAGTACAGTACAAACCGCGGGCGGCCGGCGGCGAGGCGCCGCCATCACTTCCCTTAAGGGTGCACCAAATGCGTGTTAACTGATCTTGCAAGCCGCCGACAATTTTTCGGCTTGTCAACGACCAGTCTGCGCTGTAATGACTTATTTGTGATGTAACGACCTTAGCGCACGATCACGTGCCTTAACCAAGGCTGACCTTCCCGCGCCCCCCCCTCAACATTTGGAGGAAGGAGCATGGAGATTGCTGTTGTAGTCACGGCACTACACGTTGCACTCTGGTTCATATTGGCGTCTGGGTTTTCGGCCGCGGCTACCATATGGGGGCTACGTAGGATTCTGCCTACACTCGGCGCTGCGGCTCTGTCTGTCGGAGCGATTGCACTGCTCACGAAGGGAGATATCCGGGACCTGATATACGTGGATGCGTCGGCCATACTGGTGGCAGTTGTTGCGGGCGCATTCGCCGGAAGGTTGATGACCAGGCATCGAGAGACTGAAATTTTACGTGTCGTCCGGGAAAGATATATAGAGATTGTACAGGACCGCCGTATAGTTGCAATATTAGCGGCGATGCTTGTAGCGGTAATGGCTACGTACGTGTTCGCGATTTTGGAGATCGAGGAACTGGGTGCGGGATTTTGGCATGGCTTCTACCAAGCATGGTGCGC
>Ga0335074_10014211_pt1 | contig 11173 bp, 7 predicted proteins | sample Lox_Sample_23_FD_206715 | JGI IMG/M metagenome (GOLD analysis project Ga0335074, IMG submission 206715) | Soil microbial communities from Loxahatchee National Wildlife Refuge, Florida, United States - Lox_Sample_2.3 | ecosystem: Environmental > Terrestrial > Soil > Wetlands | place: USA: Florida...
GGCGACGATCTGCTCGGACTCGGCCTGCTTGACCCGCGGGTCGTTGGCCCCCTGCGCGATCAGCAGCGGGATGCGGATGTCGCCCGCCCGCGACAGCGGCGACCGCGACCATAGGAACTCCTCGTCGGTCTCGGGGTTGCCGACCCGCCGATAGAGCTGCGCGATCATCGGCGCCCAGTAGGGCGGGATCGTCTCAAGCAGCGTCTTCAGGTTCGACGGCCCGACGATGTCCACCGCGCAGCGGAACACGTCGGGCGTGAACGCCGCCCCCACCAGCGCCGCGTACCCGCCGTAAGATCCCCCGTAGATCGCCACCCGGTCCGGGTCCGCCCATCCCCGGCCGACGATGTGGGACACCGCGTCGATCAGGTCGTCGTGCATCTTGCCGCCCCACTCGCGGTCCCCGGCGGCCACGAACGCCTTCCCGTAGCCGGTCGAGCCCCGGTAGTTGACCTGGACGCACAGGTAGCCGCGGTTGGCGAACCACTGCGCCTCCGGGTTGTACCCCCAGGCGTCGCGCACCTGCGGCCCGCCGTGCACGTTGAGCACGGCCGGCAGCGACGCCCGGTCGACGCCGGGCGGGAACGTCAGGTACCCGTGGATGACGAGCCCGTCCCGCGCGGCGTAGGAGAACGGCTCCATCGCCGCCAGGCGAAAGTCCGCCAGCTCGGGCCGGGCCACGAACAGCGGCCGCCCGGTCCGGCTCGCGCGGTCGTACATGTAGTACGCGACCGACCCCGCGTCGACGTTGTACGCGACCAGCCAGGTCTCGTCGGCGTCGTCGCGCCCGGAGAAGCTCGGGTCGCCCGGGTGGAGCGCGCGCACCGCCTTCAGGTCGTCCGCCACGGACGGGTCGAGGACCTGGTACTCCATCCGGTCCTTGAGGAACAGCACGATCTGCGGGTCGCGCGTGTCCGGGTGCAGCAGCACGCCGGCGATGTCCACCTCCGGGTCGGACGCGAGCACCGTCTCGGACCCGGTCGCCAGGTCGACCTTGGTCAGCCGGGCCGTGTCGGAACCGGCCGCGCTGGTCATCAGCACCGACCGCCCGTCACCGCTGAACGAGACCACGTCGGTCGATATCGCGTCCTCGGCCGGGATCGTCACCAGCGTCCGCCAGGCCGCGTCAGCATCGCCGGAGTCGCGCACCAGCACGTCGAACGACCCGTCCGGCAGCGGCGCGATCGCGCACCGCACTACCAGGTCCTCGTCCGCCAGCCAGCCCGCGTAGCCCGGGTTCTCGATCTCCTTGACCAGCTCGCCGGTGACCAGGTCGAGCCGGTACACGTCATGCAGCTGCGGGTTGTCGGCGTTGATGCCGACCAGCACCTCGGTCGGCCGCCGCTTCGACGTCCCGATGATCGTGGCGTGGATCTTGTCGAACGGGGTCAGGTCCCGCCGTTCGAGCGAGTCCACCGCCACGTCGTACAGCCGCCAGTTCTCATCGCCGCCCGCGTCCTGCACGTACAGCAGATGGCGACCGTCCCGGGCCCAGCTGAAGGTCCGGATCCCGCGATCGGTGTCGGCCGTCACCACCCGCGCCGCCGCCCAGTCGACGCCCCAGCCGTCGACCCCGGTGTCCGGGTCCGCCCGGGCGAGGATCGGCGCGACCCACACGTTCAGCACGCCGTCCTTGGGCGCGATCCAGGCCAGCGACCTTCCGTCAGGCGAGATGCGCGGCTGGATCCGCTCCGGATTGCCGAAAAGCACGCTGCGAGGGATGAGATCAACCATGAAACATGCCTATCACACGCTGCGACCTGTCACACCGGGCAATCCCGGGCACTGTCGGGCAGTACCGCGCAGTCCGGTGCAGCCGCCCTCACCGGCCGGAATTCGCACGTTACAGGCGTATTTCCCGCCGCGGCAAGCGCGCGGTATACGCTCGTTACCGTGAGCGGCGCGCGTACGTCCCTGTCCGGCTGGCTGGCCAGGATGGGCTTCGCCGACGTGCCGCGGGCGGCACGCGAGCTCGCCGCCCTCGGCCTGACCGGCGACGACCACCCGCTGCTGGCCGCGCTCGCCCAGGCGCCCGACCCCGACCTCGCCCTGGCCGGCCTGGCGCAGGTCGCCGAGCGGGACAAGACCCTGATCAGCGACCTGACCAAGGACCCGGCGTTCCGCGCCAGGCTAATTGCCGTCCTCGGGGTCAGCAAGGCCCTGGCCGATCACCTGGCCCGCCACCCCGACGACAGCGCCGTCCTGCGCGGGCGCGACGCCGACCGCCGTCCCGGGCCGGGCCAGGTCAGGGCCGAGCTGCTGCGCGCGGTCGGCGCCGACCCGGATGACCGAGTGCCGACGGCGGCCGTCGGCGAGGACGCGACCGACCCGGCGGGCCTGCTCGCCGCCGCCTACCGCCGCGGCGTCCTGCAGCTGGCCGGCCGCGACCTGACCGGCGTCATCACGATCGACCAGGCCGCGGCCGAGCTGGCCGACCTCGCCGACGCCGTCCTCGACTCGGCCCTGGCGGTGGCCCGGGCCGAGCTGGCGGCCGAGCACCCAGCCGACGCCGCCGCGGCGTCCGCCGCCCGGCTGGCGATCGTGGCGATGGGCAAGTGCGGCGCCCGCGAGCTCAACTACGCCAGCGACGTCGACGTGATCTTCGTGGCCGAGCTGGCCGAGCCCGCCAGGCCCGCTGAGCCCGCTGAGCTGGCCGAGCTGGCCGAGCCCGCCGACGAGCAGACCTCGGAGGAGGCCGCGCTCGCCGCCGCCACCCGGCTGGCGGCCGGCCTGATCCGGGTCTGCGAGCGCACCACCCCCGAGGGCGCCATCTTCCCGGTCGACCCGAACCTCCGCCCCGAGGGCCGCCAGGGCCCGCTCGTCCGCACCCTCGGCAGCCACCTCGCCTACTACGACCGGTGGGCGAAGACGTGGGAGTTCCAGGCGCTGCTGAAGGCCCGGCCGGCGGCCGGCGACCGCGACCTCGGCCGCCGCTACGCGACCGCCGTCGCCCCGCTGGTGTGGCACGCGTCGCAGCGCGAGAACTTCGTCGAGGACGTCCAGGCCATGCGCCGGCGGGTGGTGGCGACGCTGCCCAAGAACATGGCCGGCCGGGAGCTCAAGCTCGGCCCGGGCGGGCTGCGCGATATTGAGTTCGCCGTCCAGCTCCTGCAGCTCGTGCACGGCAGCGCCGACGACCGGCTCCGCGTCCCGGCCACCCTGCCCGCCCTCGCAGCGCTGGCCGACGGCGGCTACGTCGGCCGCGCCGACGCCGACGACCTCGCGCAGGCGTACCGGTTCCTGCGCCAGACCGAGCACCTGCTCCAGCTCTACCAGCTGCGCCGCACCCACACGCTGCCGACCGACCCGGCCGTGCTCCGCCGTCTCGGCCGCGCGATGCGAAAGTCAAATTCAGCCAACCCAGTTTTCCCGAACGGACCGTTGGTTCCCCCCAACCCCGCCCCGTCGCCCCTGGTTCGTCCGCAACCCGGCCTCGGGGTGTCTCCCGGCCCGGCGCAGCCCGCCCCCGGCCTCGGCCGGCCGCTCGGCCCGCGAGTGTCGCCCGCGGTCGCCGCCGAAGCCCCGGAGGAGGCCTTCACGCAGGCCTGGACCAGGCACGCCCAGCAGGTCCGCCGCCTGCATGAGAAGCTGTTCTACCGCCCGCTGCTCGACGCGGTGGCCAAGCTCCCGTCCGGTGCGGCCCGGCTCACCCCGGACGCGGCCCGGGCCCGGCTGGAGGCCCTCGGCTACCGCGACCCGGCCGGCGCGCTGCGGCACATCGAGGCGCTGACCTCGGGGCTGCGCCGCCGGGCGGCGATCCAGCGGACGCTGCTGCCGGTGCTGCTCGGCTGGTTCGCCGACGCGGCCGAACCGGACGCCGGCCTGCTCGCGTTCCGCCAGGTGAGCGAGGCCCTAGGCGAAACCCCGTGGTTCCTGCGGCTGCTCAGGGACGAGACCAAGGCGGCCGAGCGGATCGCCACCGTCCTCGCCTCGAGCCGGTACGCGACCGGGCTGCTGCTGCGCGCCCCGGAAGCGGTCGCGATCTTCGCCGACGACGCCGAGCTGGTCCCCAAGACGGCCGACGCCCTCCGAGCCGAGATGATGGCCGCCGCCCGGCGCCACGCCGCTGCCCTGGTCCCCCCCAAAGGCTCCACCCCCAACCCCACCTGCAGCTCCAGCACCAACACCGACGCCGAGCAGGCGGCCGCCGCCATCCGCTCGCTGCGCCGCCGCGAGCTGCTGCGGGTCGCGGCGGCGGACGTGCTTGGCCTGATCGGGCTGGCGGAGACGGCCGAGGCGCTCACCGCGATCACGACCGCGACGCTGGACGCCGTCCTCGCGGTCGCGATCGCGAAGATCGAGATGGAACTGCGCGCCCCGCTGCCGAGCAGATTCGCGGTGATCGCGATGGGCCGCTACGGCGGCCACGAGTCCGGCTTCGGCAGCGACGCCGACGTCATCTTCGTCTATGACCCCCTGCCCGGCCTTGACGCCGCAGGCGAGCGGGAGGCGGGGGACGCGGCCCAGGCGGTCGGCACCGAGCTGCGCCGCCTGCTCGCGCTCCCCGCGCCCGACCCGCCGCTGCTGGTCGACGCGGATCTCCGCCCCGAGGGAAGGCAGGGGCCGCTGGTCCGCAGCCTGGCCGCGTGCCGGGCGTACTACGAGCGACGGGCCGCGCCGTGGGAGTTCCAGGCCCTGCTGCGGGCCGAGTTCGCGGTCGGCAGCCCGGAGCTCGGCGCGGAGTTCATCGCGCTCGCCGACCGGTTCAGGTACCCGCCCGGCGGCCTCGGCGGTCCCGCCATGCGCGAGATCCGCCGGATCAAGGCGCGGATCGAGGCCGAGCGGATCCCGCGCGGCACCGACCGGGCGCTGCACCTGAAGCTGGGCCCGGGCGGCCTGTCCGACGTGGAGTGGACGGTGCAGCTGCTCCAGCTCGAGCACGGCCACGCCGTCGAAGGGCTGCGCACCACCCGCACCCTCGCCGCGCTCGACGCGGCGGTGCAGGCCGGGCTGGCCACGGCCCCCGACGCGGCCGCGCTGAGCGCCGCCTGGCGGTTCGGCTCCCGCGTCAGGAACGCGATCATGCTCGTCCGCGGCCGCCCCGGCGACGCCTTCCCGGCCAAGCACGACGAGCTCACGGCGGTCGCCCGGCTGCTCGGCTACAAGCCGTCAGCGGGCGGCTCAGCGGGCGCGGCCGACGCCGCCGCCCGCTCCTCCAACTCCGCCGTCGCCTGGAACGACACCCCCGCCCAGGCCCTCGAGGAGGACTACCGCCGTACCGCCCGCCGCGCCCGCAAGGTCATGGACCGCCTCTTCTACGGCTGACCGACCCCCGCCCCCGCCCCCGCGCCCCACCTCACCACACGGGTCCCGCCTCCATCCGCGTCCGCACTCCCGCCGGTTCGCGTCCCCACCTCACCACACGGGTCCCGCCTCCATCCGCGTCCGCACTCCCGCCGGTTCGCGTCCCCACCTCACCACACGGGTCCCGCCTCCATCCGCGTCCGCACTCCCGCCGGTTCGCACCCCCACCTCACCACACGGGTCCCGCCTCCATCCGCGTCCGCACTCCCGCCGGTTCGCACCCCCACCCGTCCCACGAGTCACTCTGGCTGCGACCGGTCGGCGTCTGGGCGTCAGCGTGTGCCGTTCGGGTCGCGGGGCGCCCCCAACGGAACACAATGGCGTTCAACTCTCCGGACCGGCGCCCCAAATGGAACACGATAACGACCGTCGCCGCCTAGAAGCCGCCCATCCGCACCTCAACCGCGATAACAGCAAGAAGCGCAACGCCGCTTGGCCGCTACAAACCCCACCTGCGGGACGCTCGGCCGACCGGGGTATCGCTGTAGCCTGCTTGGGTGGCGGATGGTGCTGGCGTGGGGAACGTCCTGATGGAGCGGGGCGCCGACTACGGGCGGGGCAAGCTGGCGGATGTCGAGGCGCACGCCGTCACCGCCGGCCGGCTGTCCGCCCGGACGATCGCCGAAGCCGCCCGGATGATCGGCCACGCCGCCCGGATGATCTCCGGCGCCGGCCGATGAGCATCCCGTCGTGGTCCGCGCCCGGCGTGACGCTAGGCCTGCGCGACGGCCACCAGGCCGGTGCGCTGGAGAAGGACCTGGTCACGCTCCATGATGAGGTGGCCGACGGCGACCCGGACTTCCCGCGCCGGTTCGGCGTCTGGCGTCGCCAGCCCGGTTTCGCGCTGACGGAGGCGAGCCACGGCGGCTATCTCGTCGGCTACGCGTGCGGGATGCCGCTGCGCTCCTCCACCGATTGGTGGCGGGACCTGACCGCCCCGCTGCCGCCCGCCATCACCGACGAGCATCCTGGCCGCACCTTCGCGCTGACCCAGCTCGTGGTCCGCAGCTCCTGGCGTCGGCAGGGCATCGCCGGAGAGCTCCTTGAGCTCATCCTGGACGGCCGCGCCGAAGAACGCGCCGCGGTCAAGCTCCCGCCGAGCGCCGCCGCCGCCCAGGCCGCCTTCAGGAACTGGGGCTGGACCAAGGTCGGCCGCGCACGCGGCCCCGCCGCGACGGTCTCCGACATCCTGACCCGCCCGCTCTGACCCGCTCGGACTCGCCCGAGGAAGGGCGACTTGGCCGCCGTACGTGAGTATCGCCTCGCCGTCGTCGGCGAAGTCGACCTGACCGGCCGCCCACAACGAACGGGTACCGGACATCGAGCTCAGGTAGAGCACCGTAGGTTGCTCGCCATCCCCGCTCGGAACCCGCACCCGGGTCCAGCGGCCGCCTGCGTAGTGGTCGAACCATTCGATGGCGCTATCGCCGACGCCGCTCACGGTGGCCAGCCAGATTCCGCCGCGGCCGTCGGCGGCGACCGGAGCGGAGGCGCTGCCGGCGTACGGGAACGCGACCTGGGACCAGGCCTTGCCGTTCCAGCGCAGGATGATCGTGCCCGGCCGGTTCCCGCTGGTGCCATCCGACGTCGAGATGTCAGCCCAGACGTCGGCTGGCCCCGCATCCGCCAGGCCGCTGATGGTGGCCCAGTTCAGGTCACTCGGGGGGACGCCAAGATCGGGCAGCCGGGTAGCGTGCCAGCGGCGTCCGTTCCAGTGCTCGATGCCAAGGTCGGCCATGCCGTCACCGCCACCGCCAACCCACACGTCGTCGGCGGACCGGGCAGCGGTCGCCGTGCCGTTGAACGGGAACGACCCGTGCGCCCAGGTTGTGCCGTTGAAGTGCGCCACGTAACCGGGCGGCCCGGACCCGGACGGTTCGCCGAACGCCCAGAGCTGGGTCGGGGAGGGGGCGACGGCCGCCTGGATCGCCGCGTCGAGCCGGACCGGGGCGGCCCATCCGTTCCCGGTCAGGTGCAGGGCGTCGGTGAAGGCGACCTCGCCGACGCCGCGGGCGGCGAGCACCCAGGCGTTCGTGCCCGAGGTGGCCGCCACCGCCGCGACACCCTGGTCGAGCGGACTGTCGATGTACGCCCGGGGAGGCATCACCACTCGCCAGGCCCGGCCGTCCCAGTGCCGCACGATCACGGTGCCGTTGCCGGCGTCACCGTTGCCGCACGTCGCCGGGTCGGCGCATTCGTCCCCGGCCAGCCAGGCATCCTGCCGACCGCCCGCCCACAGCCCGCCGACCGTCACGCCCGGCAGCACCTGCGAGATCCGCCAGCCAGCCGGGTCGGCCTGCTTCGCGGCGGTCATCACGAGCGCCGCTGTCGCGGGCACCGAGCCCGCCACCGTCGCGCAGACCGCGAGCGGCACAACCCATCGAGCGAGCCACCGCACCGCCGATCAGCCCGCCGATTCGAAGGGAAGCTCGCCCATAGCGGACACGATATTGGGTATGCGGATCAACCATGGCGGGTTACCGCATAAACCGTCGCGGTGGCACATTAGGCGCTGAAGGCGTCGGCGGCGGCCGGCCTTGACGGCGACAAGCGGTCAGGCGCGGCCGTTGGCGCGCAGCACGCGCAGGGCGTCGACGGTGAGGAAGCCGCGCCAGTCCGCCTCGGCTGCGGGCGACCAGGACGGCCAGTTGAACATCCAGCCGCCGTCCGCCCGCTGGGAGGCGGCCAGGTGATCCAGGTGCGCGTCGATCGTGGCGTCGGAGAACAGCGCCCGGGCGAGCGACGACGGCAACGGCGCGAAGGCGAGCGGCGAGTGGGTCTCGCCCTCGGCGCCGGGGTCGAGCGCGACCAGCCCGCACGAGGTCAGCAGCGGCCCCACCCGCGCGAACGCCGCCGTGGCGCGCGAGCGGTCCGGCACCTGCTGCAGGAACGCGAGCACCCCGAACATCTCGTATCCGCTGGCCGAGGCGAGGGCATCGATCCGTGACCACATCACCTCGGTCGCGCGGTCGAGCCATGGGTGCGAGAACCCGCGCGCGTGCAGGACGCCGCAGATCTGGCCGGTTTGGATGAGCGAGGCCGGATGCCCGTCTTCCGGCACCCACCAGGGCGCGTGCGGCCCGTCGGTCACGGACGGCTCGACGAACGCGGCCCCGCCCTCGGCCGGGGCGACGGCCGCCAGCCAGTCGACCGCGTCGCGGACCAGTCGCGAGTCCCACTCGTCGGCCAGGTCCATCATCCGCAGGGCCATCTCGACGGCGGCGGGCTGGCTCGCGGCCGCCCGGCAGTCCGGCTCGAGCGCGTACCCGAAGCCGCCGTCGGAGTTCCGGTAGGCCGCCACCGCGTCCCGCACCGCCCCGGCCGCCCCGTCGGAGAACAGCCGCTGGAACATCCGCCGGTCGAGCAGTCGCGCGTGCCCGGCCATGAAGGCGGCCGCTGCGTCAAAGTCTGGGGTCTTTTTCATGAAGCCAATCCCATCACCAGGCCGCGCCGGAGTCTTGAACGAAACGGCCATCGGCGCGGTCGCGGGTCGCGTGGCATCCTGGTGGCATGAGGCCGTCGCCGACCGACTGGGTGCCGTCAGGGGCGTGGCTTGCCCCCGGGTACGCGGAGTGGGCGCCGCCGGCCCCGCTGCGGGGCGCGGTGGCCTGCCTGTGGGCCCGCGTGACACCCGAGATCGCCGACCAGACCAGCGACGCAAACGAACTCGACAAGGCCGGCAAGGTCAAGACCGACGAGCCTGACCAGGCCGCCCGGTCCGGCCTGGTGCTGCCCGACGCCTGCAGCGACCTCATCTGGGAACGCGGCGTCGGCGCCTACGTCGCCGGCCCTGACACCGGCCCGGCCCGGCCGCTGATCAAACCGGGCACGGTCATCGTCGGCGTCAGGTTCCGACCGTCGGCGGGCGGCCAGGTGCTGAGGACGCCGCTGAGCGAGATCGCCAACCAGCGGGTTCCGCTGGCGGATCTGCTGCCGGCCGCCGCCCGGCGGCTGCCGCCGACGCTCAACCCCGAGGAGACGGTCGATCGCGTCCTCGCCATCACCGGCGGGCTGGTCGTCGACGGCGCCCCCGACCGGGCCATGGCCCGGGCCGCCGTTCTGCTGCGGAACCCGGCCGCACGGGCCGAGGCGGTCGCGGCCGAGGTCGGCCTGAGCGAGCGGCAGTTCCGCCGCCGCAGTCAGGCGGCGGCCGGCTACGGCCCCAAGACGCTGCAGCGCGTGCTCCGCTTCCACCGCTTCGTCCGCCTGCTCGACGCCGTCCCCGCCCTCGCCCCCGACCTTGGCGCCCGCGCCCCTGCCCCCGACCTAGCCGCCCCCGCCACTGCCACCGCCCCCGACCTAGCCGCGCTGGCCGCCGAGGCCGGCTACGCCGACCAGGCCCACCTCACCCGCGAATGCTCGGCCCTGTCCGGCTTCACCCCGGCCGCCCTGGCCCGGGTGAGGCGCACCCGGCAGGCCTGACCAAAGCACAAGAGCCCAACGGAGGCACAAGGGCGGGGTCAGTCCCCAGGCGGCTCGGCGATCATCGCGATGCCGACCTCGTGGAAACCGAGCCGGGCGTAGATCCGGGCCACGGTCGCGTCCGTCGCCGACAGGAACACCGTTCGCGCGCCGTTCGCCAGCGCGTGCGCCGCCAGCGCGCGGGTAACGCCCGCAGCCAGGCCGCGTCGGCGGCTGGCAGGCAGCACGCCGATCCCGGTGATCTCGGCGGTGCCGTCGGCTAGCTGGTAGCTCCCGGCCGCCAGCGGCCCGTTGGGACCGGACGCGGTGGCGAGGACGGACTCGCGCGACCGGAGCCGGTCGCGCAGCAGCTCGATCGTCGCCGCGTCGTGGTCGGCCGCGATCTTGTCCCGCTCGGTCACCGAGGCCTCGCCGATGGCCGTCCCCGGGTAATTGAAGGCGACCCCTGGCACCGCCCAGGCCAGGATCAGATCGGGGTCCTCGGGGCTCATGACCCGCACCCCGATCCGCTCCGGCAGCCGCGGCGGCGGCGCCAGCGAGCCGAGGCCGAGGACCAGCAGCGGGTGCGCGTGCACGGCGAGGCCCGCCGCGGTCGCGGCGGCGGCCATGTCGGGAGCGGTCCGCTCGACCCACTCGAACGACTCGGGGATGAGCAGCTCCCGCTGCCTGGCCCGGACCGCGCGCACGTCGGCCGCGGTGGCGGCCGGCCGCCGGCCGGTACGCGGCCGAGCATAGTAAGGGAACCCCGTGCCGACGGGCACGAATAGCACGAGCGGGCCAATCGCCTCGGCTCTGGCGCGCTCTCTCGGCACGGCATCGCAGAAGGCGTCGATACGCTCAATTACCCCGGAATCGCTCACGGCACTTCCCACCCTAAGCGCGCGCGACCGGAGCGCCAAACGAGATTTACCCGGCCGAGGCCGGCAGCGGCCCGGAACCAAGGCCGGCCGCCTCACCCGCGGCCGGCCCGTAGTGCTCGATTTCGCCCCGGGAGAGCGACAGCATGGTCGCCGCGTCGTGGAACGGGTAGCCGTCACGGGCCAGGGCTTCGATGGCCTCGCGGGTGGCCTTGGCGGCGGCCTCGGCCGCCTGCCGGGCGGCGTGCCTGGCCTGCAGCGCCCGCGCCACCGGGGCGGGGGCGTCGGGCAGCACGTCGACCTTGATCGCCTCGGGCGGGATGCCCAGGTGCCGCGCGATGACCTTCCGCGTCATGACCTCGGCCTGATCGAGGCTCCGCACCTGCGCGGTCAGCCCCTCGATCTGGGGAACGTGAATCGTCCACCAGCGACCTGCCCGTTCACAGAGCGCGGTGTAGGTCGTCGTCTCCATCAATGCCCCTTTGATGACCGATAGGCGAGGCGACCGCGCCGTTCCCCCCGAACGCGGCGATCACGCATAATTTACTCATCAGTAACTATAGCCGGTGGCGCATAATCGCGACCAGGCT
>Ga0335074_10014213_pt1 | contig 11173 bp, 3 predicted proteins | sample Lox_Sample_23_FD_206715 | JGI IMG/M metagenome (GOLD analysis project Ga0335074, IMG submission 206715) | Soil microbial communities from Loxahatchee National Wildlife Refuge, Florida, United States - Lox_Sample_2.3 | ecosystem: Environmental > Terrestrial > Soil > Wetlands | place: USA: Florida...
CACGTATTGCCGATCCGTGTTTTCGAGCAGCCCTTCTTCGTCCGCAAAATCGTCCGGCGCGAACACCCGGAACAGCGCCGGATGCGCAGCCCCCGAAGGCGTATCGCACTTCATCTGCGCTTCCATCCAGTCACCGTATTGCTCTGCAGTCGACGCGCCCCGCAGCGTCCCGCACGCCGTCGTCAGCGCTCCGTTGTGCATCGGAGCCTTCTCCGCATCCGGCAGCCGGTTGAAGTGCTCCATCTCCTGGTGGATCTCGTTGTATTCCTCCATCTGGGCAATGCGCGGGTTGCGGAACGAAATCGACTCCGACCGCGGATCGTAGACCAGACGGTTCCGTGTCGCGTCAATCTGATCCCGGATGCGCTGGTCGCGATCGTAGACCGCCGCTGGCGGATCGATCAGCGCCAGCGACGGCAGCGCCGCGAGGGCCACCACCATGCCCAGGATCAGCATCGCGTGCCACGGCTGCAGCGACAACGCACCGTTGTTCTCCGCCTCCACCGCGCTCTCGCGATCCGCCACCATGAACAGCGCCGCGCACGCAAACAGCGCCGTCCAGCGCAGCAGATCCGACATCGAATGCACCGAGAGCAGCGGCATGCTGCGTCCTGTAATCGGGACCAGCGGCAGCGCGTTCATCACAATGTGGCACAGTGTCTCGATATAAAACGCCGCCACCACGATATACAGCAGGTCCGAAAGCCACGTCGGCCGCCGGCTCTGCCGGTGGCGCCACCACGCGAACGCCAGCGGCAGAGACGAGAACAGCAACAGGCATGTCCCGCCCACCGCTCCGTGTTCCCCCGCGATATAGAACGCATACGTGCTGTCCGCCTGCAGCGTCTGCAGCGGAATGCCCGCCTTCGCCGCGCGCACCTGCCCATACCCCGTCCCGAAAATTCCTCCGATGGACACCATCCGCCGGTTCGCCCAGATGTGCGCATCCGCGTCCGCCAGTTGCTGTGCCCGCGACGTTCCTCCCGGGCTCCACGACTCCTGCCCCAGCAGGTGGGTGTGCACCCAGCCCATCGTGCGGTCCCAGCCGCTGTCCGGGCTGTAGGCCTGCTCCCACAGCACGTGCGACTGTACCCATTGCGAGGTGTGCTTCCACAGCTCGAGCCGCGCGTAGCTTCGCTGCCCGGGAACCTGCCCGGGGAAATACCACAGCACCAGGAACGCCACGACAAAGAGCGAAGCCAGCGGCGCCAGAAACCACACCGGCCGCCGCGCCTGGCGGAAGATCAGCACAAATCCAAAGGGGATCAGCAGCGAGAGCCCCGCATAAATCCCCCCAATGTCCTCGAAGCACGGTGGCAGCAGGATGAACGGCACCAGGATCAGCGTCGCGCGCAGCCCCCATCGCCGCCAGAACGTCACCCGCCGCTCTCCGCGCAGCGAATACGGTTTCGCCGCCAGCACAATCGCGATCGCCAGCAGCTGATACAGCGGCGCGAACACCTCCTTGCCGATCCCGTTCAGCGGCCGCACGAAGTTGCTCAGCATTGCCAGCCCGCATACCACCGCGGAGACGACCACTCCCAGAACAATGTTTTTCTTCGGCCACCCCGCCTGCCAGCGCTGCTCCACCCACCTCCGCATCGAGGCCAGCCGGTCCTCCGCCGGAACCGAACGCCGCCAGCGCGCTCGCCGCAGCCGCCGTGACTTCAGCCACAGTGACAGTGACAATATCAGCCACAGCAAAAACAGCGGGAAGATCGCTCCATACCCCACGCCCATCCCCGTGCCATCCAGCAACGGCCAGATTCCCCGCACCATCCCCGGCAGCAAGAACAGCACCACGTAAACGGGCAGCGACCACAGCCACGCCCGTCGCAGCGCCGCGGCGCTCTCCATGCCCACCCGCGCCACCACCATCAGGCACGCCAACAGCAAGATGAATCCCGGAACCACCGTCACGCCGGCGAGCGCCACCAGCACCCCGCGCCGCGCCAGATCGTCCAGCGTTCCCGGATTCGCCGCGTATCGATACGCCAGCGCCAGCCGCAGGCAAAGCGCCACCCACACCACCAGCGAGATTCCCAGCAGGCTTAGCCGCGTCCGCGTCTCCAGCGCGAACCCGCGGTCGCACACCGCTGCCACGCAGCACAAATAGCAGACCCACGCCAGCAGAAGCGGCACGCTGAGCGGCAGTCCCGGACCTCCCGGAAACCACGCCGCCGGCACATCGCGAATCGTATCGATATAGAAGTGGTACCGGTCGATCTGCGCGTCGAGCGACGACGTCACTCCAGGAAAATCCTCATACGACGGCCGCGCCTCGTCCGGCAGCGGCACCGCGATCTTCTCCGGCGCCGCGGGTTCGGTGAACAGCCCGTGCTCCATCTCCGCTTCGTAGTGGCGCTGATGCAGCAGCGCAATGGGCATCAGAAACGCTACGTCCCCCGGCGACGGACTCGATTCGATCGTCAACCGCGCGCGCTCCGGATGCGCAAATTCCCCCGGCGGCAGCGGGCTCGACTGCCGGAATGGCGGCAGAAACACCAGCCGCGGAATTCCGTGGTCCGATTCCACCCGCACCTTCAGCCGCAGCCGCGGCCAGTGGATTGTCAGCACTGAACCCGCCGGCGCCATCGCGCTTCCCGCCGCCGGCTCCAGGCTCGGCTCGTCCGCTACGTAGTACGCCTTCCCGCCCGGCGTCAGCAGAAGTTGAATATGGCTCGCCCACTCCACCAGCGGCCCCGATGCCGGATTGGAATGCGCCCGCATCCGCCGCACGGTCCGGTCCAGCGCCGGCAGCAAATTGATCACCGTCTCGTCGCTGGCCCGCACCACTCCTTCATCGCCGGCCAGCAGCGATTTCCCCTTGCTGTCATACACAGCAATGTGCCACGTCGTCGCATGCAGCCCGATCACATACTTCGCCCGGGTCCAAGGCACCGCCCAGCGGTAGTTGCGCACCAGCAGCTTGTAAGGGCCCACCTGCACCGGCTCGTTCCCGAGCGCCGTCCCATAGAGCAAATCGCCGCGATCGTCGGCAACAAATCCGCCGCCGCCGCTGCACTGCACCGCAAACCCGCCGCCCTCCGGCGCAAAACTCACCCGCGGATTCGTATGCCGCAGCGGCCATGCCGGCGCCGCATCCAGCAAATTGCCGCCTATCGTCAGCGGCGCTTCATCCGCCGCTTCGATTCCCACCCACGCAATCTGCGTCCGCGTTGCCCACGGTCCCGGATGGCTCACGATCGCCAGCAGCGCCACCAGTGCGAGCAGCGCCGCGCCCGCCACCGCCCACGCCGCAAACCGCTCCCGCACGGGCCCTTCGATTCGGCGGAGCCACAGGAAAATCAGATAGAGAAAAGCCGGAACGCACAGCAGAGCCAGGCTCATTGCAGCCAACCCTTGTTCCGGATCATGTGCTCGGCCAGCAGGCTGCGATAAATCCCCCGCCGAATCCGCCTGATCGCCTCCGGCCGATCCCCCGCGAACCGCTCCACCCGCTCCCTGTGGTTGCCGAGATACAACAGCAATGCGCGGTCGAAGCTGCCCAGCCCCCGCAACGGCTGATCGCTGCCCGCCAGCCGGCTCAGCAGCTGTTTTTCCCTCGACATCGCATAGCCGTTCCTCAACTCCATCAGGTGATCCATCAGGCTGATGAGCCGGTCATATTGCTCGCCGGGAATATTCAGCACGAACCGCCGCGCCAGCGCCCGGCTCGCCGCAAAGAAAATCACCCCTGCCAGAAACAACGCACCGATCAGCATGGCCGTCGAGACGCCGCGAATCGGGCTGGTAAAGTCGCCCGCCGCCGCGAGGCACGCGATCAGCGCCCCCGCCACCAGGAAAAACACCGTGATCGCCATCGGCACATGGCTGTCCCGCGGCCCGTAATCCTCCGGCGCCCGCGTCTTCCCCCGCACATCGGCCAGCTTCATGAAGCGCAGCAGGTCCACCAGTGCGTCCCACTCCGCATCCCGGCCCTTCGCGCTGGTGGCAACGAAGCGTACCTGCCCCCGCTCCACCGCCTGGGTCAGCTCCGCTATCGAGCGATGAATCGCCACCGCCTCCCTCAGCGCATTCAGCCCACCCTGCGCCGCTTTTTCCTCTCCGGCACCCTCTTGCTCAGCCGCTTCCTCACTGGCCAGTGTTTCCTCCGGCCCGTAGAACACGCGGCTCCGTTGCGGATAGGGATCGCTCGTCTCCGGCCACAGCTCCGCATTCCCCCTCGCCCGCGCCGCACGACCCATCCCCGCATCCCGCGTGCTTGTCTCTCGCGTTCCCGTGTCCCGTCCGCCCGGCTCTGCCTCTGCCCCGGTCCGCCCCGAGCGGCTCACCCCTGTTTCCCGCGCGCTCGCTTCCGCCTCCGCGCGCGCCCGGCTCGTCTCCTGCATATCCCGCGCGCTCCTGCGGCTGTCTGTCCGCTGGATTTGTAACGGTGTCTGTTGCGTTTCCGCCCCCGCCCCGCCCCCCGCCGTCCCAGCCATCCGCCCAAACGCCGGATACCGCTCCCCGAGCTTCTTCAGCCGGTCCGCATATCCCTCCGCCAGCCGCAGCTTCTTCGCAATCTGCGAAAACTCCCCCTTCGCTGCCTGCAGCTTTCCCAGGCGCGCATAGTTCTCCAGTAGATCCATACACTCACTGGCGAGAACCTCGCGGTCGTCCTTTAGCCGCCCCCCCGGAAACTGCCCTCGCCCCTGCAGGCTTTCCCCCAGCAGCCACAGGCTCTCCCATCCCTCATGCACCTTCCCCGCAATGTCCACCTTCAGCATCGTGCCCAGCCGCGCCCGCGCCGCCGACCCCGCCAGCAGTTCCAGAAACGTCCCCGCCTCCTCGCTCAGCGGCTTCTCGTCGACGAGACCCCTCACCGGCAGATCCATATCCTCCCGCGATGACTCCACCTGCTCCGCCGCCCACTTCGCCCCCACCAGATGCACCGCGTCCGCCAGCCAGCTCTTGCCTTGTCTCTCCCGGAATCGCCGCTCCGCCTCCGCCGTCAGCCGCTTCCCGAGCTTCGTGTCCCCGCGCCGAGCCCACGCCGTCAGCGGCGACGGCAAACGCGGTACCGCCTGCTGCAGCAGCTCGTCCTCGGCCCGCTCCGCGCGATTCTCCCTGAGATACCGCCGGTACTTCTCCAGCGTCTCCGGCGTCAGGCCCTCCGTCTGGATCCTCGCGAGGCACCGCTCCAGCAGCATCTCCCCCGGTACATCGAAGCCATCCGCGATCGGCTCCGGCGGAATGCTCCTCGCATCGAACCACGCCCGCAGCACGTCCGCGTCCAGATGCCGAAACACCTCCTCCGTCACCTGTGCATCCCGCGCCTGCGCGCCGTCCAGCACCGCCCGGCTCTGCAGCGGCCCAATGCTCTCCCCCCGCCGCGCCATCGCCTCCGCGCTGCGCACCGCCGTATCAAAAATCTCAATGTGCAGCGGACCGCTCGACGGCAGCGGCTCCCGGTACGCGTCTTCTCCGCCGTTCCGCACCCTGTCCAGCAACAGCAGCCGCCGGAAAAACATCGACGATCCCCGCGGCGTCAACCCCTCGCCTGCCTCCGGCGTCGTTGCTCCCGACCGGTTCGCCTCATTCAGCAGCGCCAGCAGTCGCGCTCCCGCCTCCATCGCCGCTGTCGGATTCGCGGCCGCCCCATACGGCTGGTCGTCCACCAGCAGCGCCGCCCCAAACGCGCCCGCCTGCGTCGACGACCCGCCCACCATCCAGCCATTCCCGGTCCGCGTCATCGGTGGCATCTGCGCCACCCACTCCGCCACCTCCCGCATCGTTGGCCGCCCAGTAAGCCCCAGCGCCGCCGGCGTCGCCACCGTCAGCTCATCGGCCACCAGCGATCCCGTCACCAGCTTCGCCCACGCGCTCGCCTCTCCACCCCCTGTCCGGCCACGGAATTCCTCCAGCAGCCGCTGCTCCACCATCTCGTCCAGCATCTTCTCCACGGCATTCGGATTCAGGCTCTCCGGCGTCAACAGCGCCGCCCGCCAGGGGCTCTGCGCGCGAAACAAAAAGTACAGCAGCGCCGCCGCGTTCGATTGCGCCGCCGCCCAGGCCGCAGTCTCCCGGCCCGCCGTTCCCAGGTCCAGCAGGATTGTGTACGGATAGCCCCCGCGCATCTCCGCGCTCATCCGCTCCCGGTACAGCAGGCACGGCGCATCTCCAGGAAACACCACCCCGAAGCTCGGCTGTTCCGGCGGAAGACCGTACAGGTCCGCCACCGACGCCATCAGCGCCTCCGGCCACTCCCCGATCCTCGCCCGTATCGAGTACTGATTGCCGCCGTACGCGAGGATTTTCATCCCAATCACTCTCCCTGCCCGCGGCTTCGTTTCAATCTTTACAGGTAGTGCGTCAGCGTGTAATCCACCAGCTCGGCCACGCCAAACGGATTCACCGGGTTCGCCGGCACATACGGATCGGCCACCGTCATCGGGCTCGGCGCCGCCTCTGCTTTGCCTCCCGCCGACGCCCCCTGCACTCCGCTCCCCACCAGGCTCTCCTGCGCGCGCGGCAAACCCTCCGTCCACACGAAAAACGTTCCCTCCGCCCGCTTCAGCTTCGATACGATATCCCGCTCCACCAGGTTCGCCGGATCCAGCAGCCCGGCCAGCACCTCCTGCGACGTCCGCGCCAGCTCCTTCAGGTCCTTCACCGGCACCGGTGGATAATCCCTCGTCGCCTTCAGCCTCGCACGCAGCTCCACGAGCTTCTCCAGCGCCTCCTTCCGCGCTGGTGGCAGCCCGTCCTGTTCTCGCGCCTTGTCCAGATCCACCAGGTCCAGTTTCGTCACCACAATCAGCTTGCGAATCCGGCTCGTCGCGCTCAGCCCGTCGACAAACGTCGAAAGCCCTCGCGAAATTTGCGCCCCGTGCTCCGCCTCGGTCTCCTTCAGGCTGCCCTGAAAAATCCCCAGATGCGTGATGTCCAGAAACGCGTACAGCAGATCCGAGCTCCGGATGTGCTCGGTCACATTCGGCCCCGACGCCTGCTCCAGATTCTCGCCCGCAATGTCATACAGCACCAGCGCCCGCCCATCGTTCGGCGCCTTGCGCAGGTTCGTGTAAAACCCCGCCCGCACAATGCTCGTCACCAGCGGATCGGTCGCCCCGATGGCCAGCGGCTGATACGTTTTCAAATCCCGCAGCGACTGCAGTACGCTGGCGAAAAAACTGAACGGCTGATTCCGGTCCGGGCTGGGCGTGGCGTACGCGTAGTTCTCCACCTCCACGTCTTCCGACCCCAGGAACGTGTGGCTCGACACCGCCACCGCCGACAGCACGCTCTTGCCGACGCTCTTCGAGCCCTTCACAAAAATCCGCCGCGCCTTGCCTCCCCGGATCGACAGCAGCAGCTCGGCCGGAAACCACATCGCCCGCTCCTCGGGCGCCGTCGCCCGCAGCTTCCCGGCCGCCTCCAGCACCTTCGGCAGGCTCCAGTGGTCCACCACCCGCATCGTGTTCTGCGCCGAATCGAACCACCGCAGCCGGCTCTCCTGTTCGAGCGTCGCCAGCCCGTTCGCCAGCACCAGCGGATTCAGCCGCCGGCACCCGGCATGCGCCAGCAGCGGCTGGTCGTGGAACTGCCGGCCTCCGTCGCAATGCCGCCGCATCTCCTCGTCGCTCGCGTCTCCGCGAATCTGCCGGATCTCCCCACAGACCGGGCAGAACTGGTAGAACACCGCCGTCCGCTCAATCGGCCGGAAGCACAGCGGGCACAGATTGGGATCGGCCGGATGCGGAACTTCATCCGGAATGCTGGCCTTTTCCCTGACCCAGGTCGCAACCTTCCGGTAAGTTTCCCCGATCCTTTTCACCATGGTTCCGAACATGGTTCCGAGAAAGCTGTTCAACCGGACATCCTTCTTCCGACGGGTTCAGGCGGGCAGGGTGATGGTGGTGCGAGTCAGTATAGGTTTGCCGGTTTTGGAACGCAACCGCAGGCCGCCACCACCGCCCCAACCGGCAAAAAGTCCGCGCCAGCACAAAAGCACCCACATCCGGAGGCGTCGCGAATTCAGCGACAATTCTCTTTACAGTTGCGTGCCCGCTCCGTACTATGCCTCCACCCCACCCAGGAGCACGCACGCGCACTTTGCCTTTCTCCTCTTTACGCGAGCGTCCTCTGAGCACGACAAACGGAGGAAACCCATGAAAATCACCCCAGTCCTGTTAGGACTGTCCCTCGCGGCTGCAGGAATTTCCCTGGCCGCGGCGCAGGATGCATCCACCTCGTCCATTCCTGCTGTCCTCACGATCACGCGGGAGTACGTCAAACCCTACAAAGCCGGCATGGCCCACGACAAAACTGAGACCGCCTTTGCCGCTGCCTTCAGAAAAGGGAACTACCCCGCCTACTACATCGGCCTCAATTCCATGTCCGGCCGGTCGCGCGCGCTCTACCTCACGTCGTATGCTTCCTTCGCCGAATGGGAAAAGGACACTAAAGTCATTGCCAAGAACCCCGCCCTCAACGCCGATCTGGAGCACGTCGGTCTCGCCGACGGCGACCTCCTCGATCAGCTGGATTCGGTGGTCTTCACCTACGATGCCGAACTCAGCTACCATTCGCACGCGGACGTCTCGCACGCCCGTTACTTCGAGCTCACCGCCTTTCATGTCCGTCCCGGCAAGTCGAAGGAATGGCACATGGTCTCGAAGATGTATCGCGATCTGATGGACCAGGCCAATCCCGATGCGCACTGGGCCATGTTTGACGTCGCTTATGGCGCCGATGGAGGCAGTTACGTCTCCCTCACGGCGATTAACTCGATGGCGGAAATCGATCAGGCCAACGCAGCTTTCGGCAAGGTGTTCGAAGCCGCCGGCGGCCCGGATGGATGGGACAAAATCGACAAAGCCTTCGGCGATGCAGTCGACACGTACCACTCCGAGTTGTTCTCGGTCAATCCGCGGCAGAGCTACGTCAGCGAAGACTGGATCAAGGCCGACGATTTCTGGAAGCCCAAACCGGCTAAAGCAGGTGCGGAAAGTGCCGCGGCCAAACCAGCCAAACCGGCTCCGGCCGCCAAGCCCGGGTCTTAATCGGGAAGGAAAGTGCGTGGAAGATTCGAGCGGCCGGGAGCATCTCGGCCGCTCCTTCTTCGCTGGCTCAGTCTTTGCATACCCAGGGAAAGCCCAACCAGGCCCGCTACCTTCGAACAAGATCAAATCAGCGCCAGCGCGCGGGGAGACGAGATCACCCCGCGTCGGTCACTCCGCGCCGTGAACCCCTTGACGGCGAAGGTATGTGAACGGCGGCCGTTCGCTCCGCGCTGACCGCGTGCCCAGTGCAAGAGCGGTCCGGCGGGCCGGCTATCGTGCGCTGGCAGCGGACCACGTTACCATCCTGCTGAAGGATCTTCCAGGTTCTTCTTCGTAAGGCTAAGGCGCGGCGTTGCCGAGCCGGGTCTCCTGGACGGTAGCCTGAAGCTGAACGCGCTGGATGTTCCAGTTATCCCCGCTGATGCCGCCACCAAAGCCAGTATGAATCTCGATGTGAGTGACATCTCCTCCTTGAAATCCTGCCGGAATAGGAATCGGGACCGTGTGGTCGGTCCAGTTTTTCCAGTTTTGGTCATCGTTGGCGTTATTGATCACGATGGGGTTAGGGGAGAGGGTCGTGAAGACCTGGACCTTACAATTGTCGCCGGCTCCGCTCCCGCCGCGGAGGTCGTCATTGCCGGTGGAGATGATGAGATTGAGAGCCGTGACGGTGAGCCCCTGATCCTGGGCGGCGACGGGGAGATCGAGGTCGTGAACGCTGCCGGTCATCCGAATCAACGGCCCGCCGGAACGGTCAAGCCAGGTATGGACGATGGTCTGCGGCGGCTGAGTGATGGTGCTGCCGGCGGGGACGCCGATGACCAGCGCGACCTTGTCGACGTTCCAGTTATCCCCGCTGATGCCGCCACCGAAGTTCGTGTTGATCACAACGTTCTGAATGTCGCTGACGCGTACGCCGGCCGCGGGCAGATTGAGGACCGCTATGTGAGTCTGATTGTTGTCCCAGTGATGGCCGGCGCTGATATTGTTGGCGGGCATGTTTCCGCCGGCGAATTTCAGCACTGCATCGGCGGCGCTGTCGCTGCGCAAGTCGTCGCCGCCGGTCTGAATCCAGAGCTGAACCTCAGTCGCTGCCGCCGTGGTGTCCGGACGGCTCGCGGGCACATTGAACGTGTGGGTGTGAACAGATCCTGTGTACCGCACCACCGGTGAGCCCTCGGCGAGAATCCAGGTGATTGTCGAGGAACCGCCGGGAAACGGCAGAGGCCAACAATCGTTATCGTCGTCCGAGCGATAGCGCTGCACCTGAAAACCGTTCCATGTGATGTCCTGGCCCTCGCACTGGTCGGCGAGCTCAGACCCACCCGCTCCGCCGTGACCCACCTGGCCGGGATCGGAAATCATTTCGACGTCTTCATGGGAGAAAGAGACGGTGAACTCATCGAAATTGCCGGCGCAGCCCGGAGCTGTGGGCAGAACGGCGAAGTTGGGAACGTTGAGTCCCCAATAGTGGTACGCGACCGGATGAGTGCCGGGCATCGAGCAGATGTCGGGGCCGTTCGACGCGCCGAGCGGGGTGCTGGGCGCGGCCCCCACTTTGAGATCGGGCGCAAAGATGAGGTTGACCTGCGGAGAGGGGTCCATACCCGCCTGATGGCAGTTGGCGAGAGAACGGATCGTGGTGGTCTCAATGACTCCCTTGTTTTCATCGTGGATGGCCTGAGACACGCAGTCTGCGGAGGCCTCAAAGCTGCCGAAGAACTGGGGCGGGTTGATGCCGCCGTACTGATGAAGTGAAGCGAAGTAAGACGGCCAGCTGGTGCTCATCAGCGACTGCGTGAAGGCGTCGATCGACTCGCGGGTGAAGCGCTGCCAGTCGCTCGGTTTCAGGTTGGCGGCGAGGTTGCGCAGGTGATCGTCCCACCCGCTCTCCCCCGGCTTGAGCTGGACGATATAGACGTTGGTGAATCGGCCGTCGGTAACGACGGCGTCGGCGTGGACGTTCGGCATGCTGACGAGGAGGCAAAAGATTGCCACGGCAATCGCGGCAGCCAATCGAAGGCTGAAGAGAGTTTGGCGGTTCACGGGATCCCTTCCTGGGTTGCGCAATGCGGATACGGCGCAGATCAGCCAGCGAAGCAGATGCAGAGCAGCGCGGTTGGCCCGCAAGCTGATCCAACGATGGAACGGCTGAGCAAACCCCGATT
>Ga0335074_10014214_pt1 | contig 11173 bp, 9 predicted proteins | sample Lox_Sample_23_FD_206715 | JGI IMG/M metagenome (GOLD analysis project Ga0335074, IMG submission 206715) | Soil microbial communities from Loxahatchee National Wildlife Refuge, Florida, United States - Lox_Sample_2.3 | ecosystem: Environmental > Terrestrial > Soil > Wetlands | place: USA: Florida...
GCGCAGCCGCGACCGCTGCCGCCGCAACCGCCGACGGCGCGCAGATCTGCCATGCCGTGACCGCCATCGCCGACCGGCTCGACGCCGCTCGCGATGAGCTGCTGTCGCATGCCGAGCAAGCCGCGTCAGCGATCGCGCGTCTGCTGCTCGGAGGACTTGGCACAGTGTTACCGGCGCTTGCCACACATTACGGCGACGCCGAGGTCCGCGCGGTGATCCGCGCCGTCTTGCCCGGTTTGTTCAAGGAGCCGGCGGTCACGTTGCGGATCAATCCGCTGCACGCCGCCGCCGCCGGGGACGAGATCGAGCACCTTGATCCCGACCTCGCCGCGCGTGTCCGGATCGTGCCGACCGATGCGGTCCCCGCGGGCGACGTTCGCATCGCGTGGCGCAACGGCAGCGCGACCCGCGACGCTGCCGCCTTGTGGCAGCAAGTCGTGGAGGCACTCGGCCTCGCCGGGCTGGCGCCGCGATGCGCCGAAACCACGGAGCATGCCACCACCACGGAGCATGCCGATACCAGGGAGTTGGAACATGCCTGATGACATGGAACTAGCGGAACTCAACGAATCCGCCGACAGCAGTAGCGTCCGCACCGTGCGCGAACTCGAGGCGGTCTACGACATCCCGGTCACAGTGAGCGCGGTACTGGGCAAGGCAACGATGCAGGTCAACCAGTTACTGAAGCTCGGCCGCGGCGCGGTCGTGGAGCTGGACCGCAAGCTGGGCGAGGCGATCGACATCTATGTCAACAACCGCCTGGTCGCGCGCGGCGAAGTGGTGATGGTCGACGATACCCGCCTCGGCGTGACCATGACCGAAATCGTCAAGGCAGAACGAGCGTGATCGGGCATATCAAGATCGCGCCTGCGCCGCTCTGCCGTCCTTCGTGCCTCAATTCCTCGCCGCGCACGACGGAGGCCGTATGCGCGTCCTGATCATCGGTTCGCTCGCGGGCGAGCTTGGCCAGGCGGGCCGCCTCGCCATCGCCCGCGGCGCCAGTCTCGACCAGGCGGACGACGCGGACACCGCACTGGCCCACCTGCGCGCCGATGCCCGCGTTGACCTCGTACTGTGCGACATCGCGCACGATGTCGGCGCCATCGTCCGCGCGCTGACCGCCGAGCGGATGGCCGTCCCGGTCGTCGCCTGCGGCACCGCGCGCGACCCGGACGCGGCATTGCGCGCCATTCGTGCCGGCGCGCGCGAATTCCTGCCTCTGCCACCAGACCCAGACCTGATCGCCGCAATTCTGGAAGCCGCCGCGGGCGAAGCGCATGCCCTGGTGTTTCGGGACCCCGCCATGGCGGCCACCGTGCGTCGCGCGGAGCAAGTGGCGAAATCCGAGGCCTCGGTGCTGATCTGCGGCGAATCCGGCACCGGCAAAGAGGTGCTGGCCCGCCATCTGCATCGCCGCTCTCGTCGCTCCGCCGGTCCCTTTGTCGCCCTGAACTGCGCGGCGATCCCCGAGAACCTGCTGGAATCAGAGTTGTTCGGCCACGAGAAGGGCGCCTTCTCCGGCGCGCTTGCCCGCCGCGTGGGCAAATTCGAAGCCGCGCATGGCGGCACTCTGCTGCTGGATGAAATCAGCGAGATGGAGCTGCGCCTCCAGGCCAAGTTACTCCGCGCGGTGCAGGAGCGCGAGATCGACCGCCTGGGTGGCGCCGCGCCGGTGAAGGTGGATGTGCGCATCCTCGCCACCACCAACCGCGACCTCGCCGCAGAGGTCCGCCGCGGGTCGTTCCGGGAAGATCTCTATTTTCGTCTGAACGTCATCGCCCTGCGCATCCCCCCGCTGCGCGAGCGCCCGGGCGACATCCCACCGCTCGCCGAGCATTTCGCCCGCAAATATGCCGAGGTGAACGGGCTGCCGTTCCGCCCCGTCTCTCCCACCGCGATGCTGCGCCTGAGCAATCACATTTGGCGCGGCAATGCGCGTGAGTTGGAGAACGCCATGCATCGTGCGGTGCTGCTGGCCAGCGGTACCGAGATCGGCATCGAGGCGATCGAGCTCGGGGATGCCGACGGCCAATCTTCCAACGCCGCGGCGTCCGGCGCTCTTCCGGGCGGCATTGCCTCCCTGGTCGGCCGCCGGGTGGAGGAGGTCGAGCGCGACCTCATCATCGAGACCCTTGGCCACACACTCGGCAACCGCACCCATGCGGCGACCATCCTGGGCATTTCGATCCGCGCGCTGCGCAACAAGCTGCGGGACTACGCCGCGCAAGGCGTGGTGGTGCCACCGCCGACCGCGGGGATCGCGGCATGACGAGCCCACCAAGCGTCATCGCGGCCGAGTGTCATTGTGACCACGCGTCATCGCGAGGCCAAAGGCGCCGCGGCAATCTCGGTCGATCACCGTACGAACCATCCGTGCGCCCGACCAAACGAGATTGCGCCGGCGCTTCGGGCCCCGCCATGACAGGAACCGCCGGCCGCTGACCCATGTCCGGCACTACCACCCCGACCACCGGTGCCCCCAATCTGCTCGCCGCTCTCACCACCCGCGCGCGCCAGTTCGCGCCCGGCAGCGACATCGGCCTGGCGCTCGGCGTGGTCGCCCTGCTGTCTGTCCTGGTCCTGCCGCTTCCGCCGCTGCTGTTGGATCTTGGCCTCTCCGTCTCCATCACCGCGGCGGTGTTGGTTCTGATGGTCTCCCTGTTCCTCACGCGACCGCTCGACTTCTCCTCGTTTCCCACCCTGCTGCTCCTCACCACCCTGTTGCGGCTCTCGCTCAATGTCGCCACCACCCGGCTGATCCTGTCGCACGGGAACGAGGGACCGCTCGCCGCTGGTCACGTCGTCGCTGCGTTCGGCGGCTTCCTGATGGGCGGCGACGTGGTCATCGGCCTGATCGTGTTCTCGATCCTGCTGGTGGTGAACTTCATGGTCATCACCAAAGGCTCCGGACGCATCGCCGAAGTCGCGGCCCGGTTCAGCCTCGATTCCATGCCTGGCAAGCAGATGGCGATCGACGCCGACCTCTCCGCCGGCCTGATCGATGAAAAGATCGCCCGCAAGCGCCGCAAGGACCTGGAGGAGGAAAGCGGCTTCTACGGCGCCATGGACGGCGCGGCGAAATTCGTCCGCGGCGACGCGATCGCAGGGCTGATCATCATCGTCATCAACATCCTCGGCGGCCTGACCATCGGCGTCGTTCGCCACCGCATGAGCCTGACCGACGCCATCGGCGCCTTTACCACGCTGACCGCAGGCGACGGCCTGGTCACACAGATCCCGGCTCTGCTGGTCTCTACCGCCGCCGGTATCGTGGTGACCAAAGGTGGCATGGAGGGCAGCGCCGACACCGCGCTCATGCGACAGCTTGGCGGCGGCCCGAAACCGCTCGCAATGGCAGCCGGCGCAGCCGGCATCCTGGCGCTGCTGCCCGGCCTGCCGGCGCTGCCATTCCTGGCGCTCGCCGGGCTCGCGGGAAGTGGTGCCTGGCTGCGCCACAGGCACCCCGCCGCCTTGGGCTCCGAACCGGCGCCGCCCCCAGCGGTGGTGGCGGAGCAACCGATCAGCGACACCCTGCGCATCGACCAGATTCGGGTCGAACTGGGCTACGCCTTGCTGGCTCTCGCCGGCGGCGAGAGCGCCCGGCTGACCGAGCAAATCAAGGGCCTGCGCCGCTCGTTCGCGAGCGAAATGGGATTCGTGCTGCCGCCCGTGCGAATCCAGGACAATATGCAGCTTCCGGCCGACACCTACGTGATCCGTATCAAGGAGATCGAGGCGGGCAAGGGTGAACTGCGCCCCAATATGCTGTTGGCCATGGATCCGAAGGGCGGCGTTCCGGCCTTTCCCGGCGAAAAGACCAAGGAACCGGCCTTCGGCCTTCCTGCTCTGTGGATCGACCCCTCCGCGAAGGAGGAAGCCCTGTTCCGTGGCTGCACCGTGGTCGATCCTTCCAGCGTGTTGACCACCCACCTGACCGAGCTGGTGCGCGAGAACGTCGCGGAGTTATTGTCCTACGCTGAGACCCAGAAGCTGCTGGACGAGCTTCCGCGCGAACAACAGCGGCTGGTGTCCGACCTCGTGCCGTCGCAGATCACCGCCGGCGCCATCCAGCGCGTGCTGCAGGCCCTGCTGGCCGAGCGAGTCTCGATCCGCGACCTGGCCACTATCCTGGAGGCAGTGCAGGAGGCCTGCGGTGGTGCCAACCGGGTCATTCCGGCGATCGTGGCGCACGTACGCACCCGGCTCGCTCGACAGATCAGCGACAGTCAGACCGGGCCGAACGGATATATCCCACTGATCACGCTCTCCCCCGATTGGGAGGCGGCTTTTGCGGAGGCGCTGAGCGGCCCGCCAGAGGAACGCCAGCTCGCCATGGCGCCGACCAGGCTCCAGGCCTTCATGCAGGAGCTGCGCACGGCGTTCGATACCGCCGCCGCAACCGGCGAAGCGCCCGTGCTGCTGACCAGTGCGGGCATCCGCCAGCACGTCCGCGCCATCGTCGAGCGCATTCGTCCCAACACCCCGGTTCTCGCCCAGTCAGAGATCTCCCCCCGCGCCCGGATTCGAACAGTAGGCATGATCTGATGCAATCGACCCCGAGAAGCGATGCCGCGCCGACCGGGGCTGATCCGCGTCGCGTCGCACGTTCCCTCCCGTCCCCAAGGCAGTTCGCCACGCCCCTATGCGCCTGAAGCTGTACCGCGCGCCGGGCATGACTGCCGCCATGGCGCAACTCCGAGCCGACCTGGGCCCCGACGCCCTGATCCTCGGCTCCCGTCGTGTCGCCGGCGGGGTCGAGATCACCGCCGCCCTGGAACCCGAGGAACCGGCCGCGCAACTGCCCGATCCCGCCCGGCTGGCCGCGCTCCACTATCACGCCGTTCCTGCCCACCTGCATCCCGCCCTGCAATCCGGCCCCTTGGACGCCGCCCTCGCCACCACCCTGTGCTTCGCCTCGCTTGCCCTGACCGAAAGCGCCCCGCCGTTATTGTTTTGCGGTCCGCCCGGCGCGGGCAAGACGTTGAGCGTCGCCCGCCTCGCCACCCGCCTCGTGCTCGCCGGCACCACGCCCGCCGTCATCACCACCGATGGCAAGCGCGCCGGTGCCACAGAGCAATTGGCCGCCTTCACCAAACTGCTGGGCATCAACCTCACCGTCGCCTGCCACCCCCTGACGCTCGGCCGTGTGCTGGCCCGCCGCGGCGGGGCCGCGCCGATCCTGATCGATGCCCCGGGCTGCGACCCGTTCGACCCGGAACAGACGGAGGAACTCGCCACGCTCGCCACCACCGCCGCCGCCACGCTGGTTCTCGTCCTTCCTGGTGGAGTGGACCCAGCCGAGGCGTCCGATCTCGCCGCCGCCTTTGCCACCGTGGGTGCCACCGCGTTGGTGGCGACGCGGCTCGACCTGACACGGCGGCTCGGCGGCGTTCTAGCCGCTGCCGACGCTGGCCACCTAGCCTTGACCGAGGCCGGCATCGGCCCCGGCGCCGCGGACGGCCTGGTGCCACTGACCCCTGCCCTTCTCGCTGAACGGCTGATGCAGACACGGACCGTCTCCCCATGACCGACGCCACGCCGCGTGCCGCTCCGACCGCCCAAGCCGCCTCTTCGCCTGCGCAAGCCGCCGCTCCGGCCGCCCAAGCCACTTCTGCGCCCACCCAGGCCACCTGTCCGCCCGCCCGAGCCACGGCTCCGCCCACCCAAGCCCCCTCCGGGGCCAGCCTGCGCCGACCCACCGCCCAACACCTCTCAGGCCAGGACGCAACGGCCGGTCAACGTCATGCGCGTATGATCGCCATCGCCTCCGGCAAGGGCGGAGTGGGAAAAACATGGTTTGCCATCACCCTGGCCCACGCTTTGGCCCAGCGAGGCTACGGCGTACTGCTCTTTGACGCCGATCTCGGCCTGGCAAATGTTGACGTGCAGCTCGGCCTGACCCCGGCGCTCGACCTCGCCGACGTGATCGCTGGCCGCACTTCCATTGCCGAGGCGGCACTCCGCCACCCAGACGGCGGCTTCCAGATCCTCGCCGGTCGCTCTGGCTCAGGTATGTTCTCCGGTCTCGCCCCGGCGACGCTGGATCGCACACTCACCGGCCTGCGCTCCGCCGCCGCCGATCTGGACATCGTCCTGCTCGATCTCGGCGCCGGGCTCGAGCCCGCGGTCCGCCGCATGGCCGCTTTCGCCGACACGCTGCTGGTCTTGCTCACCGAGGAGCCCACCAGCCTCACCGACGCCTATGCCGTGCTGAAACTGCACGCTGCCGACCACCCCCAGGGCGACGCTCGCATTATCGTGAACCAGGCCGCCAGCCGCGCCGCTGCCGACCGCACCTACGCCGCGCTGCGTCGCGCCTGCATGACGTTCCTCGGCCGCGAGCCGCCGCTTGCCGGCGTCATCCGCCGCGACGATCGCGTGCGCGAGGCCATCCGCCGCCAGGCGCTGCTGCTGACGCGCCATCCCGCGAGTCCCGCTGCCGCCGATGTCACCCAGATTGCCTGCACGCTGCTGAAGTAACCGTTCGTCATCAATCCCCCGTTTCGCTTCGCCCTCAATGGCACCAAATAGGGCTGCATTGTCGGGGGGCGCATGACTCTGATCCGGCGCGGCGGTACGCGTGACCTGCGCGTAGACTTCTTCCGAGGACTCGCCCTGTGGTGGATCTTCACTGATCACACCGCAGGCGACGCGCTTGGCCGCATCAGCCTGACCAATTTCGCCATGTGCGATGCGACCGAGATCTTCGTATTGCTCGCGGGTTATGGCGCCGGATTGGCGTACGGCCTGACCATGAATCGTCAGGGCTACCTGTTTGCCGCCGCCGATGCGGTGAAACGCGCCTGGACGCTGTATATCGCCCACATCTTTCTGTTCGTGGTCTATACCGCCCAGGTTGCCTATTCCGCGGCCGCGCTGGACCGAGCCTACTATCTGGATGAGGCGCGGCTCGACGTGCTCGGCACCCAGCCCTACGAAGCGATGCTGCAGGCCCTGTTGCTGCGCTTCCAGCCCAGCCTGCTGAACATCCTGCCGCTCTACGTCATCCTGCTGTTGATGTTCGCTGTCGCGATGCCGCTGCTGCGCTGGCCAAAGCTGCTGCTGGGCATATCTTTTGCCCTTTATGTCGTCACTCGCATGACCGGGCTGAACTTTCAGGGCTGGACGGGTCCCGACTGGTATTTTGACCCCTTTGCCTGGCAGTTCCTGTTCATGATTGGCGCCGTGCTATCCTACAACCCGCCAGACTGGCCGCGCATCCGCTGGCCTCTCGATGTCGCTGCGGTGCTGATCCTGCTCGCGGGCGTGCTGGTGATATGGGTCGTCGATACCCACCCGCCGATCCTGGCGGCCATGCCGCGCTGGGTGATCCGCTTCGTGATCACCCAGGACAAAACTGGCATGTATCCGTTCCGCCTGTTCTCTATCCTGTCATTCCTCTGGCTGGTGGCGCGCACCATCCCCCGCCACGCGGCGTGGCTCGAGACGCGCTACGCCGCGCCCCTGATCCTGATGGGCCAGAACTCCCTGCCGGTGTTCTGCTTCAGTATCTTCTTCGGTTTCTTTGCCCGCATGGCCCTGGAATGCACCACCGCCTGGCCGATGCAGACAGCGGTGAACCTGAGCGGCGCCATTTCCCTCGTCTCCGTCGGAGCGCTGAGCGCCTGGTATCGTGCCAAGGGCCGGGCGCCCCGCGTGCGCACCGCGCCCTTGCCGGTGCTGGCTGGCACTGATAGCGATTAGACCGAAATGGTGCGCTGGCTGTCTTGGTTCTACCTACTCATCCTGGTTGCGGACCCGATATCATCTCGGGCAGGACAGGCGCCGCCGCCCATCGCCTGCGCGGTCCCGGTCTCTTTCACCACACCCGATTCGCCGCTCGCCGCCGTCGCCGCCGCCATCAAGGCGGGAGGTCCGGTCCAGATCCTGGCAATCGGTTCCGCCACCACCGTCGGCGATCAGCCAGGCGCAGGCCATCATGCCGCATTTCCATACCGCATGATCGAGGCGCTGCACGCCGCGCTGCCCGACATCGCCTTCAGCCTGACGCTCCGCGGCGGACGCGGCATGACGGCACAGGACATGCTGCCACTCCTGAAAGCGGCGCTCGCCGCACAGCACACCGCGCTGGTCGTGTGGCAGACCGGCACCGTGGAGGCGGTGCGCGGCCAGGATCCGGACGATTTGCAGAACGCCCTGCAAGAGGGAATCGACGCGGCACGCGAGGCAGGCGCCGACGTTGTCCTGATCGATTCTCAGTTCAGCCGCTTCCTGCGCGCCAACACCGATCTCGATCCCTATGAGGAGACATTGCAGCAGGTCGCGGTAATGCCAGGCGTTGTATTGTTTCACCGCTACGACCTGATGGAGAGCTGGGTCGAGGGTGGTTCGATCGATCTCGAGAGCGCCAGCCGCACCGATCGGCCAGCGATGATGGCGAGGCTGAACGCCTGTATCGGCGAGGCGCTCGCCCGCTTCGTGCTCACCGGCGGCGGTGTAGCCGCCCCGTGACGCCTGGCATCGTGCGACGCCACGGCTCTATGGTCATGTGCTTATGACTGTCGCGGCCCTGCTGCGCCACCTGACGTTTGCAGCGGGACTCGCCGCGCTGTCAGCCGTCACCGTGCGCCTGATGATCGCGGCGCGATTGATGGATCGCCCCACCCCGCGCAAGGCGCACGCCCAGCCGACCCCAAAGGGCGGCGGCGCCGGCATCGTCGTCGCGTTCCTGGTGGGCATAGCCTTGCTCTACCGGTTCGCCGAGTTCGCCCGCTTGGCTGATCCATATTTCCTCGGCGTGATCGGAGCATCGGTCGCAATCGCCATCGTCGCCTTCCTCGATGACGTCTACGACTGGAGTTTCAGCGTGAAGCTGTGCGCGCAGCTGCTGGCGGCCGCGGTCGCGGTCGGCAGCGGCCTGTACGTGCATGGCTATCATGCGCCGGCCTTCATCGGCGTCATCGCCACCGGCTGGCTCGCGCCCCCTACAACACTTTTCTGGATTGTCTTCGCGACGAACGCGATGAACTTCATCGACGGCCTGGACGGGCTGGCCGGCGGTGTCGCCTTCGTCGCGGCCGCCTTCCTCGCCGGCATCGCCGCCGCTCATGAGGGCTGGTTCGCCTATGCCGCCTCCCTGTTGCTCGCGGCGGGCATCGCCGGCTTCCTGCCGTTCAACTTTCCCCGCGCGCGCATCTTCATGGGCGATGTCGGCAGCCAGTTCTGTGGCTTCATGCTCGCGATGCTTGCGGTCGTCGCCAGCCGCTTCCAGGGGGTTGAGCTGTCCTTCCTGCTGGTTCCCATGTTGCTCTCCGGCGTGTTGTTCGACGTCACCTACACCCTGCTGCGCCGCGGACTCGCCGGAGAGTCCGTCACCTCGCCGCATCGCGGCCACCTCTACCAGATCGCCCAGCGTGCCGGCGTGCCGGCGCCTGCCGTGGCGATGATCCATTGGGGCTTCACCATCTACGGCGGTCTCTGCTGCTTGCTCTTCATTGGTGTCCCGTCAGGCTGGAGGGTATGGGTCCCGGCGCTCACCCTATTGCCGCAACTGGCGTGGCTGGCTTTCGTACGGCACCGTGCCCGCCTTGCCGGGATCACGCGCTGGGGCTGACGGCGGCGGCGCCATGCGGGTTGATGCCGGTCGACGCACAACACGCGAACGGGGAGACGCCCATGCCCGGCACCTGGATCCACATCGGCGATGGCTTCCGCGGTTATCTCGCCGTGCCGGAATGCGGCGCCGGCCCTGGCCTGTTGCTGTTGCAGGAGATCTTCGGCGTCAACGCCCACATGCGCGACATCGCCGACCTCTACGCCGAGGAAGGCTATGTCGTGCTCGCCCCTGATCTGTTCTGTCGCATCGCGCCCGGCACCGAGCTTGGCAACAGCGATGCCGACCTGGCGCATGCGCTGGCGCTTTACCAACGCTTCGATGTGGCGCAGGCGACGCGGGACATCGCCACCGCGCGAGACTGCCTTCGCGCTCGCCCGGAATGCACCGGCAGGATCGGCGCGCTGGGCTTCTGCCTCGGCGGATTGCTGGCCTACCTCGCCGCCGCGCGCTGTGGCGTCGATGCCGCCGTCGGCTATTACGGTGTGAAGATCGAGCAATACCTCGATGAGGCCGCATCGATCGTCTGCCCGCTTGTGCTGCATTTCGGTGAGCATGACGCGCTGGTGCCGCCGGAGAAGCGTGAAGCGATTGCCGCGGCGTTGTCCAGCCATTCAGGCGCGCAGATCTTCGTCTATCCCGGTTGCGATCACGCCTTCAACAATCCCGGACGCCCGAGCTTCGACAAGGCGGCATCGCTAATGGCCCACTCGCGCTCCATCGCGGTGCTGCGCCAGGCGATGGGCCCGCACTACGATCTTTCCACGTTGTGGGAGCAACACACGGGGCTGGAATTCGGCGCGCGCGATGCAGAGGCGACGATGCGCACGATGGTGGCGCAGCCTTACGTCAATCATATCCCGGTGATGACCGGCGGCGTCGGACACGACGAGTTGCTGCGCTTCTACAAGCACCATTTCATTCCGCGGACGCCGGCCGACACCAAGCTGATCCCGATCAGCCGCACCATCGGTGCCGACCGCGTCGTGGACGAGATGGTGTTCTGCTTCACCCATGATATCGAGATCGACTGGATGCTGCCCGGCGTGCCCCCGACCGGGCGCTATGTGGAAATTCCCCTGGTCGCCATCGTGAGGTTCCGCGGCGACAAGCTGTATAACGAGCATATCTACTGGGACCAGGCATCGGTGCTGGCACAGATCGGCTTGCTCGATACCGAACGGCTGCCGGTGGCGGGTGTGGCAACGGCTCGCAAGCTGCTGGATGAAGAGCTGCCGTCGAATACCAGGATGGCACGCTGGGCGGAGAGTGCGGGCCGATGATGCTCACCTGGATGGCAGCCTTCCGCCACGACGGCGCGGTGAGCGACGCCGATCTGCACTGGCTGGGTCAGGTACTTCGCTCAACGCCCGGCGCGGTGCGACGTCTGGTCTACACGCCGGCGCAGACGCATGATCCTTATTTGGACGATGGCCGTCCGCCAGCGCTGGTACTGCAGCTCTATTTTGATGATGTCGCCGCGTTGGAAGCGGCACTGGATCGCGGTGGAGCCTTGCAGATACTCGCCGCGCCGAATGCGCTGGGCTCGCTGCGTGGTGCGACGGTAATGCAGCAGGCCATGCTGGCACGCGCCTTTCC
>Ga0335074_10014215_pt1 | contig 11172 bp, 10 predicted proteins | sample Lox_Sample_23_FD_206715 | JGI IMG/M metagenome (GOLD analysis project Ga0335074, IMG submission 206715) | Soil microbial communities from Loxahatchee National Wildlife Refuge, Florida, United States - Lox_Sample_2.3 | ecosystem: Environmental > Terrestrial > Soil > Wetlands | place: USA...
CCTTGCAGTTCGCGCGTGCTCTTTCCTTGAAAATCGAGCTGCAACAGAGCGTCGGCGGCTGCGTCGCCGATATCGCGCGTTGCGATCATGGGTACGCGCAGATCGCCTCTGACAGCGCCGGCCATTGTTCCGAAGGCCTTGATCACGCCAACCTGGGGCAGAAGGTTTTCCATGAAGCCGACCGGTCGCAGGTACAGGGCGTTCAATCCGGGAATCGCGCTAAGTTTCTTTTCGAGATTGTAGAGCCCGACCACGGGGCCTGTCTTATCCGGCTTGTCCGCTCCGATACTGCTCAGCACGACGGCGTATTTTATTCCGCTCTTCTCAATCGCGGCGGCCAAGGCGTCGCCCGCGCGCTGATAGTGTGCCAGCACATCCGGGGCGGTCACGTCCGGCGGTATCATCGCGTATACAGCCTTTGCACCCGAAAAAGCCTTCGTGAGCGCCGCCGTGTCGGTGATGTCCGCAACGAAAACCTCTGCGCCCTTCTTTGCCAATGGTTCTAGCCGCTTCGCGCTGCGGCCAACAACACGCACCTGTTCACCTTTTGCGAGCAACTTTTCCGCTACTTCGTTTCCGGTGTTTCCTGTCGCGCCGGTAATGACGTACATAGGGGCCTCCCTATCCTTTTTATTGAATTGTAGGGCTGGTATTAACTAGATGCCGGCCGCCGTCAGAGGGTTCATCAAATCTCACTCCGCGGGATCTCAGCGCTCCCCACGCGCGCAAACCCCCGATTAGCCCGGCTACCGCAAGCTGACCCACCACCGGATAGCCCCGCAAGTTGATAATCACCACTTCTCAACATACAATCGCCTTCGTTTACCAAATTGGTGAAACATGCCGGCAACCTCACAGCGAGTCTACGTTGGCGCGGGCGAGCGGGTACCTGAAGGCGGACGCCTGGTGGTCGACATCGGCGAAAAGACGATCGGCATTTTCCGCGTCGAAGGAAAACTCTACGCGTGGGAAAACAGGTGCGCGCACCAGGGCGGGCCGGTGTGCCAAGGCAAAATCATTCCGCGCGTGACGGAAATCATCGAGCCGGGCGGCGAGAGCCGCGGTTTCGCTTTCGATGAATCGAGGATGCACATCGTCTGCCCGTGGCACGGGTTCGAATACGACATAAAGACGGGGGTCCATCCGGGGCGCCCCTCGGCGCGATTGATTCGAGTGGCGGTGGAAGAGGCCGCGGACGGAGTTTATGTCACCGTCTGACGAGGCCGCGAAACTCTCCGCGCTCGTGGTCGAATTGCGCAGGCAAATCGACCGGACCACCGACGCTGGTGAAATCGCGCGCGTGCCGGCGGCGGATGTGACGAATCTCGTGAGCGGCGCCGTGAAGCTTTACGCGGCGGCGGTGGAAGAGGCGGAGCCGGCAACCGGCGCGGCGCCGGTGATCGATGGCACCGTTTCGACGACGGAAGCGATGGTGATGGCCTGCGCCCTTCTGCGCGCGCATCACCTGAACCCGTTCGATCTCGCACTTTGGTTTTCGCGCACCGCGCCGGGCGCCTGAGCTGGAAGCGGCGGCTAAGGACACGCATATGGGCACAACCAAGACTTTGAACGGCACGCACACGGCAACCGAACACGCGGTGCAGCAGATCACCACGCGCACCGACTCGCGCGAAATCCTCGCCAACGCGCGGCGCGACATCGCGCGCTATCACCTGGACGATTACTTCATCGTGGATGTGGACGCGCACCACGTGGAGTTCGATTCGTGGGGCGAGATCCTCGACCGGCTAGAAAATCCTGTCCTGCGACACAACGCGAAAACCATGACGCAGGATTGGCCCCGCGCGCGGCAGCTCGCGTTCAGCAACCATCCGGTAGGCCTGACGTTCCAGGATGTTTTCGGACGCATTCCGCATCAGGCGGAACTTGCGGAGTACGTCGAGAAGACGGACGAGCATCGCGACCTCACGCTCGTGCGCCGGGCGATGGATTCGATGGGAATCAAGATGCAGGTCGTGTTTCCGCAGCCGATGCTCGAGATGGGGCTGCATCCCGAGCCCGATATCGTGACGGCGATGACGTTCGCATATAACCGCTGGTTCACGGAAACGATTCTGCCGCGCGAGGAACGCGTGAAAACGCTGCTCAGCCTGCCGTTTCACGATCCGGACGCGAGCCTGAAGATGATCGCGGAGTTCGGCGAGACGCGCGGGGTGGTCGGCTTCATGATCACGAGCCAGCGGCACACGGGCGTGCACAAGAATATGTACATGCGCATCTACCGCGAGCTCGAGGAGCGCGGGCTGCCGCTGGCGTTTCACGCGGGACCCACGTGGGGCGACACGATGACGGCGACGATGAACCGGTTCCTGGCCGTGCATTCGATGTCGTTCGTCACCTGTAACATGACGCACCTGACGAACTGGATCGTGAACGGGCTGCCCGAGCGATTCCCGAAGCTCAAGGTGATCTGGATCGAAAGCGGGCTGGCGTGGGTGCCGTTCATGATGCAGCGGCTCGACCACGAATACCTGATGCGGCAGTCGGACGCGCCGCTGCTCAAGCGCCTGCCGAGCGAATACATCGCGGAAATGTATTTCACGTCGCAGCCGCTCGAAGTGACGATGCCACACATGCTCGAAGCGACGTTCAAGGCCGTGCGCGCCGAGTCGCAATTGATGTACTCCTCGGACTGGCCGCACTGGGATTTCGACGTGCCGGCGCGGATCGCGGGCCTGCCGTTCCTGAGCGAACAGGGGAAGCGCAACATCCTCGGCGAGACCGCGCGCAAACTCTTCAAACTGTAGCTTTCCACAGGCAAAAGCAGAACGAATCGAGAGATTGCCCTGCGCGCGCGGGGTTTGTTATGCTCCGCCGCGTTTGGCGACTTGTGTGATTTGGCGAGGGCCTCGATGAAGAAATATGTGGGACGGAAGCCGATGTATCTGGCGATGGCGTGCCTGCTGCTCGCGTCTGCCGCCTGCGTTTCCGCCGTGCAGGCGCAGGATGCTGCGCCTGGAATCGCGCCGACGGAAAAGTGCGCCGATCTGACGAAGCTGCAAATTGCCGGATCGGGAATGACGATTACGAAGACGGAATCCGTTGCCGCGGCTGCGCCCGGCACGATTCGGCCTTCGCAATTCGGCGATACGATCCAGGTGGCCGTGCCGGCGTATTGCCGCGTGGACGGCGTGATCGATCCGCGCACCGGTTTCGACGGCAAGCATTATGCGATCGCGTTTGCCATCGCCCTGCCCGATCAGTGGAACGGGCGATTCCTCTTCCAGGGTGGCGGCGGGCTCAACGGCTCCGTAGGCGCGCCGTTTGGGACGCAGGCGGCGGGCAAAGCTCCGGCGCTCACGCGCGGGTTTGCGGTTGTCTCGACGGACACGGGGCACGAAGGCGCCGTGTTTGACTCTTCGTTCATGAAGGACCAGCTGGCCGCGCTCGATTTTGCGTACATCGCGGTCGGCCGCGTCACCGTGCTCGCCAAGCAGGTGATCGCTAGCTACTACGGCCAGCCTGCCAGGCATTCCTACTTCGACGGCTGCTCCACGGGCGGGCGTGAGGCGATGCTGATGTCGCAGCGTTACCCAACGTATTTCGACGGGATTATTTCGGGCGATCCGGCCATGGAGACCGGATACTCGAACATCGGGCTTTCCTGGGCGACGCGCGCGTTTGATGAGATCGCACCCAAGGGTCCGAACGGAAAGCCGGACCCGACGAAGGATTTCTCCAGCAGCGACAAGAAGCTGATCGCCGATGCGATCCTCAAAGCGTGCGACGACGAAGACGGCCTGAAGGACGGGATGATTTTCAACCGCGCGGCCTGCCACTTCGATCCCGCGGTCCTTCGCTGCGAAGGCGCGAAAACCGATAGCTGTCTTTCGTCCGGCCAGGTGACCGCTTTGCAGCAGGCTTTTGGCGGGCCCAAGGATTCGCGCGGCGACCAGGTGTATCCGCGATTTCCTTTCGACGCGGACATGGTGGCCGAACCCAAAGGCCCCGGCTTCACGCTGAGTTTCCTGCCCACGCCCGGCCCGAACATTCTTGGCAACGTTCTGCCGCCCGACGAGTCCGTGGATCAGCAAGTCGCCGGCGTTCGCGCCAATGCCGAACAGAGACTAACGGACACGGCTACGTGGACCGACCTCGACACCTTCTCCGAACACGGCGGCAAGCTGATCTTCTATCACGGCACGAGCGACCCGTGGTTTTCGTTCCTCGACACGCTGGGCTATTACAAGCGGCTCGGGGAGGACCCGGCCAACGGCGGAACGGATCAAGTGCAGACGTGGAGCCGGTTTTTCCTGGTTCCGGGGATGAGCCACTGCATGGGCGGCGCCGCCACGCTCGATGACTTCGACATGCTGACCGCGATTGTGAACTGGGTTGAGAAGGGACAATCGCCCGAATTTGTGATCGCGACGGGCAAGTCGTTTCCCGGCCGCTCGCGGCCGCTCTGCGCGTATCCGAAATACGCGCGCTACAAAGGCGCGGGCGATCCCGAGAAAGCCGATAGCTTCGAATGCGTGGCGGGAGAACCGGTTCAATGAAGTTTCGTTCGGTCCTCGTTCTTCTCGCATAATTTTTCGTTTGGCGGCTTCGGCCGCAGGGAGTGCTCGATGAAAACCAAGCGCAGCAGTTTGACCGCAAATTCCCCGATGGACCGCCGCTCGATGTTGAAAGGATCCGCGCTCGGCGGAGCGCTGCTCGCAGGCGGCACCCTCGACGGATTCTTCGCCAGAGCGGCAGCCGCGGCCGGCGGAAGTGAGCCAGCCACGGACGGCTCGCAAACGAGCTCCAACTCTGCCACCGCGGAAGCCGCAAAGCCCCTAGGCGAGATCGAGCCGATCAAGCTCGAATATGTCTTTCAGATTCGGATCGATTTCAAGGAGCGCGTTTCGTTCCAGACGCCCAACGGGCGCCGCGCGTACGTTCCGGCGATGTCGGGCGTGATCGAAGGCCCCCGCCTGCAGGGGAAGGTGGTGCCGCGCAGCGGGGCTGATTACGCCGGCAACGGCGTGCTGAACGCGCACTACATGCTTCAGGCGTCGGATGGCACGATGATCTACATCCACAACACCGGCTATCTCTATCCGATGGACGGCAAACCGATCGACCGCAACGACCCGAGCTGGGGCGGCGACCGTCCCTTTTACTTTCGCGTCACGCCATATTTCGATACGCCGGTGGGGCCGCATGATTGGCTGACGCGCACCGTGATTGTCGGCAGCGGCAAGCGCCACGCGAATCCGGACTATACAATCTTCACGTACTACGCCGTGCTATAGATAGAGCCCGAAGCTGCCGCCAGCAAACTGAAGCGACCCGGGGAGCGGCCAAAGGCCACGGGTGCGTCGACGGGACCAGAACCCCTGCGGCGAGGCATCCCGATTGCCCGCAAGGGACATCTTTAGTAGTCTCTACGATTACGTTTAGGCGTTCCAGCCGTCTTGTGGAATCAGGGGTGAGTAATTTGCAGGGTCAATCTCGCGTCATTTTCTTGCTTACGCTTTGTATCGCCGCCGTGATGCTGACGGCTTGCGAGGAGCAAATCAATTATCCGACGCCAGCGCCCAATATAACGCTATCTCCTTCGAGCATCGAGGCGGGGCAGCCTGCCTTCACTTTGACGGTAAAAGGGGGCGGGCTTACGCCGGCATCTACCGTGACTTGGAACGGAAACGCCCTAGTCACGTTGTTCACTTCGACGAGCGAGCTGACCGCGCAGGTGCCGGCAACACTGATTCAAAATGCGGGCACTGCATTAGTTTCCGTTACGACGCCTTCGCCAGGAGGGGGAACGACGGAGCCCGCGACGTTCACCATCACCGCGGCGCCAAGTCCAGTGCCGCAAATCACATCACTCTCGCCATCAGGGGCTTCGACGGGCGGCGCTGGAATAACGTTGACCGTGAACGGCAACAATTTCGTTTCGCAATCTGAAGTGTCTGTGAACGGCAATATTCGATCGGCTTCGTTCGAGAGCACCACTTTGTTGCAGGTGTTGATCACCGCAGCCGACCTCCTGAATGCGGGTTCCGTGCCGATTTTCGTAATCAACCCACCTCCGAACGGCGGCACCTCGAATACCGTATCGCTGATCGTCAGAAATCCCGTGCCGGGTCTCAGCTCGCTAAGTCCCACGGCCGCTCAGGCTGGAACGACGACAGCGACGGCCGTAACGGTGTCGGGAACCGGGTTTGTGACAAATTCAACAGTGACCATCAACGGTGCGGCACACGCAACGGTGTTCACTAACAGCACGGAACTCACGGTCACGCTGACCGCCGCGGATCTTGTGAACGGCGGCGTGGATCAAGTGCAGGTGTTCAGTCCGGGGCCCGGTGGGGGCACATCCAACACGCTGACCTTCGCGGTGAATCCCACAGATTCAGCAGGGCTACCGGTGCTGGTCGATATCGCCCCTTCCGGGGCGCAGGCAAATAATGGGGTCTGCGGCACGCCGTGTACGAGTGGTGTTCCGACGCTGACTACCGCCGGACCTTCGGCCAGCTTGACCGGAGAATTTATCGCGTTCGCATCCACTTCGACGAATCTGCTGACGACCGTCACGCAGCCAGACAATCTGACGAATGGAACAAGCGGCATCTTTTACCGCGACACATGTCTTGGGACGACGACTTCGAGCACGAGCGGCTGCACGCCCAAAACGCTTCTGATCACGGGAGGCACAGGAGGCACTCCTGCGAATGGGCCGAGTTCCGAGCCCTCGCTGGACAGCGCAGGCGCGAACGTCGCATTCACTTCGACGGCAAGCAATCTCGTGAACTACGTAAGCACGGCCGGCGGCGGCCGCCAAGTCTACTGGCAACCGACGTGCGAGACTACGACGGCGACGACGGCGTGCACGCCGGTGCTGGTATCGCTGTCCGCTGACGGATCGAGCGCCGGGAACGGCGAAAGCTACAATCCGGTGATCAGTCCCGACGGTCAGTACGTCGCGTTCGTTTCGCTGGCGACGAATCTCGTGTCCGGCGTTGTCGTCGACGGGATCACGCCGCAGGTGTACCTGCGTTCCATGTGCGCCGGCGCCACGCCATCGACGCAGACGGCGTCGTGTGTTCCGACTACGTATCTGGTTTCGACGCCGGACGGCTTGACGCCGGGCGACGGGCCGAGTTCGGATCCGGCGATCTCGAATACGGGCCTCTACGTCTCCTTTTCATCGACGGCAACGAATCTCGGCGCCACCGCGCCCAACCCGAGTGCAGCGCAGGAAATCTTCGAGCGCTCGACCTGTATCACGACGATTGGAACGACCAGCAACAGTTGCGTGACGATCACCAATCTGATTTCCACGCCGGACGGCGGCGCGACAGCGGCCAACGGCGCAAACGTTGAGCCGGCGATGTCGCCGGATGGACGCTTCGTGGCGTTTGCTTCGACGGCGACCGATCTTGGAATCGCCTCCTCGGGCGTGCAACAGGTCTACGTATACGATACGTGTATCGACGTGACGGTGACCACACCACCGACGTGCAGTCCTTCGAGCCCGATGCTCGTCTCGACGCCGGACACGACGGCGAGCCCATCTACGCCAGCAAACTCGCTGAGCGAGGATCCATCGGTGAGCGTGTGCAACGCGACAACCACAACGACAGGAACGTGTCCGGGAGGGGTTCTGATCGCGTTCGCATCGAAATCCACGAACCTTTCGCCGAACGTGGTGAATGGCGTCGAGAACGTTTTCGTGCGCAGCACGTGCTTGGATCTTCCGACCACCACAACCGCTTGCACGCCACGCACTGCGCTGGCGAGCGTGCCGGCAGGCGCAACCGCAGCGGCGAACGGAGATAACATCGCCCCGGCCATCAGCGGTGACGGCCATACGGTTACGTTTATATCGGCGGCAAACAACCTGGTTCCAATTGATACGAACGGGTTCCCAGACGTATTTCTCGCGGCAACGTCCTTCTAGTTTCGCGCTTTGCTTTGCCGATCCGCGGCGATGCGCTGGAGAACGGCCGCGCGGGTCGTTTCGAGCGTGAAGGTGAGCGACTCGCGCGGGACGCTGTTGACGTAAGCCCCGATCAGCCAGCCCAGCCCCGTTGGAATGTCCCGCGTGAGCGATATCGACTGGCACTCCACGTAGGTGCCGCCGTCCTTTTCCTCGAAGCGCCAGTACGTGTTCATCCGCCATAGAAGGCCGCGATCGTGCCCTTCGGGCTCGAGGCGCTCGTCGCGGGTGCCGGCGTTGTCCACTTCCTGAATTCGAATGGTTCGGGAGCGGCTCCAGGCGTGCGTCGCGTCAACGATCGTGTAGTGGACTTCATGTTCTGTGTCGAGGACGGTGGTGATAACTTTCTTTTTGTACAGGCGCAACTCGATGGTGAAGTCGTTTCCTTCGCGGCGCAGAATCCGCGACCGCATCACGTCCGGGTGAAAATATTCCTGCTGGTGGTCGTAGTCTTCCTCGAGTGCGAGCGTTTGGTCCAGAGTCGCGCCCGGGATGAAGACAGTGCCGATCCAGTGATGAATCATGCCACCACCGGGGACCGCGACCGGTTTATCGGAGGCGTTTTTTCCGGTGGCATCCAATCGTGCGATCACGACTTGCCCTGCTCGAAGTTGCGCATCGGCCGCGGATCTGCGATTTGCCGGCAGACTCTCGACCCAGAGGTAGGGCTGCCGCTGGGCCAGTTGCGCACCGATCTGGGCTTCCGCCACGCGAACGTAGCGGTCGAAGGCTTCGACGGTCCGCGGTTGCAAGTCCGTTGCACCGGCTCGCGCGACAGTGAGGCAGAGCCCCAACGCGACACACGCGATCCGTGGCGACGCCCGTCTGCCCGCTTTTCCCGCCACCTGTCGCAATCTTCCACCTTCCCACGCGCTAACGCCGCCGCCGCTGGGCAGATACCGCGGGACTTGCGCGTCCCAGGAGCTCGGCGTCTTCCCTTGTAGGCAATATGGACGCCAAGTCCACGTCGCAGGTTGTGAAAGCATCTGGGCGAGCAATCAAAGCGAGTGTTGACGGGAGAAGACCATTCTGGAGTACGATGACAGAAGGTTCGTAGATTGAATAACTTGCGCGGGTCGAGAAGCGTGCTTCCGGCTCATTTTTGAGCCGTCGTCCCCGCAAGGCAGCTCCTCAACCCGCATCGCATGTTAGTGAGAGAGGGCGGGGCCGACCAATGGCTCCGAAGGCGGATTTGAGCTGTACTGTAGTTCTAGTACTTACGCCTTTCCGGATTTCCTCGAATCCGGCAACTACTTCGAAACTGTCACCGTGACGTCCGCAGCGGGTGGAAGGCGCAGCGTGATTTCGGTTGTCTTGTCGGAGCGGATTACGACGCGTTTCATCCAGTCCGAGAACATCCCCCGCCAATAAGCCTGCAGGTCGTATTGTCCGACTTCGTATCGCGCGAACGTGAAGTGGCCCTTCGCGTCCGTATGAGTGGCGCTGGGGCTTTGGCCATAGGATGTTTGCATCGTCACGGTAGCGTCCGGAACGGGCCTACCATGCGCGTCGACAACAGTCCCTGAAATTGCGCCGATCCGAACCCTGGCATTTGCGGCTGCAGCGAATCCTAGAATTGCAGTGAAAAGAACCAACCCGGCCGACCATCGAATACGCACCATATATCACCTCGAGCCTACATGCACATCTTATCGGCTGGGGCTCGCTTGGAGCTGATTTCGCAACAGGGCGTTTCTCACCGGTGACCTGTACCGTAGGCCAGTTCTCACCGCGGATGCAGCCAATTGCTTTTTTTTCGCGGACGGGTTATCCAGTCTAGCCCGGCGCGGACGCAGTCCGCACTGGAGAGGAGGGCCAGTGGCCCGATACATCTCACAGCACACGTTGGCCTGCCTTACCCGTCAGGGTGCAGAGGAACTTACCGCACGTTTGTATGGAGGGAGCCAGGTTGCGGCGCGCCGCGTCCTCGTGAACATGCATGAAGGCAAGATGCTGGTGGAATTCGAGGCTCCCGGACGCGACGAGCTCGAAAAGTGGCTTGCGGTTCAGAAGTTTCATTTCGACTGGCTGCTGCGCGTCGAGTACGAGTCGTCCGATGCGGGGCCGCTCGCAGCGGTTTGAATGGCATGCATCCCATTCAAAACGGCGTTGTCAGCAGAGGCGTTTTCGGCGTATGCTGCGGCCATGGAGATTTGCCGCCAGAGAACGGCTCAGGGTTGTTGTCGCCGCTCGTGTTGCGTCCGGGTGTCTTCTGGCAGGCGTGGGCTGAGAATGTAAGCATCTTCGAGCTGAAGTTTTAGCGACCCGCCGCCAGAGAGCCTGGCCGGCGGGTTTTTTTGTGTTGGGGGTCTTGTGCAAGGGTTACGACATCCGATGCTAGACGGAGGACGACATGGCTGAATATGCACATCCGGAAGTGCTGGTGGCGACCCAGTGGGTCGCCGAACATGCCAGCGATCCCAAGGTTCGATTGATTGAAGTTGACGTGGACACGACGGCATACGAGCAGGGCCACATCGCAGGAGCCGTGGGATGGAATTGGCAGACGCAGCTGCAGGATAACGTGCGCCGGGATCTGATCGAGAAACCGGCGCTCGAGAGACTCCTGGGCCAGTCCGGGGTCTCGAACGACACAACCGTCGTTCTCTACGGTGACAACAACAATTGGTTCGCCGCGTACGCATTTTGGCAGCTCAAATATTACGGACATAAGGATGTCCGCCTGATGAATGGCGGACGGAAGAAATGGGCCGAAGAGAAGCGACCGCTAACCACTGAAGCCACGAGGGTGGCGGCCACCACGTACCGCGCCAGCGGGCCGGATGAATCCATTCGCGCCTATCGCGAAGAGGTGCTCGCGATCGTCGGGAAGGAGACGAACGGCAGCCTTGTGGATGTGCGATCGGTCGACGAATTCACGGGGAAGATTATTGCGCCGCCGGGCATGAGCGAAACGGCGCAGCGCGCCGGGCACATTCCGGGAGCGGCCAACGTGCCTTGGGCGCAAGCGGCGAATGAGGACGGAACGTTCAAGTCGGCCGAACAGCTGAAGCAGCTATACCAGGGAAAGGGCATCTCCGGCTCGGGCGAGACGATCGCGTACTGCCGGATCGGCGAGCGTAGTTCGCATACGTGGTTTGTGCTGAAGTATCTGCTCGGCTACGACAACGTGAAGAACTACGACGGATCGTGGACCGAATGGGGCAACCTGATCGGCGCGCCGATCGAGAAAGAAGTAGCCGCGGCCGCGCGCTAGATTTTGG
>Ga0335074_10014217_pt1 | contig 11172 bp, 10 predicted proteins | sample Lox_Sample_23_FD_206715 | JGI IMG/M metagenome (GOLD analysis project Ga0335074, IMG submission 206715) | Soil microbial communities from Loxahatchee National Wildlife Refuge, Florida, United States - Lox_Sample_2.3 | ecosystem: Environmental > Terrestrial > Soil > Wetlands | place: USA...
CGGCGAGGCGGACCTGATCGTGGCCAAGCACAGGAACGGTCCGACGACTACGGTGACCGTGGCATTCCAGGGTCACTACAGCCGCTTCGTCGACATGGCGCCGATCTAACCGCGACTTCCAGACCGCTTGGTGTTGTAAGGAACGGATTTAGATGAGCGGCCAGAAGGCGGCAATCGCCGCCGCCAAGCTGGACCGGCGGTTGGCCCGTGGGTGGAGCGGCAGAGCTGCCGGATCGCAAAGGCGCTCCGGACGTGCTGATCCGGCCCGACGTTGCCAAGGGCGCCGAGCTCGCCACGCGCTCCCCTTCATCACAGTTCGGTGATGCGGTACCCGACGCCAGGGATGGTCTCGATGATGTCCGGCCCCCCGAGTTTTCGTCGCAGCCGTCCGATCGTGACCTGTACCGTCTTGGTGAACGGGTCGGCGTTCTCGTCCCAGACTTGTTCGAGGAGGTCCTCCGCGCTGAGCGCGCCTGGGGCCGCCTTGATGAGCGCTTCGAGCAGGGCGAACTCCTTCGCAGAGAGTTCTCGTGGCTGGCCGTCTCGGGTGACGATGCGACGCAGGGAATCCAGTTCGATTCCTGCCTGACGCAGGATCCGGGGATGCGCGGTGGGCTTCCGCCGGGCGAGGCCGCGAACTCGCAGCACGAGCTCGGGGAAGTGAAACGGTTTGGACAGGTAGTCGTCGGCTCCGATGCCAAGGCCGGCTACCCGGTCGCCGGGCCTGTCGGCGGCGGTCAGCATGAGGACCATGGCCGGATCGGCGCCCTCGGTGATCATCCGACAGATCGTGTCGCCGTGCAGACCGGGAAGATCACGATCGAGGACGACGACGTCGTAGCGGTTTACCTCCAGCTTGGCGGCGGCGTCCAGGCCGTCGTAGGCGACGTCGACGGCCATGGCTTGGTCTCGCAGGCCCTCGGCTATGTCGTCGGCGAGGCGCCGGACGTCCTCGACGACGAGCACCCTCACCGGCGCGCTCCATGGCGGCTAGCAGGGCGTGCCTTGGGCAGTTCGATCCATACGCGCAGGCCCCCTCCGGGTGCTGCCTGCAGGTTAAGCATGCCGCGATGGGCGGCGACGATGGCAGCGACGATGGAAAGCCCAAGTCCCACCCCGCCGGCGGAGCCGGTTCGATCCGCGCCGAGGCGCCTGAACGGCTGCGCCAGCTGCGCGACCTGGTCAGGGTGAAGCACAGGCCCCCCGTTTTCCACGATCAGACGGGCAGCAGAGGCATCGGATTCGGTGCTGACGTCGATGAAGCCGCCTGGCTGGTTGTGACGGATGGCGTTGCCGACGAGGTTTGCCACCATCCGCGCCAGGAGCGTTTCGCTCCCGATGACGTCCGCGTCCGCCAGGTGCAGCCGTACGGCCAGACCCATGTCCGCGGTTTCTGCAGTCCTGGCGTGGAGTGCAGCGGATACGACCTGCGGCAGGCAGACCGTGGCGAGATCGGTCATCACCCCACGCTGGGCGCGGGCGAGCACGAGGAAGCTCTCGACGAGGCGGTCTGCCTGGTCGAGTCCCTCGCGGACCTTGCCGGCCAGCACGGAAGCGTCCTGCGACACACGCGGGGACTTGGCGTCGGCTACGTCCAGCGAGGTGCGCATCATGGTTAGCGGGGTGCGCAATTCGTGGGAGGCGCTGGCGACAAAGTTCCGCTGGGCGTCAAAGGCACCTTCCAGGCGTTCCAGAAGCCCGTCGATGGTGTCGCCCAGCTCCGTCAGCTCGTCAAGCGGTCCCGGCAGCGTGAGGCGCTCGTGCAGGTTCTCCTCGGAGATCTGCCGGGTCGTCGACGTGATGACCTGCAGCGGGCGCAACACGCGTCCGGCTATGAGCCACCCCAGCCAGATCGAGATCACAGCCGAGATGACCAGGGCGATGCCGGAGCGCATCAGCAAGCCATGCAGATCAGCGGTCTGCTGCGCCTGCGCAATGGCTTGCGGGCTCGCGCAGCAGTGACCGAAGGGGGAGCGTTGCGGCGGACCGTGCCGAGACGTGAGAAACGCGGGGCGCGGAAACGAAGGGGGAAGGCCGGCGACGAGCAGGTAGGTGATCGCGACCAACACCACGCCACAGACCAGGAACAGCGCCCCGTACAGGGCAGTCAGGCGCAGCCGCACGGTGCGGCGGGGCATGACACCACCAGCCAGGCGCTCGCCCAGCCTGACCAGGACGCGAGCGGGCATCTTCAGGACCGGCCGCAGGCGTGATCCGGCCGTGTAGCCGGGGGTGCGGTGCGCCACTGTGCCGCTCCCGCCGGCCCGCGGCCCCTGACGTCCTTTCGGGACGACGCTGCTGTCCATTCCACCGTTCCTGTTCAACCGGGCGCTCCCTGGATACCACGCATTCCGCGGGTCATCGCTCCCGGAACTCCAGGATGCGCGACGCCAGGTAACAGGGTGGTAACAGGCTCTGTTGACGCCCGGTTACCGCCGCCGCCGTAGAACTGCGTCAGTAACCAATCCCCAGGAGGAGGGAGGACGAGATGTCCTCATCACTCACCAGGCCACTTACCGGCAAGACCAGGCCCCGGCGACGGCTCCGGCGAGGTGGCGTACTGACGGCGGTGGTCATTGCCGCGTCGTTCTGCGCTGCCGCCTGCGGCGGTGGATCAGGCGCAGATCCGTCGCCGTCACAGGCGGGTAGCAACGGCAGCGCGGAGAAGCTGGTCGCGCACGCAGACTGCATGCGCGCCAACGGCGTCACCAACTACCCCGAGCCCGGCAGCAGCAGCAGCGGCACCGGCATCGACATGGGCTCCCCGACGTTCAGGTCAGCCCAGGCGAAGTGCGCCAAGCTGCTGGGCTTCGGCACCGTCCAGACGCACGCGACCGAGCAAGAGATCAGGCAGGCGCTCCAATCCGTCAACTGCTTGCGAGATCACGGTTACCCAGACTTCCCGGACCCGATCGTCACGTCCACGCCACCGAGCCCTCCCAGCGGATCGCCGGCGCAGGCGCCGAGCGGCAGCGGCGGCTCAACCTACTACGGCAACGGGATTCTGTTCAAAATCCCCGGCTCGATCGACACTTCCTCATCAGCCTTCCAGGCCGCGGCGAAGGCCTGCAACTCCCCGCTCTACATCCCCGGCGGGACGTCAGGTTAGAGCGACGGCTGAGACAGCACAGACAGGCACACCAAGCTGACACCGCGAGAAGGGTGATATGAAGCGATGAGCAGCACCGATGCACGTGAGCAAGCGAGCAGGCCTGCGGTGCCCGAACAAGCGGCGCCCGCAGGAGCCGGGCATGACAAGGCGCTGGGCGGGCCCGCGGCCGGTGACCTGGCGGTGGCCCGGTACCGGCGGCGGCGCGGTTGGACAGCGGCCGTTGTGGTGGTTGTGCTGGCGGCGGCCGGGGCGACAGGGGCTGATGCGGCGGGCGTGTTCCGCTCGCCGAGGCCGACGGTAAGCAGCACCGGGTATGCCACAGGGACGGCCACGGTAACGCGGGGGTCGCTGACCGGGCAGACGCAGGAGAACGGGACGCTCGGCGACGCCGGCTCGTACACGGTGCTGGTGCCGGCGTCGTCGGGCTCTGGCGGCGGGTCAGCGGGGGCCTCGCCGTCGGGTTCCGGGGCGGGCACGTTCACCTGGCTGCCGTCGGCCGGGCAGACCATCCGCGAGGGCCGGACGATCTACCGGGTCAACGGCACTCCGGTGGTGCTGCTGTACGGCAGCGTCCCGGCTTACCGGGAGTTGTCGGAGGGGGTGACCGGCACGGACGTGGCGCAGCTGAACGCTGACCTGGTCAGGCTGGGGTACGCCACCGCTGCGAGGCTGGGACCCAGGTCGGGCTGGGATTATTTCAGCGGCGAAACCGCGGACGCGCTGGAGTTGCTGCAGGCGCACCTAGGGCTGAGTGTGACCGGGACGCTGCCGGCCGGCCAGGCGGTGTTCCTGCCCGGCGCGATCCAGGTGACCGGGCTGGGCAGCGGCGCCGTGCTGGGCGGCGCGGCGACAGGTGGCTCTACGGTGCTGACCGCCAGTTCGCTGACCCCGGTGGTGACGGTCAGCCTGGACGCCTCGATGCAGACCGAGGTCGCGGCCGGCAGCAAAGTGTCGGTCACGTTGCCGGATGGTTCGGTCGCGCCGGGGGTGATCTCTTCGGTCAGCGCCGCCTCGTCCTCGTCGTCGCCCGGATCGGGGAACGGCAACAGCTCGAGCACGCCGACGATCACGGTGCTGGTGTCGCTGAGTGACCCTACGGCCGCCGGGAACCTGAACCAGGCCCCGGTGCAGGTGACGTTCACTACCGGCAGCGTAAGCAATGTGCTGATCGTCCCGGTGGACGCACTGCTGGCCGAGCCGGGCGGCGGGTACGCGGTCGAGGTGACCGGCCCGGGCGGCCACCACCTCGTGGCGGTGACCCTGGGACTGTTCGACGACGCAGCCGGCACGGTGCAGGTGACCGGGAACCTCTCGCCGGGCCAGCGAGTGGTGGTGCCGGGCATATGAGCACGGTGATCCTCGCCGGGGCGCTCTGGTCGGCCACGGCCGGCCCGCCGGAACCGGTGCTGGAGCTGGTGACGGTGACCAAGGTCTACCCAGGCAAGCCCTCGGTGCCCGCGCTGCGGGGGGTGAGCGTCCAGGTGGCGGCCGGGGAACTGGTCGCCGTGCTGGGCCCGTCGGGGTCGGGCAAGACCACGCTGCTGCACCTGGCCGGCACCCTGGACCTGCCGACCGCCGGGACGGTCCGGGTCACCGGCCTCGACGTCGCCGCGCTGGGCGACCGGCAGCTGGCCGGGCTGCGCGCGTCGGCTATCGGGTTTGTGTTCCAGCAGTTCTTCCTGGCCGAGCACCAGACAGTGCTCGACAACGTGGCCGACGGGCTGCTGTACGCCGGGTACGGCGTGGCCGAACGGAGGGACCGAGCCGCTGCCGCGCTGGCACGGGTTGGCCTCGCCGACCGCACTGCCGCACGGCCGACCCAGCTTTCCGGCGGCCAACGTCAGCGGGTGGCGATCGCCCGGGCGATCGCCGGGCAGCCGGCGATCGTGCTGGCGGACGAGCCCACCGGCAACCTGGACCAGGCCACCGGCGCGGCGATCCTGGACCTGCTCGGCCAGCTCAACGCTGCGGGGACCACCCTCGTCGTGGTCACCCACGACGAGCAGGTCGCCGCCCGGATGCACCGCCAGGTGCGGATGCTCGATGGGCGGATCATCTCCGACACCACAGCCGGCCCGGCTGCTGCTGCCTCCGGCCTGGCGCCCCGCGAGGCCCGCGCGGTGGTCCGCCTAGAGGAGACCAGCGAGCGGATCGCAGGCTGGCCCGGACAGCCAGAAGGAGGAACCCGATGACCACGACAACGTCCCGGCCGCGCGCACTGCGCGCGCAGGCCGACCGCAGCCCCCGGCCGGCCCGGCTGCGCCCGGCCGACCTGGCCCGGCTGGCCACCGTAGGCCTGCGTACCCGTAAGCTGCGCGCCGCCCTGTCCGCGCTGGGCATCGCGATCGGGGTCGCCGCGATCGTGGCCGTGCTTGGCCTGTCGGCCTCCTCAGCAGCCGGGCTGAACGCCGAAATCTCCGCTCTGGGCACCAACCTGCTCACCGTCCAGCCTGGGCAGAACGTCAACGGCGCCACCACGCCGCTGCCGGCCGCGGCCCCCGCGATGATCGCCCGGATGGATGGCGTCTACCAGGTGCAATCCACCGGGTCGACCAACGCCAGCGTCTACCGTTCGCCGCTGATCCCGTCGGCGAACACGAATGCGCTGTCGGTGGACGCCGCGACCACCGGGCTGCCGGCCACCGCGGGGACCAGCCTGGCCCACGGGGAGTTCCTCAACGCCGCCACCGAACGCGAACCGGTCGCCGTGCTCGGTGCCGCTGCCGCCCAACTGCTGGGCATCGACAAGATCTTCCCCGGCGAGCGGGTGTGGGTCACCGGCACTGGCGCCAACGGCAACGGCGGCATGTGGCTGTATGTGGCCGGCATCCTCAACCCCGACGTGCTGTCCCCCGATGTCGACTCCTCGGTGCTGGTCGGGTACCCGTTCGCCGAGAACTACCTGTCCTTCAACGGCTCTCCCGCCACCATCTACGTCAAGGTCACCGGCAACCGGGTCAACGCCGTCGACAACCTGCTCGCCGACCAGGCCAACCCGCAAAACCCCATCGCCGTCGACGTCTCCCAGCCCTCCAGCGCCCTGGTCGCCCAGGCCGACGCCAAGAGCGCGTTCAGCACCCTGTTCCTCGGCCTCGGCGCGGTCGCCCTGCTGGTCGGGGCGATCGGCGTGGCCAACATCATGGTCATCGCCGTGCTGGAGCGCCGCAGCGAGATCGGGCTGCGCCGCGCTCTCGGCGCCACCCGCGGCCACATCCGGACCCAGTTCCTGACCGAGGCGATCACGTTGTCGCTGATCGGCGGGGCCGCCGGGATCATCACCGGCGCGGTGGCCACCGCGATCTACGCTGATGGCAAGGGCTGGGCCACGGTCATCCCCGTCAGCGCCTGGGTCGGCGGCCTGGCTGCCGCGCTGCTCATCGGCGCTCTAGCCGGGCTGCTGCCCGCGATCAAGGCCGCCCGCCTCTCACCGACCCAGGCGTTGTGGTCCCTATGACCGCTGCCCTGGGCGCGCCGCCGCAGCAGGCCTGATCGCGCTCCTTCCGCTCTACAGCCAGGTAATGCCCGCGCGCCCTGAAGAAATGACAGAATAGTTAGACGGGCGGTGGGACAGAAGAGTGAGATACCGCGCGTCGGCCCAGGTCGGCGGAGATCGACATGTTACGCCGTGGGATCTTACAGCCCGCGCCGCCTCCGCCGGTGCCGCTGCCCGACGACTCGCTGTCACCCCGGCCCTCCGGGTTACGACCGACCCGCGCTCCGGCGGGAACAGCCATCCGACCCCCCGGCCGCCGACATCGACGCCGCATAACGAGCCGCGGAAAAGACAGCTGCGCTGTGCCAGGAGGCCAACACCACGGTGATGCCGAATCTCGTTCAACGAAACAACAGCTCCCTTGGGGGAGACGAGGTGCTGGACCGATGAACCTGGCCAACAGGCTGCGCCTCCAGCGAGCCCAAGCGACCGCCTCGCTCGCGGAGGTACTCCTCTATGCGCCTGGACTTCACCGACATGAGTCGCCGCGACTGCGAGCGCTGGGCGACCGTAACCACCTGGCCTGAACTGGGTGACGCGGTCATTGACTGGCTGCACGGCAGGATTAGGCAAATGCCTGGACATGGCGGACCGCCGTGCGACGAGACCATCCCGCTGATCCCGGCGCTTGAGGCTGCCAACCTCTCCGGCTTTCGTTACCAACGAGTCACAGCAGGCGGGCTGGAACGACCGCAGCGACGCGGAGCGGGAGGCGTACGTCGGCGGGTTCGCGGCCGCCGAGGTCCTCCGACGGACCCGCTACCTGGTAGAGGAGACGCCTCTGTTGCTGCAGCCTGTCGTGGCCGGGGTCACGAGAATCACCCGGCCGGGTGGCGTGGGTGGCCAGGCGAGGGCATGGCCGATTTCTGGGCCGACGCGTGCCCGGCGATTGCTGATCTTCTTCACGACGCCTGGTATGTCGTGATCATGGACCCGGAGCCATGCCGCAATAACTGGGTCTGGGCTCTCCTCACCGAGATCTCGCCGAACCTCACGACGTTGGCCGAGCGGATCGCCACCGCTTCGAACGGCGTCCGGTGGGGGCAGATCCCGACCATTGCCAACGCGGCCGGGGAAATGCCACGACATTGAGACTGATCTTGGTGGCATCGCCGTGAGACAACAGAGAAACGCCCAGGTCACCTAAGATCAAGATGTCATGCGCGGTGAGACCCTACAACTTGGTGTTGTAAGGAACGGATTTAGATGAGCATTTGGAGCCGGGTCCGACGTGGTTCGGGCGACCGGCGAGGTTGTGTTGCTCGGCTTGTCAGACAGCTTTTCGCTTAGCGCTGCGGAGGGGCGGACTCGGGGAGCCGGCAGTAGTACTTGATCAGCGAGTGCGTGGTCCGCTCGGCTGGGTGGGCGGGCCACCGGTCACCCGTCATCTGATGCAGCAACTGCCTGGGCAAGTTGAGCCAGTGCGGCGCGCAACCGTGGACGCCTGGCTTGCCCTGAACGGGCCCGTCCACTCGGGGATGACCAATTGGCTGTAGTTGTGCGCGCGACGCCGGAGGCGACGGTTGCAACCGCGACAGGAAGCGCGTGCGCCCGAATCGCGCGGCACGGCATGTGAGGATGCCCGGTTGCTTGCTTGCCCTCATGCTGGCATGGTGGAGATTCGGGGCCGTCCGGGTGGGCGATACCGTGCGACGGGCAGGCGGGCTATGGACGCTGGCCGTCCATTCGCTGTTGGCGCACCTGGCGGTCAAGGGCTTCGTCGGCAGCCCCGGCCGCTGGGGCTGGATTCGCTGGGACCGGAGGTGCCGCGTCTTTGCGGCGCTCCTGGACTGGTTCGCAAAGGGCTCATAGAGTGCTCCGATGCCCTTGCTGAACCTGCGTCACTCGGTCCGCGCGATCGTTCTGGATGATCAGGACCGGATCCTGCTATGCCGGTTCGCCCTTCAAAGCAGGGTGGTCTGGGCAACTCCAGGAGGAGGTATTGAGCCCGGCGAGACACCTCACGCGGCGCTGCGCCGCGAGCTGCATGAAGAGATCGGGCTCGTCCTCGATGGGACGCCGCCGCACGTATGGCATAGGAAGGTTGTCGAGCCCGGCTATGTGAGCGGATATGACGGCGCGATTCAGGACTACTTCCTCGTCCGCACCGCCGCCTTCCAACCGAATGGTGCACTGTCAAGGGATCAGCTGGCGGCCGAGAACATCACGGATTTTCGGTGGTGGCAACTGGCGGAGATTACGAACTACCAAGGGCCGGACCTGTTTGGCCCACGTGACCTCGCTGGTCCGCTCACCACATTGATCAAGGACGGAGTCCCCGACCAGCCACTGAAGCTTGGGCTGTAAAACTCGGGCCAGTTCACGCGCGGGAACCGCCTCAACATCAGGGACTCACGACGGGGCACTGCGGCGCATCTTTCAGCAGGTCGTCGGTCTTGACATAGAGTGCGGTCGCGAGGGAGTCCAACTCAGTCTTCGCACACCGACGTTGGACTCCCCTCCTTCCATGCACGCGGGCGATTCCGTGGAATCGGCTCAGCTTTGAAGACCGGTGCATCCTGTGGGCTCAGGCGCCCACAGTCCCGTCGATACCCTCACGCAGAAAGTCCGCGTGCCCGTTGTGGCGGCCGTACTCCAGGAGCACGTGCACCATCACCATCCGCAGCGATACCGCCTCGCCCCATCGTGGCTGGTACCCGGCCAGATCCAGGGACTCAGCCTCACGCTCTATGCGGCGCGAGTTTTCCACCTCAGCTTCCCAGGCTGCAAACGCCTCGTCCCGTGTCGACGCGCTCGCATCGTACGCCGCCTGGAAGTCGACCTTGTCCGACCAGACCATGGGCGCGTCGTTATCCTCGAATACCCGGCGGAACCATGCACGTTCCACTTCCGCCATGTGCCGCACCAGACCGAGCAGCGAAAGCGTCGACGGCGGCATCGACTGTTGCCGCAACTCCTCGTCCGCAAGCCCTTCACACTTCATCGCAAGGGTCGAACGGTGGTAATCGAGGAAAGCTCGCAGCACGTCACGTTCGCTGCCGAAACTGGGCGGTCCCACGCGATTGTCGGCAGTCACTGGTCGTGCCTCTCGTCCGTGCCGGTATTCAGAACAAGTTCCTACGCCCGGCTATCGCCCCCGGGCCAACCGGCACAGGATAAGTAAGACCCATCAGTGCCCACAGCTACCGGCAGATCTGTTCGACCTAGACATCACCCAGGCGGAACGCCCGACCGCTTCTGCCCACGCCGCCCGGCTGGCTGTTGCCGGCGAGCAGCGGGCGGCGCGGGGTCGCCCGATGCCGCCCATCTGAGCGGCGCTCACGGTGACCGCCACGATCAGCAGCTGCGCCCGCGCGGTCGGTGTCGCTGGACGTGAGCATCGCGCCCGCTGCCACTACGCTGGCCCACTGCCCGGTCAAAGAGCTATGTCCTTGCTGCGGTCAGCAGAAGAGCCTCGACGAGGCGGCTGGGCCACCACCAGCGTCACCGATGTCGAAGCATTCCTGGCCACCCGCACGAAGCTGCCGTCGGCCTGCTCGCTCTGGTGCACAGCGCTACCACCCAGGAACTGCGACACCTCACCGTGTCTGCCGTCGACCCGGCCCGCCAGGCCGTGCACTTGCCCGGCCGGCCGCAGCCCACCCCACTGGACCCGTGGACCTGGACCGCGATCGAGCGCTGCCTCGAGCACCGGCACGCACCTGGGCGGCGAGCAGTTGCTGACTGTCGAGCATCCCGAGATATGCCCCTGGGTCGTCCAGGTATCCGAGCTCTCCCATGAGCCGTTCCGCGTAGAGCGCCCAGCCCTCGCCGGGGCCGGATACCGATTCCCAGCTTCTCGACTCAATCATTCGCCAGGTCCACTGAGAACGGACACTTTGCGCCTGCTGCGGGAACCAACATGCGCATGCGGCAGCAGGGTCGACTTGTTTAGGGTCTCGCGTCGGCACGAAGGGCAGGCCGGGCTAATCGCCGCGACTCTTGACGTTTCGTCTCGTATCGAGGAAGATCGGCGCCAAGGTGATAAATTGCGCCCGGCAGATGGCGTTTGGGTGCGGGGTGTGAATGAAGCTGATGTCTGTTCATGCGCGTCTGTTGTGCACTGTCGCCGCGATGGGTCTGGCCGCAGGCTTACTGGCGAGTGCCGCCGGCTCCGCTGCCGCGGCTGTGAGCTGTCCGACGGTCAACCCGAGCACCGGCGCCGTTTCCCCGTCGCCATCGCCAGGGGTCGACTGGGCTGGCTGCGACCTAGCGGGCGGGGACCTAGCCAGCGCGAACCTGACAAGCGCAGACCTGGGCGATGCCAACCTGGATGGCGCGGACCTGGACGGCGCGACCCTGACGAGTGCGACCCTGACGGTCGCCAAGCTGTATACCGCCGATCTGGCCGACGCAGACCTCTCCTCAGCCAACCTGGACGACGCCCTGGTCACCTACGCGAACATGGTCAGCGCCAATCTGAGCGGCATCAGCTTTCCCCAGGGCTACCTGGAAGACGACAACCTGTCCGGGGCAAACCTGAGCTCCGCCGATCTGGGAACGCCCAACGTTTCCGGCCTCACGCTGACCGGAGCCGACCTGAGCGGCACAAAGTTCACGTACGACG
>Ga0335074_10014218_pt1 | contig 11172 bp, 9 predicted proteins | sample Lox_Sample_23_FD_206715 | JGI IMG/M metagenome (GOLD analysis project Ga0335074, IMG submission 206715) | Soil microbial communities from Loxahatchee National Wildlife Refuge, Florida, United States - Lox_Sample_2.3 | ecosystem: Environmental > Terrestrial > Soil > Wetlands | place: USA: Florida...
TCGAGGGGAGGGGGTCGGGGGGACGGGGGCGAAGGGAGGGGTCGAAGCAGTCCCGCATCCATTGTCCGGGACTCAACGTCACTTGCAGGTTAGCGAGACCCTGCCTGTTCCTTCGCTGAGAAATTCACATTTGCCGGTACCCGGCCCCGGCTGCAGCAAGACAGCTGGAATGTTCCGCCCATAGCCGCATTCCACGAACAACTGCCGGCCTTGTTGGAAGAGGTAGGCAACATCCCATTCCGACCACAGTCCGCGTTTGGTCTTGTGGATCACGTCCGGCTCCAGGTCGGCATGCTCACTCGGCGGGCCATCGAACAAGCTAACGGTTGTCAGTGACGACCCTTGATGCATGCGTGGGCACTGAATGTCCGCAGCGTGGGTCAGGTGCGGCACCGCCGCCAGAAGCAGCAGCGCGGCACCTGCCGGCCGTACCAGACCTGTCGCCATCGTTCGGACTGCCATGGCCACCAAATCGCAGCTTCCGTTTATCGATTGCCGGCGTGGCCGCACTGTCGCACACAATATCGAAACGTGCATCTGTTGCCGGAATCGGCACCGGTTTCGCACCCGCAGCATTCGGCGCTACAAGGCGGCACACATGCCGCCGCTCCCTCCTTCGCCCTCCCGCATCCCACGCTGGCTGCCAACCTTGCTCGGCTATTTCATCGCGGTCGGACCGGCCGCGACGGACATGTACCTGCCCGCGTTCCCGGCGGTGGAGCAATCCTTCGGCACCGCACCCGGCACGGCGCAGCTCACGCTCGCATCGTGGTTTGCCGGCCTGGCAGTGGGGCAGATCACGCAGGGCACGTTCTCCGACCGGATGGGACGCCGCCCGCCGCTGATCGGGGGCACCGGCTTGTTCACCCTGGCCACGATCGGCTGCGCGCTGGCGCCCACCCTGGGCTGGCTCGCAGTGTTCCGCGCGGTCGCGGCGTTCGGTGCGTCAGCCGGGATGGTGGTGCCGCGCGCCATGGTGCGCGACCTCGCCGAGGGCCAGCACGCCGCCATCCTGATGTCCCGCCTGGTGCTGGTGATGGGGGTGGCGCCGATCCTGGCCCCGAGCATCGGCGGCGCGGTGCTGATCTTCGCGCACTGGCGGGTGATTTTCGTCATCCTGGCGATCTACGGTGCGCTCGGCGTTGTCATGGCGTGGCTGCTGGTGCCGGAGACCCTGCCGCCGCAGCGCCGCTCCCGCCATCGCATCCATGAGCAATTGGCGCGCTATGGGGGAATCCTGCGGGAGCGCGTGTTCCTGACCCACGCAGCCATGGGCGCCGGCGGCAGTTTCTGCATGTTCGCGTACCTGGCGGGATCGTCGCCGGTGTTCATCCTGGGCTTCGGCCTGGCACCATGGCAGTTCGCGCTGATCTTCGGCCTCTGCTCTTGCGGGCTGATCGCCGGATCGCAGATCAATGCGCGGTTGCTGCCCCGGCTGGGACTGTCCGTCATGCTGCGGGTGATCGCACGGATCTCGCTGGCCGCGACGACCACCCTGACGGTGCTGGCCTTCACCGGCGTGCACATCCTGGCGGCCATCATCGCGCCGATGTTCGTGGCGCTGAGCTGCCAGGGATTCAGCAACGGCAACACCACCGCGGGCGCGCTGCAACGGCATGCAGGACAGGCGGGGAGTGCCTCGGCGCTGATGGGCCTGGCGCAGTTCTCGCTGGGCGCGACGAGCGGCTTGCTGGTGGGGTGGTTCACCGACGGCACCCCGCGCGGCATGGCAGCCCTGATGATGTGCGGATCGCTGGGCATGGTGATTGCCGATTCGCTGCGCCCGCGGGCATAGTGCCGCACATGACAATCATCGTGGGTATTCCCGCCTGCGCGCGCATGGTGGCCGGCCATCTGCGCCACGACACGCCTGCCCGTTATGCCGCTGCGGTGCTGGGCGGCGCCGGCGCGGTGCCGATCATGATCCCGCCGCTGGGCGAGCCGCAGCTCGCGGTGCTGGACCGGCTGGACGGCCTGCTGCTGTCCGGCAGCCCCAGCAATGTGCATCCGGACCACTATGCCGGCGGCGAATCCCACACACCCGACCTGCACGACATGGAACGCGACGCCACGACACTGCGCCTGATCCCCGAGGCCGTGCGGCGCGGCATCCCCCTGCTGGCGATCTGCCGCGGCATCCAGGAACTGAACGTCGCGCTGGGTGGCTCGCTTTGCCAGACCGTGCACGAGCAGCCGGGGCGGTTCGATCATCGCGGCCAGGGCGATGACATGGAGGCTCGCTACGCGCCGAAGCACCTGGTGACCCTGTCCGGCGGCCTGGCACGCATGATCGGATCGGGGAAAATCCTGGTGAACTCGCTGCACCGGCAGGCGATCGACCAGGTCGCGCCGGGCCTGGTGGTGGAGGCGGTGGCGCCGGACGGCACGATCGAGGCCGTGCGCGCACCCGACGCCCCCGGCTGGGTGCTTGGCGTGCAATGGCACCCCGAATGGGGTTACGCGGACGATTCGGCGAGCCTGGCGATCTTCCGCGCGTTCGGCGAGGCGTGCCGGGCCTATCAGGCAGGATTGCGAAAGGCGGCATGACATGGACCTGGGATTGCACGGCAAGACGGCGCTGATCACCGGCGGGTCGAAAGGGATCGGCCGCGCCTCGGCCGAGGTGCTGGCCGACGAAGGCTGCAACGTCATCCTGGTGGCGCGGGAGCAAGCGGCGCTGGACGCAGCGGCCGAGAGCATCCGCGCGCGCCGTCAGGTGAGCGTGCGGACGATCTCCGCCGACCTGTCGAACGATGCCGCGGTCCGCCGGGTCGCCGACGCGGCGGGGCCGCTGGACATCCTGGTGAATAATGCTGGCGCCATTCCGCCGGGGGACGTGCTGAGCGTCGATGATGCGCGCTGGCGCACGGCGTGGGATTTGAAGGTGTTCGGCTACATCTCGTTCTGCCGGATCGTCTATGCGGCGATGAAGGCGCGCGGCGCCGGGGTGATTGTGAATGTGATCGGCTCGGCGGGCGAGAAATTCCCGCCCGGCTATATCGCGGGGGCGGCAGGGAATGCGTCGCTGATGGCGTTCACCCGCGCACTGGGCAAGGGCGCTCCGGCGGATGGGCTGCGGGTGGTGGGGATCAATCCCGGGCCGGTGTCAACCGAGCGGCTGATCATGCTGCAACGCGACACCGCGGCGAAGACGCTGGGCGATCCGGAGCGGTGGCCGGAGCTGACCAAAGGCATGCCGTTCGGCCGTCCGGCGACGCCGGAGGAGATCGGAAATGCGGTGGCTTTTCTTGCCAGTGCGAAGTCGGGGTACACGACGGGGACGGTGCTGACGATTGACGGGGGCGGGTGAGGGCGCTCTCCGGGAGTTGAGGGCGCTATTATTCCGGCACTTGACGTTGCAACATTGGCATCCTGATATTGTTATGAATTCGGATGGACGCCGAGAAGAAACCTGGGAATCGTTTCGGCGGCTGGTACTGCTGGACGGCAGCAAGCTTTGCCGGCGCTGCCGAACATGGCGGCGTGTGCCTGAAGCCCTCGCTACGGTAGGTGCGTGGCTACCGTGTTGCTACAATGTTTCCTACGCTGGGATTTCTGTCACGGCCACCTTATGGCTCAATGTCGTTGAGAGGTCACCAAGAGCAGAGTAGAGATTGCTTGCCCATAACCTCGGCACCAGCTTCTATCACTGCCCTCCGCTCTCCCGTATAAATGCCTGCGCCGCCTCGGGCTTAAGAATTCGGATTCTATCACGCCAGGGATCCAGCACCAGCAAATCCTGGTCGTCTGAGACGATCGTCACTGAAACTCGCGCTTCACTTTGAGCCAACACAGCCCACGCCACCTCAAGATACTTATCATCCGAGGGGTCACGACAGTCCTGCACAGCCAACTCCGGCACGATCAACCGCACTGAGGCACGCACTCGGGTGGTGAAAGCCCGCATCGATGCTTCAGATCGCCATCGGCGAAATTTAGGGCGCCTGAGCACATCATCCAATTCATCAAGAATTGCCGGACTGGAAACGATAAGGCCGCGCTCAAGAAGTGTGGCGATCAATTCGGCTGCTGCCGAATCATCCGTCAGTGCAGCGCGAACGATGGAGCTGACATCGACGACGAACAGAGGGGATTCACCGGCCATGAGCGGCACTCTCCGCCGCTACCACGACGGCATCATGCCTACGAACGGTGTTCGCGTTTCCAGGCCTCCAACTCCTCGTCAACCTCTTCTGCGGTCAAACCAGCCTCTGCCGCGACTCGGCGGGCGTCTGCAAATGCCGCCATCAGGTTCCGCTGGCGCATTCCCGGCGATCCAGCGAACAGCGCAACCGCGTCTGCGACTTCTGCCTCGGTCGTGGCATTTGCGACAAGCCCAAGAAACGCCTCGTATCGCGCAAGCTCACCCGGATCGCGCAGACGCTCGGCAACCGGCTTTTCGAGATGAAAGGTAACCTCAACCGTATCCATTGACCTTCTCCGCTAGACGATTATAGGGCATTTTTCATCGATTGCCAGCAAGACCCGACGCAGCGCCACGTTCACCTCTCGACCGTTCTCCGGCACGTCGGGCTGTTATTTTTATCACGGAGGACGAACGGAGGGCCACGGATAGCAATTGTCCGACGCCGCACCGTCCAAATTCAGCCCCTCCGAATCACGCCCCCGGCGGCAGCGCCTCATCCGAAAACGCAATCCCATGCACGAACCCATACTGCGGCGTGGCAATCCGCGGCACCGGCTTCGCGCTCAGCAAGTAGTGCCGCAGAAAATCCATTCGCTCCGCCGGGCCGATCGTGCACCACGCCTCATCGGCATACAGATGCATGAACCGATACGACGCCAGCGCCTCCGCCACCGTCAGCGCCGACCGCAGCCGCAGCAGCGCGTTCTGATACGCATCCCCCGCCGCCACCAAATTGAACGGATGAAACGACACGTGCAGCCACGGCTTCGCCTCGGCCAGCACCGGCGCGATGGCGCGCAGCACGTCGTATTCCGCGCCCTCGATGTCGATCTTCAGCAACGACCCCCGATCGATCCCGATTTCGCGCAGCACCACCGCCGCGTCGCGCAGCGGGATCACCGCATCGGGCCGCGCCGACACCACGCCGTCGCGCTCAACGTCCCGGAATATCGAGGACCCGGAATCCGCCACCCCCTTCGCATACAGCGTCACCATCTGGTCGCGCACGCCCAGGCCGTGACGGAACAGACGGATGCGCGGCGCCAGGTCGGGGTTCTCGGCAACGTTGCGGGCCAGCAGCTCATAGTTCATCGGACTCGGTTCGAACGCGAACACCGTTTCCACATGCGTGGCGGCGTATAGTGCGGTCAGCCCGATATAGGCGCCGAAATCCACCATCCGCGTGCAGCGCGGCAGCACGGCATCGAAGAACCGCAGTGTGCCTTCCTCGAACCCGCTGCAGAACTCGCGTGCCGCCGCCACGGCCAGGGCATGGCCGGTCAGGCGAAAGGACCGGCCGCCCCTTGTCACGACAGGCGCTTGCAGACCCGCCGTCGCATCCATGACCTGCTCCTCCCGGCATGAAAGCGGAGAAGCTAGGTTCCAGTGGTTAAGACAATCTGAACGCCGCCCGCGACCGCGTGCATCGGTTGGCAAGGTAAACGACCGCGACAGCCGGCGTGTCCGGGACGTCCTCGCCACCGCGCCCGCGATGCCCGAGGCCCGCGCATTTGACACCCCCGGGCAACGGGGGGATCGTCGCGCCCGTGGCAACCACCCCGGCACGCCAATCGGCGCGTTCGCTGGATGTGGACCATGAGGAGAAAGAGCGCGCCATGAGCCTCGAGGAAAAACTGGCACCCTTGCGCGAGGCCACCGCGAAGCGCGTTGGCCCCGAAATGCACGCCGTGATGCAGAACGCCACACGCCAGTTGCGCGAGTCCGGCATTCTGGACCGGGTCATCAAACCCGGCATGCCGGCTCCGGACTTCACCCTGAACGATCAGAACAACGCCGCCCTCTCCCTCGCGGGCTTGCTCGCGACCGGCGCCGTCGTGGTGAGCGTGTTCCGAGGATTCTGGTGACCCTACTGCCGGCATGAGCTGGATGCTCTGCAAGCAGTCCTCCCCGAGATCAAGTCGCTTGGCGCCAGCCTGATCGTCCTGTCGCCCCAGTCGCAGCGCTACACGCGCCCGGGCGCGGAGAAGCAGAAGCTGGGTTTCCCGATCCTGACGGATCCGGACAACAAGGTCGGCGAAGCCTATGGCCTGGCGTTTCGCCTGCCGGACGAGCTGATCGCGGTTTACAAGAAGATCGGCGTTGACCTGCCACGCTTCAACGGCGACGAGAGCTGGCGTCTGTCGATCCCGGCGCGCATCGTCATCCGCCGCGACGGCATCGTCGCCGCCGCTGAAGCCGATCCGGACTACACGCACCGCCCCGAGGTCGAATCAACCGTCGCGGTGCTGCGCGGCTTGTGATCTCATACCGACCGACGGGAGTGATGACGTACCGCCGGGCTCCTCGCGTCATGCCGCCGAAGGTCGGCATCCCTAGCTTTGCTGCGCGCGGCAGGACAAGTCGTGGATGGCACGCCTTCGCGACCATGACGATGAGCGCGGCCGGATGATGACAGGCCGATAGCTCGCAACGCGCTTCACGACGGCGGCTCAACGACGGAAACCGCTCTTTCCCGTCAGGCCATCGCCCCAGCCCGCGCGAGGGCGTCACGCGCCAATGACAACAGCGTCTGCGTCGCCGCCCGTGCCGCCGCCGAATCCGCACCGGCGCCAGCCATACCATCCGACGTCAGCCAGGCGACCGTCCCCGGCGGCAGCGCGGCACGCACCGGCGGCAGGTCCGCCAGTTCCGTGTTCGGCAGCGCATCGATCGAGTCGGCATTGAGTGCAGGATCCGCCGCGATCGCCAGGCCGCGCAGCGCGAACGCGGTGGCGTCCCCGACCGGCAGCAATGCCTCCGCACCGAACCCGCCATCGGCGAGCAGCGCCGCCATCCGCAGCTTGCGCTCGGCCTGATCCAGCCAATCGGCCGCCATCTGGTTGCGGCGCAGCCGGGCGGCGCGCGCGGCAGTCTCCGGCGATTCAACCGGCGCGGCGGCACTGTGCAGCACTTCGGCCTCGCCCAGCCGGATGATGCCCGCTTCGGCCAAACGCTGGATCGCAGCCCACGCCGAGCGATCGACCAATTCAACCGCCGCCAGCCCCGCTTCCTCTGCGAACGCCGTCACGCGCCCGGGCAGATCGCCTGTGGCCGCATCGTCCATCACCACCAACGTCACCACGCTGCCGTCTTCGCGCCGCCGTTGCTCTACGGCCACCACCGCCCCGTTCAACGCGGCCACCCCCGCAACGAAGCGCGCCGCCGGATCGGGCGCAGGCTCGGCGGCAGTCGGCGCAGCGGGCGCCAGGAACGATGCCATGCGCTCCACCATCGCCGCGCGCCCGGATGGCATTTTCAGCGCCGAGACATCGCCGCGCCCGTCCAGCACGCCATCCGCCAGGTCCTGCTTCAGGCTGAGCAGGTGCATGATGCGATGCTCGATCGAGTCCTCGCACACCAGATTCACCACCGTCACCGCGCGCGTCTGATGCTTCCGCCACGCGCGTGCGATGCGTTGTTCCAGCCGCGCCGGGTTCCACGGCAGGTCGAGGTTCACCACCGCGTTCGCGGCCTGCAAATTCAACCCCACGCTGCCGGAATCGGTGGACAGGAACAATCGGCAGGATGGGTCGTTCTTGAATCGGCGGATTTCGGTGCGCCGCTTGTCCTGCGGCACCGATCCGGTGTGCCAGGCGAAATCGAACCCCATGCGCTGCACCAGCTCGCGCACCAGCTCCAGCATCCGCTCCCATTCCGAGAACACGATTACTTTCGCCGCCGGATCGGTCATCAAATCGCCCAGCACGGTCTCCAGCTCGTCCAACTTCGGCGAAACACGGCAATTGGGATCGAGGATGTACGGCGTGTCGCACACCATCCGCATGCAGGCGAACAATCGCTGCAGGCGTTCGAATTCCTCCTTGGTGAGGGGGCGGCGCCGCGCAGCAGCCACCAGCCGCGACGCCGGCGCTTCATAATCCATGTAGCGCAGCCGTTGCTCCTCGGCCATCGCCACGAAATACGTGTCCACCGTCCGCCCGGGGAGTTGCTCCTCCACCTCGTCCTTGCGCCGCCGCAACATGACCGGCGCCAGGCGTTCACGCAGCGCTGCGAGATCCTTGTAGTCGGCCGGACGGCCACGCTCATCCAGCACATAGAAATCGCGATTGAAACGAAACAGCGGCCCCAGAATCCGCGGATCCAAATACTGAACAATCGAATAAACCTCATCAATTCTGTTCTCGAGCGGCGTGCCGGTCAGCACGAAGGCATAGGGGCTCCGCAATTCCTTCACCGCCGCCGCGGTCTTGGTGTGCCAGTTCTTGATGCGCTGCGCTTCGTCCAGGATCACCACATCCGGCGCCAGGATCCGATTGATATCGTGCCGGTCGATCAGCACTTGCTCGTAATTCACCAGGACGAACATGCCGGGCGCCGCGTATTGCGCCAGCCGTTCGAGGCGCGTGCCGGACACGATGGTCACCGAGAAGTCGGTGAAGCGATTGATCTGATCTTCCCACTCCGCCTTTAGCGAGGCGGGCAGCACCACCAGCACCCGTTCGATCCCGCGCAGCCGGCGCAGCAACGCGACCGCCGCGATCGCCTGGATCGTCTTGCCCAGCCCCATTTCGTCGGCCAGCAGCGCACGCTCGCCGAAGGCAAGATGCAGCATGCCATCAACCTGGTAGGGCAGCAGCTTCGCACGCACCACATCGAGCGTCGCTGTGCCGGCGGCGACCTCTTCCAGGTATTTCTCCCGCGCCGACAACCGGCGGCGGCGGTATTGCTCTTCTGCCAGCCGCGGCGCCAACTGACGCGACTCGCGCACAACCACGTCCGGCAGCGTGGCGAGCATGGTTCGCAGCCTGTCGAGCGCGTCCAGCGGGTCGCCGCTGATGGCGCCATCTGCATCGCACAGCCCGGCCAGCACCGCCTCCACATCCCTGCGCGCGGCAGGCGGCCGAACCAGTACGCGGCAGGGCCCATCGGCGGCGGGGAACACTTCGAGTCGCGGATTGCCCCAACGCGCCGCTGCTTCAAAGGCGCGTTTGCCTTTCCGCCGCAGCCGGTCCAGAGCGCCTTCGATGTGCTTGCACGTGCCCAGCCCGTTCACCTGCCAGTCGGCGCAGCCGCAGGAGTTCTCGGCGGCCGTCAGCGAGCGGATTTCCACATCGTAGTTGCCCCCGCTGCCGGATCGCACACGGAACGTGCCGAAATAGGGGTATTCCGGCTCCAGCGACTCGACCGAGACAACATCGGTCAGGCCACGCCAGCGCCGCCGTTCCACTTCCTCGGCATCGGTCGTGTTCCAGCCGACAAAACCCGGGGCGCGCTCCTGCACCTTTTTCGCATGTTTGCCCGATCGCTTGGCGCCGCTGCGTGCCATATGCCATCCCCGACTCGGCGAAGGGCGCAATTGTCGCCAGCCGCAACAGCAGGTGCAACGCCGTTGTGAGTCTACCCGGCGCGATGAGCCTATCCTGTCCGCATCGCGCGATATTCCCGCCGCACGATCTCCATCAGCTCCGCCACCGACGTCGCCGCGGCGTCATTCTCATACGTGATCCTGCCGTGCTGCATCAGCACGATGCGGTCGGCGATATCCAGCGTCTGCGCGTAGTTGTGCATGATCATTGCGATCGAATGCCGGCCTTCCCGCTTGAGGCGCAGGAGCAGGTCGATGATCAGCCCGGCCTCGCGCGCGCCCATCGCGGCCAGCGGTTCGTCCAGCAGCAGGATGCGCGCGTCGGACGTCACGGCACGCGCCACCGCGATCGCCTGCCGCTGACCGCCGGATAGCCGCTCCACGGGCAGATCGACCGAGGGGATGTTGACGCCCATCCCCGCCAGGCTCTCGGCGGCACGCTGCCGCATCGCGCGGTGGTTCAGCAGCCGCAGCGGGCCGCCGTACAGAATCTCGCGGTTCAAAAACATGTTGTGATAGACGCTGAGTGAATTGGCCAGCGCCAGGTCCTGGTACACGCACTCGATTCCCAAAGACCGCGCGTGATCCACCGATCCCAGCGCCACCTCCCGGCCATCCACGAACAGCCGGCCATCGCTTGGCGCCTGATAGCCGGTGAGTATTTTCATCAGCGTCGATTTGCCGGCGCCATTGTCGCCGAGGATGCCGAGGATTTCACCCTGCCGCAGCGTCAGCGACACACCATCCAGCGCCGTCACCGCGCCGAAGCGCTTGACGATCGATTCCGCACGCAGCGTTTCGCGATGCTCGCTCATCGACGGCTGCCCTGCCGCGCCAGGCGCGTGATGTAGATATTGAACAGCATGGCGGCGAGGATCGCGCCGCCGAGAATGATATTGAACAAGAAGGCGTTGATGCCGATCAAGGTGAAGCCGTCGTTCAGCACGCCCAGCACCAGCGCGCCGATCAGCCCACCGATGATGGTGCCCGATCCGCCCGCCAGCGACGTGCCGCCGATGACGCCCGCGGCCACCGCCAGGAACATGATCTGGTTGCCGCCTGCCTGCGGATCGATCGAGCCGATGCGAAACGCCTCCAGGCAGCCGGTCAGTCCTGCCAGCACGCCGGTGAGCATGAAATTGCCGATCTTGATGCGGATGACGCGGATGCCGGCCTCGCGCGCGCCGGTTTCATTGGCGCCGGAAGCGATGGTGTGCAGGCCCCAGCGTGTGTGGCGCAGCACGATATGCAGCACGGCGACCACCGCGAGCGCCCACAGGATCTCGCTGTAGCCCCAGGCGCCCATGACCTGCGCCAGCATTTGCCCGCCCGGCGGCGTCACCGGCGTGCCGTGGGAGATCGTCAGTGTCAGACCGTTCACCAGGAACAATGTACCGAGCGTGGTGACGAAGGACGGTATCCCCAGCACCAGCGTGATCACGCCGTTCACCAGCCCGATGCACCCGGCTGCGATCAGCCCCAGCAACAATGCCAGCACCACGGGAATGCCGGCATCGGCGGCGAAATACATGACGAATGGCGCCAGCGCGAAGACCATGCCGGCGGAGAGATCGATCTCGCCGCCGATCATCAGCATGATCTCACCGCAGGCGATGATCGCCGCGGGGGCGACGAACTGCGACAGGTTCTCCAGGCTGGCGTTGGACAGCAGGAAGTCGTGGTTGGCGTTCTCGAACCA
>Ga0335074_10014219_pt1 | contig 11171 bp, 8 predicted proteins | sample Lox_Sample_23_FD_206715 | JGI IMG/M metagenome (GOLD analysis project Ga0335074, IMG submission 206715) | Soil microbial communities from Loxahatchee National Wildlife Refuge, Florida, United States - Lox_Sample_2.3 | ecosystem: Environmental > Terrestrial > Soil > Wetlands | place: USA: Florida...
CGCATTCGTCGCCCGCGCCGTCACCACCGCGCCGTACCGGTATCAGGCCCGTGTTCTTGTGCACGCGCCAGCGGCGACGGTGGCCGCGCTGGTGCCGCCCACGGTCGGTGTCCTGGAGTCCGCCGGGTCGGACAGCTGCATCCTGACCAGCGGATCGGACTCTCTCGATGCGCTCGCGTTCCACGTCGCCATGCTGGACGCCGAGTTCACCGTGCTCGAGCCGCCCGAGCTGACCGGCCGCCTGCGGTCGCTGGCTGCCCGGATGAACGCGGGCGCCGCGCGGCCGACCTGACAGGGCGGTCGGGGCTCATGCAGGAGGGCTCGGCGCGCCGCGCCCGCCCCTTCAGGCCGACCTGCACAGGCCGAGTTCTCCGGGCGGAGATCTACAGGCCGGTCTGCACCGCGATCCGGCCAGACTTGGCCGCCCGGGCCAGGTCCGCGTAGTCCCGCTCGTTCTGGTCCGCGTACGTCGCCGCGAAGTCGGCGATCGCCTCCTCGAAGACCGGGGCCGAGCCCAGGTAGCCCGCCATCGCGAACCGGTCACCGGTCCGGGCATGCGCGCGGGCAAGTGTCCAGCCGCAGGCGCTCACGTACCGCCGCATCCAGTCAGGCGACATCGCGGCGACGTCCGCGGACATCTTCCAGTCCCGTAGCTGGCGTGTGTAGTAGTCGTGCGACCGCCCGTCGATGCCATCCTCGACCCGGACCCAGCCAAGGAAGATGTCACTCGCGGCCTGGGTGAACCGCTGCCCGACCACCACCCGCTCGCCCTGGTGGCCGTACTGGCTCGGGCCAGCGTAGTCGCTGAGCACTGACCGCTCGGCTTCCTTGACCTGCAGGAACAACGGATCGCCCTGGTCGCTGCCCAGCATCAGCGCGATCCAGCAGCGCGTGCCCACGCTGCCCACGCCGACGACCTTCCTGGCCAGGTCGACCAGCTGATACCGGCCGAGTAGCTCGGCACTGTCCGGGCGGAGAGTGTCGCGGTACGCCGCCATCAGGCCGAACAGCATCGACTGAAAGTCGGCGTCACCCTCCTCGCCGCTGTCGCTGGCGGCAAGCTCCGTCGCCGACACGATCAGCGGCGGGTCCGCGACAATCCGGCGTCGGCCTTCCGTTACCTCGGTCAGCTTCCCCAGGGCTTGCATACTGTCCCTGGTGCGGGCTTTCGTCAGCCCCCGGTTCATCCGCTTGCGCAGCGATCGGTCCACCGCGGACTTGGCCTCCGCCCACAACTGGTCGAGATCCAGGTAGGCGTACCAGACCGCCATGTTCGGCATCGACGCGAAATCGCGCATCGCCTCCCGGTAGCGGCGAACCGCGGCCAGCACGACTTTGCGGCGATCCTTGGCGCTGAACCCGTTCTCCCGGCCGGCGATCTCGACACTGGCGGCGAGTCGCTTGACGTCCCATTCCCAGGGTCCGGGGAGCGTCTCGTCGAAGTCGTTGATGTCGAAGACCAGCCGACGCTCTGGCGTCCCGAATGCACCGAAGTTCGACAGATGGGCGTCACCGCAGGCCTGGACCGTCAGCCCCGTCACGGGCGTGCCGGACAGGTCGCTCGCCATCGGCAGCGCGGCGCCGCGGAAGTAGGAGAAAGGCGACGCAAGCATCCGGCCGTAGCGGACTGGCACCAGGTCGGACAGCCGCGTCCGGGCCTGCAGCTCCAGCAGGTCCAGCGGATCGGGCCGGTCGAAGGCGACCTCGAAGGCGGCATGGTCCTCCCGTGGCACCAGGCCGCGGGCCGCCTTCCCGAAGCTCGCGGACTCTTCCGGAGAGGGCAGACTGCCGGCCTCCGGCCAGCCGGTTTTGGCGGCTCGCCTGCGACTGCTGGGTCTGGGCCTGGACCTGGCCGGCGACTTCACGGCGGACATCGAGAAACCTTCCTTCCGCCCGGCAATAAGCCCAGACCTACCCGAGCCGAGCCGAGCCGGATCACCCGAAGTGGGTGATCCGGGAGGTCACCGGTGACCGCTGGCCGGCGCGAGCAGCACCCAGTACGGATGGCCGCTGTACGTGAGCGCTATCCGCCGGGCGCCCGGGTACCGCTTGAGGAACATCCTGGCCTCGGCTGCCGACAGCTTGCTGGTGACCAGCGCCTGAGTACGCGGCAGCACGCTGGCGCGGAAATCGCGCAGGAACGCCCGCCGCTGCGGCTCATTGAGCACCATCGTGTGCGGGTCCAGCGGGATCGGCGCGGGATTGAGATCGGCAACGAAGTAGATGAGCCCCGGGTAGCCATCAGGGAAGCTGACCACGTAGGTGGTCCGGCCGCCGATGATCGAGTGCAGCTTGTTCATCAGGGCGATGAAGTCCGGCATCGGCATGGTGTGCGATCCCGGCGACCACTGACAGCAGTGGTGCCGGGTCGTGATCAGGCCAGCACCCATTCTGGCCGCCGCCAGCGAGGTCGGCGCGGCGCCGGCCGGCTTGCGCGCCAGCCGGATCCGGTCGCGGGCGGGCGCCTCAAGCACGGCCCGCACTGCCGACGGCTTGTATGCCTGGCGCGGCAGGAGCAGGAACGAGGCGCCGAAGAGCACGACGCCGCCGAGGACCAGCATCGGACCAGTCCGCACGCCGAGCTGTTTCGGCAGCAGCGTCGCCACGGCGATGACCAGAGCGGGGACCACCAGCATGGTTCCGGTCAGATGCGCCTTGTCGGCACGAAGCATCGCCCCCTGGTAGAGCACGACTGTCGTCAGAACCAGCGACACCAGCAGAATGCGATCCCTCGACCAGGACTGCGCGATGCGGAACGGACGGAACTGCACGATCGCCAGCAGCGCCAGCACGCACAGCACGACCGGGAGCGCGTGGAACATCAGCTCCCACGGCTTCTGAACGCGGAAGTATTCGCGGTCGTGGCGGCGGCCGCCGAACGGCGTGTTGCTGTAACCCTCGGCCACAGCCTGCGGCATGAGGAAGTACAGGTAGAGGAACCGGGTCAGCAGCCCCTTGCCGGCGTAGTAGACGATGACCGGGATCCAGACCACCACGCTGCCGCAGAGCACACCGCACAGCGCGGTCCAGACTGGCCGCCACGCCGAGGTCCCGCTCAGGACGAGCAGCGCGCCCATGGCGACCGCGCCGACAGCCCCGGCCAGGAGATTTTCCTGGGCCACGTAGGAGAGCCCGCCCCAGAGCATTCCGAGGACAACGGCACCCGCGAGTCCGCGCTTCGCCGGACACCGCTTGATCACGGCAGGCAGCAGCAAGACCAGGCAGATCGCGCCCGCGTAGCGGAGCGGGCTGGCCCAGGCGAAGAAACCGGTGTAGGCCGACCTCGGCATGAAGCCAATCTGCTGAAGCGCCGGGTACACCAGTGCCGACAGCAGCGCCGCGATCGCGCCGCGGAAGTAGCCGAGTACCAGGAACAGCGCCACGAACAAGATCGACGCGCCGACCCACTGGTACATCGCCCACGATTCACGGAAGCCCACCACGGAGAACGTGGACACGTGGCGCATGAAGAGGTAGGAGAGCAGCTGAGCGCCCGGCCCGTACTGCTCCGCCGCCGGCCCGATGTACGGGACGCCGCCCTTGGAGATCGCCTGGAAGCCAGCGAGGAACACGTCCTCCTGGAAGCCGGCCCCAATGGCGCCGGAGCTGCGGTTCAGGTACCACGGCGGCCCGTAGAAGTAGTAGGCGAGGGCCAGTGCCGTGAGGACGCCGGCCGTCACCCGGACCTGCCACGATCGCAGCAGATCTTGCCCGGGGAACCGCGGCAGCGAAACCGGCGCCTCGGCAGCTGTCTCCGGCTCGGCCGCGAGGTCCGGGTCAGTCCCGGCCTGGTCCGGTTCCGGCTCGGTCCGCGGCGACCGCAGCGACAGGCCGGCGAACCAGGCGCGCCAGCTCGCCGGGTGCGCGCGGCCAGCTCTCAGTACCGCAGTTGCCGCGACGAGCAGCAGCATCGGGGCAAGGGCCGCGAGCAGGTACCCGGCCGTCTCCCAGCGCTTGTCCTCGTAGCCGAACGCGATCCACCGGACCGTCCGCGGCAGCGCCGCGCGCACCCGGTAGTACGCGATGAACAGCAGGAACGGAAACCAGACAGTCAGGGCCAGCCAGATCGCAGCACGCTGAGCGGGCGCAGCTATCTGGTCGAGGCGCTCCGGTTTCCCGCGGCCGGCCCACAACATCCCCGCGAGCGCGACCAGGAGCACAGCGCACAAGCCGGCCAGAGCCGCGACGATCATCTCGCGCCGCAGGCTGTGCCCGGGGCCGCCGGACGGGAGGCGCAGGATAATCGGGAAAGCCAGCAGGCAGGTCAGTGCGAACGAGGTGAGCGCTGACCGGAAGAACCACTTGGGCCCCGCGTCCACGACGGCAAGGGCGCCGTCGAGCAGACTACGCCTCCGGACGGGTCCGCGAGTGTCGACCATAAGTGTGTGCCGGCCAGCCACGCCACTCTTCCCCCGTCATGCGCCTTCTCCGAAGCGGCCGATCGTCGGCCCGGAACGTCCGCGAGTCTACCGGTCACCTGGGTTTTGCGGTGATAAGTACCGGTGACTTACTTCTCACTGAATCCGGGCAGACACGCCGCGACACCAAGCTTTACCTAAACGTGATGTTTAGGCCGCAATCTATGGCCAGCGCTTGACGCTTTCATGGTGCGTGACAGCGGCCACGTCGCCGCGCGGCAGGCGTCGTCGCCCGCCGCACATGGGCTCAGGCTAGGCCGAACCGGACTCGTACAGACTGCAGCAGGTCACCGACTTCGGTGACCTTGATGAGCCTGGCCGTCAGCAGGTACAGCAGCAGGCCGCCGCCGCCGCCGATGGCCACGATCGCGAGTGCCGTGATCGTGCCACCCGGGGCGATCCGGCCGATGACCAGCGATACCGCGATCGCGAAGACCATCCCCGGAGCAGCCGCGACGTGCATGCGCGCCAGCGTCTTGCCGATCCGGCGCGTGTCGAGGCCGCCCGCCCGCCGGGCCAGAATCCACCACAGCCACACTGCCATGACCAGGCTCGAGATCCCGAACCCGACGCCGACGCCAGCCACGACTTCGGAGGGCGGCAGGATGGCCAGCGCGAGGAAGCTGCAGGCGATGCGGACCGCCATGGACACCGCGCCGACAAGAGCTGGCGTCCGGGAGTCGTGCATGGCGTAGAAGGCCCGCAGCAGCAAGTTGAACAGGGTGTAGGGGAGCAGACCCAGGCAGAACACGCCGAAGATCACGCCGAGGTACCGAGCGGAGGCGGCCGAGGTGCTGCCGTGGCCGAAGATGCCCTGCGCCAGCGGCGGGCCCAGGACCGCCAGGATCATCGCGGACGGCACGATAATCACCGAGGACAGCCGGGTTGCGGCAGAGAAATCCCTGGTCATAAGCCGGTTGGAGCCCGCAGCCGCATGGGCGCTCATGCGCGGCAGCATTGCTGTGATCACCGAGACGCCGACGATGGCGTACGGCAGCTGGAAGAGCTGCCACGCATTGCTGAAGGCCGCGTACCCGGCGCCCGCGCACGTACTGCAGACCCGCGCGCCAGCGTCGTTGGCCACGATTGTCGTCGTGACCAGGGACATCTGGGTCGCCACGATGTAGACGAACATCCAGCCGCCCATGCGGCCGATCTCCGAGACCTCGTGGCGCCTGAAGTCGAACCGCGGTCGCCACCGGAATCCCACCCGGCGCATAGACGGCCACATCGCGGCAGTCTGCAGCACGATGCCGAGAGTGGTCCCGATGCCGAGCAGCTGGATCTCCCCGACAGTGATGTTCTCCGGGGTGCGGCCCGTTCCCGCCACCGCGATCAGCGCAACGCCGACACCGATGACGACGACGTTGTTGACGATAGGCGTCCACATCGGCGAGGCGAAGCTGCCGCGTGCATTCAGGATGGCGCCCGCCAGCGAGCTGACGCCGTAGAAGAAGATCTGCGGCAGGAAGAAATAGGTGAAGATGATCGTCAGGTGGTACGTGGCCGGGTTGGCCATTCCGTGCCCGAAGATTGCCGTGAACGGCACCGCAGCGGCAGTCGCGGCTACCGTGATGACGCCGAGCGCGAGCACGCCCAGGGTAAAGATCCGCTGATCGTAGCCCTCGCCGCCGTCCCGGTTCCGCTTGGCTGCATTCACCAGCAACGGCACCACGACGCTGGTCAGGATGCCGCCCAGCGCAAGGTTGTAGACGGCATTGGGCAGGTTGTTGGCGACGTTGTAGGCGTCGCCGAGATTCCGCGTTCCGATCGCGTACAGCAGGACGGCAGTGCGAAGGAACCCGGTGAACCGGGAAGCGACCGTGCCGAGGGCCATCACGCCGCTGGACCGAGCCAGGCTCTGGCCCCGAACCGCAGCCGGCGCCGCACCGCTCTGGCCGGGCTCGCTCGTGCGGATATCGAGCGCGGCGTCGGCTTCCGCCGCAGCGCTCTCGCGTTCTGCCGTCGTCATTTACCCGCGCCGGATCGTCTGCGCGCCCGCCCCAGTGGCTGCGACCAGCCGCCACCGCCGATCACGATTCTCATGCCTGCCACTGGACTCCCCCGGACAACCACCCCGTGATTTCAGGGGCATCACGAAGCTGCTGCTCGCTGCATCTGGACTGGACGACGTATTCCCCGGCGCCCGGCGGAAAATGGCCCGCTATCCGGTTCCTTTGCTGAACTTTGCCGAATGCTGCCCGTCACCGCCTCGGGCTGACCGTGGCGCGACCCTGCCAGACGGGCCGCGCCGCGGCCAGCTAGCGGCGCGTCCCGGCGAGCTGACGCTGCGCCGGCTTCTTGCCGTCCAGCTTCTCCTCGGCCATCCAGCTGTCGATCACCTTGTCGCTCTCCCACGACGTGATCAGCGCGTAGCGGGGCTTCGGGCCGGGGTGCCAGACTACGTGCCAGAGCCGCTCCGTATCGATCACCAGCTGCATTCCCGGGTGCAGCCTGATCCGCGTCTCGGTGGCCGGGTCGTTCTTGTCCTCGCGGAGGATGAACATGGACTGGCCGGCCATGTCGTCGAGCTCCAGCCACGACCGGATGACCCAGCCGGTGCCATCCGGGTTGAGCCGGTTGTTGTCGTCGAGGTGCAGCTGGCGCAGTGCCGTCGCCTCGTCACTGGGGTTGAGCTTGATGACGCGTACCCGCCCGTAGTTCCCGCCGATCTGCTCGACGTAGCGAGCCAGGCTCGGCGCGATCGCGCGGTTCGAGGTCCAGATGCCGTCCTTGTCGGCCTTGCCGTGATCCCAGAATCCGCGGCAGTCCATCTCTCCGGTGGCGGACGCCAGCGGGGCGAAATTCGTATCGCCGCCGCTCTTCCAGTCCATGTACTCCAGCGACTCCCACTCAGCCGGCGCAATCGCTGGTCCCTGCCGGTCGCGCAGGATTACATAGCCTTTGTCGGCCATGACGTCGAGCTTGTGATGCATAAATTCCCCCGAGTTGGTGTTGGATTCCCCCCAATCTCGGGTCCTATATCCGCTGGGCCGACCGGCTAAGCTGCCCCGGCAATCCGGGTACCGTGCCGTTATGGCCATTTTGCCGAGCTATTGCCAACCCGGCGGGCGGACTCAGCGCAGGCCGCAGGCCCGGTGGATGTCCTCCCGGCTGGCGAGCTTGACCCGGGCGCCGCGGCCAAGTTGCGCCGCCAGATCCTTCTCGGCTTCCTCGATCCTGAGCCAGTCTGCGTAGCTCACGTGCCGGAGGTTGCGCTCGGCGAGCATCGGGTGCAATACCGACGCTGCCCCGGCCTCGCCAGCAGCCGGCAGGCGGAGCAGGCCAGCGCGCGGAAGCTGCACGTCCTCCGGGCCGGGACCGCCCGCCAGGTCCGCCAGCAGCGACCGGACGGTCTCGGCGGCATCGGACTTGTTCGTGCCGATGACACCGGTCGGCCCCCGCTTCAGCCAGCCGGCGACGTACTCCCCCGGTAGCGGCGCGCCGTCCGGTCGCAGCACGCGGCCGGCCTCGTTCGGCACCGTGGCCGAGTGCTCGTCGAACGGCACTCCGGGCAGCGGCACGCTCTGGTAACCGACAGAGCGCAGCACCATCTGCACGTCGAGCGTCTCCAGCTCGCCGGTCCCGACAAGTTTTCCGGTGGCGTCCAGCCGGGTGCGCTCGAGAGTGAGGCCCTCGACCGCGTTTCCGCCTGTGATCTCGACAGGCCGAAGCCAGAACCGGACGGTCAGCCGGCGGCCCCCGCCGGCCGGTGTCCGGCCTGCCCAGTCCCTGATGACCGCGTAGTTGCCGCGGACGTGCCGGTCTGTCTCGGCGAGCCGGGCGCTCTCGCCGGTGCCGTCGAACGCATCCAGGTCAGCCTCGCCATCGCCGACGACGATGTCCACGCCCGCGAGCTCGCCGAGTTCCCGCAGCTCCTTGGTAGTGAACTTGGCCTGCGCCGGGCCGCGCCGGCCGATCATGTGCACCTCGCGGACCTTGCTGGCCTGCAGTGCCTCCAGCACCGGCTGGGACACGTCGGTCTCGCGAAGCTCCTCCGGGTCGCGGATCAGGATGCGGGCGACGTCGACGGCCACGTTGCCGACGCCGATCACCGCGACCGACTCGGCATCGAGAGTGAACGCCGACGGGTCGACATCCGGGTGGCCGCAGTACCAGTTGACGAAGTCCGTGGCCGCCACGCTGCCGGGTAGGTCCTCGCCGGGGATCCCCATATGCCGGTCCCGCATAGCGCCGGTCGCGTAGACGACGGCGTCGTAGACCGACAGCAGGTCGTCGCGGGTCACGTCGTCGCCCAGGTGGACACCGCCGATGAAGTGGACGCCGTCATGCTCGAGCACCCGGCGCAGGTACTCGGCGATCGACTTGATCGACTTGTGGTCCGGCGCGACGCCGTAGCGCACCAGGCCGTACGGGGTAGGCAGCCGGTCGATGACGTCGACCTGGATCGGGCGCGGCGGGTCGAGCGCCGCTGCCTGCTTGATCAGCGCCTCGGCCGTATACAAGCCGGCCGGTCCGGAGCCGACGACTGCCACCTGAAGTGTCTGCATGCCCTCGATTCTGCCTTGTCGGCGTCACCGGCAAGGTCGTGCTGGCACGACAGGTACAGACAGCAGACCGGTAATGCACCAGACCGGCATATTTCCGGCACAGTGGCGCGCAGGCCAGGCCCGAAAGCCACTCCGCCGATTACCTGGCGCGCCGGGCCGGCGACCATGGTGCCGGCACTCTCGCCCCGATCACCTGGAGCACCTTGCGATGACCGCTTTCCTCGCCGGCGCGCGGAGCACTCTCGTCCCTGACGCGCACGGCCGCCACGGGCCGCTGCCGCCGATCCTGCTCAGCATGACGGTGGTGACAGGCCTGGTCGACGCGGTGAGCTACCTGGCCCTCGGCCACGTGTTCGTGGCGAACATGACCGGCAACATCGTGTTCCTGGCCTTCGCGGTGGCCGGCGCTCCGGGTTTCTCGATCGCGGCCTCGCTGACGGCGCTTGCCGCCTTCGCCGCCGGCGCGCTCGCCGGCGGCCGGCTGGGCGCGCGGCACAACGACCACCGCGGCCGGCTGCATAGCTCGGCCGCGGCGCTGCAGGCCGTCTTCCTCGCTGCGTCGGTCATCCTCGCGGTGCTGAGCGGCACCCCGGTGCCGTCCGGCTTCCGCTACGCACTGATCGCTGGCCTCGGCATCTCGATGGGAATCCAGAATGCTGCCGCTCGCAGGCTCGCCGTGCCCGACCTCACCACGACCGTGCTCACCCTCACGCTGACCGGTATCGCGGCGGACAGCAAGCTGGCAGGCGGTACCGGATCTCAGTCGGGGCGACGCCTGACCGCGGTACTCGCGATGCTTGCGGGCGCGCTTGCCGGAGCCGCGCTCGTCCTGCACGTGAAGATCTACTACCCCCTGGTGATCGCCCTGGTCGTGATCCTGGCAGGCGCCGTCATGACCTACCGCCTCGGCCACCCCGGGCCGGCCTGGGTGAGGAAGAGCGGCACCTGAGGCGTCGCGGCGCGCTAGCTGCCCTCGGTGCGCCAGCCGTTGCCCCACTCGTCGTCGTGCAGCCGCCGGAGCTGAACGGCGTAGCGGTCGAGCCGGTCGGCGGCACGCTGCATCTCGTGAAAGTCCTGGCCGTGCTCGCGAGCGGCGGTCTTCTCCTCGGCCCGCTTGCGGACGATGCTGAGCTCCTCGCGGCTCAGCTCGACCACCTTCGCCAGCGTTTCCTCCAGGTTCATGCGATCCCCTTGTCGTAGCTTGACCACGTCGCGACGGTCCGGCCTGCCGTGACCGCCGCCGGGCCGGCATCAGTTAGCGTTTCGTGCATGCAGGACGAGCAGCAGGCACCGAGCAGCAGCCTAACCGGGCGGGTGGCGCTGGTGACGGGCGGCAGCGGCGGCATCGGGCAGGCCATCGCGCTGGCGCTGGCCGGCGCCGGAGTCAGCGTGGCCATCGGCTACGGCGAGAACGACGCCGCGGCACAGCACCTGGCCGGCCAGATTACGGCGTCCGGCGGCCGGGCCGCCGCGCTGACAGCCGACCTGGCCTTCGCGACCGAGGTGGCGCGCCTCGCCGAGGACACCGAGCACGCGTTCGGACCGGTCGACATCCTGGTGAGCAACGCCGGCATGGGTGACCGCCAGCAGCTCGAGGACATCGAGATCGAGGAGTTCGACGACACGATCGCAGTGAATCTCCGCGCGCCGTTCCTGCTGGCGCAGCGGCTGGTTCCGCCGATGGCACAGCGCGGCTACGGCCGGGTGCTGTTCATGTCGTCCGTCGCTGCGTTCACCGGCGGCGTGGTCGGACCGCACTACGCCGCGTCCAAGGCCGGCCTGCACGGGCTGACCCACTCGCTGGCCGCCCGTTTCGCGCCCGACGGCGTGACGGTTAACGCGCTCGCGCCCGCGCTCATCGCCGACACCGGCATGCTCCCCGGCGATCACGAGGAGCTGCGGCAGCGCGTCCCGGTCCGGCGGCTCGGACGGCCGGCCGAGGTTGCCGACCTGGCACTCGCCGTCCTGCGCAACCCCTACCTGACCAGCCAGGTCATCTCACTCGATGGCGGCATGTACCCGCACTAGGGACGCGCCCGTAGCGCAGGTCCCGGGCTGACGCCTGGCGGGCCATCTTGTCTGTCCGGCCTCGCCAAGGACGCCCAGTACGACGGCGATTAGTCGGTCCGGAATCATTCGGTGTCGGCAAGGTTCCGTCAAGAATCCGGATAGCAGGCCATCTTCCCGCCTGCACCGGGAACACCCAAGCTGCCCATCAGCAGGTCAGGCTGGGGAGCTCGTC
>Ga0335074_10014224_pt1 | contig 11170 bp, 10 predicted proteins | sample Lox_Sample_23_FD_206715 | JGI IMG/M metagenome (GOLD analysis project Ga0335074, IMG submission 206715) | Soil microbial communities from Loxahatchee National Wildlife Refuge, Florida, United States - Lox_Sample_2.3 | ecosystem: Environmental > Terrestrial > Soil > Wetlands | place: USA...
CACGCCACGTTCGCGGACGATTTCCTCGATCTTCTTGAGCAGTTCCAGATCGTTCCCCGCTCGATCCAGGCGTTCCAGCCTGGCCTTCAGATCTTCCCCCACGCCCTCCGAGAGGTACCTATCAAAGCGCGTGACCAGCGAGCTTAGCTCGCCGACAATCCCATTGAGCTCCGTAACAGCCGTTTCAGGGACTGCGCCATACCCGCGCATGTACTCCGGCTTCAGCTCCTCGACAGCTATATCGATTGCTCCGAGGTGAACGTGAAGAGCGCGCGACGCCGGGATGGATGCCTTACTGCGCTCAATCGCTTGCCCTTCGAGCACTCGAACGAGTTGCGCTCTCACGCGAGCAATGTAGTCTTCAATCGTTCTTCGTTGAGCGGGCAGAATATCTGGGATGAACCGCGGAAACGCAGCCTTGGATGTCGCCGAATTGAGAATGCCCTCAATTTCACCCAAGAGCTTGTCGATGAATTGGCAGCTGATACGAAGATGATTCGCCTGGTATGGGTTCAAGACCTGGCCGGTCTTTTGCTCGCCTGAGCTCATTGGACTCCCACCAAACCGATTCGTTAACCGGAACGGCTAAAGACCGACTGCTCTCATTCGGGGATAACGCAGGTGGGAGCACTTCATCGGGCAAACAACTCCTCACAAGCGAAAATCCCTCGTAGGAGTCATCTGCCCCTTTTGGGGGCGGTTTAGGGCGAACTCCAACACCCAGAACAAACCTAGTATCTTCCGTTCAGCCTCTCAAGTCAATCGCTCCCAGCAGGCCTGACATTGGGCTGGCCAACCACCAAATTCAGTCCCCTCTCGGGAGATCCCAGCTCGTCGTCAGCCGCCAACTCCATGTGCAGCCCGCCATGCCGCAAAGCGAATCGTTGCATGTTTTCGGCTGTACGTTCGAGAACCGCCGCTGAACGTAGCAAGAGATGATGCGCCAATTCTGAGCTCGGAGATTTCTGAATCACCGCGTAGAGGTGCCGGAGGCAAACGCACGGGAGCTGAGCCTCCTGGAGCGGCAGCCCCGCCGATTCACGTATGAAATTGTCGATTGCCAGCGCTTCGGTTTCCGCAACAACTTCGCACGCTCGGCACTTGCGGTGATCCGGGAGGAACGCCTCAAATTCGCATCTCCAGTTGTCGCTCAATTGGCGATCTCGCCACAGCGATCGGAGTCGTTGGGCCAAAAAGAACAATGTCGGCGGATATCCGGATGCAATGCCTTGCGGAGAGGCGAGCCGCGCATATTCGCGGGTGTGCAGCGTGCAGAAACCTGAGCGCGACGCATGAAACGACTGTTCGTCACGGCTGTGACTCAAATCGTATTGGAATTGGCTCATGAATCTGAATGTTGCGTCGGCCATTTGTTTGCAAACGAAGCACGAGGACGCCCTCAAAGATGGACCCGTTTCGGCAGTGGGCACACCGCTCGATCGATCGTTGGACCATTTCTGGTTCGTCAATTTCGATCCGATTTCTTCGAGACGCTCTATAAACTTCGTGCGTCGCGATCGTCCGGCGGCCTTGACGGTGGCCTCCAGTCGCTGATAGCTGGCCGCCAGAAGGTCGCTATACCTTTCGCTGACGAGATAATCGATCAGCGCGTGCTCGATGCAAGGCATGCCGCTTCTTTCCAACCGCTTTTCGTCCCGTGCCACTTTGGCCGCAAGAGCTTCCGCGGCGGATACTGCAAACAGGGGCGCTTCTTCCGCGAATCCTTCCTCGGCCAGCCGACCCCGGATGAATTCTAGAATTTCGCGCCGTTGTTCAGCGGAACATAAGTCCGCCTTGTTGACCGCAATAAACAGCTTTCGCCCCAGCAAGCGCGCTTTCCGCAGGAACAGAACTTCCTCCTGCGAAAGCGGAAACTCGAAACTCGTCACCAACACTAAGGCGTCGATCTGCGGAAGGAAACGGCTCGTCGTAGCGGTGTTTTCTACGATGGATGATCCGAGACCGGGAGTATCGACAAGGAATGCCCCGCGGCGAAGGATTTCGGCCGGAAGTTGCACCTCTGCCAATTCAATTTTTCGACGGTTGCCTGGATTTCCCTGCTCAGTAATCCATTCGCCGATTTCGGGAAGCGAGATCTCGTGCGTCAAATTGCTGCCCTCGAAATGCATCACCACACGCTCGCGCGAGTTATAGCTCACGGCGGTAATGACGGAGGTGACCGGCACCACCCCTGTTGGAAGCCGGTCCATTCCCAGTAGGGCGTTCATCAGCGTCGTTTTCCCGCGGCTAAACTGGCCGACGAGGGTCAGATAGAAGCGATCCTCGGCCAGACGTTTGAGGAGTCCCTGCAAATCGGCTTCGAGCCCGCCCTGTTTGGATTCCCGCGCGGCCGATCTCGCTTCGCGGATCAAACTCGCTAGTTGGAATTTGGCTGCTTCGTAATCGCGTAACGACTCGCGTCGAGGCTCAGCGATTGTTGTGGCTTCAGCAGACCGTTTATCACTGGTTTGGTCAGAAATTCTTGGCTCGGGTTTCATAATTCCTCCCTCGCGGTCCGCTGACAGAATCGCGTCTAGTGCCGAGAGACGCCGCTTTCTAATACCTGATTGCGAAGATTGACTAGCACTCGAAGCACCACATCGAGGGCTTGTGCTTTGGGACTAATTTTCTTTCTTCGCGCGATTTCGTCCTCGACTAGCTCTTGCGCGATGTCGAAATGCTGCGCCAGTGCAGCCCTCGCTTCCGTTCGAAGGAACCAATCCGCGCGAGGTAACATCGCGATCACGCGACGGACACCTTGCCATTTATCCGGCAAGGGCGCCGTTGCCAGGCCAATCCGAGCCACCGTAATGACAATCTCAGGATCGTCCTCGCACAACAAGTTTCGCAGCTTCGGCCAATCTTGTTCCGCAAGGTTCAAGTCTGAAAGAATTCGAAGTGCCCAGCGGCGCCGTATGAAACTCGATGGGGTTTCTTCCGCAGTAGACGGGCTTGGCGAGTTAGCCGCCCGCAAAAGGTACGGTTTCGCCGGTTCTCCAAGCTTGCGAATGGCTTCTTCCGCATACGACCGGCAAACGTCGTCACCGAGCGCCCAGAGAAAATACGGCATTACTTCCGTGCGCCGAAACAAGCCGAGTGATTCTACTGCCCCTGGAAGAAGCTGCTCGAGTGTCACTTGCCGCAGGCACTCGAACACGTCGTTGGATTGCCAACGCCCAAGCTCTCGTGCCGCCGTGCTCCGAACTACGTCCTCTGCGTGCCGAACCACAGGATCCCTGATTGGCGGATCGTCGAGCAGATACTCGATCAGGACCTCCTTGGCGCCCAATTCGGCGAGCGTCTCGACGGTTAGTTGCCTCGGCTGAAAAATCCCTCGCGGTTTCCCTTCGAGCAGCGAATGTCGCAGCGGAGGAATGGCTCTGGCGCCGCATCCTATCAAAGCAGCCGCAGCGGACGAGCCCCCTCGCAGCGACTCCATATCCCGTACTAGCGAATCGATCTCTGCATCCGTCAATTCTCTCGCCGTCATGGCAGTGCGACCTCAGTGCTTCCAGCGGAAGCGTGGCCGTCCCGCGTACGTCGGGATATCCATCGCCGACGGTTAGCGCGGGCAGGCAACAAATAACGACAGCCCGACACACATCTCTGGCGAAGCGTTCTCGGGGGAAGTTGCGCCGGTAGCTAAAGACATGACCCCGCGACAAGATTCCCCTGTCAGGAGTCATCATCTGTCCCGGCTGCAGGACAGCGGTTGGAGGCCGAACTCCTTAGCCCTACGTTAATTCTACTTGCAATCCGAAGCCAAAGCAACTTCGTCGATTCCAATTCGCTTCCCTGAAGAAACAAAAAAGGCGAAGAGAAGCCGGCTCGTGTTCATATTGTTTCGCACCACTTCCCGAAAAAAAGTTGAGCGCCAAGATCCGCCCTGAGCCGCCAACCATTTCAGATTCGTTCTGCTCGAACAATCTCAGAGCGTTCAGTGATGCTCCTCAAGCCACCGGTAAAAGTCAGGATGCATGCGAAGGTCGTCCATCTCTCTGCGGGTAAACCATCCGATGGCTTCCGTTTCCTTGACGCAAAACGCACGGAACGGACTGTCGACATCGGCGTTGACCACGTAGAATTTCCATCCGCCACCGCAGTCCTGAACTTCAATGCTGGTAACTCGAATCGCAGGGAGCGGGCCAATTTCTTCTTCCGTTTCCCGTCTCGCCGCCAGTTCGGCTGACTCTCCGTCACGAATCGCCCCTCCCGGCATTCCCCAGGTTCCACTGTGATCGACAGAGTAAGCTCGTAGCTGAAGGAGGTATACCGCATCGCCAATTCGCGGGACAAATCTGATCAAGAGACCGGCAGCGCCATGCGCGCCCCAGTGAACGTGGTCCATTCCGCAAAAGATCCACCGGTCCACGGTTGAATCTCCTTTTTGCCCCTCGAGCCTTCCAACGTGTTGATGTTGGACAGAGCCCACCATTCTGGGCGGCTTATCCGAGGAATCGCGCACGAAGCTAGGTGTGATCCAGTGTAAATCGGTTCTCTTCCACTGGAATCCCATCCCTCCCTGCTCCCTCTTCCCCCCGCTTGCGAAGTCAGTTGTACATGTATTCCCGCGTAAACGGCCGGCGGTTTGGCTCGCTCGGGTAATGAAGCAGGAGCTGGTTGACGTTCAGGTACCCGCTCTCAAACTGTTCGGCTGAGGCGGCAAGGGCGAGGAGCCAGGTGCGGTACACGGATTGGTCCACTTCGCGCAAACAGCGCGTGGCGTTCTCTTGCAGGCGGTGCACCCACGCTCTGCAGGTCAAACCGTAATGCGGCCTCAGATTCTCTACGTCCAGAACTTCGAAACCCGCTCGTTCGGCGGCACGAATGACCTCGGAGAGACGCGCTAGCTCTCCGCCGGGAAACACCTTGCGGCGAACAAAGAGCGTCTCCGGGCCATCGTGGACCCCCTCGGGACGCATAATTCCATGGTTGAGCAATAAACCTCCAGGCCTCAGCAGGCGCTTGAGTGTCTGAAAATAGGTGGCCAAGCGTCTTCGGCCTACGTGCTCGAACATTCCCACGGAAGCGATTTTGTCGAAAGACCCTTGCACGTCCCGGTAATCAGCCAGTTCTACAAATGCGTTCTGGCTCAGCTGCCGTTCGGCGATTTCACTGCTCGCAAAATTGAACTGCTTCGGGCTGAGAGTACACCCCGTGGACACGACGCCATATTGCTCCGCGGCGTGAGTGATCAAGGCTCCCCAGCCGCATCCCACGTCGAGGAACTGCTCTCCCTGCTGAAGGTCAAGCTTGCGGCAGATATGGTTGAGCTTGGCGAGCTGAGCCTCGTCCAGAGACTGCTCACCGCGTTTGAAGTAGGCGCAGGAATAAACCATACGCGAATCCAGAAAGAGCCGGTAGAAATCGTTGGATTGGTCGTAATGGAAGCGGATGTTGGCTGCAGCCCTCTCTTTGCTTTGGAACCAAGATTCAAGGCGGCCTATGCCGAACGTTGCGAGTGCCGAAACCACCCCCGCCTGAAAGCGCGGATGCGGCTGAGCCTTGTAGAAACGAACAGCGGCAACGAGGTCTCCCTCTACTGAAAACTTCCCCTGCACGAATTCCACTGCAAGAGAATAGGCATCAAGCTTAAGCAGGCGCTCAAAATCCCTGTGAGTTGCCGTGAGAATTTTGAACCACGGTTGCCCTCGTCCGCAAAGATCGAAGCTACCGTCACCGTACTCGATTGCGTATGGCGGCGTCTGGGTGAAGTCTGTCGAGGACGCTTGCCCATTAGCGCCACAACGAACGGACGTTTCACCCTGTTGCTGTATGCCATTGTCATCGCCCGAATTCATAGACCGCTCCTCTCGAGAGATTCACTCGTAGGAGTCATCTGCCCAGAGGGCGGTTTAAGGCGAACTCCAACACCTTCGTGTGTGTCCCTAGCTAGCTTGGTGCTCTGTCGACTTCCTCCTCGGTGAGTCCCGGTCTGCGCGGGGCCCTTCAGCTTTGGCTGAAACGCTTCCATTGTGAATAGACGCTATGCCCTGCATATCGGGCTTTCGGGCCTAATTCGTGTTCAATTTCGAGCAGGCGGTTATACTTCGACACTCGCTCTCCGCGACAGACAGAGCCTGCCTTGATCTGGTGGACATCGGTTGCGACGGCAAAATCGGCGATGGCCGTGTCGTCGGTTTCGCCCGACCGATGGGATATAACGGTCGTGTAATTGTTGCGGTGGGCCAGTTCGATACAACGGAGTGTCTCGGTAACAGTCCCTATCTGATTGAGCTTAATCAGTATTGAATTGGCAATTCCGCACCGAATTCCGCGAGAAACGATGGCGGGATTGGTCACAAAAATGTCGTCGGCGACAAGTTGTACTCGGCTACCAAGCTTTTCCGTAATCCTCCTCGGCGTGTTTCAGTGATGCTCCTGTCTTGAGCGGCTGGGGAGGGAAAGCGCGATCACCGCCAAACAAGAAACATCCCTCTTGTAGGAGTCATCTTCCCCGGGCGGGGCAATTAGAGGTGGAACTCCAACACCCTTCTGCGGCAGGTTAACCAAATTGCGAAGCCGAGTCAATCGAATCCGCGGAAGCTGCGGCGAGGCGAAACGCGGAAGAAGAAATTGCTCCGCTACTTTCGCATCGCACAACACGAATTGAGTCGCAAGACCGTGGAGGAACATGGAAGTTCTGAGGCCGCCACGATCGACCGCCCATCGAGGCGTTCAGTATCAGAGAGGCTGATGTCACCGGCTGGTTCGCAAGAGAGATGCATTCTCTAAGTCTACACCCCGACTTCTGGAGATGGCTGGAGGTGCACCATCAGCAAGCCCAATCTCCTGTCCTATTCCTTTGCTGGGCCGGACCGAGCAACTGGGAAGGAAACAGCCGGTCGACCAGCAAAGCCACACCGTTCTGGCGGTTCGTGCCCGTAACTTTATGTTGCGGCGCGGCGAACTTCTTCGCCCGCCTGTCCCATCGCTACGCTGAGGCCCGCGATTCGAAACATCGCGATGTCAGCGGCAGAATCATCAACGACCGCGACTAGACACATTTCCATCCCCAGTTGTAGCAATCACAAGTGCCGCGGTTCCCTTACCCATCGCAATGCCGTCGCTGACGTCGATCATGTTGAAGCGCATACCTACGAGACCCACCGCAAGTTCACCTTCCCGCGCGCGTTCGGCAAGTCTCAGAAGGTGCTTGTTGCGTGGATTCCCTTCGAGCCAAACACCAGCGATCTCTACCTGCGGCTTTTCCATGTCTTCTCCGGATCAGCCCGTGCCGCGCAAGGTGAGGGAGAACGCGTCGCGGACGTAATGCATGTCATTCGCTTTTTCAATCGGCCGGACCCGTTGAAGGCGGTTGAAAATGAAACAGTTTGAAGTATACTTGGCGTCTTCCGCGGTGGAGTCCGCCTTTCAAAACCCTTCAATTATTCTTGATGCGCGAACCTAGCGGTGCTGTGTCGTTTCTCGTGAGAACTTGCCGTACTGTCCAGGGCTGGGCGATTGCTTGATGAGCGTCCATATCGCGAGATCTCTATAAAAAAGGGGAAAACAAGAATGAAAGCCACGAGCTTCAACGAAGCTATCAGCGCGATTCGCGATTGGCCGTTAACCCAAGCGAAACCCAATGGTGCGCATCCCTCCGAAGAGTTTGGGAGTCTGGTTTTCAATAATGAAGAGCAGAAGAAGCGGCTGCCAGATGACGCCTACAAAGCCTTGCGCCGGACCATCGCGCTCGGTAAAGCTCTCGATGTTTCAGTTGCCGATGCCGTTGCGAAAGCGATCAAGGAATGGGCGATCGAACACGGCGCGACGCACTACACGCATTGGTTCCAACCCCTGACCGGAATCACCGCCGAGAAGCACGATGCATTTCTGTCTCCGGATGGCCAGGGGAAGGCGGTCGCCGAGTTCTCGGGCAAAGAGCTCATCAAAGGCGAACCCGATGCGTCCAGCTTCCCCTCCGGTGGCATGCGATCGACCTTTGAAGCGCGAGGTTACACCGCATGGGATCCTACGAGCCCGCCTTGGCTCCTCCGTAGTGGCAGCGCAGTCACGCTTGTCATCCCCACGGCATTTGTAAGCTGGACCGGGGACACGCTTGATAAGAAAACACCTCTGCTGCGCTCCATGGAGGTCCTGTCGACCCAGGCAGTCCGGATATTGAGATTGTTTGGATCCAAAGCCGAGCGCGTCGTTGCGACTTGCGGTCCCGAGCAGGAATACTTTCTAATCGATCAATACTTCTTCCTCTCCCGCCCTGACCTTATCAATGCCGGCCGGACTTTGTTCGGAGCCAAACCGCCCAAGGGTCAAGAACTAGAGGATCAATATTTCGGGGCCATCCCGGATCGCGTGCTCGCCTTTATGGCGGACGTCGAATCAGAGTTGTACCGGCTGGGAGTCCCGGTTAAAACCAGGCACAACGAAGTCGCTCCCAGTCAATATGAGATTGCTCCCGTCTTTGAAAATGCGAACCTCGCTACAGATCACCAAATGATGACCATGGAAACCATGCGCAGGACGGCACCCAAATACGGCATGGCTTGCTTGTTGCACGAGAAGCCGTTTGCAGGGGTGAATGGCTCCGGAAAGCATCTCAATTGGTCGATGAGCGACAATCTGGGTAACAATCTTCTCAATCCCGGGGCAAATCCGCATGACAACGCGCAGTTCCTTGTTTTCTGCACCGCAGTCATTCGCGCCGTCAACAAATGGCAGGGCCTCCTCCGTGCATCGATCGCTAGTGCCGGCAACGATCATCGCCTTGGAGCCAACGAGGCGCCTCCGGCAATTTTGTCTGTCTTTTTAGGCGAGATGCTCACCGACATCTTCGGACAGATCGAGAAGGGTGGCGCCACATCCACAAAGCATGGCGGCACCCTCGACACCGGAGTAATGGTTTTGCCGAAGCTTCCAAGAGACGCCGGGGACCGCAACCGTACCAGCCCCTTCGCATTTACGGGAAATAAATTTGAATTCCGAGCGGTTTCGTCGAATCAGAGCATCGCCTATCCCATCATCGCCCTCAACGTCGCAGTAGCCGAGTCGCTTGATTACATCGCGACAGAGCTTGAGCGGTCGGTCAAGAACGGTAAAAACGTGGAGCAAGCGGTGGCCGAGTTGCTTCCAAAGCTTATCAAGGAGAATAAGCGGATCGTTTTCAACGGCAACAATTACTCGGCAGAGTGGGAGAAAGAGGCCAAAAAGCGCGAATTACTGAACCTGAAGAATACAGTCGACGCACTGCCGCAGCTCATTTCGGACGACGCCATTAAGCTCTTTGAGAAATATAAGGTTTTGAATGCACGCGAGCTGCGCGCTCGCTACGAAGTTATGATCGAGCAATACAACAAAACGATCAATATCGAAGGGCAATTGATGTCCCTGATCGCCAACCGTTACGTGCTTCCAGCCGCTCTGGAGTATACGAGTCTGTTGGGGCAGAGCTTGGCCGCTACAAAAGCCGCCGGAAGCACGTTTCCGGCAGGGAAAAAGCTTCTACAGAAACTGGCGAAACTCACAGAGGACTTTGCGCAACGGTCCAGCAAACTACGGGACTTGCTAGAGCATGAGAGTAACGGGTCCTCGGAAGCACACGCTAGACATTTTCGTGATGCGGTGATTCGGGCCATGGGCTCGCTGCGGGAAACGGGAGACGCTCTTGAGACGATCATTCCGCACGAGCTATGGCCACTTGCGACGTACCGTGAAATGCTTTTCATCAAATGAAGGCTTGGCCTGGCCGTTGAGTTTCCGTTTGCCGTTCGAGTTTTGCGCTAATGGATTTGGTGATGGAGTCCACCCAAAAAGTCCCTTGGGGACTGATGACTCCTTCTCGATGCCGATCGAGAAGGAGGATGCATGGGGTCAGGACTTGATCTTTCAGCGCCTACTTCGACGCGCCGTGGTTTCTTCCCGAGGGCAACTAACCAAGCATCCCGTCGCAGCGAACTCCTTCGCAGCGTTGTCCGGCTTTTGGATAGGGTCCTGCGCCGGATGCTGCGCATTTACGAATTCTCCTCGGATGCCGCTTGCCTGCTGCGAATCGCCCTCACTCGCCCGGGTTGCCGGATGACTCTTGGGAAGACTGGCATGGCCGGCGCCTCTGGCGCATTGGTCGACCTTCATTTTTGGAACGACCATTTTGAACCGTTGTTGGCTGGAAAGCCGGCGCGTGCACGAGCCGCCTTGATCAAACAGCACCTACAAATATCCTTGCGTTCCCTCGCCGAGTATTTGGCGGCACACCCTGAAATAAACGCGCCAATGATCCATGCGCGCGTGGTGATGCCAATCGGCAACCGATTTGCCAAGTTGAAGGCGGTCGCTGAGATGTATGGTTTTAGCGTAACAACATCCTCGCCCCGTGGGCTGTCCGTGATTCATGACTTTTTCGAGAATTTTTTGGTCCGGGCGCTGATGTGGACTTTCAATCCTTCAACGTCGCATCGTCGCAACCTGCGGCTTCAGCGCGCCGACTTGTGGATCGCTCGGGAGGCATTACTCGATCGATATCTGGCAGGCTGCAGCAAAGAGCCACATCGTGACGAGGCTCGTGTTCCCGAATCTTGCGGGCCGTGAACGAGTTCCCGGTGCGGGTGCGGGTACGGCTGTGGATGTCGGCTGGTGTTACGCACTGCGTCGCATGCGATCGACGAATCGCTTAATTTCATCCCCGGCCGGCGCCTTTCTTGATCGGGCCGTTCCGGGCTTCAACTGCACCGGCAACACATCGAAAAGTGAGTGGCTTCAATCAGCGGGAGTTGAAATTGCACTGCCCAACTGCCGAAGCGGACGATGTTCACCTTCTTCGAATATCTCCCTATAGAGGTCTTCCCCGTAACTCGTTTCTAGCGGCTCTGCCACGCTCAGCTGAAACGTCCTGCTCCCGTCGGGCTGTCGCTCGGCTCGTAAAAAGAGGGCGTCCTGCCTCTTGCCATCAAAAAAGATCTTTGAGAATTCATAAAGGTGAGTCACATAGAAGACGCGAATTCGCTTTTTCAGCAAGGCCGAGACGATCTGCCTGGCGATTTCCGAGCCTTCTCGTTCGTTGGTTGCAGCAAACGACTCATTGAACAACACGGTCGCGTTGGGACGAATGTGTTCGACGATCTGATTCATCCGAGAAAGTTCCTCGTCGAATTTTCCGCTCTGCATGGTCGAATCCTCTTCCCGTTTGTAATGAGTGAGCAGCGCGGAACTGAGT
>Ga0335074_10014226_pt1 | contig 11170 bp, 10 predicted proteins | sample Lox_Sample_23_FD_206715 | JGI IMG/M metagenome (GOLD analysis project Ga0335074, IMG submission 206715) | Soil microbial communities from Loxahatchee National Wildlife Refuge, Florida, United States - Lox_Sample_2.3 | ecosystem: Environmental > Terrestrial > Soil > Wetlands | place: USA...
GCGCTTTCGGATAAGGCACATGGAAACGCCTTCGCCGCATTCCGCCCATGGCATCAAGGGCGTCGGAGAGGGAGGCGCCATTGCCCCGGCAGCCGCAATCGTCAACGCCATCAATGACGCGCTGACCCCACTTGGTGCCCGGGTGAACGACATTCCCGCCTCGCCGGAGCGGATCCTCGCCGCGGTCGCCAAGGCCGGCCAAGCCGCATGAAGCCGGTTGCTTTCGACTACCGGCGCGCTCGTAGCGTAGAGGAAGCCGCGATCTTGCTGAAGGAAGGCGGCGGCAATACGCGGCTGCTTGCCGGCGGACAGTCGCTCGGCCCAATGCTGAACCTCCGACTGGCGCGACCGGCGCGGCTGGTGGACATTAAGCGCGCCGAGGGACTGCGCGATCTTGCAGCCGACGACACAATGTTTTCCATCGGCGCGGGATTCACCCATGCCGAAATCGAGGACGGCGTGGTCGAAGATCCGACCGGCGGCCTGCTGCGTCGCATCACCGGCGGCATCGCCTATCGTGCCATCCGCAACCGAGGAACTCTTGGTGGCAGCCTGGCGCACGCCGATCCAGCCGCCGAATGGATTTCCGCCATGGCGGCGCTGGGAGCCGTAATCGTCGCACATGAGGGAGGACAGCGCCTTCGGCGCCTCGCCGCGGATCGGTTCCTGCGCGGCGCATTTGCCACGTCGCTGTCCGAGGACGAGGTGCTAGTTGCGATCGAAGTGCCGCGGCTCTCGCGCCAGGCGCGCTTCGGCTTCTACAAGCTGTGTCGCAAGGCCGGCGAATTCGCCAAGGCAATCGGCATTGCCGTATTCGACCCGGACCTCGGCATCGCACGCGTGCTGGCCGGCGCGGTGGACGGTGCTCCTGTGCTCCTACCAGTCACCGCAGCGCGGCTACGCGATGCCGGACCGCAGGCCGCCGCCCAGGCCGTTGCAGACGAAATCGGCGTACAACCCTCCCCCTGCCCTTGCGGGAGGGGGTCGGGGGGAGGGGGCCGGCGAGTAGGGCCACCCGTGCTGCCGCACCTCTCCGCCGCCGAGGGCATGTTGCGAGCCACGGCCGTCCGTCGGGCAATCATGCAGCTCGATACCGCAATGGAAAGCTGATGGACGGCATCAGCACCGACCCCGGACTTACGACCATTTCCCTCGTCGTGAACGGCCGCGCCGTCACATCAGCAGTGGAACCAAGGACGCATCTGGCCGACGTTCTCCGCGAGCAATTGAACCTGACCGGCACGCATCTGGGGTGCGAGCAGGGCGTCTGCGGCGCCTGCACCGTGTTGCTGGACGGCAAGCCACAGCGATCCTGTATCGCTTATGCCGTGGATTGCGACGGTTCGGAGATCACCACCATCGAGGGGTTCGACAACGACGCCACCATGACCGCGCTGCGCCAGGCGTTCTCCGATCATCACGCGTTGCAATGCGGCTTCTGCACGCCCGGCATGTTGATCACCGCCCGCGACATCGTGCTCCGCCTGGGTGCCGTGCCGGAGCACCGCATCCGGGAGGAACTGTCGGGCAATCTGTGCCGCTGCACCGGCTATCTAGGGATCGTTGCGGCAGTATCCGCCGTGGGGGCGGGGCGCGCGCCGCAGGTGATGCCCGCAAAGCGATCTGTTGCCGTCCGCCGTCCGGGGCCGTCCGTTGCGGCTCCATCGGCGGAGCCTGGTGGCATTCAGCCGCGCGCAGCTCCCGCAGGCGGGTCCGGCATAGAGCAGCGGTTGAAGTTGACCGGTGCGCCAGACGCCGTCTGGGCGGCTCTGTCCGATTTACCGCGCGTCGCGGCATGTCTGCCGGGGGCCGAGCTGGAAAGTTTGCAGGGAAACCAAGCGACCGGGCGCATGCGCATCAGTCTGGGGCCGATGAGGGCGAGCTTCTCAGGCACCGGCACTGTGTTTCTGGATCCGTCGCGCCGCGCGGGTCGGATCAGTGGTCGCGGTCGGGATCAGGGCTCCGGTTCAGCGACCGAAGGGGAGGTGAGCTGGCAGGTACTGGCCGCCCCCGATCATGGCAGCGAGCTTGCTGTGAGGGTCTCGTGGCGGTTGACAGGGACCTTGGCGCAGTTCAGCCGAGCCCGGCTGGTGCACGACGTGGTGTGGCGGCTGGCGGAGGAGTTTGCGCACAACCTGGACGCGATGGCGGCGGGAGAAATGCCGGCTCCGGCTGGGCGGCCGCTGGGGGTGTTCGCAATGTTGTGGAGTTTAATTAAAGCGCGCTTGCTTGGCTGGTAAGTCTCGATCAGCTCGGCGCTCGGATCGTCTCGCTATGAAGATGTCCGAGTCGAAGAAGAACGACAGGTTGGTCCAGCGCACTGACGACGCCGCGCCCGGCTTGCCCTGGCTCGTCGAATCAACTCCTCACGTCGGACAAGCTGAGCAGAATCTGCTCAGCGCCCCGGAATCATTAAGGCCGCTGCGCGCCACTCGTGTTGACGAAGATGGAATAGAGCGACGTATGGCCGCAGATGAAAAGCCGGTTCCGTTTCGGGCCCCCGAAAGCGACGTTGGCGACCTTCTCCGGGATCGGGACCCGGCCGATCAGATCGCCGCCAGGCGTGATGCACTGCACGCCACTGCCGGAGCTCGTCCAGATATTGCCATCGCCATCCATACGAAACCCGTCGGGAATTCCAGGGCTCACCTCGCAGACCACCCGGCTGCCGCCGAGTCGCCCGTCGCCTCCAACATCGAAGGCGCGGATATGGTGCGGCTTGGTCGGGTCGGGCCAGAAGCCGGAATCGGCGATGTAAAGCGTCCGCTCATCGGGCGAAAAAGCGAGTCCGTTCGGCCGGGAAAAATCATCGGCAACCACTCGCAGGCTCCCATCCCTGGGATCGAAGCGATAGACGTTGCATGCACCGATCTCGCTTTCGGCCTTGCCGCCTTCGTACTCAGCGCTGATGCCATAGACGGGGTCGGTGAACCAGACGCTGTCGTCGGAACGCACGACAACATCGTTCGGCGCGTTCAAGCGCTTACCCTGGTAACGATCGGCGATGACGGTGATACTGCCGTCCCATTCGGTGCGCGTGACTCGCCGCGTCTCGTGCTCGCACGTGACGAGCCGCCCCTGCCGGTCGCGGGCATTTCCGTTGGAAAAATGCGAGGGCGCCCGGAAAACTGCCACTTGGCCCGTTTCCTCGTCCCAGCGCAGCATGCGGTTGTTGGGGATATCACTGAAGATCAGGCACCGCAAATCGGCGAAATAAACCGGCCCTTCCGCCCAACGCATGCCGGTATGGAGCTTCTCCAGCCAGACGATCGGGATCGTGTAGCGGCGGAATCGCTCATCCAAGATCTCGAATGGCTCCATCGACTTTCCTCCCCGATGCTGCCGCCCTAAGCGGCCCGGTGCTCGGTTCCTGAGTGTCGGCCGCGGTTGCGGCGCGGCGGCGGCGAGCCGCAGCATATACCGACAGCCCGACCGCCACGATCAGGATGCCACCATTGAAGAAATACTGCACATAGAAGGGCGCGCCGAGCTGCTGGACCCCAGAAAAGGAAAACGCCAGAATCAGCACGGCCAGCAGGGTTCCAAGAACGTTGACGCGCCCCGGATGGATGGACGTGGCGCCAAGCAAAGTCGCAGCGAACGCCGGCAGCAGGTACTCGGGGCCGACCGAGGGCGTACCCGTCTGCAGCAGGCTTCCCAACATGATCCCGGCAAGTCCGCTCAGGAACCCGGCGGCGACAAAGCTGCCGATGATGTGCCGGCCAATCCGGATACCGGTAAGTTCGGCAGCCCGCGGGTTCGCCCCGATCACATAGAGGCTGCGGCCGACCGGCAGGCGCTCGGTCACCAGCCACAGTACCAGCGCAGTGACAGCGACAAAGAGCGCAGGCAGTGGAACGTGCAGGTAGATGCCCGTAAGCCCTGTAAAGCTGTTTGGAAGGTCCGTCCCGGTGATCTGCTGGCCACCGCTGTACCAGTTCGTTACACCGTACAGCAATGTGCCGACGCCCATCGTTGCGATAAACGAGTCGATCCCGAATCGCGCGACAAGGATGCCGTTGAAGGCGCCGACCACTAGCGCGATCACCAGGATCGCCACCGCGGCGACCGGCCAGGGCAGGCCGTTCTGCACCTGCAGGCCGACGATCAGCATCTGCGCCATGCCGAGGTGGAAACCGACCGAGAGGTCGAACTGCCGGGTCGCCAGAGGAATCATCTCGGCCAGCGCCAGCATCGCCGTGACCGACTGGCCAACAAGGATAGTGTTGAAGTTGATCGCGCTAAAGAACGTCGTGGGCCGAAGCGCACCGAACAGCACCATCACGAGCACGAACACAACAGCAAGGCCGTACGTCGCTGTAAGCTCCCCCAGCGTGCGGCCCGCGCGCCCCGCGGTGGCTATGCGTTGCGCGCCGCGGTCCTGATCCATCACGTCTCCATCTCCACCTCATGCCGACGGCCGAGCGACGAACACGCGATCAGGTTCTCGATGCTGAGATCGTTCTCGTGCAGCTCTACCACGATCCGACCGCGGCCGACGACGAGCGCGCGATCACAAACCGCTGCGACCTCCTCGAAATCGGACGAGACGATCAGCACGCCGGCGCCCCGTGCAGCCGCGTCCCGCAGCAGTCCATGGATCGCGAACTTGGCACCGACATCCACCCCGGCGGTTGGTTCCTCCATGACAAACAGCCTCGCCTTCGATTCGAGCCACCGCCCGACGAACACTTTCTGCTGGTTGCCGCCGCTCAGCCAGTCGATCAGGGCGTTCGGGTCGCGCGGCCGCACATCAAAGCGCTCCAACTTCTCGGCCACTTGGCGCCGTTCCTGTACCGGCGAGACGAACCGCCAGACCCGATCGCCGACGATGCGCGGGTTGGGCAGGATATTCGCCCGCACTGACATACCCAAGAATGCGCTCTCGCGTCCGCGGTCGCCGGCCAGAAGGGCGATCCCGCGAGCGATCCGCTCGGGAATGCCTTCCTCCGGCGGCAGCTTCGCGCCATCGAGCCAGAGCTCCCCGCGATCCGGACGCTGGGCACCGAACACCATGCGCCCGATGACCTCCTGACCCGCACCCCTGAGGCCTACGAGTCCGACAACTTCGCTGGTCGCAATTTCGAAGTCGATCGGGCCGTGCCGCGCGATCCAGACGTCACGAACAGCAAGGAGCGGGCGGGATGCGCGGCGCGCGGAGTGTACCGCCCCCGTCATCCCGATCTCGCGCCCAAGCATGTCCTGCACCAACGTCTGTGGCGTAGCGTCGCCAATCGAGGTGGTGCGTACGCGCCGCCCGTCACGCAACACGGTGACGCGATCGGCGAGGCCAAACAGTTCGTTCAGCCGGTGCGACACATAGACAATACACTTTCCGGTCGCGCGGAGCGTGCGCAGCACTGCAAGCAGGTGCTGCGCATCGGGCTCGGGCAGCGACGCGGTCGGTTCGTCGAGCACGACGATCTCGCTCGGCCGCGCGAGCCCGCGGACAATACCGAGCAGCGCGCGGCCGGCGGCGCCAAGCTGAGCGACCGGCGCGCGCGCATCGGGCGCCTCGATCTCCAATGCCTCATAGATCTCGTGTGCCCGCGACCAGACGCGACCCCAATCGATCAACCCGCGGCGGCGCGGGAATCCGGCGACCAGGGCTACGTTCTCGCCGACGCTGAGCTCGTCAACGAGACCGAGATCCTGGTGCACGAAGGACACCGGCAGCTCGTGCAGCCCCGGCTGCACGACTTCGCCGTTGAGTCGGATCTCGCCGGAATCTGGCTGATAGATCCCGGCGAGAATTTTGATCAACGTCGATTTCCCCGCGCCGTTCTCGCCGACCAACGCATGGATTTCACCGCGCGCGACTGAAAGATCGACATGGTCGAGAGCAAGCGTTCCGAAGAAGCGCTTCGTGAGTCCGCTGATCTTCAGGAGCGGTCCGGCTTCCACTACCATATCAGCATGGATTATTGGTGCCCTTCCAGATGTTTAGGTAGTGGCAGGCGAAGTTGTTGCTGGGCACGAACTCGTTGTTCTTTCCTCCCTCCTGGTCCACGTTTTCCTTAGTACGGATGTACGTCGGCTGCACCCACTTGGCGGGAGGCTCTCCGGCCATCGCGTGAACGATCGCATCCACAGCCTCGTAGCCGAAGAGCGTACTCGGCTCCGGCACGGACGCGACCTCGTACTCGCCTTTGCGGATCAGCTCATAAGCCGAGGGCGGCGCATCGGCCCCGACCAGTTTCACGTTCCCGTATGGTATCCCGGCCGCGCGCAGTGTCGCCGCCACATAGGGATAATAATCATCGCAACAGGTCGTCATCCACCATTTGCTGCCGTAGCGGGCCAGCAACCCGGATGTCGTCGGCCCGACGCGCTGTGCAAGGTCGTTGATCGGAACGTTGACCATCCCGAGAAACTTGCAGCCCTTGCAGTTGATGATGGGCTCGGTGGCCGCGCGCGCCTTGAAGCGGGCGATCGCGAAGCTGTTGTCCACCATGTGGATGTCGTGCGCCGTGCCGTCCGACATCGCAATCGCATAGGCAGCCTGGGATTCTCCGATCTCCGCCGCGCTGGAAGCGATGTTGTCATACAGTCCAAGGTCGGGAGCTGGGCCAGGAAAGGCGGTGGCATGAATTCCGACGACGGGAATGCATTGTTTCACCGCCTCCTGAATCGGCTTTTGCAGCGCATGCGCGTCGGCTGGGGTGATGATCGCCGTGACATGCGCGGCGAGCGCCTGATCCAGTGCCGCCAGTTGGCCACTCACTGTGCCACGCGTATTGAAAGCCTGAAACTTCCAGCCGAGCGCCTTGGCTGCCGCGCTCACACCGTTGCCCCAGCCGGTATAAGTGGAATAAGACTGATCAGCGACCCAGGCTATCGTGACCGGCTCGGTCGTGGCTTTCGGTCCGCTGATGGGGCCCAGCCACTTCGTCTGCTGTCCGGTGCGCTCGGCCACGATCTGTTTTGCCTGCGCAACCGAAAGGGTCGAGACGATCTTTGGCTCTGGCCAGGCGGGATAGGGTTCGGATCGGATCTTGCACTGCGCCCATGCGTGGCCGCACGCAAGTATCGCCGCCGTCGCGACCACCACGCCGAGGCAGTAACGCAGGCCGCGACACTCGCCTCCTGTATTCAGGAGACGCGGTCGTGGGTCTCGTATCATGTTGTTCCCTCCAGCTTGTTGTGTGGTGTTCAAGCGACTGCCCAGTCGGCCGCCTCGTCGCGTGAAATGCGCAGACTCGAGCTCAGTACATATGCTGGCCGCCGTTGATCGACAGCGTGCTGCCGGTAATGAAATCCGCTTCGTCGGCAGTCAGGAAGGCAACGCCGCGGGCAATGTCCTCGGCGTGACCGAGCCGCCCCACAGGAATGCGTGCCACGATCTTCTGCAGCACTTCGGCAGGCACCGCGCGCACCATATCTGTATCGACATAACCAGGCGCGATCGCGTTGACCGTGATGCCGTAGCGCGCCCCCTCCTGCGCCAGCGCCTTGGTGAAGCCGTGAATGCCGGACTTGGCCGCCGCATAGTTCACCTGCCCGTATTGTCCGGCCTGGCCGTTGATGCTGCCGACATTGACGATGCGGCCGAATCTCTGCGCCCGCATGCCATCGAAAGTCAGCTTGCACAGGTTGTAGCAAGACCCGAGATTGGTTGCGATCACCGCGTCCCACATATCACGCGTCATGCGCGCCAGCGTGCCGTCGCGGGTGATGCCGGCATTGTTCACCAGGATCTCGATCGGACCAAACTCCGCAACGATCTGCTCGATAGCCGACTTGGCGACCTCGAAGTCGGACACGTCGAATTTGATGATCTTGATCCCTGTCTCCCGCCCGAAGGCCTGCGCCGCTTCGTCGTTGCCGGCGTAATTGGCAACGACGGTTCGGTCTTGAGCCTTCAGTGCCTTGCTGATGGCGGCGCCGATGCCGCGGGTGCCGCCGGTGACCAGTGCCACGCGTGCCATCTTGGATGCCTCCTTTTTGGTTGTAGGGCGAGCCTAACCTAGACCGGGTGCCAGTTAAACCGGCTGTTCAGCCATTGGCGCAGTGCCAGGAGCCCGGCCATATCGGCAGCGATGGGCGCAGTCCCGGAGCTGGCGGCGGGGCCTGGCAGCGGCCGCAGGCTGGCAGCCGCGGCGGCCAGTCCAAAATCCAGGCCGGTGGCGGCATCCACTCCCGCGCGTCGCCACAGCGCCACCATCGCGGCGGGGGTAAGATCGGCCAGGACGAGCCCGAATACCAGGCGCGAGGCGACGGCGGCGGCGCGCCACCCGCGATAGAGCGGCCCGGCCGGCCGCCGGCCGTGCAAGCTCGTGTACAGCTCCTCTAGAAACGGAAGCTCGGGGAACGCGATTTCGCGCGCCGGGGCGCCAGACAGGTCGGCGGCACCGATGGAAAAAATCGGGTGTGCGCCGGCGGTGGCCAGCGCTGCCGCGCGCGCCGGCACGTGTTCGCCCCGCAGCAGCGCAACATCGACACTGCCATGCGCGATGGCGGACTGCAGTGATTGCTCGCTGACCCCGAATACGGGTACGGCGCGCGCACCAAGCAGTTCCACGCCCAGCAACAGGGCGAGGTCGGGCCCTTCGATCGAGGTGGCAGCCACCCGGGCCGGATGTCCCGCCTGCAAGGCCTGGGCAGCGATCCGTCCGACGACGATGCTTGGCGTCACGCCGGCCAGCACTGATACCCAGTCGCCCACATCAAATTTCGCCCTGGGATCGCCCACCAGCCAGGACAGCACGGCCTCGCCGGGGGCGAGCAGCAGGGTACGGCCGTCGGGCGCGGCGCGCGTATCGAACTGGTTGGCGCCGGTGACGCCATCGGCGCCGCCCGCTGTCGTGAGGCGCACACCCGTGCCGGGCGGCAGCGGCCGCCTCAACCCGGGCGCGATCAATCGCCCCCACTCGGCGAGGCGCCCACCGTCCGGTCCTGCAACGAGCAGCGTGGCCCCGTCCGGGAAAGGCGCAGTCGGCATCGGCGGCGGGTCAGCGGCGGCAAAACGAGTGCCGGGGTTGAAGGACGATAGGGGCCCCCCACCCGACAGCGGCAACGCTGACATCAAGCGAAGAAGGCGACGCCGCCCGATGGGCGGTGCGGGATTGGTCACAGCCTGACTCGCCTCCCCGGTTTTTGCCCAGCCGCTTCCTGGGACGTCGCAGGCGGCGAGTCAAATCGCGGAATGGCTAGTGGTCGTAAGCGACCAGCGCCTCACAGGGCACGTCGAGGCGACGGCGGCCTTCCAGGAAAGTAAGCTCGATCAGCGCGGCCGCAGCCGGCACCACTGCGCCCACGTTGCGCAACAGGGCTATGCCGGCCGCCATCGTGCCGCCGGTGGCGAGCAGGTCATCGACGATGACCACGCGCTGGCCGGGCTCGACGGCATCGGCCTGAATCTCGACCCGGTCGGTGCCGTATTCGAGCGCGTAGTCGTAGCCGATGGTCTCGCCCGGCAACTTGCCGCGTTTGCGCAGCATGACGAAGCCGCAGCCGAGCTTGAGCGCAAGCGGGGCGGCGATCAGGAAACCGCGGCTTTCGACCCCCGCCAGCAGGTCCGGCTGGTAGGCGAGCACTGCTTTCGCCATCCGCCCCATCGCCACCTGCCAGGCATCGGCGTGACGCAGCAGGGTCGAGATGTCGTAGAAATAAATGCCCGGCTTGGGGAAGTCGGGAATGCCCCGGATATGATCCTTGAGGTCCATGTGCGGGAGCCTTCCTGGCTGGGTTGGGTCTGTTCGATCTATAACGACCGGTGCTGCCGCCGCAACCGGAGGACACCATGGCCGACACCGCCCTGCGCAACGCCGATATCGACGCCGCCCTGGCCGACGCGAAACAGGCGTATGTCCAGCGCAATCCGAAGAGCCTCGCCCGCTTCGTCGAGGCGACCGCGGTGATGCCGGGCGGCAATACCCGCACTGTCCTGCACTACGACCCGTTTCCAGTGGCGATGGTGAAGGGCAAGGGCTGCCGGCTGTGGGACGCCGATGGGGCCGAGTATGTCGATTTCCTGGGCGAATATACCGCGGGCCTCTACGGTCATTCGCATCCGGTGATTCGTGCCACGGTGGACCGCGTGCTGGACGCCGGCATCGGATTTGGCGCCTCGAATCTGCTGGAGCCCAAATTCGCCCGCGCCGTCTGCCAGCGGTTTGGCCTGAACCGGGTGCGCTTCACCAACTCTGGCACCGAAGCGAATCTGATGGCACTGGCAACCGCCTGCGCCTTCACGCGCCGTCGCGGGGTGATGGTGTTCTACGGCGGCTATCATGGGGGAGTGTTCAGCTTCGCCAAAGGCGGCAGCCCGATCAACGCGCCGTTCGACTTCGTGGTGGCGCCTTACAACGACACCGATGGCACGCTGGCGCTGGTCGAGCAGCACGGCGCGCGGCTGGCGGCGATCATCCTGGAGCCGATGCAGGGCGGCGGCGGGTGCATCGCCGCCGAGCCCGGGTTCCTGCACGCGCTGCGCGAGGCGGCGACGCGCATCGGGGCGCTCTTGATCCTGGACGAGGTGATGACCTCGCGACTGGCGCCGGGCGGCTTGCAGTCGGTGCTCGGGGTGAAGCCCGACCTGACCACGTTCGGCAAATATATCGGCGGCGGCATGTCGTTCGGCGCGTTCGGCGGGCGGGCCGACATCATGGACCTGTTCGATCCGCGCCGTCCGGATGCGCTACCGCACGCCGGAACGTTCAACAACAACGTGCTGACCATGGCGGCAGGACTGGCCGGCTTAACCGAGGTGTTCACGCCGGACGGGGCGGTGGCGCTGAACGCGCGCGGCGATGCGTTGCGCGAGCGGCTCAACGCGCTGTGTCGCGCAGTGGGTGCGCCGATGCAGTTCACCGGCATCGGCTCGATGCTGGCGGTGCACACGACACTTGCGCCCATCCGAAACTCGACCGACGCGGCGAAGGGCGATGCGAAGCTGAAGGAGCTCTTCTTCTTCGACATGCTGACGCAGGGCGTGTGGTTGGCGCGGCGAGGGATGATGTCGCTCAGCCTGCCGATCGGCGATGCCGAGTGCGACAAGCTGGCCGGCGCGGTGGAGGAGTTCCTGGCCTCGCGCCGGTCGCTGTTCACCGACCCGGCGTGAGGCGCGCTGCCGGGACCGTCCCGGTGCTTTCGGCCATCTGATATGATAACAATACGAAGGCGCCATACAACGACGACTGGTGCCCCAACCCGTTATGGCCGGCGAAGG
>Ga0335074_10014228_pt1 | contig 11169 bp, 8 predicted proteins | sample Lox_Sample_23_FD_206715 | JGI IMG/M metagenome (GOLD analysis project Ga0335074, IMG submission 206715) | Soil microbial communities from Loxahatchee National Wildlife Refuge, Florida, United States - Lox_Sample_2.3 | ecosystem: Environmental > Terrestrial > Soil > Wetlands | place: USA: Florida...
CTATTGTGTCGCCTAGGGCTCCGGCACCGTCGGACGCCGGAACATCCCCGGGGACCCTGCCGCTCCCGCCACCCCCCGTCCCACAGCACTGACTCACGCAAATCCGCACTACTGTTCGTGTGCGCTTACGTGCATGGGAATGCCGCGTCCAACCATCCGCGACATGCATGGCGCTGGCGAACAATGCGAGTTTGTTCCGATCTACCGTATTGATGGGCGACACGAGATTGTTGGGCGACACGAGGGACTGGCCTGCCTGACCGGCTTCGCCTAGAAGCGGCGGCAGGAGCACAACGCAGCAATCGGGAGGCCCGAAGACCGCAATGAGCAAGATCATCCGTACCGAGCCCGGCAGCATCCTGTCCAAGGCCGTCGAATATCACGGCTTCGTCTACCTGCCTGGCATCACCGCGCGGGACACCGGCAAGGACATCAAGGGCCAGACGGCCGACGTCCTGGCGCAAATCGACCAGATGCTGGAAACGCATGGCACCGACAAGACGCGGCTGCTGCAGGCGCTGATCTGGGTGAAGCACATCAAGGACCGCGCCGCCATGAACGAGGTGTGGACGCCATGGCTGCCGAAGGACGGCGCGCCGGTGCGCGCCTGCGTGCAGGCCGAACTAGCCCACCCCGACATCCTGGTGGAGGTCATGGTGACCGCTTGCAAGTGAGTCGAGTCGGCGCCCGGCTGGCGATGGCAGGCGGCCGGCGACCAACCGTGCGCGCCGAGTCGGAGCGGGTTCGTCTTGCATGATTTTCCGACGATTAGGACAAACCTCCTGAATTATCCAGTTATCCACACCCCGCCGTTAACGATTGAGTCATCTTCCTCTGGAATCATCGGCATCTGGGGTTGCCATCATTGCAACCCTGCTGCTACCGCAGCACAGAGCTGGGCACGAACCGGGGAGCAAAACCGATGCGGGTGTGGGGAACCGGCGCAAGTATAATCGTTTTGGTATCGCTTCTATCATTTGGTAACCCGTTGATCACACAAGCTTCCGCCTCCCAAACCCGAGAACGTTGGGTCCATCACATCTCCGCCCTGCATCATGCGATCGCAAGCCGCCCTGTAGCCTGGAAGGCGCATCGTAGCGTGACCGCCGTCTATCACGGGGTCCGGACCAGTATTCACCGCAGGATTATCGCTAGCCGGTGGCACCACGTGGTGCGTCGCGACGATATCTCCTGTGTGCCCTACGCGCGCCGCGTCTCTGGCATCGACCTCTCGGGCAATGCCTGGCAGTGGTGGGATCATGCCGCCGGCGTCTACGCCCGGGGCCATATCCCGGCGGTCGGCAGCGTGCTGGCCTTCCGTGCCAACCCCAGGATGCGCCTCGGCCATGTTGCAGTGGTCAGCCGGATCGTCAACCGCCGTGAGGTCGAGATCGACCAAGCAAATTGGTGGGGCCCCGGCGGGGACTATGGCGGTGTATCGCGTAATGTCCCCGTGGTGGACGTGTCCGAGGCGAACGATTGGTCCGCGGTTCGGGTAGGGCTGGGAGAAAGCGGCGACTTTGGCGCGGTCTACCCGACCTATGGCTTCATCTATGACCGTCCGGACACTGGCGTGCTGGTCGCGGCGGCCCACGCTCCGGCGCCGGAACCGAACCTGAACCCGGCACCCCGCGATCTGCGCCCCGTCGCCGAGCGGCCGTGGCAAACCATCGAGCAAGTCGCCGAGGCGCCGCCCGTGCCGATTGATCCGGCGCCGCAGCCGGACGCGCTGCGCAGTATGTCCCGTGGCAGCGGCCTCGTGGGGACAATCGACCGGAAATAGCGCACGAAGGCATAGGTACTCGCGAGAGCGGCCTCTGGCCTGGCAGGCCCACGTCGCGTCTGAAGCATGAAGCGGGCGCGCATGGACGAGGCGACGCGTGGTACCTCAATCGAATTTGCGGCCGCCCGGCGTTGATGTGGAGATACGCTGATAGTTCCAGGCAATAATCAGCAAAGCGTGCTGAAGCGCCGACTTTGAATGTCTGAGATCGCTGGCAATGCCCCTGTCGACAATATGCGCTAATCGAGTCTCGCTGCCCAATACAGCTTTAGCCTGCGGTTACCGGCATTGTTCACGGAACGTTCCCACGACTTGACCCGCGTCAGCGCCGGACACCGGCCTTGATGGAAGGTTGCACCCCGGCTTGACGTCAACAGCCGTTGACCCCTCATCCAATAGGCTTATACGGAGCGCCCTCCTCACCGCGGTCACCGTTGCCCCCCAGGAGGATGTCCTTTGCCCGATAGGCGCCATTCATGGTGACGAATATCGACGGTCCGCGAGCAGATTTCTTTGAACTGCCTTGCGTGAATGAACCGCTGTCGGTCGACGACGTGGAAGAGACCGGTTATCTTGCGGCCAATCCTGACGTAAGAAGATCGGGGATCAGCGCGCGTCAGCATTTCCTCACAGAGGGATCTGCGCAGCAGCGTTCGCAGTGGATCAACCTGCCACAGGTGACGGAACTACGGAAGCGCAAGCTGGAGCGCATTGCCTTCAGTCGAGAACCGGAACACGTGCGCCGTCCGGACGAGGCTCCAAACTTTCTCTCGCGCCGATTGATCGAGGAATTCGGCATACCAGAAGACCCGCCGGTTTCGGCGCATCCCTACGGCGCGCCGGTATTGGATGTGGTTCGCAATAATCCAGACAAGCTGATGCTCGATGTCGGCGCAGGGCTGAGGCGCATCTATTACGCCAACGTCGTGAATACCGACATCTATGCATCGGTCAGCACCGACGTTATCTGCATAGCGGAAGATCTGCCGTTTGCCGATAGTCAGTTCGACGGCGTATTCTGCTTCGCAACCTTGGAGCATACCAGGCGTCCATGGGATGTCGCGAGCGAGATTTGCCGCGTCCTGAAACCCGGTGGCACCATCATGATCGATTATCCTTTCATGCAGCCGGTGCATGGCTATCCGCACCACTATTTCAATGCCACGCCGCTTGGCAATCGCAGCTTGTTTGAAGCTGCCTGCGATATTCAGTCCGTGGAGATCGGCTGGCATCAACATCCGATCGTCGGCCTGCAATGGATGCTGACCGTGTTTCGCAATGGCCTGCCACCGGATGAAGCGCGATCTTTCGAGAATCTGCGCATCGGCGACTTGCTCGACCGTCCAGTTTTGACGTTGCTGGAGGCGAGCTATTCCCGACTTCTGGCGCCGCAGATGCAGGAGGTGATCGCAACCGGTTCGATGCTGATTGGAGTCAAGAAGCAGCCGGAGCGCACGGGGGCCTGATCAGAACCCTATGACCGGCATCAGTCCAATGCCACGGGTATGCAAGTCTTTCCGGGAACACTGCGTGAAAGCCGCGGCATTAGCCCAGAAGAAACCAAATCCCGAATACAACGTCCTCGAGTCGAGTTTGCCGGTGAAAGCCGCGCAAACCTAAGGCACGGAGCTTGTCACGCCCCCCTCCGTCCAATCCCGCGGCAATAACAGCGAGATCCGCACGCGCACGATCCGATAGCAGGTCGGGATGGGTTTGCAACACTGCGACATGATTACGGAGTATCGTCATAAAAGGGCGGGGGCCGCGGCGCAATGCCGCAATGCCCCGACGCAGGATGCCAACCGGCGAACCGACCAAATTCCCCAAGTGCTGCCGATAGTGCAGGACAGCCGCGTTGTCGACGAGAATCTCGCCGCCTGCGGCTGAAACAGCGATGTAGCACCACCAGTCGTGCAAGGTTCCTTCAGGCGGCGCAAGCGAGAGCACGACTTCGGCTGCCGCCCGGTTCATGATAATTGTGCAGCCTGTGGCGATGTTCTGGGTCAGCGCAGCCGGAAATCCAACCTTCCCTGCATGCCTAGGCGATTTGCCAAGGTAGCGGAGCTGCTCATCGACCAGCTCTTGTCGCGCGCAATACAATGCCGGAACGTCCGGAGGCACCTCGGACAGAGCGCGAAGCCCGCGCGTGATCTTGTCCTCGAACCACACATCGTCCTGGTCCGCAAAGGCAAAATACCGAAATTGATCGTGCCAGGCCGATGCGAGGAGTGTCAGGTAGCTGCGGGTTGGGCCGAGAGCGCCACCACCGGATACAGAATGCGACCTGTGTTTGCCGGCAAAGGCAGCGAAACTTTGCAGGATCGCCTGCGCCGCGTCGGATGATCCATCATCTCGCCAATACAGCACCCAGCGTTGGTGCGTCTGGCGTACCAGGCTGGCAAGTTGATCGTGCAGAAAACGCTCGCCGTTGTGCGCCGAAAGAAGGATGGCGACAGTATGGTGCTCGACTGGATTCGGGATCCGACTGGCTGGCGCGGGCGATCCCTGCGGTTTCTGACTGGCGCCCTGAGGGGAGATGGAGGTTCTTACGGACAGGGTAGCCTCGGGCTGGGTGATTGGAGCGTTCTGATGAAATGTCATACAATATATGCTGCCTTCAGTCACGCATTCGAGCCAAGTCGCAGCGCAAGAGATGGTTGGGTTTGCCTGCCCGCTACAGTCTCGCCGATCCCTCCGCCGCGCCGTCCTCGAGCTTCGCTGGTGCGGTCGCGCCGCTCTCTCCTTCCCGGCTGACGGCACCAGGACACTGTGGCACCGGAACCGATGCGTCGCCACTGTTTGGCTCGCCCAGGCTCGCACTCGATGACGCACGCTGCGGTGGGGGGTTCGACAAGTTTGCATAGCCTCTGTCATCCGCAGGGACCGTGACACCGCTGGCTTCAAAGGCCTCTATAAGGTACAGCGGCCTTTGCTTTGTCTCGTTGAACACCCGGCCGAGATACTCGCCTATGACCCCGAGTGTCATGAGCTGCACGCCGCCAAGAAACAGCACAACCGTCATCAAGCTGGGATAGCCGGCGACGGGGTTGCCGAACAGGAGCGTTCGGACCACGACCTGAACCGCATAGAGAACTGCCAGCAAAGCAACGGCCAAGCCCGCATACGTGGCTACCTTCAGCGGCATCACGGTAAAACCTGTAATGCCCTCGATCGCCAGGTTCCAAAGCCGCCAATAGGTCCATTTGGTTCGCCCGGCATGCCGCGGTGCCCGGTCATAAAGCACGGCACAACTGGGAAATCCCACCCACGCGAACAGCCCTTTCATCATCCGATGCTGCTCTCGCAACTGTCGCACGGCATCCACAACCCGCCGGCTCATGAGGCGGAAGTCGCCGGTGTTGGGCGGCAACTCCACCCGGCCAACACGACGCATCAGCCGATAAAACAACGCTGCCGTTGCTCGCTTCAGCAGCGTATCGCCAAGCCGCGCGTGGCGCTGTGCATAGACCGTGTCGAAGCCGCGGCGCCAAGCCGCAACCAGTGCTGGAATCAGTTCCGGGGGATCCTGGAGATCCGCATCGATCACCACAATCGCCTCGCCCTTTGCGTGATCCAAACCCGCGGTAATGGCAATCTCCTTGCCGAAATTGCGCGACAGGTTGACGATCGCGATATGCGGATCGTCTCTGCGTAAGTCCCTCAATGTTGCCAACGTGGTGTCCTGGCTGCCGTCGTTGACGTAGATCGCTTCTGCATGATTGTCGCTAGACGAAAATGGAACGCCTGCAATCCATCGGCTTCGTTGAAAGCCGGGATTACCACCGAAAACAGCAGCGGCTCAGCGTTGGGCAGGGAAGCGGCATCCAGCATGAACTGCCAGTATACTTTGCGACCGCGAGACGAGGGTCCGCAATCAAGGGTAGCAATGGATAATCCGCTCAATGAGGACCAACGCGACCTGCTGCCGCCACGGCACCCGCGAAAAACACCCGGTGCTGGCTACACCGTAAAATCCGGCCAGCAGCAAAACCTGGCTCAGCAATGCACCCGTATTGCTCAGGCCATCCTGCGATCCGTCGTGTAGCAGCAATTCTTTCGGCAAGGTTTGCAACGTTGCGGTCAGGCTCGGCCATGCACGGTGAAAATATGGGTTGGCTGCTCCGCTCTGCGCCATGCCGTAGGCGGTGCCAAACGCAAGGGCAAACACGAAGAACCCAAGCGACAGGCCAAGCGGCACAACGTACCATGCGGCTTCCCTGCTGTGGCGCCAGCGATTCCGAACCATGTCCGGAGCATTCAGCGCAGGCAGAACGCCGCCGAGAGTGATAGCAAAGAACATGCCGGTTTCGGCGCTCCCAATCGCCGCCGCCAGAGCCAGGGCAGACGTGGGCGACCCTGCGGGCGAGCAATGCCACCGGTTATGACCCGTGCTATCTCGAGCACGATGGCTCCCAGGGCGATCAAATACGCTGCGGCGCCCATCGGCCAGAAAAACATTTCTTCGATCTGGTGGCCAAGAAGAAACATCGCTAACAGGGCAGAAAAGGCGGTCCAGCGAAACAAACGGCCGCGGTGCGAACCCGGCCAGGCCGCGATCATGCAGGCAGCCATCGACAGGGTCCAGGTGAATGCGAGGAACGGTGTGATCAGCGGCGCATTCAACCGGTTTACGGTAAGGAAATAGAGAAAGATGACCAAATTAGAGACTGGCCGATGCCGTCAACCCAGGCTGACAGCCAGGAGCTGCAAACCGCTCTGGCGAAAGTGAAAAAAGTTAAAAACCTCGTCGCCGTCCCATCGGCCGCCTGCAATCAACGGCACATGCGAGAGGATACTCAGCCATGGCAAAGTGATCGACCCAGCCGCGAGCCACGAAATGCCGCGGCCGTGCACAGCCTCATGCGATCTCACTTTCACTGGTTTTGGCGCAACAACCACACCATCCGACAGCGTAGGCATATCAGCCGACGCTATAGAGGCCGGCACGAGCATGGGTCAACGTATGCACGCCTGCCCATGACGGATGCCGCCACACCAGCAGCCGTCATGGGAAACTCATCACGCGTTATACAGGATATGGCCCTGCAGTTCGGACGTGCTGTTGAGATTGCTGAACGTGATCGTCGTATTGTCCGACAGCGTCAGTGTCACGCCGCCGTTGGGACCGGTGGTTGCGTTGTTGAGCAAGCTTTGCGCCGAGGCCGTGGAGCTGTATCCGATCACGAGCAATCCGTCGTTTGTCGTCCAGTCGGTGATGACATCGGCCTTGCCACCGGTTGCCTGCGCGAAGAACGCGAAGTCGTTAGAGCCCGCGCCGCCGGTCATTGTATCGGTGCCGGCACCGGCGCTGAACGTGTCGTTGCCACTGCCGCCAACCAAGGAGTTGCTGCCGCTCGGGTCGGATCCGCCTCCTATGAAATTGTTGGTCGAGGAGCCGGCGGCGTCCAAGGTTTCGTTGCCGGCACCCGCCGAGAACACCAACGCCCCGCTCGAACCGTCGAAGTAGGAGACGCCACCCGAGGAGCCGAACAGTGTTGTGCCGCCAGATCCGCCGGTGATGGACGCCACGCCGCCTGTGCCGCCGAGTATGGTCATGGGATTTGGCCCGCCGGTAAATACCAACGTGCCGGAACCGCCCACCACAAACAAACCAGAGCTGCTGCTGCCCTGGGTGACGTTGGTCGTGCCAGAGCCCCCGAGGATCGTGTTGTTCGAACCGTCGTCCACGATAGAACTGGTGTTGCTGCCGCCGAAGTAGATCGCCTTCGAACCGGCGAGGGTCACCTGGGCAGAGGACGCACCAAACGCCGCGATCGTGTCAGAGGTGCCGGTGTCGTTGATCGTCAGAGCGCCGCCACCGCCCAGCAACACGTTGTCGCTCGCCCCGCCAAACACGCTCTCCAGGTTGATGATATTCGTCCCCGACCCGCCGCCAACGATGGTGTTCGCTGCGTCCGCCGCTGTCACTGTCAGAGCGCCGGCGCCGCCGAATACCAGCGCGCCTATGCCACCGCCCTTGACGTTTGATCCGCCCTCGTTGGCCAGAAGGATAGCGGCCGACGATGCGTTGAAGGCAGCAATGGTGTCGCCGTCGTTACCGGCTGCGCCACCCAGCGAAAGACTGCCGGTCCCGCCCAGGATTACATCGTTGACCCCGCCGGCAGCCACGGTCATGGCGCCGGAACCACCGTAGACCGAATTGTTGCTACCGTTGGTGCCAACGTCGGCGTCGGTCACCGTTACGAGGAAGTCGTTGGTGCCGCCGATATACGTCCCGCTCTGGCCGGCGACGGTGACGGAGGCGGTGCTGGCGCCGAAGGCCGCAACGGTATCGACGAAGCCGTCGTCGGTCACCGTTAGCGCCCCCGTGCCTCCGATAACGACGTTATGTTCGCTGAACAACGTCTGCGCGACGGTATCCGAAGTGCCGCCGCCTCCGATGGAGGTGTAGTGTGTGTTCACGGTGCCGAGCATCACCGTGGTCGACCCAGAGCCGCCAATGACCGAATTGAAGCCCTCGAGCGAGGAGGTGCCACCGCTCAGCGTGACCGCTGTGCCGCCGGCACTGTTCGATCCGGCGAACACCAGCGCATCCTTGCCCCAGGCCGCAATGCTTGCGGCGGAGGCAGCGAATGCAGCGATCGTGTCGCCTGTGCCGCTGTCCTCGACAGACAGGGATCCGCTACCCCCAAACACCTTCGCATCCGAACCGCCGGTGCTCACGTTCGTGCTTCCGGAGCCGCCCAGCACCGCGTCGCCGGTGCCCGTCGCCTGCACGGTCACGTTGTTCGTGCCACCGCCATTCACCGTCCCGGCGCCCGTCGCGGCCACCGACACATTGTTGCCGCTGGCCTGAATGCTGTCGGTGCCGTTCGACTCCACCAAAGAGCCACCCGACGCGGTGTCGTTGATGGAGACGTCGTTGATTCCGGTGCTGCCGCTGTACGTGCCCTGGCCGGTGAGGCTGACGTTGTTGTTGCCGGTGCCGCCCAAATAGATGTTGTAGTTGCCGCTGGCCGAGATCGTGTTATTGCCGGCCGCCGAAAGGCTGACATTGCCAGTAAGGGTGACCGGCGGGTCCACCGCAATGATTTGAACGCTGCTGCCCGTCACCGTGGCCGTCGTGCTCTCGTCGATGGCGAATCCGTAGCCGGACGGGATCGTGACGGCCCCCGACGCAGCGGAGGGAATGACCGCGATCAGCGGCTCTGTACCGGTCGGTCCGGCAACCGTAGCGCTTGCAGCCGACGGCAGCGTCCACACCCCGCCGGAAGACGACGCGGCCGTGACGTAGTCGGCACCACCCGCTGCAATCGACGCCTTGATGATGGTGTTCGCGATAATGCTGGCAAGGAACTGGTTGCTGGCACCCCCGCCAACGGAAAGGGGCCCGTTCGGACCGGGTATAGTTACTGAAGCAGCCATTGCTTAACGACCCCCGCACTAGTCGGCCCGTGATCCGGTTACCGAGATGGACTAATTATGGATCGGTGCCGATTTTTTGCAACCAGATTCTCGGGTCTCTGCGCGATTCCCAAAAATCTGACGCCTTCGACCCCCCACCGCTGGGGCGTATCATACTGCCTGCGGTTGAGGAGACAAGCAAAAACATTGCCCGAATAGTAACAGACATTCCGGCAGTTTGCACTTTGTTAACGTGAATTCCCCCTCGTCATGACAAGACCATGATAGAACTATGGCCGAATGTGTTGATAGAAGATCAGCAGTAAAGCGGCATAATACCTGATGAGCGCAACGTAGTCGGCATCATTTCCTTACGAATTGTTTAAGCCGACATTTGTCGGACTTATCCGAGTGTCCCAACAATTGAAAAATTGGTCTTTCTGCAACACGTTCATCTTTCCACGAGTGTGACATCCCTGTCGCCTCGTTGCGCGGCTCGGTAACGTTCCCGCGGAGTGCGCGCCGCTGGAGCCGAGCCCTGTGGTACCGTCGCCACCGGCAAATAGACGTCCACCCGCGTCCACACCACCGATCGCTTCTGTTGCGAGAATTTCGCCGTGTCTCACTTGCCGAGCAGCCGCGACCTGGGCCAGATGCATTTGCAACGACGGCTTACCCACAAACCGGTCTCACCCATGTCCCTGATCCGCATACTTGCCCTGCTGCCGTTCCTCGGCATTCTGGTTGGCACACCCTTCCTCAACCGCGTCACCCCCCTGGTCCTCGGCCTCCCCTTTCTGCTCGCCTGGCTGCTGCTATGGATCGTGCTGACCAGCGTCATCATGCTGGTCATCTACCTATGCGATCCGGCCAATCGCACACAATCGACGATTGAAAGCCCGCGTCCATGAACGCCGCCCTTCCCATCATCGGTGTCACTGCCCTGGCCGCCCTGGCGCTCGGATTGCGCGCGCGCCACGGCCGGGAGATGAGCCTGGAGCAATGGACTGTCGGCGGCCGCGGTTTCGGCACCGTCCTGGTGTTCCTGCTGATGGCCGGCGAGATCTACACCACGTTCACCTTACTCGGGGGCAGCGGCTACGCCTACGGCCATGGTGGGCCGACCTACTACATCCTGGCCTATGGCTGCCTCGCGTACATTATTTCATACTGGCTGCTGCCGCCGATCTGGCGCTACGCGAAGCAATATCAGCTCATTTCCCAGCCCGACTTCTTTGCCCGCAAATACGATAGCCCGGCCCTCGGAGTGCTCGTCGCGGTGGTGGGGATCGTCGCACTGATCCCCTATTTGGTGTTGCAGTTCAAAGGCCTCGGAATCATCGTGGAAACCGCCTCCTACGGCGGCATCCCTTCGGCTGCGGCAATCTGGATCGGCGCGGTTGTCGTTACCCTGTACGTGATGGCGTCCGGCGTCCGCGGTTCTGCGTGGACAGCGGTGGCCAAGGACACGCTGATCCTGGCGGTGGCGATCTTTCTGGGCGTCTACCTGCCGTTCCACTTGTATGGCGGCTTCGGAGCCATGTTTACGGCCATCAACCAGGCCAAGCCCGGATTCCTGGCCCTGCCCGCACATGGCGAGAGCGTCACCTGGTTCGATTCGACCGTGCTGCTAACCGCGCTCGGCTTCTTCATGTGGCCACACAGCTTCGGTTCCGTGTTCACCGCGCGGACAGAATCGGTGTTCCGGCGGAATGCAATCGTACTGCCACTATACCAGCTCATCCTGGCATTCGTGTTCTTTGTCGGATTCGCGGCAGTGTTGAAGGTGCCGGGCCTGAAAGGCCCGAATATCGACCTTTCATTGTTCCGCCTCTCGATAAGTACGTTTGCGCCGTGGTTCGTCGGCGTGATCGGCGCGGCGGGCGTGCTGACCGCCTTGGTGCCCGGCTCCATGATCATGATGACGGCGGCGACGCTGCTGGCGAACAATATCTACCGCGCCGCCCATAGCAGCGCCGACCCGAAGCGCATCTCCAATGTCGCGAAATGCCTGGTGCCGG
>Ga0335074_10014229_pt1 | contig 11169 bp, 10 predicted proteins | sample Lox_Sample_23_FD_206715 | JGI IMG/M metagenome (GOLD analysis project Ga0335074, IMG submission 206715) | Soil microbial communities from Loxahatchee National Wildlife Refuge, Florida, United States - Lox_Sample_2.3 | ecosystem: Environmental > Terrestrial > Soil > Wetlands | place: USA...
TGCTGCTCGTGCCGGGGAACCTGCTCAGCCTGGTCCTCGGCCACCCGGCCGGGATCGCCGACCAGGTCAGCCTGGCCTGGCTGGCCACCTCGATCGCGACGCTGGGCGGCGCCCTCGGCGCGGTACTGGAGACCCGCGACACCGTCCGCGAAGCGGCCTACACCTATCAGCCGGATACGCAGATCGACGCCGTCGCCGGCCCGCGGTGACGTGCGGTTTACGGACTCAGCCCTTCTCGGGCAGCCACGGCTGCTGCCAGCGCGGGTGGCCGCGGAGCAGGGTTTCCGCCTCCTCGGGTCCCCAGGACCCGCGCGGGTAGGGGCGGACGCGGGGCGGGTGGTCGAGCAGCGGCTGCACGATGCGCCAGGTCTCCTCGATGCTGTCCTCGCGGGCGAAGTACTGGTGGTCGCCGACCATCGCGGCATGCAGCAGCACCTCGTATGGCTCCGGCGGCTCGCCGAGCTCGCGGGCGAAAGAGGTGTCCAAGTGGACGGCGCGCCAGGACTGTCCGCCCAGAGCGGACAGCTGCAGCCGCAGGCCCGGGTCCGGATCGATTCGCAGGACGATCTGGTTAGGCTCTGCCCTGGTCGGCTCGGGGAGGAAGGCCAGCCGGGGCGGGCGGCGCAGGAGCAGCCGCACCTCGGTGACCTTGTGCGGTAGCGCCTTGCCGGCCCGCAGGAAGACGGGGACGTCGGCCCAGCGCCAGTTGTCGATCTCCAGCCGCAGCGCCACGAAGGTCTCGGTGGCCGACCCGCTGGCCACGCCGGGGACGTCGGCGTACCCCTGGTACTGGCCTCGCACGCAGTGCTGGGGGTCGGCCGGCGCCATGGCGCGGAACACCTCCGCCTTCTTATCCTGCGTGTCGCCGGCGCTAGCGCCGACCGGCGGGTCCATGGCGACCAGGGCCAGCACCTGGAGCAGGTGGTTCTGGACCACGTCGCGCAGCGCGCCGACGGAGTCGTAGAACCTGCCGCGGCCCTCGACGCCGAAATCTTCGGCCATCGTGATCTGCACGCAGGACACGCTCCTGCGGTCCCACAGGTCGGCCAGCGCGACGTTGGCGAACCGCAGGTACTCGAGCTCGACGACCGGCTCCTTGCCGAGGAAGTGATCGACGCGCAGGATCTGGCTCTCGCGCAGCAGCCGGTGCAGCCGGGCGTCCAGCTCACGGGCCGACGCCAGGTCGCGGCCGAACGGCTTCTCGACCGCGACCCGGCCGTCGCGCAGGAGCTTCGCCGCGCCGAGCTGCTCCACGATGGGCCCGAACAGGGACGGGGGCACCTCCAGGTAATACACGGGCCGCTGCCGGTCGCCGATCCCGGCGGCGAGGCTGCGGTAGAGCGCGGCGTCGCTGACGTCCCCGGACAGGTAGGACATCCGGCGGGCGAGCCGGTCGAAGACCGCGTCGTCCACGTCCTGACCGGAGTCCACGATGGCCTCGCGGGCGTGCTTGACGAGCTGCTCGGTGGTGATGTCGTCGCTGGCCACCCCGATGATCGGGCAGTCGAGCAGCCCGCGGCGCTCCAGCCGGTACAGCGCGCGGAACGTCATCCGCCGGGCCAGGTCGCCGGTGATACCGAAGATGACCAGCACGTCCGCGGCGTCGTCGCGGTGGTTGTCCATCAGCCCCCCGTCTTCCGGGCCAGCCGGCCCTCGGCCAGGGCCGGGCGGGACACCTCGTCGAGCGTCAGGACGACCAGGTCCGCGCCCGCGTCGGCCAGTGCCTGCTCGCCGCCCAGGCGGGCCACGCCCAGGGCCGCCATCCCGCCGGCCTTGGCCGCCTGCACGCCGACGGCCGCGTCCTCGACCACGAAGCACCGGGCGGGCGTGGCGGGCAGCTCCTCGGCCGCCACCAGGAAGATCATCGGATCCGGCTTGCCGCGCGGCAGGTCGCGCCCGGAGACGTCCGCGTCCAGCAGGTCGAGCAGGGTGAGGCCTCTTTCGGCGACGTGGGTATCCAGCGAGGCCTGCCGCAGGACGAGGTCGGCGTTCTTGGACGAGGACGCGGCGGCGATCGGGATGCCGGCCGCCTTCACCGCGAGGACAAACCGGATCGCGTCGGCGAACGCCGTGAACTCCCCCGCTTCGATGAGCGTGACCAGGTGCTCCTGCTTGACCGCCGCGTAGAGCGGGGCCCGGCGGCCGGCGCCGGGCACGCCGAAGTACTCCAGCGCGGCGAGCGCCCCGGCCAGCCGGGGCCGGCCGGCGATGACCTGCTGGTACACGGCCTCGGTGAACCGCTCCGGGCGGTAGGTGGTCTGGCCGCGAAGGCCGGCCCATTCGGTGTCCATCAGCTCCTGCAGCGCATCGCGCCAGGCGCGGTAGTGGGGTGAGTCGACCAGCACGCCGTCGACGTCGAAGATGGCTCCCTGGAACGTCCGGGAGCCGTGGACGGCTGGCGGGTCGGCGAAGATCACCGACCGCCGGGCCTGCACGCGGGCGGCGGGAATGGACCGGTCGCCGGCCAGCAGCCGGTCCAGGGCGTCGTGCTTGCCCGCCCCGGTGACCAGCCACATGGCCTCCTCAGCCCGGGCCAGCGCCGGGTAGGTGAGCGTCATGCGCCGGTGGCCGTGGTAGGGGCCGGTGACGGCGACCAGCCGGTCGGTCACCTCCAGGACTGGCTCCCCGGGGACCAGCGAGGCGGTATGCCCGTCGGCGCCCAGCCCGAGGTGCACCAGGTCGAAGCGGGCGGGCAGCCGGCTGGCGTAGGCGGCGGCCGCCGCCTCCGGGTCCGGGTCGGTGACCGGCATGGGAATCAGCGTGACCGGCAGGGATCCCAGGATCTGGCGCAGATGGGTCAGGTTGCGCTCGGGGTCCCCGTCGGGCGTGACCCGCTCGTCGACCTGGTAGATCTCGACCGAGCTCCAGGGAAGGTCGTGTTTTGCGAGCTCGGCCAGCATGAGCCAGGGGGTCTGGCCGCCGCTGACCGCGCACGTGAACGTGCCGTTCGCCGCGATCGCGGACCGGATCCGGTCCGCCATGAATCCGGCCGCCTTCACGGCCAGCTGGGCCGCGTCAGGCTCGGTGACCAGCGTGTGTTCCATGCTCACCGGGAGAGCGCCGGCCCTGCCGTGGCCGGCGAACGCCGCCAGGGTGTGGTCCGGCATAGTGTCGACGGTGAACGGGGCGGCCAGCGTCTCCACGTAGAGCACGTCGGGGGCCTGCGGGTCCTTGACCGAGGTCGAGGCCCACAGCAGCCGCTGGGCCCGGGCCCCCTCGTTGGCCAGCCGCAACCAGCGCGGCGAGTCCAGCAGCTCCCGGTACGCCCGGTAGGCCTGCCTGGCCACGGCGATGCCCAGGCGGTCGCGGAGCTCGCCGGGCACCCGGCCGGCCACCGCGGTGTCCCAGCGAGATAGGTGAGCCCGGTCACCGAGTACTCATCGACGTAGCGCGCCAGGATCCCCTCGTCGAGCAAGGCCCGGGTGATGTTGTCCAGCCAGAGACTCTGGCCCGCCTCGTGCAGCGCCTGGGTCGGCTTCATGCTTCCACCGTGGCCCGCGGCCGCGGCGGTCCGCATCCCCCGCCCGGCTAGTAACGGCATCGCGGATCTAGCTGACCGGGGATGCGGGCCGACGGCCGGTCCCGGCATACCGCCGAAGATCAGCGGGAGCCGGGCCTCGGTCTCCTCGTCCAGCGTGACGTCGAGCGGTGGCCGGGCGGTCAGCGATTGAAGGATGGGCTGGAGTTCGATCTCCTCTTCGAGTTTTTCAGACATAGGTTTCGTCGACATAGCACCAGCGCCAGTTCTCGCCCGGCTCGAACGACTGCACGATGGGGTGCCCGATCGCGAAGGCATGGGCGCGAGCGTGCCGGAGCGGGGAAGAGTCGCAGCAGCCTACGTGGCCACAGGTCAGGCAGAGCCGCAGATGAACCCACGTGGACCCCAGGACCAGGCATTCCTCGCAGCCTTCGGGCGTCCGCGGTGTCACCGGGCGGACCAGGCTCAGGTGCGGATCGGTCGGCACGGCCATGCTCGCATCCTCCTGTGCTGGGCATATCCCATGCTCGCCAGGGGCGGTGGGCCGCACATCATCAGACCAGCTAGTTCTGAGGCGGACGCGGCCCGCGCCGATCTACCCGGACCTGCTCGGCCTGATCCTCGGGCACCCGGCCGGCGTGGCCGACCAGGTGAGCCTGGCCTGGCTGGCCGCTTCGATCCCGACGCTGGGCGGGGCGCTCGGCGCGGCCCTGCGCCCGCGCCGCGTAGCTCGCGAGGACACGAACACGCCACCTGTTCTCGGCGTCGCCTCCGGGCTTGCGCCCGGGCGGGGCTGGTCACATCACGCAACCGGTAGTGCCCGGGGCTGGAAGCAATTGCGAGCAGCGATGTTCTTCCGGGAGCGGGCGGTCTAGGATCGTGTTGACGAGCGGAGATTCATGGCGGCAGCGTCTGCTCCCCCGGACATCCGGGCCTGCGCGACTCCCGGCGGCGGTAACGCCCTCCGCCTTCTCCCGGCCGCGACATGGCCGGGATACGGATTAGGAGATGGCGAGCATACGAAGCGGCCGTGACAGCCCGGCCCGCGAGCAGCTTTCCGCGCTGCGGAGCCTGCTCGTGCTGGCCATGCTGCTGACCCAGCAGGACAGTCAGGGCACCATCTTGAACATGGTCGCGAATGCGGTCGAATCGCTAGGGCAATGCCAGTTCAGGGGCATCTACTTCGACGGCCGGCGGCAGGATGTCGCAGTGCCCGGCCGGGGAGCCGCGGCGGTGAGCCCGCTGCCCGCCGAGCTGGTCTCCGCCGGGCTGCCTCCGGGGGGTGGTCAGGTCGAGCTGGCCGACCTGCCGTGGGGGTGGGCCTACTCGCTGGTCAGCCCGGACGGGCCAGCCGGCTACCTGATCGTGGGGGCGGCCGGGCCGCCCGGCGAGAGTGACCGGTTCCTGCTGCAGGTGCTGGCCCAGCAGGCCGCGGTCGCCCTGGCCAACGCGCGCCTGCACCGGCGGGAACGCGAGCAGGCCGAGGAGCTGCAGGCGGCCAACCTGGCCCTGCAGCGGGGCATGGAGATCCACGACCGGCTGACCAGGGTCGCGCTGGCGGGCGAGGGCCAGGAGGGCATCGCCCGCGCGGTGTACGAGCTAACCGACCGCGCGGTGGCCATCGAGGACCGGTTCGGCAACCTGCGCGTGTGGGCCGGTCCGGACCAGCCGGAGACCTACCAGAGGGCCGGCTCGCGGCAGCGGGAACAGTTCCTGGTCCGGGCGATGGCGGCCGGCAGCCCGGTACGGGATGAGGACCGGCTGGTCTCAGTGGCCGTGCTCGGCGGAGATCCGATGGGCGTGCTCGTCCTGCGCGACCCCGGCGGGACCGCCGGGGATTTCGAGCGGGTGGCAATCGAGCACGCCACCACAGTGCTCACCATGGTGCTGGCCCGGCTGCAGAGCCTGACCGAGACCGCGGCCCGGCTGCGCATAAACCTGGTGCTCGAGCTGGTGGAGGGGGCGGACCGGACCAGGATCATGAACCGGGCCCAGACCCTCGGCTACGACCTGGGCCGACCGCACCGCGTCGTGCTGGCCGACGGTAGCGCCGCCGACGGGATCGACGGGTTCTTCCACGCGGTGAGCCGGGCGGCCAAGGCGGCCGGGGTCGGGTCGCTGCTGGCGCCGCGGCTGCATGACGTCATCGTGCTGGCCGGGCCGCGCGCTCCCTGGGATCAGTTCAGGAAGCACGTGGTCGCGGAGCTGCACGGCGGCCACTGCCGGATCGGGGTGGGCGGGCAGTGCCAGGCGGTGGAGGACTTCCCGCGCTCGTACCGCGAGGCGGAGCTGGCGATGAGCATTCAGAAGGTATCCGGCGGCCCCGAGCAGAGCACGCTCTACGACGAACTGGGCGTCTACAAGGTCCTGACCTCGGCGAACGACACCTCCTCGTTGGAGCGCTTTGTCGACGAGTGGCTCGGCCCGCTGATTGACCACGACTCCGCGCGCGGCACAGAACTGGTCCTGACGCTGAGCGAATACCTCGAGTGCGGCGGCAACTACGACGCCTCGGCCAAGGCGCTTTCCGTTCACCGCAGCACCCTGAAATACCGCCTCAACCGCATCCGGCAGGTGTCCGGCTACGACCTCAGCCGCCCAGACAACCAGTTCAACCTGCAGCTGGCCACCCGGGCGTGGCGGACCCTGGAGGCGCTGCGCCAGTCCTAGGCCTGATGCCCGCCGTTAGCCGGTCGGCCGCGAGCCTGCGCATCCGGGTGGAGGAGGTCCTCGGGAACTAGCCGGACTAGGGATGTGCCCGCGTCGCGCCGCCGGGAAGCTGTGATCAGCGGTCGCTGCAGCGAGCAGGTAGGGGCAGCCTGGCCGGGCTGCGGCTCGACTGGATAGACCTTGTACCAGCTCCGCCGGCCCGACCCGAAGGTGCCCATCGCCGAGTCGATCGGCGCGCTGGCCGAGGTGAAAGAGGAGGGCAAGATCCGCCACATCGGAAGGTCCAACTTCTCCGGAAGACCAGCCCAGGGAGACGGAGCGGGTGACCCCGGTGGTTTCGCCTGGCACGAGGTCATCGACCAGGGCGAGCTCCACGACTGGAGGGCGGCCCAGCTTATCCGGCTGGGGTTCCCCAGGCCCCTGGCCGAAGCCGTCGCCGACCACGTGGACTGGCATGAAATCGCCGCGCTGGTCCACCGCGGCTGCGGGCCGCGGCTCGCCCTGAACATCGTTCTATGAGCACGGAGGAACCATACGGTTTTCCGCGAAGGCACACCACCTGCTGCAACGGGTCGCGACGGGGGCGTTCATCCTCAACTCGGGCATCGGCAAGCTGCGCGCGGACGAGGAGGCCGCCGCCCAGCTGCACCAGTTCGCGGCCGGCGCCTACCCGTTCGTGAACAAGCTCAAGCCGGCGGACTTCACCCGGCTGCTCGCGGTAGGCGAGATCACCCTCGGCGTGGGATAGGCCGATGTTCGGCTCGTTGACTTGCGGGGAACTGCGGATCTACGCTCGAACGATCTTCTCCCGATCGGTCGTGATGTGGTGCCCAATCGCGTCGCCCTGGGAATCGGCGGACTCGAAGCCGATCCGGGAGATCATATCTGCGGCGTGTTCTCCGGTGACGAGGAGCGGAACCGGATCCTGATCCCGTTCCTGCAGGTCGGCCTAGCGTCAGGCGACAAGTGCATCTGCGTCGTCGACGGCACCTCTCCAGGCGAGATCGTCGCGACTCTTGGGCCAAAGGGCGAGGCGGCCGCGCGCACGGCCGGCAAGCAGCTCGAGGTCATCGGCGCGTCAGACATGTACCTGCGGTCAGGGCGCTTCGCGGCCGGCGAGGTGATCGCGAGCTGGAAGGCCGCAATGTCCGACGCGATGTACGCGGGGCGGTTCGACGTCGTGCGTGCGGTGGAGGCGTGGTCGAGGCGCGACGTCCTGCCCGACATGAACGAGCTCCTGACGCTCGAGTCCGAGATGAACCGGTACCTGCCCCTCTACCCGCAGGTCATCGTGTGCCTGTACGACCTAGACCGGTTCGGGAGCGGTGCCCTCGTCAGCCTGGTCATGACGCATCCCCGGATGCTGGTGGGCGGAATGGTGATCGAGAACCCGTACTACCTGACACCCGACGAGGTGCTGGCCAAGGCGGTGCAGCGCGATACCGGCACTGTGATTCCGGTAACCAAGGAGGCGGAGCAGTGGTACTCCGGCGTGATGACTGGCTCGACATAGCTCGCAAGGTGGACTGGACCCCTCGCTATGTCGAGGAGCGCGAGCTGTTCCCGCAGGAGATCAGCGGCCGGCCCTGGCTGACGCAGGACGCGTGGCGGAACTGGAACGAGGCCTACCGCACGACCTACCGTGAGTATGTCGCCACTCAGCGGGATAAGGACGCCGCCGTGCTCGGTGTGCGTGCGGCGCTCAGCAAGCCCCGCCTGTTCGATGACCTGGACCCGGGATGGGTTCAGCTGGTCAAGTTCCACAACGGCGCGGTGGCCCTGGTGGAGTATGCGGGGGCGGTGGCCGAGCTGCGGATGGCTCGCTTCGGGCGCGACAGTGCCTGGCGGACGATGGCCACCTTGGGGGCGCTGGATGAGATCCGCCACACCCAGATCCCGCTGCTGATCGGCCATGACCTGCTGGCCCATGACGGCAACTTCGACTGGACCCACAAGGCGTTCCACACCAGCCAGTGGGTGATTCTCGCCGCCCGGCACCTGTTCGATGACATGTTCCTGGCCGCCGACGCCGTCGACCTGGCGATCCAGCTGAACTTCGTGTTCGAGACGGGCTTCACCAACCTGCAGTTCATGGCCATGGCGGCCATGGCCGACCGGGCCCACCACCACCTGTTCGAGAAGACCGTGGCGAGCATCCAGACCGACGAGGCCCGCCACGCCCAGATCGGCCATCCGGTGCTGCGGACGCTGCTGGAGAACGGGTCGCGCGAGCGGGCTCAGTACCTCATCGACAAGATGTGGTGGCGATGCTGGCGGCTGTTCCTGGCGCTGAGCGGAACCGCCATGGAGTACCTGGCCCCGGTCAGCGCGCGGACCCGCTCGTTCAAGGAGTTCATGACCGAGTGGGTGACCGAGCAGTTCATGAAAAACCTGGCCGAGTTCGACCTGGAAAAGCCCTGGTTCTGGGACCTGTTCATCGAAGAGCTGGACTACGCGCACCACAGCTTCCAGCTCGGCCTGTACACGTACCGGACCACGCTGTGGTTCGACGTCGCGATGCCCGACCGTGCCGAGCGCGAGTGGCTGACCGGGAAGTACCCCCAGTGGGAGCAGACCTACGGGGCGCTGTGGGACCAGCTCGAGCGGCGCTGGGAGGACGGCGGCGAGGCCGGCACGCTGGCCTACGGGCTGCCCGCGCTGTGCAACTTGTGCCAGCTCCCCGCGTTGTTCATCCGGCCCGGGCGGAACACGGCCTGCACCCTGGAGCTGGATGGCCGCCGCTACCTGTTCTGCTCCGAACCGTGCCGGTGGATCTTCCAGCAGGAGAGCTCGCGGTTCGCTGATCACCACAGCGTGGTCGACCGGATCGTCGCCGGCCAGGCGCCCGGCAAGCTCACCGACCTGCACGAGTGGATGGGACTCCAAGCGCCCGTCGAGACCGGCAAGGACCTGCGCCGCGGCCTCGATCCGTGGCGCCTGGACCCCGTTCCGACGGCTTGAGGATGCCGCGATGCGCGTCTATCTGTTCGGCTTCGCGAGCGACGACTTCGTGGGCCGCGTCATCGTCACCCCGGATCACCGCACCGTGGCGCAGCTGGCCGGCCAGCTGGTGGCCTGGGGCCTGGCACCCGAGCAGGGCGGATCCCTCACAGTACGCAACGAGGCCGGCGGCATCCTCGATCCCGCCGCCACCATCGCCCAGGCCGGGCTCGGAAATGGTGACATCTTCAAGGTCGAGCGAAGCAGGTGACAGCACCGATGCCTGCACCGCTACCCGGTGCGACTCGACGGGATGAGGATCTTCGTGGGCGTGGGGGGGACGAATGAGCACATCCGGTGACCCCGGCCTGGGAGTGGGCCCGGTGCTGCACGCAACGCCGTTCGCGCGGGCGGTCGTCTCGGTCATCGAGGAGGAGAACACGCACGTGCTCGTCCGGGACGAGGGAGCTTACCTGCGCGTGCTGGTCCCCCGGGTCTGCCGGCTGTCGCGGGCGGGGCTCGAAGCCGCCACCGGCGGCGTCGTCCGGTTCCCCGGTGACCTCGAGGTGGTGATGTCGTCGTTCACGGGTGTCCTGCAGCTGACCGAAGACGGCGCCGTCTGGCGGCTCGCGCGCGAGCCAGCGGCGGAAACCGCCGCTCTGCTGGCGGGTGACCGGTGACCACCCCGGCCGGACGGCGGCCGGGCCGCAAGACGTACACCCGGCTTGCCGCGGGCCGGCGCATCCCAACCGAGTACGAGCTGGTCAGCACCGACCTGCACTACAACCACCCAGGGCGGTTCGAGCTGACGGCCGCCAACCCGGTGGTCGCCTGGTACTACCGCTACCGGGAAGGCTCCGCGCTGCAGGCCCGCGACTGGGAGCAGTTCTCCGACCCGCGCCGTACCACCTACCGCGCGTACACCGTGCTGCAGGACGGCCGCGAAGACGTCATCGACGGCCTGCTCCGGGAAATCGATGACACCGCCTACGATCAGGAGCTTGGCGGCGAGTGGGTGCGGTTCCTGGACCGCTGGTACGCCCCGCTGCGCTTCCCGGTGCACGGGCTGCAGATGCTGGCCGCCTACGTCGCGCAGATGGCGCCCGCTTCCCGGATCACCAACTGCGCCGCGTTCCAGGCCGCCGACGAGCTGCGCCGGGTCCAGCGGATCGCCTACCGCACCGTGCAGCTCAGCGGCCCGCCGCTGGAGACCGGGACAGCGCGGCACCAGGCGGCCTGGGAGGACGCCGCGGCGTTCCAGCCGCTGCGCGAACTCATCGAACGGGCCCTGATCGCCTACGACTGGGGCGAGGCGTTCACCGTCACCAACCTGGTCATCAAGCCCCGCATCGACCGGCTCGTGAACCAGGAGATCGCCGGCACGCTCGCCACAGCCAACGGCGACCCGATCCTGGCCAGCATCCACTTCTCGCTTGATGAGGACGCGCGCTGGCATCGCGCCTGGACCACGGCCCTGCTGCGGCACCTCATCGACGACACCCCCGCCAACGCCGAGGTGGTCGCCGGCTGGATCGGAAAGTGGAGCCCGCTCGCCTCCCGGGCCTTGGAAGCCCTCGCCGGGACCCTCGCCGAGGCACCCGTGCCGCTGGATGCGAACGCGGTAACCGCCCGCATCACCAGCGACGTGTCGCGGGACACCGACTCGATGCTGGGTTTACGGGCAGATCGGTGACCTCGCTCCCCGGCATTGCCGGCTACGCACTGCAGCGCCGCTCGCGACAGGCCCACCGGCACCCAGGTCCCAGCCACCCGCCGAGACCTAGCTGCTCGGCACGCTCGGTTTCCTGGCCGAGCTGAACACCAGGGTGTAGTCCTCGACAGCGCGGATCTCGCAGTCCTCGTCGTCGAGGACCTCGGCCCGGATCATCTCGGCCACGCCCGGGCTGGCCGCCCGGGCGGACGGGTCCCGCCACACCGTCTGGCTGATCAGCTCGCCGCTGGCCGGGGCGGCGAACAACAGCGTGGCGCAGAACCCGGGGACATCGGCCAGCCGCGGCACCGCGGTATCGCCGAACACCTCGGCCACGTCCGCCACCCCTGGCGGCTTGACCTGCAGCCGT
>Ga0335074_10014230_pt1 | contig 11168 bp, 12 predicted proteins | sample Lox_Sample_23_FD_206715 | JGI IMG/M metagenome (GOLD analysis project Ga0335074, IMG submission 206715) | Soil microbial communities from Loxahatchee National Wildlife Refuge, Florida, United States - Lox_Sample_2.3 | ecosystem: Environmental > Terrestrial > Soil > Wetlands | place: USA...
CAAGTCCGAAGGGGTGCGGGATGCGGTCCCGGACGGCCGCGATGATCCTGCCTGTGGCATCATCGGGGTCCGCAGCGTCGAGGAAATAGAAGTCCGACAGTCCTGTGGTTCTGCGGAGATCCGGCATCTCGCCGCGGTTGATCCGGTGTGCATTGGTGATCACCCGACTGCCGGCGGCCTGCCGGAAGACTTCCGCCAGCCGCACCACTGGCACCCGACCCGAGCGGATGGTATCTGCGAGCACCTGTCCGGGCCCGACGGAGGGAAGCTGGTCGACATCGCCGACGATCAGCAAGGCCGCCTCCTCAGGTACGGCGCGCAGCAGTGAGCGCATCAGCAGCACGTCGACCATGCTGGCCTCGTCGACCACGACCAGATCGCAGTCCAGCGGATAGTCCTCGGTGCGGCGGAATTCACCGGTTCTGGGGTCGGTCTCCAGCAAGCGGTGGATGGTCTTCGCTTCGAGGCCCGTGCTCTCCGACAGCCGCTTGGCAGCTCGCCCGGTTGGGGCGCAAAGCGCGACCCGAACCTGTTTGGCGATCAGGATTCGCAGGATGGAATTGACCAGTGTGGTCTTGCCGACACCTGGCCCACCGGTGATCACCAGCACTCTGGTGTTCAGCGCCAACTGCACCGCCTGTCGTTGGCTCTCCGCGAGCGCGAGGCTCGTCCGCTGCTCCACCCACGGGATCGCCTTCGCCGGATCGACGGGTGGCCAGGGAGGTCGCCCTCTGATCAGCGAGAGGAGCCGCCCGGCGATGGCCTGCTCGGCTCGGTACAGTCCCGTCAGAAAGACGCAGCGGCGGCCGTCGAGCGAGTCCGCCACCACGGCGCCGGCGCCCAGCTCCAGAGCAAGAGCGGTGTCAATCAGCTCCTGCGGCACATCGAGCAGATCGCCGGTCAGCGTCACGAGTTCCTCCACCGGCAGCCCGCAGTGCCCCTCCTCCATGGCTTCGGCGAGGGCGTAGCTGATACCGGCACGGAGGCGAATCATCGCCGTCTTCTCGATGCCCACCTTCCCCGCGATCTGGTCGGCCGTGCGAAACCCGATCCCTCGGATATCTCGTGCCAGGCGATAGGGGTTCTCGCTGATCACCTGCACGGCGTTGTTGCCGTAGGTCCGATAGATCCGGACCGCCCGGGAGGTGCCGACGCCATTTGCGTGCAGGAACAGCATGATTTCCCGGACGACCTTCTGCTCGGCCCAGCCCGCGATGATCCGTGCCGCCCGTTTGCGGCCAATCCCCGTTACCTCCCGCAGCCGATCCGGCTGTTGCTCGATCAGATCAAACACCTCGGCGCCGAAAGCACGGACGAGGCGCTTGGCGTAGATTGGGCCGATGCCGCGGATCAGCCCCGACGCCAGATAGCGTTCGATGCCCTCCAGGGAGGTCGGTGCACTGGTCTTGAGGAAGGCCGCCCGGAACTGCTGGCCATGGGTGCGGTCATTGACCCAGCTGCCGCTCGCCTGGATGAACTCGCCGGCGGTGATCATTGCTACCCGCCCGACGATGGTGATCAGGTCTTTCTGTCCGCGCGCCTTGACCCGCAGCACGCAAAACCCGTTCTCCGGGTTGTGGAAGGTCACCCGTTCCACCGCGCCCGCCAGGACTTCCGCTGAAGATGCACCTGCTGTGCTGATTGGCCCCCTCCCCTGCCCCGAATCGAGCCCGCCATGCTGTCATGGCCCGTTGGTGTTGCGACCATCAATAGCGGACCAGAACGCGAGGACAGCGCCCGTGAGACAGACGAACGAACTCGATCGGGTCAAGGCACGGATCAAGGCGCTCGCCGAGAAAACGGTCTCTAACGGCTGCACGGAAGCCGAGGCCATGGCGGCGGCGGAAATGGTCGGCCGGCTGCTCGATCGCTACGCGCTCAGCATGGACGAGATCGAGGTTCGCGAGCAGCAATGCGTCCAAGTTGAGGTGCGGATCGGAGGTCAACGCCGGCGGCCAGTGGACTGCTGCGTCACAGCGATCGCGCGGTTCTGCGACTGCAAGGTCTGGTTCTCGCGAGACGAATTGGGGGTCAGCTACGTGTTCTTCGGCTTCGAGGCCGACACGGCCTTGGCGGCCTATCTCTTGGAAGTCATCGATCGCGCGATCCAGACCGAGCTGGCGACCTTTCGGACACGCTGTCAGCGGTTCAAAGGGACTGCTCTCCGTCGTGCTTCAATCAGCTTCCAACAAGGCATGGCGACGCGCGTCGCCGAGCGTTTGAATGCAATGCACCAAGCCCGCGATGCCGGCATGGCGGCGCAACGCTCAACGGGGACCGCGCTCATGCTGCTCAAACACCAGGTGGTGGAAGAGGCATTCCAGGAAACCGGGATCCGGCTCGTTTCGGGCGGCGGGCTCGGGTGGAGACGCGTTGACGTTGCGTTTCGCCACGGGGTCGAAGCTGGCAACCGGGTCAGTCTGGATCGGCCAGTCAGCGGGACAGATCGGAGCTTGCTTGCCTGATGCCGGAACGGGATCGCCAGCGTGCCCGCGTCTACGCCTGGGAAGACCAAGTCATCGTGCCACGCGATCAGACCGCGGTCTCATTTGCGCGGGCGCAGGGCATGGTCGACGCTATCTGGGCGGACCTCGGGTTACTCTTCCCGCCGAAGATCGAGCGCTTGCCACGGCAAGCTCGGTGCACTGTGGCAGACGCCACTCGCCTGTCGATCCGCTTGCCCCAAACCTGCCCTTCCTGGTTGCTGCTACACGAACTCGCCCATGCATTAAGCAGCACCCACGACGGGGTGTCGGACGGCCACGGCCCGGTCTTCATGGGCCTATACGCCCAGATGCTTGCTCGCTATCTGCGCATTCCGATCGACGAGCTGAGCGAATCGTTGGTTGCCGCCGGCATCGGGGTGGATCTCGCGGCCAAACCAACCTTCATAGACGAAGATATCGTCGACGCGAGGCTCGGACGTCGCGGTGGCGCTAGAGCAGGCTGAGTAAAGATGCGATCGACGCCGTTCGTGGCACAACCATGCTGACCGAACAGCTGAGCTGCTATCAGTTGAACAGACTCTTATCGTCTTCCACAAGACTTGGCAGCCAGTGGGACGGCTAAAGAAACCCGCTGCGGATGCGACCCCTATAGAAGTTTGCCGTGCGCACAGACGTGAACGGCCGTTCCTCGACTCTCATTGGCTTACCCCGATTTGACCTCTGGGCAAAGGCCGAGTTCCCGCCGGATATGGGCGAACTTTTGAGGGTCAGCTTGGCGCGGGTCAGCCATCATGCTTCGGAGCGCCGCCCTCCCCGCCTCCGTGAAGAAGAGCCTAGGCGGTCGCTCTCCGTCGTCAAGGCGCATGAGACCCCGTTCAACCATGCTCCTGGCGGCTGGGGGCAATTTAGGCTCACCGGACCTCGGCCCTGTTTTCCAGGTCTTGAGCTGGAAACCCTCTGCAACGGTCGGAAGGGTCGTGAAGAACAAGTCGAGCTCACGCCGAATGTAGGACCGTTCGGTCGGCGTGAACTCGGTGCCAGTGGTGGTCGTGGATCTTGTCATGCCGTGTGGAATAGCACTTCAAACCGCAGTCGTCTGGATGGGGCGGCGCCAAAAGTGGCCCAACTGAAGGTTCACACGTCGAGGATACCGAGGCATTTGTTTTGAAGGCGTCAGTCATCCCCCCAGAGGCTGCCGCCGTAGCGGTGGGTGCGGTGGCCGAGCCTCCTGTAGCCCTAACGACTCGTTGTTCCTGTGGGATTTCTCGACTTGGCCAACTGCCGAAGAATGACTTCTGGACCTGCGCGTCGTCTCCCCTACCCTTCGCTGATTAGCACCCAGCCCCCCGTTATTGGATGAGGTCGAGAAACCCCCGCACTTGGCTGCAGGAACGGGATTTCTCGACTTCAGCTGAAGATCGGCTGCCGGCAGACTATGGGCGAACCGCCCCGCCTATCGCGCGGATTGGGAGTCTCAGTGGCGTTCAAAGCCTGTGGGATTTCTCGACCGGCAAGGATGGGCCGTGGCGCTCGCGAATCGCCTCAGCTTTGAGCGCATATCGAGCCGATGAGGGGCAATGAATAGGATCGTCATCCTAAGGCTCACTGCTCAGCGTTGGTCGAGAAATCCCATATGCGAGTTAATCAATCGGTCGAAAAATCCCACATCCAAGAATTGGCCCTACCCGGTTGGTCGAGAATTCCCACAGTACGTCCAAACGTGTGAGTCCGAAGGGCTGAGATACTCCGTTACCTGATCAGCTTGAGAACGGGAGGTTTAGCCGGATAGACCGTTATGCTCGTCTCTTCCACGTCGACGCGGCAGCCCGGATACGCCGCTGTCGCGGCTCGAAGAGCTTCAGTGAACAGTGGCTTGAAATGCTTGAGTTGTTGTCCGGTTGTGTTGAACTGAGCGTTCATCGCAAGCCACGAGATCCCGATCGGGTCGCTGAGGTGGTGGCACCGCCATGCCAGCCAGATGTACACATCAAGAGCCAGAGACCTGTGAGCCAACTGCCGAATAGCCGCCTCCTGCAGGGGTACCGGATGTTCGCTCAACGCCTTCCAAAACACTTCGTCAAGAACAACCCGATCGTCCCAGGGACTCTCTTCGCGACCTTGTATCGCATTGAAGCGTAAGCCGGCAGACACGATGCCACCGCGTGCCCACCTCTTAGCGTCTTCACCTTCCCAAAAAAACTTGAGGGAGCAGGCGGAAATTCGCGCGGCTTGTTCCCTCAACGCCTTCGTTGTCTCTCCACCTATACTGAGTCCCATACGCTCCATCCAGCTCCGCATGGACTTCCCGAGCTCTATTTCCCGACTGCCGGTGCGGATAGCCTGTGTTTGAAGATAAAGCAGGATCATCCGTGCGCGAGCACCATATGGCACGCCGTACTTCACGGCCTTTTCACCGTCGCGCATCGTTCCAGGTTCCACCAGAAGCGTGACCCGATGGCCCTTCCGTTCCCAGATTTGGTCATCGGGCAACTTCTTATGTGGAAGGCTCGTCAGGCAGAACCCCGTGTATGAGATTCCGATCTGCTGGCGTTCATCAGCTAGGACTTCAGCGGCGATATCGACAAGAGCGCGATGGCGGGGTCCCACCATCTCACGAGCCTGATCACGTCCGTAGTCTAGAACGAGCTGAGCGATGCTCCCCCTCGGTCTGTCGGCCATGGTTCACCCTTTCCACAGCCAGACTAACGTTCTGTCCCGATTCGCTGTCAACTGTGGGATTTTACGACCGAACTAGTTGTAGGTAAGTTGTTCTTATTAGTTGTGTAGCCGACTTTTCCCACGGAGCGACTCTAGTTTAAGTCGAGAAATCCCAAACATCGGTCAAATTTTCCCTCGGGAAAGCCGCACCCGCTTGTGGATAACACTGTCGCGGGTTGGATGGGCCGAAATTTCCCACGGACAAGCTGTGGATAACTTTGGTGGCCGCCGTCAGTTGGGCCTCCCTGCCCCAGGCGCGAAGCCTTCCACTACTGAGCCCCTGGAAACGCCAGACAAACAACCTCAGAGGGCGGCGGCAGTTCACGAACCAGTGACTGCCCCAAACGCGATTTGTTCGTGAGGTCAGGGCGCAAGCCGCGGCGCACAGTTGCCCTCCGAGCGCCCGAGGGCTCAAGCGTTCGGGGGTATGGGTTTAGCGCCTCATTTGAGCTGACTGCCTCTTCATGAAAATTCCGGCCTGAACGTCAATGTCGAATTGGCGGATTACATCTCCGAACCCGTGTGCTGCCAGGGCTTCCAAGATTACCGATTTCATCGACGCGACCGAGCGTCTGTCTGGGTCGCCGCGGCGTGCCGCGACCTCGTTCAGCAGCGCCCGCTTCACGCGTCGTGGAACTTCGAAAGTGATGCCTTCCAACACATCATCCGGCCCGACCCGCTCGGGCAGATGCGCTTCGGTTACGAAGCCGGGTGTGATCAGAGCTTCAACTCGCGGTTCCGGCCGTCTGGGAGTCGTTCGGAGGTCAGGCCTTGGAGAGGGCGTAACGGTTGTGCTCCCTTGCTCGTCAACTGGTTCGAGATTGGGCGGCACCAACTTGCCTGCCATTTCACGCGACCTCTCTCGCCTTTGCCGCAATGTCGGCCAAGGTGCTTCTGACCTCCGCGTAGACGGCCTTCATGTTCTCCGCTGCACCGCCGCCCGGTTCATCGAAGATCGGCGCCACTCGACTGAAGCTGGCACGCTTGAAAGCGGTGCGCTCGAACACGGGCGTGCTTAGCCGCGGGATCCCGGCATTCTCGAGGGCCACCTCCACTACCCTCTCCACTTCCGGCCGAAATCCCGTGGATGCGCGGCTGATCACGATCCGGTACGGAATGTCCCTGCGAGCGCTCTTGGCAGCGTTAGCAACGTGGCGTGCCGTCGAATGGGCGCTCTTGAGGTCGTCATTGGATGGCTGGACCGGAATCAGCACGAGGTCGGCGTAATGGATGGCATGGATCATTGCGACGCTCGCGGAACCTTGGAGATCGCACACGACGACATCGACCCTATCTGCGAGCGATTGAATCACGTCGCCAATAGCATCTTGGTCGACCTGCGGAGCCACCACGATCGAAGCCTGCGGCACATCTGGCGAGCTCCTATCCCAGACGGCCAGCGTGAGGCCCGGTAGGTCGTCGCGCGGAGTCCACAGGTCGCGCGCCCCGTCCTTGTGGCGGTCAGCGAAGAATTCGCTTGAGTGCTGTTGGATGAGGTCCGCATCAACGAGCCCCACGCTGTAGCTGTCGAGTGCGAAATGCACAACAAGGTTGCGGACTAGATTTGTCTTCCCCGACCCGCCTTTTTGGCCGGCGACTGTTAGAACCGACATCTCATTTCGACCTAAAGGGTTGGAACTGCGAAGGTTCGTAGCACCGAACGGCTTTATGTTCAAGCGCTAGACGATACGAAGGAACTTGCGGACAACCGTTAGACCGCCCTAACCGAAAGGCCTACGTGCGCCCAACCACCCAGCCGCACATGGCAGCGTGCGTCCGGAAGCCCGAGCGTCCGAACGCATGAACTCGGCCAGATTAGAGACTCGCTGGGCTTCCGCTCGCTACAGTGGCCGACTTGAGGGACCTGTGGCGAGGCCCGGATCGCACGATCGCCTAATAGCTCGTGCGCCCGCCATTACCTGCGTCCGAAGCTTCGTGCGTCCGAACTGATGCCCGGTGTGGTGATTGTGCCCTGGGGAGCCCCACCAGGCCGGCGGTGAGCAAGCACGTAGCGCGGTCCAGCATGCTTGCCTGCCTTCGCACCTCGGCTGTGATTGTTGCTGACCAACACGGAAGCAGAACTGTCATGGGTATGACGATCGGGCAGGGGTTGATAGTCTTGGTTGACGCTCGCATATCAACCTCCGATTACCGGAGGCTTCCCATGGAAGCAGACGCCCAGCTGAAGCAACCGACGGAGTTCCGACACTCGTACGCTGGCGAACTCGCCGGCCTCACCCGGCTCGCGGTGTACATTGAACAAGCGGCGCTGCTGATGAGCGCCGCTTTCGCGGCAGCCGATGTCAGGGATTTCGCTCCAGTGCGCCGGCGCCAGACGATTCGGTCAACGGGCGACGCGAGGCGGTGGTATTCGGAACTCGCAAACGACGTGCTAACCCACCTCTCGGAACTCCGCAGCGCGCTCGGCCATCGCTGGACGCCATCTCCGGACGCGGATGCCCTGGCTCACGAGGCTATCGAACTCCTCTCAGAGCTCACCCCGGTGCCGAGCCGACTCGTCGCGCTATACCGGAGCAGACGCGATGAGGGGTTGGCCGAGTTGGCTCGGCATCTGGAGATCGTGGCTCGCCAGTACACGCTTTCGGCCTCGTTGGTCGCTGACCTCGGAAGCGGGGAGGGGGCCCCGCCGCAGGATACCGCGACGGCCCGCTTCGCCGTGGCACGACAAGCGCTGTTGGAGGCTGCCGGTGGGGCATTGTCGCTCACTGAGGCGGCCAATGCCCTTGGTGTGACCCGGCAGAACCTGCACAAGCGGATTCACTCGGCTTCGGCTCTGGGCATGATGCTAGACGGGCGGATCGTCGTCCCGCGGCTGCAGCTCATATCTGACAACGGCGGAACCGCGATTGTCACGGGTATTGAGCGCGTCGTCCGTCCGTTCATGCAGTCTAAGGCCGGCGCTTGGTCAGCGTTGCAATTCTTGGTTGACCTGGATCCGAATCTCGGGATGCCGCCAATCGACGCGCTTCGGGCAGGCGATGTTGCCGGCGTGGAGCATGCGGCCCGCGCCTATCTCGGCCTCGACGAAGGCTGACATCTTTGTCGGCAAGCGCCGGCGAGCCCTCAGTGCGCTTTCCGCGAGGAGTGCTTACAGAGGTCATTCCTGCCGGTAGCGCGATCGTCAGAGTCCACCATCAGGCGTACAGCCCGCTGTGGTTCGGCCCTCAGCCTGGCGTTCCGCCTCAGCATCGATTCGATGCGCCAAATGGCGAGTATCGCACCCTGTATTGTGCAGCGCGGCTCGCCGGCGCTTTCGTCGAGTCGGTGCTGCGGCGACCAGGGCGGATCGTTTCGCGTGCTTATCTCGAAGAGCGCGTCTGGTCTGAGCTGACGGTCCGGCGCACGTTGCGCCTCGCCAAGTTGCGCGATGAAGGATTGCACTGGCACGGCACCGACGCGGCGATCAGCGCTTCGCACGACTACACGGTGCCACGCCGGCTGGCTGTTGCGCTTTATACCGCGTTCCCGGACATTGACGGCGTAACTTACCGTGCCCGCCACAACAACGGGGAGGTCTGTTACGCCCTGTTCGACCGGGTGTCGACAGACCTATTGCCGGGCGCGCCGCAACGGTTCGCGGAGAAGGGTGCCGAAATTGATCGGCTGATGGCGCTGCACGGCGCGCTGTTTGACACCGGCCCGCCTGTGCCTCCCCCACAAGCAGGTGATGGCGTATAATGCCAAACGGCCTTGCCGTTGACCCTCCGATGGCGGAATGCGCTTCGCTTTTCCGCCCTACGATGCAGCGACCGAGAGTCAGCCGCAAGGGCGGATGGTATAATCAGGGCCTATTGCCGCTGAATACTTGCTCGGCGGACTCATTGCGTTGGAGGTGATTGGCGCGGTGATTGATGAGAGCGCCCTCGTTGGAACTCAAGTCGGGTGCAGCATCGGCTTGGCATGACGGTCCAAGGGAAGGGGAGGGGGCGCCGAGCATCGGGGCGGCACCGGGCAGCCGGCGGCGCGGTGCAGGTAGGCGATCGCGGCTCGGCGGATATCGAGGGTGGCCGGGGCGAGGCCGCGGTCGCGTTCGCCGGCGAGGAAAGCCGCCACGTCAGCCCCGGCGGAGGGGAGCGGGCTCACGCCATGCCGGTCGCACCAGGCGCACCAGGCGCGCACGGCCCAGCGGTAGGCCTCGCGGGTGTTCGCCGCTTTCGCGCGGCGGCTCCAGGCGCGGGCGGCGGCGTGGGCGGCGGCCAGGCTGCCGTCATTCTCGGGATGGGCGGCGTCGGCGACCTCGTCGAACCAGGTGGCGACGTCCGCCGGGGCGGAGCCGATCGGCGCATCGTCGGGCGGCGCACCGGCAGCATCCGGGAGGGGAGCGGTCGGCACGACCAGGGCAACGCCAGGTACCGCGGGCACGGCTGGCGTCGCGTCCGTACCCGCGAGCTCGGCGGCGCACAGCTCGTCCCTCACGGGCGGGGAGGGGAGGCCTTCCGATGTGAGTCGCCTCGCGTCGCCGGCTGCCCGATCGGTGCCGCCGGCGAGCGGAGGGTGCCGTGGGGCGCCGCTCATGGCCCCGGATCAGCCGTTTTGCGCCGCGGCTTGCTTGTCCGAGGCGCCGCCCCGCGCGTGCGTGCCCTCCGCTCGCATTCCATTCGCTGCCGCGAATGGAACCTTGGCTCGCTCTGCCCGATCGCCCGCCTGGCCGCGCTCCCAGAGGCTGGGGTAGTCGCGGCAAACCGCGTGTCCCGCTGCCACGAGGCCGGCGTCCTCGCCAGCCGCCGCGAAGTGCGTGACCATGCGGAGCGCCAGGGCGGTGCGCTCGTCGTCGAGGTTCCCGATACACTCGCGCAAAGAGAACCCACAGTCCGCGTTCCAGAGCGACAGGATCAGCTTGGCGAGGCTGCTGGCGCTGGCTGTGCCGGGGTGCCTGCGGATCCAGTCGAGGGCGTCCTGATAGGGCGACATGGCATCACTCCGAGGTTGAGGCGGGCCAAGGACCGAGGGATTGGCCCGATGAGATAGCACAAAACCAGAACAGTAAACTGGCGGGATGGGAAGGGCCTCCAGACGGGGCCGTCCCGGCGGCGGACGGACCGCTGGCATGCGCCCGATTGGGGCGGCGGGGCACGGTTGTCGATTTGGTTTCCCGATTGCAGTTTGGCCTTAAGGATTGCAGTCAAGCCGAAACTGACCGGTACGTTGCTTGGCCCTGGCCAGCGACTCCGACGAGAGCGCAGGCTGCGTGCATGGACGATGCGTTCGAGCATGCCGTTCGACTGGTAGAAGCCTTTATTTTCGCCAGCGCCGAGCCGGTGGCGGCGAGGGCGTTGTGGCGGCTGATACCGATGCCGTACAGCGCGGGTGAGGTGCTGGAGACATTGCGGGAGCGCTGCCAGGGGAGGGGGGTCCACCTCGTCGAGGTCGGCGGCGGCTGGCAATTCCGCACCGCGCTCGACCTTGCGCCGGAACTCGAGACGGTGATGCGCAAGCCGCGACGCCTGCCACGCGCGGCGATGGAGATGCTGGCGATCGTTGCGCAGTATCAGCCGGTGACCCGGGCCGAGATCGAACAGATCCGCGGTGCTTCGCTCAGCCAGGCGACGATCGATCTCTTGCTGGAGGTGGGGTTGATCGAACCCAAGGGGGTCAAGAATGCCCCCGGGCGGCCGACGCTGTGGGTGACCACGGCGGCGTTTCTGGCGCATTTTGGCCTCTCATCGATTCGCGATGTGCCGGGTGTCGGCATGCTGGCGTTCGAGCCGTAGCGGCCTCGGCCCCCTGGCGGGGCCGATTCTGGCGCAATTGGGCACCGGACACGGGGCTGAAGGCGACCGAAGGGCCGCCTGAGCGGGAATTTCCGAGGTTCTCCGGGTGAGCGTGCCCGCTTTGCGGGCGGTTTGTGTGGCTTTTGGCACACGCGATAACTCCGGCTTCTCACGTGTGCCGCAGTTCTCCCTTGCCCTGCCACAATTCCCCCGCGCAGCCTCTCCCCGCCATGTCATCCGATTCGCTCCCGCCCGATCCGCCGCCCGCCCC
>Ga0335074_10014231_pt1 | contig 11168 bp, 7 predicted proteins | sample Lox_Sample_23_FD_206715 | JGI IMG/M metagenome (GOLD analysis project Ga0335074, IMG submission 206715) | Soil microbial communities from Loxahatchee National Wildlife Refuge, Florida, United States - Lox_Sample_2.3 | ecosystem: Environmental > Terrestrial > Soil > Wetlands | place: USA: Florida...
ATCCGGCTTTACGGAGAAGCACTTTGCCGTATTTGCGGAGGAACAGCACCGTCGCCGCCTCGCAGGCGTCGTAGGCGGTTTTCCAATCCCAGGCGCCGGCGGCATCGGTAGCGCCGAAGGCCGCCTCCATCGCGGCGCGCAGAATGCCGGCATCGATGCGACGGCCATGTTCGAGATCGGGAAGGAGGAGCCGCGCGGCCTGGGCTATGGCGGCGGATGCTGCCGTCGGCGATGGCGCAGCCGAGCGGACGGGCGCGGAGCTGGAAGGATTCGTCATGAAGAGGACCTCGGGAGAGCGGGAACGGGCCGAGCCAATGGGCGCTCTCTCTCGACCCGACCGGCTCAAACCCGTCCCGGCAGGCCTCTCGCTCTCTTCACGCCGCCGCCCGCACTGGACGCTCAGCGGCCACGCCGCTTGGCGCGCGAAGTTGCGAGGGTGCGCGCCAGCCAGCCGCTGGTATCGGTCCAGGCGATCGTCTCGCGGGTCTCCAGATCGAGCACATGGGCGCCGCCGCCGAAGGCGTTGACGCGTGGCCGAGAGCAGGCGTTCGCCCACTGGAAGCCCCAACGACCGGTAAGACCGAAGGCCTCCGCGCAACGCTGGACGAAGAGGATCACCTGTTGGGGATCGCCGGTGACGTTGTCGCGAATCCAGAGTTTGGTCGCGCCATGCTCCGGCTCGATCGACAGGAGGAAGCTGTCGGAAGGCACGTCCTCACGCGCGGCTTCTTCCATGAAGGCTTGGTAGAGCTTGAGCGCGCGCGCTGCATTGTCGGGCGTGCCGACATCGAGCACGCACGAGAAGTGCGTGAAGAAATCAGCCATGACAGTCTCCAGAAATGGAAAAGCCCGGCGCGTGGCCGGGCGTGTGGGGGAAAATTGAGCGGGGCGACTGGCGCCGCCCCGCTCCCGGTCGTTCACTCGGCGGCGATTACGGCCGGCTCATCCAGTTCGTCATCGCGGGCCTCTTCGTCGTCGGACAGAAAGGCGGGCAGCGTGTCGTCGTCTCCGGCCGGATCACCACTGGTTGACTCGGCGGCAACGGCCTCCGGTGTGCGCAGCGGCTCGGGGAGCCATCCGGCACCGTCGAGCAGCCGTTCGGCTTCCTTCGCCATGTCCGCCTTCTTCAGGTGATCGATGAGCTGAGCGGATTGCTCGCCCTTGGCCTCGCGCACCGCCTCGAGGATGCGGGGTTTGGTGACGCGGCCGAGATAGCTGTCGACGGTCGCCCGCCAGCCGGCTTCCACCATGTCGAGCCCGACTGCGCGTGCGAGCCGGTCGGCCAGGACGAGACGGTGCTGAATGCCGTGAACCGAGACGCCAGGACCGCCGTAACGATCGCCCTTCTCGTAGAGCGCGTTGATGCCAAACGAGACGCAATGCGCAAGGAGCGTGCTGCGGCTGGTCTCGTCGAGGGCGGCGAGCCAGTCCCAGAGCGCAGCCTCGTCCTTCGGCAGATCGGCCTTCCAGGCCTCGTGCCGTTCCGCAACCGCCTTGGCGGACGGACTGTCCTTCAGATCTGCCGGCTGGACGGAGAAAAACACATGCCGCACAGAGGCCTCGAGACAAGCGCCCGGCGCCGTGTGGTGGAAGGTGTCGAGGCAGAACTTGTGCAGCAAGGCAGTCATTGCGACATGCGGATTATTCGCCACGGCGTCCCGCAGCGCGAGCGTGCGATACGCGGTCAACTCGCTCATCAGGCGGTCGGGCAGCGGCTTGACGGTGTCGTCCTCATCGTCGTCGGCTTCGGGCTGGCCGCCGATCGTGATGACGGCGCGGTGGACCGCGGACGAGGACGGTTCACTGCCGCAGTGCTGATCGACATCGGCCTCCGCTTCGCCGTCGCCGTCTACGGCAGCCGGCGCTTCGTCTTCGGGACGAACATAAGCGCGATCGACGGAAAAGCCGCCGTCCGAATCGATGCTGACGAAGACCCCGGCGCGGGCAATCTCGGCCGGATCGTACCTGACCGGCCGACCCTCGAAGGCGGCGAGCGCCGTCTCGATTTCGCCGAGTCGCGCGTCCACCTCGTCGGGCAGTTCGTCGGCGTTCTCGTATTCGGCTTCGAGCTTGGCGTACTCGGCGTTCAAGGCATCGATCGTCGCCTGTTCCTCGGCGGTGAGGTCGGTCGGCGTGCCGTCGAGCTCGCGCAGATGATGGGTATGGCCGAACGGGAAATCGACGTTCACCTCGATCCACTTCCAGCCTTCGCCGGCGATCTGCTCCGCTTCGGCCTTCAGCTTCTCGGCGACCAGGCCGTCGAGCAGGCCGACATTCTCCAGCCAGCCGCCATCGTCCTGCTGGAAGAGGTCGCGCATGACGATGCCGCCGGCCTGCTCATAGGCATCGAGGCCGACGAATAGAGCGCGCTTGTCGGACGCGCGCACGGTGCGTTCCGTCAGCATGCGCCGAATCTGGTACGGCTCCTGGCTGTAGGAGCGCTGGAGCGTTTCCCAGACCTGCTCCTGGCGCGCGCGATCGTTCGTGACGGTGAACGCCATGAGCTGGTCGAGCGACATGCCGTCTTCGGCGTAGACGTCGAGCAGCTTCTCCGACACCGCGGCGAGGCGCAGCCGCTGCTTCACCACGCTGACGCCGACGAAGAACGCCGCCGCGATGTCCTCCTCGGACTGGCTCTTCTCGCGCAGAGCCTGGAAGGCGCGGAACTGATCGAGCGGATGCAGCGGCGCGCGCTGGACGTTCTCAGCCAACGAGTCTTCCTCGGCGGAAATGTCGACGCCGGGATCGCGCACGACGCAGGGCACCGGCGCGGTCTTGGCGAGACGCTTCTGTTTGACGAGATGCTGCAGCGCCCGGTAGCGCCGCCCGCCGGCCGGGACCTCGAACATGCCGGTCTCAGCGCCTTCGGCATCGAGCACCGGGCGGACGCTGAGGCTCTGCAGGAGCGTGCGCCGGGCGATGTCCTCGGCCAGCTCCTCGATCGAGACGCCGGCCTTCACACGCCGGACGTTCGATTGGGAGAGAACGAGCTTGTTGAAGGGAATGTCGCGCGACGACGACAGGGTGATCTTCTGAACTGTAGTGGCCATCGGGATGGTCTCCGCGACGGGCGCCGAAAGACTCTCTCTCGGCTTCCAACCCGTCACGAAGACCGGCGCAGCCCTCTTCCTCTAGGGCGCCGCAAACCCGCGCAGCCGGAGATACGCATCCGCACAAATCCGGCTTTGCGTGACGGACGGCTCCGGCAAGGGTGTTGGCCCGTCCAGCGGCGGAGGCATCACGCCGCTTCCTGTTCGCGATCGGATGGCGTCGCGCTGCGCTCGTCATCACTAGGAAGAAAGCCAAGGAGAAAGTCGGCGGCCTTGCTCGCCTGCGAGGCCGCGCGGACAATGGCGCGGTTGTCCTCGCGCAGCACTTCGAGCCACGAGCCGATATAGTCGGCGTGGCGCACGGTCGGCACGATGCCGAGCGAGGCGCAGCAGAAGGCCGCGTTCATCTCGGCCACCAGCTCCTCGAACGCATATTTCTTGGACCCGAAGGAGCCGGATAGATCGCGGTTCAGCCGGTGCGGGGCACCGCTGGCGTGACCGAGCTCATGCAGCGCGGTGCGGTGCCAGTTGATCGGCTCGAAATAGGCTTGCGGTGGCGGGACCTGCACATAGTCGTGCGCGGGCATGTAGAAGGCTCGGCTGCCGCCGATGCGGAAGTCGATGCTCGTCGCCTTGATCAGCGCCTCGACGGTTGGCTCGATCAGGCCGGGCTCTGGCGGTGGCGCGATCACGGCGAGATCCTCCGGCAGGCCTTCGCATTGTGCGAGGTTGAAGACCGTGAAGCGCTTCAGGAACGGGATCGCTTGCGCGTCCTCGCCGGTCTCTCGCGCCCGTTTCTTCTCGTCGTCGGGAATGAAGCGGTCGGCGTAGACGACGGTGGTGCCGTGCTCAGCTTTGCGGACGTTGCCGCCGAGGCCGAGGGCCTGGCGAAACGTCAGCCAGCCCTGAACTGGGAAACCATACTCGATCACCGAGCCCCAGAGGATTAGCACATTAATCCCGGAGTATTGCCGGCCTGTGGCGGCGTTTTTGGGCATGGCGAGCGGCGCCTTCGCAGCCGCGGTCCCCCAGGGCTGGACCCAGGGCACGCGGCCGGCCTCCAGCTCGCCCATGATCTTGGTGGTGATGTCGTCATAGAGGCTTGTCCGGTCGGAGCCGGAACGGGCGCGAGCGGTGTGTCTGGACATCGCGGATCTCCGCGACGGGCGCCGGAAGCCTCTCTCCCAGCCCTCAACCCGTCACGGAAAACCCGTCCGCACTCTCACTCTCGGGGCGTTGCGGGGTGTCCCCGCAGAAGGGGTCGGCCGAGACGGTTGGCTCGGCCGCAGGGGAAGGCTTTCCCCGCCGGGCGGCGATCCAATAGAAACGGTGAAAGGGTAAATTATACCCCATACATTTGCGGTTAGAAGCCGCCGACAGGGCCTTCCGTGCAACGAGGTTCTGTTGACAAATATGCGCCAGAGTGGCTATTTATTACCCACTTTCGCACATAATCTACGACTCGCCATGCAACCTCGCCAGCACAAAACGGCCAGTTTCCTGTCGGCTCATCCGGTGTTCACCCGGGCTGAGTTCGCGGCGGCCTTCGGCCACCCGGCGGGCGGGGCCAATGTTACGAGCCTGCTGCGGCATCATCTGCGGGCCGGCAACATCAAGCGCGTCAGTCGCGAGGTGTTTGCCGCAGTGCCCGCCCATCTGCCGGCGGAGCGGATGGTGATCGACCGCTTCGCCGCGGCGAGCAAGCTGCGTCCCGATGGCGTCTTGGGGTTTCACTCCGCCCTTGAGCTGCATGGCATAGCCTATTCCGAATCCAGCGAAGTCCAGCTCGTTAGCGCCGGACGGACCGAACGCGTGGATCTGCCATTTGGCGCCTGCCGCTTCGTCACGCCGCCGAAGGCGCTGGCCGCGGCCGGCAAGACCGACTACCTGACCATGACCATGGATCGGCAGGGGGTGACGGTCCGCGTGACCGCGGTGGAACGCACGGTCGTCGACGTCTTGCACCGGCCGGACCTCGCCGGCGGCGCCGAGGAAGTCCTGAAGTCGCTGGACCTGGTGCGCTATCTCGATCCGGCGAAGGTTGCCGACTATGTCGAACTGCTGGACAACCGCTCGCTCGCCTCCGTTTCCGGCTGGTGGCTTGAGAGGCGGCGCGGCGCGCTCGGCGTCGCCGACGATGTCCTGGCGCGCCTGCGAGCCCGGCTTCCGCGATCGAAACACTATGCGCTGGGCGCTGAACCTGGTGATGCCGTGCTCGTCGAGCCGTGGCGCGTGCTTCTCCCGACGCGGGCGGTCGACGCCGCCTTTGAAGGCGTCTGATGGCTGCGTCGCGGGAAACTCTCCAGGACATCGCGGCCGAGCGGCAGCTTCAGCCCGCGACGCTCGAGCGCGTGATCCGGCTGATCGACATTCTCGATGCTTTTGGCGCGGATACGCTGATCGGGCCGCGCATCGCCCTGAAGGGCGGCACGGCGCTCAACGTCTTCCATTCCGATCTGGACCGCCTCTCGGTCGATATCGACGTCAACTATGTCGGCGCGATCGAGAAAGAGCAGATGGACGCCGACCGGCCAGGATTGGAAGACCGGATCGAGCGCTTGATGGAATCGAAAGGCTATGCCGCGCGGCGTGAGCCGTCCGAGCACGCTGGCGGCAAATGGATTTATCGCTACGCCTCCGCGCTGGGCGGCGCAGGGACCATCGAGATCGATATCAACTATCTCTATCGCGGCCCCCTTTACGGCGTGGATCGCATGCCATCGGTAGCAATCGGATCCTATCAGGCCGCGAATGTTCCGGTCCTCGATATCCACGAGATCGTCGCCGGAAAGATGGTCGCGCTGGTCACGCGGCGCACCGCGCGCGATCTGTTCGACGCGCACCGGATCATCGCCATGCCGTCTCTCGACTGGGCGAAGATCAAGGCGGCCACCTTGATGATAGGCGCGAGCGCCAAGAGCTTCGATTGGCGCACGGCCTCGCCCGAGGCGATCGGATGCGAGGTCGGCGACATCACTGGCAAGCTGACCATGTGCCTGCACGATCGATATTTTGATGCCTTTGGCGGCCCGGCAGCCTGGATCGAGAGCGTCACGGCCGAATGCCGGGAGAAGCTCGCACCGCTGTTTCAGTTTACGCCCGGCGAGACAGCGTTTCTGGATGCCGTGCTGGATCGCGGTGAGATCGACGCGTCCGCTCTGGAGGCGCCGCAGAACGTGCGCGCCGCGATAGAATCCAGTCCGGCTCTGCGGTGGAAAGCACAGAACGTGAAAGCTTGGAAATCCGGCGACAAGTCGCTGGCGCCACGTACCAGACGAGCCGGGCGGCCACCTGGAGGGACCAGGTGAACACTGAAGCGGACACCTGCCGAAAATTCGTTGTTCCGCGCCTGCAGACGGCAGGTTGGGAAGGCGCGCCCCACGCTATCAACGAGCAACGGACCTTTACCGATGGTCGCGTGATCTTCATCGGTGGGAAGGCAAAGCGCGGCCGGCAAAAGCGTGCCGATTATATCCTGCGCTACCGCGCCGACTACCCGATCGCTGTGGTCGAGGCAAAGGCTGCGTACAAATCCGCCGCCGATGGTTTGCAGCAGGCCAAGGGCTACGCCGAGATTCTCGGGCTGAAATTCGCTTACGCCACCAACGGCGTGGAGATCGTCGAATTCGACTTTCTCACCGGACGGGAAACCCTACGGCACGATTTTCCGACGCCTGCCGAGCTGTGGGGTCGGCAACGGGCCGGTCTCGGTCTGACCGATGACGTAGCCGCCGAGCGCCTGCTCGCGCCGGGATTCCCCGATCCCGCAAAGCCGCTGCGCTACTATCAGGAGATCGCCGTCAATCGCGCGCTTCAGGTTGTTCTGACGGGCCAGCGCCGGGCGCTCCTCACGCTGTGCACGGGCGCCGGCAAGACCGCGGTGGCATTCCAGATCGCCTGGCGGCTGTGGACAGCCGGGTGGAACAAGCGCGGCGACTTCCGCAAACCAAAAATCCTGTTCCTCGCCGATCGCAATATTCTCGTCGACGACCCGATGGCCAAGACCTTTGCGCCCTTCGGCGACGCGCGGTTCAAGATCGAGAATGGCGAGATCAGCCATGGCCGCGACATCTATTTTGCGATTTACCAGGCCATCGCCAGCGACGAACGCCGACCGGGCCTGTATCGGGAATATGCGCCGGACTTCTTCGACCTGATCATCATCGACGAGTGCCACCGTGGCAGCGCGCGTGACGACAGCAACTGGCGAGACATTCTGAACTATTTCGAGCCGGCCTATCAGCTCGGCATGACGGCGACGCCGCTGAGAGAAGACAACCGGGACACCTACACCTACTTCGGCGCGCCGCTTTACACCTACTCCTTGGCCCAAGGCATCGCGGACGGCTTCCTGGCGCCCTATCGCGTACACCGTGTCGTCACGGACTATGATGCGGCGGGGTGGAGACCAACCAAGGGCGAACTCGACCGCTTCGGGCGCGAGATTCCCGACGATGAGTACCACACGAAGGATTTCGAGCGCGTCGTCGCGCTGCGCGCGCGCACCGAGGCGATCGCGCGCCACCTCACGCATTTCCTCGCGCAGACCGATCGCTTCGCGAAGACGATCGTCTTCTGCGTGGACCAGGAACACGCAAGCGAGATGCGTCGGGCGCTCGCCAATCTCAGCGCCGATCTCGTTGCCGACTATCCGGACTATGCCTGCCGCGTGACGGCGGACGAGGGCGATATCGGCAAGGGCAAGCTCAGCCGTTTCCAGGACGTCGAGACGAAGGTCCCGGTGATTCTGACGACATCTCAGCTTCTCACCACGGGGGTCGACGCGCCGACTTGCAAGAACGTCGTGCTGGCGCGCGTGGTCGGCTCGATGACGGAGTTCAAGCAGATCATCGGCCGCGGGACGCGGCTGCGCGAAGACTACGGCAAATTGTTCTTCAACATCCTCGACTACACCGGCACAGCGACCGATAAATTCGCCGATCCGGATTTCGACGGTGAGCCGACCGCAGAGACGATCACCGAGATCGACGCCGAGGGTGAGATCGTCACCACCCAAGAAGAGGAAAATCCAGCGCCGGAGGCGCCGGACGAGATCGAAACGGAGATCGACGGTGGTCTTCCCCCCGACGAAGAGCCCGGAGAACCACGCAAGCTCTACGTCGATGGCGGCACGGTCGAAGTGGTCGCGCATCTGGTCTATGAACTCGACACGGACGGCAAACGGCTGACCTGCAAGAAACTGACGGACTGGACCGGAGAGAAGGTCCGCACGCTCTATCCGACCGCCGCAAGCTTCCGCGCCGACTGGATGCTCGCCGACAAGCGCCACGCGATCGTCGAAGCTCTCGCGGAACGGGGCATCGATCTCGAGAGCTTGGCCGAAGAAGCTGGGCGGCCGGAGGACGATCCGTTCGATCTGCTTTGCCATCTCGCCTGGAACGCGCCGCTGCGCACGCGACGTGAGCGCGCCGAACGGCTCAAGCGCGATCGCACCGATTTCTTCGATCGGTATGGTGGCGATGCGCGGACCGTATTGGAGGCGCTGCTGGAGAAATACGCCGAGCACGGCGCAGCGCAGTTCGCTCTCCCGGGCATTTTGAAGGTGCCGCCGCTGGCTGGGTTCGGCAATCCGAGCGAAATCGCTCGCCGCTTCGGCGGTCCGGACAAGCTCCGCGACGCGGTCAACGAAATGTCCGGCCTGTTGTACGCCGCTTAAGGAAGAACCTGTGCATGCCCCGTGAGAAGAAGATCAATACGCCGAAAACAACGGCACAGCGGCTCGACAGCCTCATCAAGTCCGCGCGCAATAAGATGCGCAAGGACCGGGAGCTGAAGACCGACCTCACGCGACTGCCCACGCTTACTTGGCTGATGTTCCTGAAATTTATCGACGACATGGAGCGCGTCCACGAGGATGAGGCTGTGCTCGCCGGCGAACCGTACCGGCTCCTGATCGACGCGCCTTACCGCTGGCGAGACTGGGCGGCCGATCCGGCGGGCATTACCGGGCCGGACCTGCTTTCGTTCATCAACGGCGAGCAGTCCGTTCGCGCGGACGGCACGCAGGGCCCGGGCCTGTTCGCTTTCCTTCGAGGTCTGCGCGGCAATGGCGCTGGCCGGCAGCGGCGCGACGTGGTCTCCGCGGTGTTTCGCGATCTTCGGAATTACGCGACCAGCGGATATGTGCTGCGGGACGTCATCAACCTGATCAACGGCATTCATTTCGACAGCACCGAGGACATTCAGACCCTCGGCCGGATGTATGAGACTCTCTTACGCGAGATGCGCGACGCCGCGGGTCAGAACGGAGAATTCTATACGCCGCGTCCCGTCGTGCGTTTCATGGTCGAGGCGATCGATCCCAAGCTCGGCGAAGTCGTGCTCGACCCCGCCTGCGGCACGGGCGGATTTCTGGCTGCTGCCTTTGACCATATGAAGCCGCAGGCCGGCACGGTTGAGAAACGTGAAATCCTTCAGCGCAAGACTCTGCGCGGCGGCGAAGATTCCTCGCTCCCGTTCCTGCTCGCGCAGATGAACCTGCTGCTGCACGGGATCGAAGCGCCCGACATCGAATTCGGCAACGCGCTGCGGTTCAAGCTGACGGAGATCGGCGAGCGGGACCGGGTCGAAGTCATCCTGACCAATCCCCCGTTCGGCGGTGAGGAAGAAGCCGGCATCCTCGCGAATTTTCCTGATGATCGCCGCACCGCCGAAACCGCGCTGCTGTTTCTGCAGCTCATCATGCGGCGGCTGAAGCGCGGCGGACTCGGACGCGCCGGTGTCGTCGTGCCGCATGGAATCCTCTTCGGCGACGGCATTGCTGCGCGGATCAAGGCCGACCTTCTGGAACAGTTCAATGTTCACACCGTCGTGCGGTTGCCCGACGGCGCCTTTGCGCCATACACGGACATCCCGACCAACATCGTCTTCTTCGATACGTCCGGTCCGACGCGCGACATTTGGTATTGGGAGCAACCGCTTCCGGAAGGCCGGCGGAAATACTCCAAGACTCAGCCGCTGCAGTATGAGGAGTTCGCCGATTGCCGCGCCTGGTGGTTTGACCGCGAGGAAGGCGCGCAGGCATGGAAAGTGTCCGGTCCCGATTTGATCAAGCGGGACGAGCAGGGACGCGTCGTCGCGGTTGATCTGGATCTGAGAAATCCACACGCGAAGGCGGCGATTGATCACCGCTTGCCGGCGGAAATTGTCGATAGCGCCATCGACAAAGAGCGACAGGTGCTGGCCGTCTTGAACGAGATCAAGGCGCTTGTGGCGGAGCGCGCATAGTTCATGCCGAGCTTTCCGCTTGTTCCACTGCGCGAACTCCTCACCTACGCGCCGGACTCTCACGGGGTGGAGCCCGACGGCGAGTATCCGATCGCGGGCATTTATGGATTCGGTCGCGGGATGATTCAGCGCGCGGCGGTCACTGGGCGAGAGATTGCCGCCACGCAGTTGTTTCGAATCCGGGCGGGCCAGTTCGTCTATAGCCGCCTGAAGTCTTTTGAGGGCGCTTATGCGATCGTTTCGCCAGAGGTCGACGGGTATTTCGTCTCGAACGAATTCCCGACCTTCGATCTGCATTGTGAACAACTCGAACCCGGGTTCCTTGGCTGGTACTTCAAGCAGGATCGCGTCTGGCGCCAGCTGGCCTCAGACGGGAAGGGAATCGGCGCCCGCCGAGAAAGGCTGCATCCCATACGTCTTCTCGATCATGCCATCCCCCTTCCGCCGATCGAGCAGCAACGTCGGATCATTGCGAAGCTCGACGGCGCGGCGCTGCAACTGAAGACGATGCGGCGGGCCGCCGATACCGCGCGCGCGGAGCTCGACGCAACGATGGAGGCATCGTTTCGGAAGGTGATCGCAGGCGCTCCGCGCGTCGCAATGATGGACATTGCGCCGCTCGTGCGGCGACCGATCGCAGTCGATCCAGACGGAAGTTACCCCGAACTCGGCGTGCGGTCGTTCGGCAAAGGGACATTCCGAAAACCATCACTCTCGGGAATTGAGGTCGGTAACAAGCGGCTCTTCGAAATTCACGAGGGGGATCTACTCTTCAATATCGTGTTTGCCTGGGAGGGAGCGGTCGCGCTGGCGAGCGCTGGCGATCATGGCCGGGTAGGATCGCATAGGTTCCTGACCTGCGTTCCCGAT